>WNGF01000663.1_pt1 | contig 52159 bp, 49 predicted proteins | sample 5400641 | NCBI WGS metagenome assembly WNGF01 (sample SAMN13153371, study PRJNA577476) | soil metagenome | isolation source: 80 cm soil or saprolite under grassland replicate 2 | place: USA:California | collected 2016-06-15 | reverse complement strand
GGCACCCCCTCCATGATCATTTGAACCGCCGCCGACACACCTGACAGCATACCACATCTTAAACAGTTTCTCCGAACCAGGTTGCGAAAGCAGCCGCACGTCACAGCCCATGCGGTTCAATCAGTTCCGGAGGTCTGAGGCTCGGCTGGCAGGTCACGTCCAGCGATCTTGGATTTGGTCCGGATGACGGCTCTCAACGGGTACCCGCCGACCTAGATTGGGAGCATGACCCCGTCGCCGATCTCGTCACCTTAGGGAGGGCCGACTTGGAGCGTCGCGACTTGGCCAAGAACGCTCTGTACTCGCTGGCCGCGCTTGCGGTGCCGCTCGGCGACTGGCACGAGATCGCAGAACGGGGCAGGCGGGCGCGAAGCAAGAGCGGCGCAGTCGGTAAGGGTGAGGTTGAGGCGGTCCGACACATGACGGCCACGTTTTCGCAGGCCGACGAACGGTTCGGCGGGGGCCACGCCAGGCTGGCGATTGTCGCATACCTGACCGCCGACGTGGCCGGGTACCTACGTGGTTCGTTTAGCAACGACGAGGATCGAAGCGCGATGTTCAGCGCCGCCGCCGAGCTGACCTACCTCGCCGGCTGGAAAGCGTTCGACTCCGCCCAACATGGAGTTGCGCAACGGTACTACGTGAACGCGCTTCGGCTGGCTAACGAAGCCGACGACCGCGCTCTCGGCGGCTTCATCCTGCGAGCCATGGCGCACCAGGCCGTCGACCTCGGGCATGGTCAGGCATGCCTGCGGCTTGCCGAGTCCGCTCTGGAGTGGTCACGCGAGAACGCCACGCACGGTGCGTCCGCACTGTTCACGGTCGTCAAAGCGCGTGGCTATGCCGCTCAACGTGACGAGCATCGGACCACCGCGGCCCTCCGCACCGCCGAGCAGCTCCTGAGCAGAGTCGATTGGCACGCCGAACCGATCTGGATTCATCGCATGGGCTTCGGCGAGCCGTCACTCGCCAACCAGACAGCCCAGGCACTCCGCGATCTTGGTGATCTTGAGGAAGCTGAGCGGCAGTTTCGCCGGTCCACCGCCACCCGGGATGGCGCAGCGCATCGCCGCATTCACGCGCTTACCTTGGCCAACCTTGCGGACGTGCAGTACACCCGCGGCCAGCTACCCGAGGCCTGCAAGACCTGGTCGAAGTCCCTCGATGCGATGACTGGCCTTCAGTCTGCGCGGGCCAGGCAGGCGGTCCTCAACCTCCGGCGCCGGATCGGGACACTCGGATCGCGGCAACCAGATGTCGCTCGACAGCTCGATCAGCGGGCGGCTGGAATCCTCGGGACGGCCCGCCGCTCCGGCCATGTATGAAGCATCCGCGTATTACCCCGGCCCAGCTTGCCTCTCGGGCCATACTCGCCGGTCGTCCGCGTCGGACACCTGCTGTTTCTCTCCGCTCAAACCGGTGTTGACCAGTCCACTGGGACCGTTCCCCAGGGAGGTTTCGAGGCTGAGTGCCGCCAAGCGTTCACCAACCTCGGACAGGCGTTGCGCGCGTCGGGCTCGGACCTTGCGCACATCGTCAAGACCACGATCCTGTACGCCGACCTTGCCGACCTTCCGATTGTGAACAGGGTCTACACCGAGGTGTTCCCAACCAACCCGCCCGCCCGCACGGCCGCTGTCGTCGGCCTTGCCGGAGGTCGTCGAATCTCCGTCGACGCTATCGCCGTCCTGCCCGGATCCGAGTGATGCCGGGAACGTTCAATCCTGTGCCTTGCCCGTAGTCAGCCGCGCCAGGACCAGGGCGACCAGGATGATGGCGCCGTAGATGGCCTGGATCCAGTAGCCGCTCACATGGGCCAGGGTGAGGATGTTCGTGATCAGCCCAAGCACGATCACGCCGCACAGCGCGCCGAAGATGGTGCCCTTGCCGCCTTCGAGGCTCACGCCACCGATCACGGCGGCCGCGAAGACCTGGAAGATCAGGCCCTGCCCCTGGGCCGCGGCGACCGAGCCGAGGCGGCCGGTCAGCAACAGGCCGGCCAGGGCGGCCAGCAGGCTGCCGACCATGAACACCACCCACACGACCCGGTCGGTACGGATACCGGCCGCCCGCGCCGCCTCGGCGTTGCCGCCGACCGCGTAGATCGCCCGGCCGTGCCGGAAGAAGCCGAGGAACACGATGCCCGCGCTGAACAGCACGCCGCAGATCCACAGCGAGGCGGGCAGCCCGAACCACTGCGTGTTGCCGAGGTAGGAGACCGAGGGCGGCAGCGCGAACAGGCTCTTGCCCGTGGTGGCGCCGGTCTGCAGTCCACGTAGGACGATCAGCATCGCGAGCGTGACGATGAACGCCGAGAGCTGGAACCGCAGGATCATCAGGCCGTTGAACGCCCCGATGAGCAGCCCGATCAGCAGGCACAGCGGGATCGCGAGCCAGGTCGGCCAGTTGGTGCCCAGGCCGCCGTTCTCCCGCGAGATCACCAGCGCGACCGCGAGCGCCGGTGCGATGCCGATCGTGGACTCCAGGGACAGGTCGAACTTGCCGGAGATCAGAATCAGCGACTCGGCGAGCACGAGCAGCGACAGCTCGGTCTGCTGCTGCAGCACGTCGATGATGTTCGAGGCGGACAGGAACACCGGGTCGACCAGCGTGCCGACCACGGCGAGCAGGAGGATCGCCGGTACCAGGGCGAGGTCGCGGAACCGGGCGAGCTGGATGCCCCGCTCGCCCAGGCCGGCACGCGGCTGGGTGGCCACCGGCGGGGTAGCCAGGGACGGCGGGGTGCTCATGATGTACCGACTCCTTCCACCGCGGCGATGAGCTCGGCGTCGGCCCATCCTCGCGGCATCTCACGAACCACCTTGCCGTGGAACATCACCAGGACGCGGTCGCAGGAACGCAGGTCGTCGAGCTCGTCGGAGACCACCAGGACGCCGGTGCCGACGTCGGTCGTGCCGGTCACGATGCCCAGCAACGACTCCTTCGACCGCACGTCCACCCCTGCGGTCGGGCTGATCAGCACGAGCACCCGTGGCCGGTTGGCCAGCGCCCGTGCCAGCACGACCTTCTGGGCGTTGCCGCCGGACAGGCCGTTCACCGGCTGCTCCGGGCCGGCGGTCTTGATGTCGTACTCGGCGATCATCCGCCGGGCCACTGCGCGGCGCCGCGCCGGGGCCACGATGCCCGGCGGACCGAGCTGGTCGGCGATTGGCAGGGTCACGTTTTCGGCGACCGACAGCAGCGGGATGAGGCCTTCGCGGTGGCGGTCGCGGGGCAGGAACCCGAGGCCGGCGCCGAGCGTGTCCGGCACGCTGCCCGGCCGGACCCGCCGGCCGGCGATCGTCACGGTTCCCGCGTCGGCCTTGCGCAGCCCGGCAATGGTCTCGGCGAGCGCCACCTTGCCGCTGCTGCCCGAGCCGATGACGCCGACCAGCTCCCCCGCGCGTACCTGCAGGTCCACGCCCTCGTAGTAGTCCGCCATGGACAGCCCCGACGCGTTGAGGACGACCGGGGCGTCGGCCGGCAGCCGGGACCGTTCGGCGGCCTCGGTCAGCGCGACCGCCTCGCCGGTCATCGCCTCGACGAGCGCGTCGTGCGACAGCTGCGCCACCGGCCGGGTGAGGATGTGCCGGGCGTCGCGGAACACCGTGACGGTCTGGCACACCTGGTACACCTCCTGCAGGTGATGCGAGATGAACAGGAACGTGACCCCGGCCGCGCGCAGCGCCTGCATCCGGGTGAAGAGCCGGTTGATCGCGGCGGCGTCGAGCTGCGCGGTCGGCTCGTCCAGGATGATGAAGCGCGCCCCGAACGACAGCGCTCGCGCGATCTCCACGAGCTGGCGCTGCTCCACCGTGAGATCGCCGGCCAGCCGGCGCGGGTCGACGTCGACGCCGTACTCGCCGAGCACGTCCGCCGCCCGGCGGCGCAGGCCCCGCCAGTCGATGAGGCCGTGCCGGGCCTGGCGGTTGATGAACAGGTTCTCGGCGACGGTCAGGTCGGGAATGATGGTCGACTTCTGGTACACGCAGGCGGCCCGCTGCCGCCAGGCGTCCCGGTCGGACAGCGGCGGCGCAGGCTGGCCGTCGAAGCGCACCTCGCCGGCATCGGGCTTGAGCAGGCCGGTGAGCACCGCCACGAGGGTTGACTTGCCGGCACCGTTGCGCCCGACCAGCGCATGGGTCTCGCCCGGCTGCACGACGATGCCCGCGTCGAGCAGCGCCGTCGTCGCGCCGTACCACTTCGTCACGCCGTATGCCTCGGCAGCCGGAGCCGCGGCCGGGGCAGGTGCTGCCCCGGCCGCCGCTCCCGCTATGTCAAGCGCCATCACTTTCCGATCTGGTTGCCCCACAGCGACTTGTCATCGACATTCTCCTTGGTGACCAGCGGTGCTGCTAGCTGGTCTTCAAGTCCGTTACCCACGTCGACGATGTTGCTGTCGTGGTCGGTCTTGCCGGGCGAGAACGTCTTGCCCAGCAGCGCCTGCTGCGCGTAGAACAGCCCGTACTTGGCATAGAGGTCAGCCGGCTGGGACACGGTCGCGTCGATGTCACCGTTGCGGATGGCCTCGTACTCCTGCGGGAGGCCGTCGTTGGAGACGATGAAGATGTGCTTCGGGTCGTCCGGCTTGACCAGCAGGCCCTTCGACTTCAGCAGCTGCAGCGTCGGGGCCAGGAACACGCCGCCGGCCTGCATGTAGATGCCCTTGAGGTCGGGGTGCTGGGCGAGCGCGGCGTTGAGCGCCTTGAAGGCCTCCTCGCCCTTCCAGTCGGTCGGCGCCGCGATGACGTTGATGCCCGGGAACTTGCTCTTCATGCACTCCCCGAACGCCTCCGAGCGGTCGCGCCCGTTGACGGACTTCAGGTCGCCCTCGAACTCGATCAGGGTGCCCTTCCCGCCGAGCTTCTGGCCGAGGAAGTCGCAGGCCTTCTGCCCGTACGCCCGGTTGTCAGCCCGGACGACCATATACACCTTGCCCTTGTCCGGCCGGGTGTCGACGGACACCACGGGGATGTTCTTGCTGGCTAGAGTCTCCAATGTGGACGCGATGGCGCCGGTGTCCTGCGGCGCCATGACGATGGCCTTGGCACCCTGGCTCACCATCGCGTTGACGTTGGCGATCAGCTTCGTCACGTCGTTCTGCGAGTTGGTGGTGGTGAGCTTGACGCCCAGCTGGTCGGCCATCTGCGGAACGTACTTGGTGTAGGAGTTCCAGAAGTCGGAGTCGGACCGTGGAAAGTCCAGGCCGACCGTCTGCTTGCCTTTGTCGCCTCCGGTACCTCCCGACGACGACCCGCCGGACTTGCCGCAGGCGGTGGTGCCCATCAGCGCGGCGGCGAGCGCGACGCTGAGTAAAACCGGGGTCTTTCTGAGCATGAGGCCTCCTTGAGGAATATCTATCGCTGGATCGCGCCGGTCAGACGCAGATCCCGCGAGCTTGCGCCGACCATGATCCGGTACTGTCCAGCGCTGACCACCCAACGGTGCGAGGCAACATCCCAGTGGCTAAACGACCGCGGTGTCAAGGTGAACGTGACATGGGAGGTCGAGCCGGACCCGAGGACCACCTTCGTGAAGCCGGCGAGCTCGGCCGGCGCCTCGGGAACTGCCGTGGTCGACGGGGAACCGACGTAGAGCTGGACGATCTCACCGCCGCTGCGGCTGCCGGTGTTGCGCACGTCGAGCTCGACCGTCACGGTACCGTCGGCGAGCGGCGTGACCAGCAGGTTGGAGTACGAGAACGAGGTGTACGACAGCCCGTGCCCGAACGGGAACAGCGGCGTGATGTTGCGTGCGTCGTAATGGCGGTACCCGACGAAGATGCCCTCGGAGTAGGTGGCGGTGCCGTCCACGCCGGGGAACTGTTCCACGGTGTTCGCCGGTACGTCGGACTCCCGGCGCGGGAACGTGACGGGCAGCCGGCCCGACGGGTTGAACCTGCCGAACAGCACGTCGGCGACCGCGTTGCCGTCCTCCTCGCCCGGGTACCAGGCCTGCAAGATCGCGGGGACCTGGCTGACCCACGGCATGAGGACCGGGCTGCCGGTCTTGACGACCACGACCGTGCGCGGGTTCGCGGCGGCGACGGCCGACACGAGCGCGTCCTGGTTGCCGGGCAGCGCGAGGTTGGGCCGGTCGCTCCCCTCGGACTCGGTGTCCTCGACCATGACGATCGCCACGTCGGCCCTCCGAGCGGCAGCCGCCGCGGACGACGTGTCGGTGCCGCTGTTCGTCGTGACCTTCACGCCGGGGCCGGCCCGGCTGCGCAGTCCGGTGCTCGGGCTCACGGTGTACAGCGGCTTGACGTGCGAGCTGCCGCCACCGCCGGTCTTGGCGACGTCCGGGCCGATCAGCGCTATCCGCTTCAGGTTGGATGACGACAACGGCAGCACGGGGGACCCGTTCACCAGGTTGTTCTTCAGCAGGACCATGCCCATCTCGGCCAGGGTGCGGGCGACCGCGCCGTGCGCGCTCGCCGGGATCGGCTGGGGATTCGGCGTACGGTCGAAGATCCCGAACTCGATCATCTTGGTGTACCGGCGGATCAACTTGTCGTCGATCGTCGCCATCGACACCTGGCCGTTCTGCACCGCGGTCTTCAGCGCATCAGTGAAGAACCGGCCGACCGGGAACTCCAGATCCATGCCGGCGTTGGCCGTCGCCACGGTGCTGTGCACCGCGGTGAAGTCGGAGAAGACGAACCCGTCGAAACCCCACTCCTGCTTGAGGATGTCGGTCAGCAGCAACGGGTTCTCGCAGTTGAAGGTGCCGTTGATGCTCGGGTACGCGCACATCACCGAGCCGACGTGGCCATCCTTGACCGCGGCCTCGAACGCCGGCAGGTAGATCTCGCGCATCGTGCGCTCGTCGATGATCTCGTTGATGGTCTTGCGGTTGGTCTCCTGGTTGTTGCCCATGTAGTGCTTGACGTTGGCGATCACGCCACGGGCCTGCATCGCCTGGATGTAAGGCACCGCGAACTGCCCGGCCAGGAACGGGTCCTCGCCGTAGCTTTCGAAGTTGCGCCCGCCCTGCGGCACCCGGGCAATGTTGACCGTCGGCCCCTCCAGCAGGTCGCGGCCGACCATCAGGACCTCTTGACCGATCAGGTCGCCGTACGTGGTGGCCTGGCGCACGTCCCACGACGCCGCGAGCGAGATCGGGGCGGGCAGCGCGGTGGCCGACGGCTGCGTGACGCCGCCGGTGCTCACGCCGGCCGGGCCGTTGGTGATGAGCAGCTTCGGAATGCCCAGCCGGGGCAGGTCCGGGATGGTGCGGAACTCGGTGCTGGTCTGGATGCCGTGCAGCTGGTCGATCTTCTCGTCGAGCGTCATCTGCGCCACGATCGCCTTGGCCCGGTCGATCGGCGCGAGATCGGTCAGGTCGGCGCCGGCAGGGCCACTTGTGGTGAGGATGAACGGGACGGTCGCGGCGGTGGCGGCCAGTGCCGCCAGCAGTCGGGAGGACGTTTTCACGAGGACTCCTCAGGGAGTGAGCGTGATGAGGGTGGCGCTGCCGGCCGGCAGGCTCAGGGTCAGGTCGCTGCCGTTGACCGCGACCGGGGTGGCATCGGCGCCCGCATAGGTGCCGTCCCTGCCGACGAAGTGACCGCCGAGCGTGATGCCCGTCTGGGTGGTCAGGGACGGCGCGGTCAAGGCGATCCGGGTGCCGTGGGTGAAGGCGGCTCCCAGGTGGACGGTTGTGATGAGCGGGCCGTTGCTGGCCGGGTCGGTGACATTGACCAGGACCAGCCGAAGCCGGGTGCCGTTGCGCACGGCGTACGCCCGCAGCCGGGTCAGGTCGCTGTTGGTGAGGCTGGCGAACCGGCCGGTGCCGAGCAGGCGCATCAGGAGCGAGGAGTAGTAGACCGGGCGTACCCGCAGCAGACCGGCCGCGGCGTCCGCGTCGGTCGCGGCACAGAACGGGGTGTACGCCTTGTAGAGCGGCTTCGCCGCACCGCACCGGGCGATGGAGCTGTGCAGGTAGAAGCCGGACAGCCCCGACTGCGCGTACAACAGCTGGGCGTCGATGCCCCACAGTGCGGAGGCGAACGTGTCGCTCACGCCGTCCGTGCCTTCGCAGGACACCGAGTTCCCCTCGTCGAGCAGCCCGGGCACGCCCAGCCCGCGGGCGAGGCTGGCGACCAGGTTGGCACGCTTGCGCTCCCCGTCGCGGTACGCCGTGGACAGCAGCGAGGTGATCGTCGGTGCCGGAGTGTTCTTGGCGCAGGCCGGATAGTAGTGCCCGGTGAAGGCCTTGATGTCGACGTGACCGGTCTCGCGAGCGGCGAAGTCGGTGAGCCAGGCGTCTGCCGCGGGAACCCGGCCCGGCGACGGTCCGACCAGCCCGACCCCGGGCGCAGCGGCGTTGATCGCCGCGCGATACCGCTGGAAGTCGGCCCAGAACTTGTCGGTGCTGTAGTCCGGGTAGTAGTTCGGCTCGTTACCGACCTCGATGGCCATCAGCCGGGTGCCGAGGATCCGCTGGGCGTGGGCCGCCTCGTCCGCGGCGCGCGCCGGGTCGGGGTGCTTGAGGTTGACCCCGAGGATCACCTTCCAGCCGCTCTTGTCGGCCAGCGTCGCTAAGCGCTGGAGGTCCGTCGGGGTCAGCGTGGCGACCGCCCAGGACGGTCGCGGCTCTCCCTTCGACGTCCAGAAGGTCATGTCGACGAAGTTGGCGCCGAAGCGCATCACGCCCGGCCCGAGAGTTTTCATGTACTGGAAAAGGTTGCCGGCCGACGGCGCGGTGCCGGCGAGGATGTTGGCCTCGAAGGAGAACCCGACGAAGCTCGTGCCCAGCCTCGCGCCGGAGCCTGACCCGACGGTGACCGTCGCGGTGGCCGCGGGCGCAAGCTCGGCGTCCGCCGAGCCGGTACCGGCGGCGAGCAGGGTTCCGGTCAGCAAGGCCGCGACCGCGACCGGCGCGATAGACCTAAGTGGACGGATAAGGCGGCGCGGTCTCATGGGTGTCCTCGGAGGCGGGGTGGCGAGGTCGTGCCGATGGCGGTCGGGTCTAACATCCGATGTCTAGTGGATGTATCGGGGACTGTCAAACCCTCGTCCCCGCAATTTGCCCCGGGTGAGGGACTCGGCCGTAGGGTGTCGGCCCATTGATCCGACGTATCGGGTGGCCGACCCGTGCCCGGGGGGACTGGGCGCGGGTCGGCTGCTTTACCCGGCGGCTTTTCCTGGCGCCGCACCGGCGGCTTATGCGGCGGACAGCGACACGGTGCCGGTCAGCCGCAGGTCGCGGGAGCTGCTGCCGAGCTGGATCCGGTACTGGCCACCGGCGATGCGCCAGCGGTGCGTCGCCGTGCTCCAGAAGCTGAACGAGCGCGCGTCGAGGGTGAAGCTCACGTGCCCGGTCTGGCCGGAGGTCAGCAGGATCTTCTGGAAGCCCTGCAGCTCCTTCGGCGCCTCCGGGGCGGCGGCCGTGGCCGGCGAGCCCACGTAGAGCTGGACGATCTCGGCACCGGTCCGGCTGCCGGTGTTGGTGACGTCGGCCTCGACCGTCACGTTGGCGCCCGTACCTTGGGTGATCTTGAGGTTCGAGTACGCGTACGTGCTGTAAGAAAGGCCGTGCCCGAACGGGAACAGCGGCGCGATGTTCCGTGCGTCGTAGTGGCGGTAGCCGACGAAGATGCCCTCCGAGTAGTGGGCGGTACCGTCGATGCCCGGATACTGCGCCGTGGTGTTCGCCGGCACGTCGGTCTCCCGGCGCGGGAACGTGATCGGCAGCTTGCCCGACGGGTTGAACGCTCCGAACAGCACGTCGGCCACCGCGTTGCCGTCTTCCTCACCGGGGTACCACGCCTGCAGGATCGCCGGTACCCGGCTAACCCACGGCATGAGGATCGGGCCGCCGGTCTTGGAGACCACGACGGTACGCGGGTTGGCCGCCACGACGGCCGACACCAGGGCGTCCTGGTTGCCGGACAGCGCGAGGCTGGTGCGGTCGTGCCCTTCGCTCTCGCTGTCCTCGACCATCACGATCGCCACGGTGGCGGCTCGCGCCGCGGCGGCAGCGGCGGTCGGGTCGGCGCCGCTGGTCACGGTGACCGTGACCCCGGAACCGGCCCGGCTGCGCAGGCCGGCGCTGGGCTTGACGGTGTAGAGCGGCTTGACGTGTGAGCTGCCTCCGCCGCCGGTCTTGGCGGTGTCGTTGCCGATCAACGCGATCGACCGCAGCGACGCCCTCGACAGCGGCAGCACCGGGGCCGCCCCGACGTTGGCGTTCTTCAGCAGGACGATGCCTTCGGCGCCGAGCTTTCGCGCCACCCGGCCATGCTCGGCCGCCGGGATCGGCGTGATCGTGGGGGTACGGTCGACCAGCCCGAACTCGATCATCTTGGTGTACCGGCGGACCAGCTTGTCGTCGATGGTCGCCATGGTGATCTGCCCGTTCTGCAACGCCGTTCTCAACGCCGTGCTGTTGAAGAACTTTCCGGTGGGCGTCTCCAGGTCCAGCCCGGCGTTGGCGGAGCCGACCGTGCTGTGCACGGCGCCGAAGTCGGAGAAGACGAACCCGTCGAAGCCCCACTCCCGCTTGAGGATGGTCGTCAGGACGAGGCGGTTCTCGCAGTTGAACGTACCGTTGATCTTCGGGTACGCGCACATGACCGAGCCGACCTTGGCCTCCCTGACCGACGCCTCGAACGCCGGCAGGTAGATCTCGCGCATCGTCCGCTCGGCGATGTCGTCGTTGATGCTGAACCGGTCGGCTTCCTGGTTGTTGCCGAAGTAGTGCTTGACGTTGGCGATCACCCCGTGTGCCTGGATCGCCTGGATGTTGCGCACCGCGAACCGCGCCGCCAGGTACGGGTCCTCGCCGTACCCCTCGAAGGTGCGCCCGTTTACCGGTACCCGGGCGATGTTGACGGTCGGGCCTTCGAGGACGTTGCGGCCGACCGAGAGCGTCTCGGCACCCTCGATGTCGCCGTACGCGTCGGCCTGGCGCAGGTCCCACGACGCGGCCAGCGAGATGGGCGCGGGCAGGGCGGTGGCCGACGGCTGCGTGATGCCGCCGGTGCTGACCCCGGCCGGACCGTTGGTGAGCAACAGCTTCGGAATGCCGAGGCGCGGGATCGCGGGCACCGTTCGGAACTCGGTGCTCGTCCTGATGCCGTGCAGCTGGGCGATCTTCTCATCGAGGGTCAGCTGTGCCACGAGGGCCCTGGCGCGCTCGCGCGGCGTGGGCGCGTCCGCTGTGGCGGCGCGCGCGTGCACCGCGAAGGCGGCCGCGGTGGCGAGCGCGACCGCGGCAACGGCCAGCGGGGGTAGTTTCCTCACCGGGATCTCCTTCGACGGCGGCGGCAAGGTGCGGCGTACGGGTCCGGGCAATTTCATCGGATGTCTAGCGAACGTTGTCACGAGTGTCAAGCATCGGCGTCAATCAATCAAGCGGCCTTGCTTTGGGGTGAACGGTCAAGCATCTCGCGTTAGGCGACATGACGTGGCAGTCCAGTGATCGGAGGAATTTCGTCCGGTCTTAACTAATTCTTGCCAGGATATGATGTGAGCCGAGATATTGTGCCCATGGCGACTCGGGCGGTGACCGAACCGGCCTTCTTTATCCTCACCGCGCTCGTCGACGCTCCGCGCCACGGCTACGGGATCGTCGGCGAGGTCGCTCGGCTGTCCCAGGACCGCGTGCGGCTGAAGATCGGCACGCTATACGGCGTCTTGGATCGCCTGGTCAGCGACGGCTTGGTAGCGCTGGACCGCGAGGAGGTACAGCAGGGCCGGCTGCGCCGGTACTACCGGCTTACTGACGAGGGCAGCCGGTGTCTGGCGGCCGAAGCCGCGCGCCAGGCGGCCAACGCGCGGGTCGCCTCCGAGCGGCTGCGCACCTGGCGCCCCGGGACCGAGCCCGAGACCGAGGTGCCGGCATGACCCGCCTGGAGGAGCGGTACCGCCTCGTGCTGCGGATGTTGCCGGTGTCCTACCGGCGCGCCTGGCCAGCAGCGCCCGCACCACCTGGGAGCGCTTCACCACCGGTGAAGCGGAAGCGTACGGCAGGTAGGCCGAAACCAGCGGCCACGCACCGCCGCGATGTGCCATCCTTGCGGCCGACATGCAAACCGGAACCCCACCCGCCAATCTGCAGGAACGACTGCACGATCTGATGCCGCACGACCGGCGCCGGTTGCGCCGGCGGCTCGACGGCGTCCGCAAGGTGCGCGGTGACGAGGCCCGGCAGAAGGTGCTGAACGAGATCGCGGCCGAGGTCGCCGCGGCGCAGGCGCGGCTGGATCGCCGGCGCGACGGCGTGCCGCGGATCAGCTACCCGCCTGCTCTGCCGGTGAGCCAACGCAAGGACGAGATCGGCGCGGCGATCCGCGACCACCAGGTGGTGGTCCTGGCCGGCGAGACCGGGTCCGGCAAGACGACCCAGCTCCCGAAGATCTGCCTGGAGCTCGGGCGGGGTGTGCGGGGCATGATCGGTCACACCCAACCCCGCCGACTGGCCGCCCGTACCGTGGCCGAGCGCATCGCCGAGGAGCTGGCAACGCCGCTGGGCGGTGCCGTGGGGTACAAGGTGCGCTTCACCGACCGGGTCGCCGAGGAGACCCTCGTCAAGCTGATGACCGACGGCATCCTGCTCGCCGAGCTCGCCCAGGATCGCGATCTGCTCCAGTACGACACACTGATCATCGACGAGGCACACGAGCGCAGCCTCAACATCGACTTCATTCTCGGGTACCTCAAACAGCTGCTCCCCCGCCGGCCCGACCTGAAGGTGGTCATCACCTCGGCCACAATCGACCCGGAGCGCTTCGCACGCCATTTCGGTGGGGCGCCGATCATCGAGGTTTCCGGGCGGACCTATCCAGTGGAGGTGCGGTACCGGTCGATCGACGACACCGCGCAGCGCGAGGACCGCAGCTTGCGAGGACCGCAGTCGCAAGCCGATGACACCGACCAGATCGACGCGATCGGCGCGGCGGTCAACGAGCTTTCCGCGGCCGGCCCCGGCGACATCCTCGTGTTCCTCAGCGGCGAGCGGGAGATCCGCGACACCGCCGAGGCGCTGCGCAGGATGCGGCTACGCGACACCGAGATCCTGCCGCTGTACGCCCGGCTGTCAACGGCCGAGCAGCATCGGGTGTTCCAACCGCATCCCGGACGGCGGATCGTGCTCGCGACCAACGTCGCGGAGACCTCGCTCACCGTGCCGGGCATCAAGTACGTCGTCGACCCGGGCACCGCCCGCATCTCCCGCTACAGCCGGCGGCTCAAGGTCCAGCGGCTGCCGATCGAACCCGTCTCGCAGGCGTCGGCTAACCAACGCAAGGGGCGCTGCGGGCGTACCTCCGATGGCATCTGCATCCGGCTCTACAGCGAACCGGACTTCGTGGCCCGACCCGAGTTCACCGACCCGGAGGTCCTGCGCACCAACCTGGCGTCGGTCATCCTGCAGATGACCGCGCTGGGGCTGGGCGATGTCGCGGCGTTCCCGTTCGTCGACCCGCCAGACCGGCGCAACATCGCCGACGGCATGCAGCTGCTGGAGGAGCTGGGGGCGCTGGAGCCGGCGCGACCCGACCGACCTGACCGGCGCCTTACGCCGCTCGGCCGCAAGCTCGCGCAGCTGCCGGTCGACCCCAGGCTCGGGCGCATGGTCCTGGAGGCCGAGCGCAACGGCTGTACCCGCGAGGTGATGGCGATCGCGGCCGCACTGTCCATTCAGGACCCTCGGGAGCGCCCGCTGGACCGGCAGCAGGCGGCCGACGAGCAGCATGCCCGGTTCGCCGACGAGCACTCCGACTTCACGGGCATCCTCAACCTCTGGCAGTACGTGCAGGAGCGCCAGAAGACGCTCTCGTCGGCGGGTTTCCGGCGGAGGTGCCGCACCGAGTTTCTCAACTTCCAGCGGCTACGCGAGTGGCAGGACATCTACGGCCAGCTCCGGGAGGTGGCCCGTGACTTGTCGATCCCGCTCAACACCGCACCGGCCGAGCCGGACGCCGTACACCAGTCGTTGCTGGCCGGCTCGCTGTCCTACATCGGTCTGCGCGACGGCGAGAAGCACGAGTACCTGGGCGCCCGGGGTGCGCGGTTCGCCATCAACCCAGGCTCTGGCCTGTTCAAGAAGCAGCCGCGCTGGGTCATGACCGCCGGGCTGGTCGAGACGACCCGGCTGTGGGCGCGCGCCGGCGCCCGCATCGAGCCGGAATGGATCGAGCCGCTGGCGGGGCATCTGGTCAAGCGCGCCTACAGCGAGCCGCACTGGGACTCCGACCGGGGCGCGGTGATGGCATACGAGACGGTGGCCCTCTACGGCACCCCCATCGTGACGCAACGACCGGTCAACTACGGCCGGATCGACCCGTCGCTGTCGCGCGAGCTGTTCATCCGCCACGCCCTGGTCGAGGGTGACTGGGAAACGACGCACCCGTTCCTCGAAGCCAACCGGCGGCTGGTCGAACAGGTCGAGGAGCTGGAGCATCGCACGCGGCGCCGGGACATCCTCGTCGACGACGAGCAGCTGTTCGACTTCTATGACCGGCGTATCGGCCCGGACGTCGTCTCCGCGCGCCATTTCGACACGTGGTGGAAGAAGACCCGAGCCACCCAGCCCGACCTGCTCACATTCTCGATGTCGATGCTGGTCGCCGAGGGCAAGGGCGGGGTCAGCGAGGCCGAGTACCCGGACTTCTGGGAGCAGGACGGGCCGCGGCTGGGGCTGACGTACCAGTTCGAACCCGGTACCGATGCCGACGGCGTGACCGTGCACGTCCCGCTCGCGCTGCTGGGCCGGGTGTCCGCCGAGGACTTCGCCTGGCAGGTTCCCGGTCTACGCAAGGAGCTGGTGACCGCGCTCATCCGGGCACTGCCGAAACCGGTGCGCCGTCACCTCGTACCTGTACCGGAGTTCGCCGACGCGGTGCTCGCGCGGATCGTGCCGCGACAGGAGCCGTTGCTGGACGCGCTGGAGCGCGAGCTGCGCCAGCTCGGCGGCGTGGTGATCCCCCGCGATGCGTGGCAGCTCGACCGGCTGCCCGCGCACCTACGGGTCACGTTCCGGGTGGAGGACGACAACGGCGAGCCGCTGGCCGAGGACAAGGACCTCGCGGCGGTGCGGTCGCGGCTGAAGGAACGGACCCAGGCCGCGCTCTCCGCGGCGTCCGCCGGAGTCGAGCGGCGCGGGCTGCGGGCGTGGGACTTCGGGGGGCTCCCGCAACGGTACGAGGTGAGCCGCGGCGGCTACCCGACGACGCTGTACCCGGCGCTCATCGACGAGGGCGACAGCGTCGCGATCCGGGTGTTCGAGACCGAGAGCGAGCAGCGGCGCGCGATGTGGCAGGGCATCCGGCGGCTGCTGGTGTTGACCGTCCCGGCCCCGGTCAGGCTCGTCAACGCCAGGCTCAGCAACGAGGCCAAGCTGGCGCTCAGCCGCAACCCGCACCGCAACGCGGCGGATCTCATGGACGACTGCCTCACCTGCGCGGTCGACACGTTGCTGGCGCGCGCCGGCGGTCCAGTGTGGACCGAGGCTGGCTTCGCCGCTCTGCGGGACAACGTACGCGCCCACCTCGCCGACACGCTGTTCGAGATCGTGACCCAGGGCCGGCACATCCTGGCCGCCGCGCACGCCGTGCAGCAGCGGCTGGCGACCGCCAAGGGTCCCGCACCGGCGCTCGCCGACATCCGGGCGCAGCTGGCCGGTCTGGTCTACCGGGGCTTCGTCACGGCGACCGGATCGGCCCACCTGGGCGACGTTCCCCGGTACCTGCGGGCGATCGAGCGCCGGCTGGACAAGCTCGCCGAGGACCCGCGGCGCGACGCCGAACGGATGCAGCGGATCCAGCAGGTCCAGCAGGAGTACGCCGAGCTGTCCGCGCAGGCGCGTGACCCTCAGGCGTTCCGCGACATCCGCTGGATGATCGAGGAGCTGCGGGTGAGTTATTTCGCACAGGCGCTGGGTACCGCGTACCCGGTGTCCGACAAGCGGATCTACCGGGCGATGGACGAGCTCGCCTCCTGACCGGATACGGTGACGTCGTGGATATTGGCATCGGGCTTCCAAACACCATCGCAAGCGCCGGACCCCTGGTCGCCGACTGGGCCCGCCGCGCGGAGGAGCGAGGGTTCACCACGCTGGCGACGATCGACCGGATCGTCTACCCGTCGTACGACTCGCTGACCACGCTGGCCGTGGCCGCCGGGGCGACATCGCGGATCGGGCTGTTCACCGACATCCTGCTGGCACCGTTGTACCCGCCGGTGTGGCTCGCCAAGGCAACGGCGAGCTTGGACGCGATGTCCGGCGGGCGGCTGACGCTCGGCCTCGGCGTGGGCGGCCGCGCCGACGACTACGCCGCGATGGACCGGCAGTTCGAGCGGCGCGGCCGGCTGATGAACGAGACCCTCGACCTGCTGCACCGCGCCTGGGTTGGCGAAGCCGTTGCCAGCGGGGACTTCCCCGTCTGCCCGCCGCCCGCCGAGGGCGGGCGGGTGCCGATCCTCATGGGCGGCAACAGCGACGCCGCGATCGAGCGCATGGTGAGGTACGCCGAAGGCTGGACCTTCGGCGGCGGTGGCCCGGACATGGCCGCTCCGATGATCGAAAAGGTTCGCCGTGCCTGGCAGGATGCCGGTCGCGAAGGCGAGCCACGCATCGCTGCCCTGATGTATTTCGGCCTCGGTGACACGGACGCGTCACGACAGTCGCTGCGCGACTACTACGGCTTCCTGGGCCAGTGGGTCGACGCGATCGTGGAGAGCGTGGTGCGCTCGCCGCACGCCGCCAAGGACGTCGCCCGCGCTTTCGCGGACGTCGGCGTGACGGAGCTCGTCTTCGACCCGACGGTGGCCTCCCTCGACGAGATCGACCGTCTCGCCGACGCCGTGCTTTAGCTCGCGCCGTGACCGCGGCTCGATGCTGGCCGCAACGACGTTAGGGGTATTGCCCCGATGCGCGCCTTGCACGCATGCGAAATGCTGGAGACATGGCGATTCGGGGGACGCGACAGATACGACCATTGCTCGCGGCAGCTGCCGCCGCGGCCGCCCTCGTACTGGTGGCCTCGTGCGCCTCCGGGTCGGGCGGCTCCCGGCAAGCGCAGCCGACACCGAGCTCCACCGCGCACGACCACCCTGGCGCGTCTCAGCCGCCGGCCGCACCGCTTCGCGCCGGTGAACGATTTGTCAACCTGACGATGCCGGAGTCCTACACGCCGGCAGCGCCCAACGGAGGGACCGACGAGTACCGCTGCTTCCTGATCGACCCGAGGCTGACCCGTACGGCGTTCCTGACCGGCAGCCAGTTCCTGCCACAGAACAGCGACATCGTCCACCACGCGATCTTCTTCCGGATCGACCCGGCCGACGCCGACGCGGCCCGCAGGCTCGACGCCAGCACGCCTGGTCAGGGCTGGACCTGTTTCGGCAACGCCGGGATCGGACGAGGCGCCGGATGGGTCGCCGCCTGGGCGCCTGGGGCCGACGAGACGCTGCTCGACCCGGGTCTGGGTTACTCGATGCCGCCGGGCAGCCAGCTCGTCATGCAGGTGCACTACAACCTGGTCGGGACCGGGGGCAAGCCAGGGGGTGCCGATCAGTCCGGCATCAGGTTGCGGCTCACCGACGACGTGGCCCACATGACCGCGCTGCAGACCGTGCTGGTCGCGGCGCCGGTCGAGCTGCCATGCGCCGCCGGCGAGTCCGGCCCGCTGTGCGACCGGTCAGCCGCGGTCGCGGACGTGGCCCACCGTTTCGGCGACGACGCCGGAAGGACCGTGACCCAGCTCAACGCGCTGTGCAACAAGGGCAACCCGCCGGTACCGGCGGCGACCCAGCACTGCGACCGGAAGCTGCCGCAGGGCGGCACGATCTACGCCCTGGCCGGACACATGCACCTGCTCGGGCGCTCCATCAAGGTGGAGCTCAACCCCGACACCCCCGCCGCCCAAACGCTCCTCGACATCCCGGTCTACAACTTCGACGACCAGGCCGCACGCCCGCTGGCCAAGCCGGTGACGGTCAAGCCCGGCGACACCTTGCGGGTGACCTGCACCCACGACGCCAGCCTGCGCAAGCGGCTGCCACAGCTGCAGCCACTTCCACCGCGCTACGTCGTCTGGGGCGACGGTACGAGCGACGAGATGTGCCTCGGGTTGGTGATCATGGCGCGCGGGTAGCCCAGGCGGTACCGGCGACGTGTGAGACTTGGGACCGTGACCGATCTGAGCTCGCCGACCGACCCGCCGGGCTGGCCCCGCGACCACGTACGCCAGTACGTCGAAACCGGCGGCCGTAACGGGCACGAATGGCGTGACGGCATCTACACGCTGCTGCTGACGACCAAGGGTCGCCGATCCGGCAAGGCCCGGCGGACGCCATTGATCTACGGCCGCGACGGCGACCGGTACCTCGTGGTCGCCTCGAAGGGTGGTTCCGACCAGCACCCGGAGTGGTACCGCAACCTCGTCGCCGATCCGCAGGTCGCCGTTCAGGTCGCGGGGGACAAGTTCCGTGCCCGGGCGCGGACCGCCACACCCGACGAGCATCCCCGGTTATGGTCGTTGATGACCGATATCTGGCCGGACTACGACCAGTACCAGCGCCGGACCGGGCGCCAGATCCCGGTGGTGGTGCTGGAGCGGGTCGCCGATGCCGGGGCAGCCTGACCAGCCACCCCGGCCTCGTGTCACTGGTCGGTCGGTCGGTCAAACGTGTCGGCTCGAACAGAGCCGATGAAGTCCCGCCAGGCGTTGGTGCCGAACCGCAGCACCGGCCCGTCGGGATCCTTTGAGTCGCGAACGGCGATGGCCGTTGGCAGCTGCGCCACTTCGACGCAGTCGCCGGCACCCCCACTCCGCGTGCTCTTCCGCCACACCACAGGATGATCCCTCGGCGCAGAAGACATCCGCGCCACTCTCCTTTCCGTGAATGGTGACTAGCCTTCGGCGGTCGCGAGCGCCTTGATGAAGTCGATGGACTCCTCCGGCGGGAGCGCCGCCGCGCGCAGTGCCTCGAAGCTCATCAGGTAGCTGCGCAGCTCGGCGGGCTTGCTGCGGAAGACCCCACCGGTCATGCCCTCGCAGTACACCAAGGGACCGCCTCCGGCTTTGTCATCGAACTCGAGGATGACGAACGACCCCTCCATGCCTCGGTGAATGCCGACCGCGAACGGCAGCACCTGGATGCCGATCGTCGGGCGCTCGCTGGCCTCCACCAACCGCAGCAGCTGGCGACGCATGACGTCCGGGCCGCCGACCGGCCGCCGGAGCACGGCCTCGTCGAGGATCGCCCAGAACTCGGGCGCTCGATCACGGGCCAGCACGGCTTGGCGCGCCAGCCGGACGGCCAACCGCTCCTCGATCAGCTCGGGACGGCTGAACACCAGGCTCCGCATGATCGCGCTGGCATACTCCGCGGTCTGCAACAGGCCCGGCACCAGCTGGGCCTGGTAGCTGAAGATTGCGGTGGCTTCCGCCTCGAAACCGATCAACGCCTCGTACGCGTCGGGAAGGGCGTCCCCGTAAGCCTCCCACCAGGCTCGTTGCTGCGCCTGGCCGAACAGCGCGGTGATTCGCGCCCGGTCGGAGTCCGCGATGGTGTAGACATCGAGGAGGGTCTCCAGGTCGGCTTTGCGCATGCCGCTGTTGGCGGTCTCGATGCGGCTGAGCTTTGACTCGGACCAACCGACACTGCGCGCGACGTCAGCGACGGACCGCTGTGCCCGCTCGCGGATGCGCCTGAGCTCGGCGCCGAGCTGACGGCGGAGCAGCGTCGGGTTGGACCTGGCCACCATGCACAGTGTAGTGACTCGTGCGGCACGGAGTGCAACTCCGTTGTCGAACCGACACCTTGCATCCCACGCTGCAAGATGCGGTAATGGATTCGCACGACAACGAGGTCGGTGCATCCCTCCTGAGACGCCAGACCCAGGTACGAGGGGGAGAGCACCATGAGTGCAGACCGGGCCCGGTCGTCACAACGACCATTGCCCCGCCGGCCGCCGTCCATAGCCAAGCCGCAGTACCGCCCGCAACGGGTCTTGGTACCGCGTTCCGCCAACCAGCCTGCCGACTCCGCCGCGACCGGCCGGAACCTGTACGTCATCGTTCTCATCGACGTCGTCGGCTCGGCCGCGCATGACATCCAGGGACAGCGGCGGATGCGTGACGATCTCTACCGGCTCGTCACCGACCTGGCCGCCGACAACGGCTTCGACCTCGATCGGCTGCTGTACCACGACAACGGCGACGGGTTCCGCTTTGTCGTACCGCTCAGCCTCCTCCCGCCCACGCAGGTCATCGACACCTTCGTCGGTGGCTTGACCGCGGGACTTCGAGAGCATCGCCGGTACGTCAGCGAGCAGGCCCGGATCAGACTCCGGGTCTGCTTCGATCTCGGGCTCGTCGAGGCCCACCGAGGAAGCTGGGCGGGCGACGTCCTGGTGCGAGCGAGCCGCCTGATCGCCGCTGAACCGGTCCGCGAGGCGCTGCGCACCGAACCGGATGCCGACCTCGTGGCGGTGGTGTCGGACGCGATGTACGACCTGGTCGTGCGGCACGGGTACGGCCATACGCCACCGGACAGCTACCGGGAGATCCGGGTCCGCGTCAAGGAGTTCGAGGGCCGCGCCTGGTTGCTGGTGCCCCGCCGCTGACCGGGAACCGGCGGACCGAGAACCGGCGGACCGCGAACCGGCGGACCGCGAACCTCAGTGACGGAACCGCGGGCTGGGCGTCGGGGGGTCGCTGGGCGCGGGCGGCTCGTCGGTCTTGTTCTCCGCCGGCCATTCCGGTGTCTCGTCCCAGGCCTTGGCCCGCCGGATCTGGTCGAAGAAACCGAGCAGCCGGTCCAGCTCTTCGGCGTCGGCCGGGTCGTCGTCGCCATAGGCGCGCGACGGTGCCGGCTTGCCCGCGTTGCGGTGCGACCTCACCTTGTGCGAGCCGGTCGGCTCCTCGTGTGGCTCTGCGGCCGGTTGGCTGTGCTGGTACCCCGGTGGAGACGCCCACGGTCCGGACGGCACGACGAGCTGCTGCGGCCCGCTCGGGTGCGCGTCGGACGGGTAAACATCGTGCGGGGGCGGCAGGACCGGCTGCGGCCCGCTCGGATACGGCTCGCCCGGTCGGGGCGGCAGGACCGGCTGCGGCCCGCTCGGATACGGCTCGCCCGGTCGGGGCGGCAGGACCGGCTGTGGCCCGCTGGGGTACAGGTTGGCGGGCTGCGGCAGCGCCGGCTCTGGGACCAACGGCTGCGCTCCGCTCGGATAGAGCTCCGGCGGCTGTGGCAACGCCGGCTCGGGCACCAGCGGCAACACCGGCTCGGGCTTCAGCGGCTGCGCCGCCGCGGGCTGCGGGACGGTCGGCGGCACGACCGGCACAACCGGCACAGCCGGCGGCACAACCGGCACGGCCGGCGGCACAACTGGCACGGCCGGCGGCACGAGCAGCTGCGGCGCGCTCGGGTGCAACGCGGCCGGCAGGATGGCCGTCATGTCGGTCCCCAGCGGCTGCGGGGGCGCGACCACGGTTGGGGGCCGGTCATCGGGGGCCAGCAGCTCGACCTCGCCGCCGCTGGGCAGCTGGGTGGAGATTGCCGCCGCGAGCTGCAGTACCTGCGTCGGTACGCCGCGCGGCACCGCCAGCCGCAGCCGAGCCCGGGTGTCGGCCGGGAGCTGCTTGAGCAGCGCGGTCACCAGCAGGTCGGACGGGGCCGGGTCGGACACGTGGGGTGCGCCGATGACAACGGTGCAGCGGTCGACGTCGAGGGGCAGCGTGCGGATCCAGTTCGCGGACTCCAGCGGGTGCACCGGTCGTAACCACATCCCGGCTTCGATCACCTCGACGACCCAGCCGGAGTCCAGCGCGAACGTGGCGAGCCCGGTTGGCTCGGCGAGCAGCCTGGGCGCCGGGTTCGACCAGTCGACGACGCTCGGAGCGGCGATGTGGGGCCGGTACTGCACCTCGCGGGCGAACGGCCGCCAACGGGGCAGCCCACCATCGTCGATCGTCACCACGGCACGCTGGCCGGCCGCCGCGCAGAGCGGCAACCCAGTGCGTACTCGAACGTTCTTGCCGAAGACGGTGGCCGCCACCTCGCCGATGGGCCCCTCGGCGACCGGACGCTGCCCGTACGGCGTGAGGATCACCCGTTCGACCGCGCGCGGCGGCAACGCGTTTGCCGCGCGGCGCAGGTCGTCGGCGTGCAGCGGCGCCTCGCCTGGATGGGACAGGATCAATGCGGGGTCGGCGGGGTCCACCGGTACCGAGAAGATCAGGTCGCTGACGCTGCGGTTGCCCGGGCGATGCAGCCAGATGCCGGCCGGCACCTGGTCGAGGACGAGGCCCCGAGGCAGCTCACCGACGGCGTTGAGGTCGATCTCCCAGCGCGGCGCCGGGAACCGCCAGCCCACCAGTGCGGGCACGGTGCCCGCGCGGAAACGCCACCAGCCGCCCCGGCGCTGTGGACCGCGCGCGGGCGGCGCGAACAGGGAACGGCCGGGCACCCCGAGCAGCGGCCCGGCCGGCGCGATCACCTCGATGCCCAGGCGGGAGGCGAGCAGGTACGCCGGGGCGGGCCGGTTGTCGTGCGAGCAGGCGCCGTCCCACGCCACCAGCCGCACCGCCTCGCAGCGTGGCGGAAGCCGCAGCGCCAGCGTGTCGGCGAGCTCGTCGAGCATCGCGGGCAGCAGCCGGACGGTGTGCGAGTTCACCACGACACACAGCTCGTCGGCTGGACCCCACGAGGCGACCACCGCCGCGGCGCGCGAACCCGGCTCACTGCCGGAGTGCACGACCACACCGTTTCCGATCCAGCTCAGCCGCACCCCTGGCCAGTGCCTGAGGCCCACCTGCGCCGTCATCACCAAGGTCGCCCTCCCGAGGGGTTGCCACCGGCTGGTTGGCAGACGCCGGTACCGGCCGTCCCTGAGCGCAACGGCCTGTTGGGACTGTACCGCAACACACCACCCCAACTTCGAGACCACAAACCGGGAAAACCGACGCCCCACGGGAAGATCGTGGGACTTTGCCCGGTTTCTGAGCCGAGATCACCCGCTCGAATCGGCCGCCGAAGGAGCAGGGTCACACCGACCAATACTGCATATCCCTCCTCGAAGCGGGATCGACGGACTCGAGGTCCGCCTTCGGGCTCAGCGCGTGGGGTGGAACATCATGTATCCCGCGTTGCCCAGCTCGCTGGGCAGCAGGTACGAACGCAGCTGCCGACCAGCCGGGTCAACGACCTCAAGCGCCGCCCCGCCGGCATTCACTTCGTAGCGCCTCAGCAGGATCCGGCCCTCGTCGATCCACCACGCCTGTCCTTCCGGAAAGAGCTTGGTCACCAGCCGGCCGGACGCGACCTCGAAGACCTGCTGCTGGTTCACCCGAGCGCCGCCGAGATCCACGACGCCCTGGGCGATCACGTACCGCCCGTCGGGCGACCACGAGCTCGGGCTGTCGACCGATCCGCGCACCCGGATGGTGCCGTCCGGCTTGCCATCGAGCGTGAACAGCTGCAGCGCGGCGACCTTGTCCGGCTCGGCCTCGCTGGCGTTCGTGCGGTCCGCGAGCGCCAGGACGACGTGCCGGCCATCGGGATGCCAGCTGAACCGGTACTGGTAGGAGTCGAACTTCGCGTCGACCCAGTGTCGGCTCACCTGGCCGGTCGCCGGGTCGACCAGCGCGAACCCGTTGCGCCAGGGCTCCTTGTCGTTGATGGACAGCAGCACCCGCCGCCCGTCCGGGGACCACTGTGGATCGGAGACCGAATAGGCGTCGACGGTCCACTTCTGGTACTTGTGGGTGCTCAGGTCGAGCAGGCCCACCGGTGGAAGGTCCTGGCCGGCGACCACGGCCACGTCGCTCACCGGTGAGGGCAAGGCCTGTTCGTAGAGGATCTCCTCGTACTGGCGACGCGTGCGGCTGTACACCACCGCGATCGGCTGGTTGGGGTGCGGGCTCTGGTACGCCACCAGGTCCATGCCCTCGACGGTGAGCAACACGCGGCGGTCAAAGACCAGCGGCCCCGGCGACGCTGGCGGCTTCGACAAGCTGGGCCTCGGCACGGCGGGGCTGGAGCCGCCCGGCGCCGGCAAGCTTCCCTGCCACGGGCCGGCTCCGATGGCGGTGAGCACGATGACTGCCGTCACGGCGGCGGCTGCTCCGGCGACCGTCCACGTGCGCCTGGCCCGCCGACGTCGCCGCGCGGTGGCGAGCGCGCGTACGCCCAGGTTCACCGGCTGCGCGCGGTCGGCGAGCTCACCGACCACCTCGCGCATCGCCTCGTCCAGCGACCTCATCCGCTCACCTCCTCCGCGGACAACAGCTCGCGCAGCTCGGGAGCGAGCTGGCGCAGCCGGGCGAGCGCGCGCGAGGCCTGACTGCCCACAGTGGACTGTGAACACCCCATGATGCGAGCCACCTCGCTTTCGCTCAGATCCTCCAGGTAGCGCAGGACAAGCACCGCGCGCTGGCGGACGCCGAGCCGGGCCAGCGCCCGGTGCAGCGTCAGCTTGAGGACGGTGTCGTGGCTGGGGTCGGGCTCGACCGCCCGGTCCGGCACGACGGCCATGGACAGCTCGGTGTACCTGCGGCGGCGCCGCCACCACGAGACCTGCTCGTGGTACATGACCTTGCGTACGTACGGCTCCGGCCGGTCGTTGATCTGCCGCCATCGAATGGCGCACGTGGCCAGGGCGGACTGCAGCAGATCCTCCGCCGCCTGCTGGTTGCCGGTGAGGGCGTACGCCATCCGGAACAGCGCATGGGTGCGGGCAGCGACGAACTCCAGGAACTCGCGCTCCGACTCCTTGTCCAAGCGGCACCTCCTCCACCCACCATGACGTCCATGGGCGGTGGCGCCTTGCATGGTGCCGCGGCAAGGCGGTTGACCTTTCCCGTGGGGCAAGGCTTACCGTACCGGTGGTGACGCGAGCACCGCGAATGCTGGCGATCGGGCAGGCCGCCCGGCTGGCCGGGGTCACGCCCAAGGCGTTACGCCACTACGACCGGATCGGCCTGCTGCGTCCGGCGGTCGTCGACGCGGCGACCGGGTACCGCCGCTACGACCCGGAGCAGGTCGCGCAGGCCCGCCTGATCCGCCGCCTGCGCGCGCTGGAGCTGCCCCTCGACGAGATCCGCCGGCTGCTCGACCTGGCCCCCGACAAGGCGGCCGTCACCGCGGCGCTGGCCACGCACCGCCGCCGCATCGAGGCCCGGGTGACCCGGCTGCGCGGCATCCTGCACACCCTCGACCACGCATCGAACGACGACGATTGGATCACCATGGGCGAGCCTGACGACAAACCGCCGGCGGACGAACGCGAGCGGCACTTCTACTGGGGCAGGACGCTGTTCAACGACACCTGGCGCCTGATGGAGAAGGAGGACCGCACACCGGAGGAGGACGACCAGATGGTGCACCAGGCGCACGCGTCGGCGTACCACTGGCTGCAGGTCGGCACGCCTGCCAACTTCGCCCGCAGCCATTGGCAGTGCTCCCGGGTGTACTGCGTGCTCGGCCGCGCCGAACCCGCGCTCTACCACGCCCGGCGGGTGCTGGAGATCTGCCAGCAGCACAACATCGGCGACTGGGACCTGGGGTTCGCATACGAGGCGCTCGCTCGGGCGCATTCGGTGGCCGGCAACCGGGAGGAGGCCCGGCGCTGGGTCGAGCAGGCCAGGATCCTCAGCGCCGAGATCGCCGAGGACGAGGACCGGGAGGCGCTGCTGAGCGACCTGGAGACCGTGGCGCTCTGAGCGTGGTCTGGGCTATGCGTACAGCCGCTTCTCGTACTCCGGGCCGTAGTAGCGCTCGAGCTCCTCAAGCGTCTCCGGGGTGTCGACGGTGTCCTTGACGATGCAGGCCATCGAGGGCAGCAGCGCCGGGTCGATCCAGGTCTCCGTATGCCAGAGCGCCGACCGCTTGAACGCCTTGGGACAGTGGAAGAACACCTGCTCGATGTCGACCACGAGCGCCAGCGTGGGGCGGTGCCCGCGCACCACCATCTGGTCGAAGAACGGTGCCTCGCGCACCAGCCGAGCCCGCCCGTTGACCCGCAACGTCTCCTCCCGGCCGGGAACCAGGAAGAGCAGCCCCACGTGCGGGTTCCGCAGGATGTTCTGAAAGCCGTCGGCACGCCGGTTCCCGGGCCGCTCCGGGATGGCCAGCGTGGTGTCGTCCAGCACGAGGACGAATCCGGGTGGGTCGCCCTTCGGCGAGACGTCGCAGGTGCCGTCGGGGCCGGCGGTGGCGATGAGGCAGAACGGCGACCTGGCGATCCAGGCGCGGTTGTGCGGGTGCAGGCTCTGGCGCTCCTTCTTGACGGTGCGCTCCAGCGGCGTACCAAGGAGGTCGCGCAGCTCGGCTTCCGAGGTGACTTCGACAAGCTGCCCGGCGTCGATCATCTGTCCAGCCTAGACGACCGGACAGCGCCGTCGATTGATATTCACCACGACCCGGGGATGCCGGCGCCGTGCGAGCCGCGGATGGACTTCGCGACGGTCTTGGTCCAGAGCACGAAGTAGCACTGGACTACCCGCAGCCCGGCGCGCCACTCCTCTTCCGACGGCCGGTAGGCGTCGTTGCCCCACTTCTGGATCACCGCCGCCTGGCTGACGCCCATGACGGTCGCGATCCGGTCGCGACACATGGTCACGTAACGGATCCAGGTCTCTTGCGAGGTGGGTATCACCGCGCCGAACGGTGGCTGCAGCGCGCCGACGAGCTCGGCGCCGTGCGGACTGTCGCAGGCGACCCCGGTCATGCCCTCGGTCGTGTCCTTCTTGGCGAGCTTGAAGCACACCGGATCGGGGGGAGGCGCTTTGGCTACACCCCGGACGCTGCCGACCCGGTCAGCATACGACACGCGGGTGTACGGGCTGATCTGCGCCACGTCGCAGGTGTACCAGCGGGCGCCACCGGCCCACTCCAGCCTCGACGGGACGACGACCAGGTATATCAATCGCTGGTCGACCAGCGGGCCGCCGACATAGTCGATCGCGGCCGTGTTGCACTGGCGGTCCACGTCGGCCAGCTCGGCTGCGTCGCTCGCCGGACGGGAGGACAGCTGCGCGGCGGCACCGATCAGCCGTCCGACAGACGCGGTCTCCAGGACGTGCCCTGCGGCGCAGTCGACGCGTTCGACGTGCGCCATGTCGTCGTTCCAGACGTTCTCCTTGTAGCACTGCCCGACCTGTGGCACGGGGGAGCCGGTTGCGCTCGGCGATGCCCCAGTCGGCGACACCCAACGAGCCACCGGCTCGGCGCCGCCGCCCGCCCTCGGGGGTGCACGCGGTCGTCACGAACGACAGCGTGACGAGCGCGAGCCCAACCTATCGCCGCATCTCGCGCCTCCCCGGGCGAGGTCTTGTTCCCCCTCCCCAAACGGTATCGGCCGGGAGCGATCCGCGGGGCCCCCATCAGACGCGTTCCAGCGGGCGGGAGAACGACTTGACCCGTACCGCATCGACTCTTACAGATACCTAATGAGGTCGCTCTTCCGCGTGGCCGCGGTCGCCAGCCTGCTGGTCGTCATGCTTGTCACGCCCGCACACGCCGATGTCGGCCGGATCATCGACGTCAGCACCGGACCCGAGCTCGAGCAGGCCATCGCGGGCGCCCAGCCGGGCGACACAATCCGGATGGCCGACGGGGAGTACCGGGCCGAGGCGTTCGCCACGGCCTCCGGCACGCCGACCGCGCCGATCACGCTGACCGGCTCCCGCAACGCGGTCATCATCAACGACGACTTCGAGCAGTCCACCACCACGTGCCCTTCGGGCCACACCGCCTACGGCGTGTGGCTCAACGGCGCCAGCTACTGGCGCCTCGTCGGCTTCACCATCGCCTTCTCGAAGTAGGGCATCGTCGTCGACCATGCGACAGGTGTGCTCATCAGCGGCATACTGGTCCATGACATCCAGGAGGAGGGCGTCCACTTTCGAAAGTCCACAACGGACAGCGCCATCATCGGCTCGACGATCCACACCACGGGCCTGGTGAAGCCACAGTTTGGTGAGGGCGTCTACATCGGATCGGCGTTCGGCAACTGGCGCTGCTACGGCGAAGCGGGCGCCGGTACGCCCGACCGCAGCGACCGGATCAGCGTCATCGGCAACCGTTTCGGGCCCAACGTGACCGCCGAGCACATCGACATCAAGGAGGGCACGGTCGGTGGCGCGGTGATCGGGAACTTCTTCGACGGGCGCGGCATCATCGCGGCCGACCATTTCGCCGACAGCTGGGTCGACGCCAAGGGCAGCGACTACCAGCTCATCGGCAACTTCGGCTTCTACCGCCAGACCGAGGGATCGGTGTTCGCGCACGGGTACGAGACCCATGAGCAGTTCGACCTCGGGTACGGGTGTGGCAACGTGTTCCGGGGCAACTTCTCCGATCTCGGCGGGGTGGGGACGTACGCCTTCAACATCACCAACCAGGACGGTTGCACCGACAACCCGAACGTGGTCTACGACAGCAACTTCGTCACTGGGGCGCTCGGCGGGCTCACCAACATCGAGGTCACGCCGGAGGGCGGCTGAGGCGCGGGGCGCGGCATAACCATCCGCAAGCCCTATCGTGGAGCCCATTCGGATCCCTCGAGAGCGGCATGAACGGAGCAGCATGGAGGCCTTTCCCCGCTTCGATCTGGACGGCCGGACCGCGCTTGTCACCGGGGCCGGGCGCGGGCTCGGGCGTGCCATCTCGCTGGCGATGGCTCACGCGGGCGCCGATGTCGTGCTCGGTCTGCGCGACCCTGCCGCCGCCGGCGGTCTCGCCGAGGAGATCAAGGGCCTGGGGCGCCGGGCGCTCCCGGTCGCCATGGACGTGCGCGACCTGGCGCAGGTGCGCGAGGCTGTCGCCCGTACCGTCGCCGACTTCGGCCGCCTCGACATCCTGGTCAACAACGCGGGCCTCGGTCCGGCCAACCCGGCCGAGTCGGTGACCGAGGAGGACTTCGACCTGACGATCGACGTCAACGTCAAGGGCACCTTCTTCGCCAGCCAGGCCGCCGGGCGGGTGATGATCGATCAGGGGTACGGGTGCATCATCAACCTCAGCTCGCAAGCCGGCTTCGTCGCGCTGCCGACCGAGTCGGTGTACTGCCTGAGCAAGGCCGCGATCTCCCACCTGACCAAGTGCCTGGCCATCGAGTGGGGCCGCTACGGCATCACCGTCAACGCGGTCGCGCCGACGTTCATCCGTACGCCCGGAACCGAGGCCGACCTCGCCGACCCTGAGTTCCGTGCCGACGTGGTGGAACGGATCGCTGGGCTGCACCGCATCGGCGAGCCGGTCGACGTCACCGGCGCCGTGGTCTTCCTCGCCTCCCCGGCCGCCGGCCTCATCACCGGTACTACACTGCTTGTCGACGGCGGCTGGACCGCACGATGAGCCGGAGAGAGCGGGCCTGGCGGTACACCTAGCGCCGGGAACGCCGGCGGTACCAGCGCGACCACGGCCGGTCAGGCCATCGCGGCGGCAGGACGGCCACACCGGCGACGCCCGTGGGCAGTGCGGCCAACAACAGCAGGATGTTTCCGACCGCGAGCGCCGCGGCGACGAACGAGGCCGCCAGGAGCAGCAGCACGCAGCTGCGGCCCCACCGGTACTCGCGGGGTCGCCGGGGGCGCCCTGATCGCATCGCGGCCGCGAACCGTGGATCGTCTTCTCGTAACGCCAAGGCGATGACGGCGAGCCGGTACTTGTCCTCTTGACTGAGCATGGCATCCATCGCAGCCGGTCGGAGACTACCGGCCCGGTACCTGGATCGCGTTGGGCCAAACTTCCGTGGCGCGTGGACCGCGCCACGCCCGCGTCCGCCAAGCCGCAGACGTCACGATCCTCGTCGGTGCTGTCACGCCTGACCATGCTCAAATGGTCTGCCTGAGTGCGCTCAACCGGGAGCGGAGTGAGGCCCTCTTACGACCTTCTGCCGGAGGCGCAACGCCGGCAAGGCAACCTCTCCGGCGCGCCCGGTGATGCGCCCCTTATCAAGCGGCTCACCGCGACGCCGACCGCTACGCTCGTCCCTATATGCGGGAGGTGGATGCATGGCAACCCTTGATCGACCACGTGTTGAGCAGTACACGCCGGCCGACCTGGTACGAGACACCGTGCGCGGCCACCTCCGGATCCCCCCGTTTCAGCGTGGTTTCCGATGGGATGCGGCTGACGTCCTGAAACTCTTCGACAGCCTTCTCCACGGCTTTCCCATCGGCAATCTTCTGCTATGGATAAGACCCGCGCCCGAGCAACATCTCCAGGTAGGGCCGTTGGAGATCGATGCTCCAGAGGTCGCATCAGCTCTATGGGTGGTTGATGGCCAACAGCGAATCACGTCAATCGTGGGCGCCTTGGTCAAGGCAGACGAGGCCACCGATCCTCGATTTCGAGTTCATCTGGACGTGAACAGCGGGGAGTTCCGCTCGGCAGGCCTGCGCCAGCAGCCGCCGGTCTCCTGGGTGCCCGTCAACGTTCTCGTCGACACAGCTCGCTGGTTGCGGTGGACTCGGGCGAACGCCAGCTGGATTTCCGACGAGCAAATCATTCTTGCAGAGCAAGCCGCGAAAGCAATCCGAGAGTACCAGATTCCAACCTATCTGGTCAGCTCAGCGGAAGAAACGCCGCTTCTCGAGATCTTCACCCGTATGAATACCACAGGTAAGCCTCTTACGAAGTCAGAGGTGTTTCACGCACTGCATTCGGGCATGCGCGGCGACGATCCGGCCGACTTGCACAGCCTGGCTCGCGTTCCAGCTGAGCGGGGCTTTGGCACGCTGGAGGACGGTCAAGCATTGCGATGCGTCCTGGCATTTCGAGGCGGTGACATTTTTCGTGAGGATTTCCATAATGAGTTCGTCTCCGAGCAAGACAAGACAGACACCTTCCGCGAGGTGGCGACGATCTTGCGGGAGGTGGTTGACTTCTTGCGGGGCTCGGCCGGCGTCCCGCATGCGAAGCTCCTACCGTACTCCTATGTCGTTCCGGTACTTGTCCGCTTTTTCCGGCTACACAACGTGCCGTTCGGACGTCCGGCGACCCTTATGCGTAGATGGATATGGCGTAGCGCGGTATCGGGTGCACTCGCCCGGGGCATTAGTGTGGTCAACGTCCGTAACCAGATCCTAGCGCTTGACCGCGCGAACCCGCTCGACGCCGCACAGTCGCTGCTACGCCAGGTACCACGGATGTCGGACTTCACTGCCGATCTGGAAAAGGTTAATCTTAACCACGCCATGACCAAGATCAATATCTTGGGGCTGCTGTCGGCGGAGCCGCTCGACCTCACAAGCCACCAGCCGATCGACGTCGCCCGGCTCCTAGAGAAGGGAAGTCCACTTCGGACGATCATCACTGATCGGCGTTCAACCTATGCGAGGACGATCGCGAACCGGATGGTCGCGTCGACCAGTCCCAGCCGCCTCGTAGGGCAGGCCTTGGCTCACGCCGCCCCTGAGGTCGCTGCAAGTCACCTCGTCGACGGTGAGGCGCAAGAGCTGCTGTTGAACGGCCGACTGGAGGAGTTCTTGGCACGTCGAGCCGAGGCAGTCACGGAGGTGATCTACCGTTACGTCGACTCCATGGCTGAGTGGGGTGCGCGGGACGGGCGCTCGGTTGCCGACATCATCCGCTCGGCGGCGTGAGTGAGGAAGCCCGTTCACGCCGAGGTTCGGTTGCATGGCCGCCGGGTAGGCAAGCTCGATTACGAACGAGGCGGGTCGACCTTTACCTACGAGGACAGCCTTGCTAGCCCGGATCACCGTGTGCTAGGGCAGATCTTCGAGGACGATCCCCGCACGGTACGTCGGGCTCGGGTTGGGGTACCTGCGTGGTTCGCCAACCTGCTCCCCGAAGGAGCCCTCCGCCGTCAAATTGTGCGCGAAATAGGAGGTGGCAACATCGGGGACTTCACACTGCTGCTCAGACTGGGTGAGTACCTACCTGGCGCAGTGACCGTGCATGGGGAGGCGGAGCCGCACGACGATACCAACCCTGAGGCAGTTGCCATCGTCCCCGACCATCCGCTGCGCCACTCACTTGCCGGGTTCCAGCTGAAGTACACCGTCTCGGCAGACAGGTTGACTTTTCCAGTGAGCGGCAAGGGCGCGTGGTGGATCGCAAAGCTTCCCGACCGCGCGTTGCGAAATATCACGGTGAACGAATATCTGACGATGCGGTGGCTTGGCGCTGCGGGCTTTCCGGTTCCGCCCGTACATCTGACGCCCGCGCACTCGGTGGGCGGCCTCCCAGAAGGCTTGGTCGAACCGGCCGAGCCTGTTTTCCTCGTCGAACGCTTCGACCGTGTCGCCGCAGGCCGCGTCCACGTCGAAGACTTCGCGCAGATCGCCGACGTCGAACCTATGTTCAAGTACAGCCAGTCGGGCGCAACATACGACGCGCTCGCCACCGTAGTGCGCGAGATCGCGGGCCATCAGGACTACGCGGAGTACGTCCGGCGGTTGGTCGCCATGCTTGTCATCGGTAACACCGATGCGCACCTGAAGAACTGGGCTTTGATCTACCCGGATGGCCGAGGTGCACGGCTCGCCCCAATATACGATTTCCATTCATTGACAATTTATGACCAGTACAAATATGCGCCGCTATCTCTGAGCCTTAGCGACGAGACCGTTCCTTCGGCAATCGAGCTAGATAGCTTTCGACGGTTGGCGGACCGGTGCGGCGCAGACCCGGCCGAAACGGTTGGCTACGTCGCCGAAACAGTTCATCGTCTGCGGGAGGCGTGGTCAGCCGAGCTGAGGAGCGAAACTGAGTCACGCTTTTCCGCTCTTGCCGCCCACTTCACTCAGCGTATTGAAGCGCTCCCGATTTGTACCGCCATTGACTAAACCGGCCGTCCTGTTCAATGGGGACCAGCAACGCCCTGTCAGCCGGTCTCGGCGGCCGTCACCGTTCGCAGGAGATCGGCGCGAGCGCCCTCGAGCGCGATGTACAGGGCGCCGGTGAGGGAGGCGACGTCGCCCAGGGCGCTGGTCTCGACCCGTGGCGGGAACGGTACGAGCGTGCTCACCGCCTCGCGCACGGCCGGCAGCAGCTGCGGGTTGGAGCCGATGCCGCCACCCAGCACGACCAGCTCGGGATCGAACACCACGCAGGCGCTGGCGACGGTGAGGCCGAGGTGCCGGCCCTCCGCTTCGACCAGCTCCACGGCTGCCGGTACGCCCGCCGCCGCCTGGTCGAACAGCTCCGCAACCGTCGTCGGCCGCTTGCCCGGCCAGGACTTGCGGGCATCCAGGGCGGCGAGCATCCCGTAGCCACCGGCCTCCGCCGCCAGCAGCTCCCTGCCATGCCCGACCCGCTCGCGCCTGGGCAGGACGCCGGGCAGCGGAAGGTACGCGACCTCCCCGGCCGCACCATGGGCTCCGCGCACGACCTCGCCGTTGTGGACCAGTCCCATCCCGATCCCGGCGCCGACCGCGAGGAATGCGAAGGTGACCACGTCGCGGGCATGGCCGCGCCAACGCTCTCCCAGCGCTGCCAGGTTCACGTTGTTGTCCAGGACCACCGGGGCGGAAAGACCCGCCTCCAGCGGCGTCAGCAGGTCGAACGGGCCGTCTTCGCCGAGCTGGTGGGCAATGGACATGATGCGCCCGTCGGCGTGGATCACGCCGGGCGCCGAGATGCCGACGCGGCGCAGCGGGCCGAACGCGTCGGCCACGGTCGCCGTGGCGTCCTGGACCATCCGGGCGGCCTGGGCGGCCACCCGGCGGGCGCCGGTCGCCTTGGTCCGCTGGCGATCCTCGTGCTGGATGGTGCCTCCGAGGTCGGCCACGGCGATCCGCAGGTTGTCGCCGCCAATGTCGACCGCGACCACGTAGCCCGCGGTGGAGGCGAGGCGGTAGTACGTGGGGATCCGGCCCAGGCCGCCCCGGCGGACCCCGGCCGGCACGATCAGCCCGGTCTCGACCAGCCGGCGCACCGCCTCGGAGATCGTCGGCCGGGAAAGGCCGGTCCGGGTAGCCAGCTCGGGCCTGGTCAGCGGCACACCGGTGAAGAGGGTGGCTAGGACGGAGCGGTCGGCGGAGTCGCCGGTGACCAACATGCGCCCCTCCCCTGTCACGGTGTTTAGCTGGCTTGCGACTGCGGTCCTCGCAAGCTGCGGTCCTCGCGCTACGCGACGCCGCAGGGCCGCGGCCATGGCTAGCGTCACGAGTCGGGAACGAGTCTTGACGCGCTACCCAGAGCCGAGTACAAGCTAGTTAAGCAGCCTACCTAATTAATGCTCGCTCTCAAGGGGGCCCCATGTCCCACCCATCTGGCGCGCTGTCGCGGCGCGATCTTCTCCGGCTGTCAGCCGCGGCAGGCGCCGGCCTGCTGATAGGCGGCTGTGACGTCGGCGGCAAGAGCACATCCGGCGGCAAAGGCTCCGGCGAAGGAACCATCACGGCGCTGTTCATGCAACAGGCCGCGTACTCCGACGAAGACGTCAAGGGGATGACGGCCGACTTCATGGCGGCCAACCCGAAGATCAAGGTGAACCCCGAGTTCGTGGCGTACGACGCACTCCACGACAAGATCGTCACGGCGGCGCCGGCGGGCACGTACGACGTCGTGCTCATCGACGTGATCTGGCCGGCCGAGTTCGGCACCAAGAAGATCGTCACCGACGTGACCGACCAGTTCCCGGCGGCCTGGAAGAACGACATGCTCGGCGGCGCCCTGAGCACCGCCAGGTACCGCGACCGGTACTACGGCGTTCCGTGGATCCTGGACACCAAGTACCTGTTCTACAACACCGAGATGCTCAGCAAGGCCGGCGTCGACGCAGCCTCACTGTCCACCTGGGACGGTGTGATGACGGCGGCGAAGGCCATGAAGGACAAGAAGATCGTCGAGAACCCGATCATCTGGAGCTGGAAGCAGGCCGAGGCGCTGATCTGTGACTGGACCCAGCTGCTGGGCGCCTTCGGCGGCAAGTTCCTCTCCGACGACGGCAAGTCGGCGGCGTTCGACAGCGGCGGCGGGGTACAGGCGCTGGAGTTCATGAAGAAGTCCCTCGACGACAAGCTGACCAACCCCAACTCGATCGAGTCGCTGGAGGAGGACGTCCGGAAGATCTTCTCCGAAGGCGGCGCGGCGATCGCGCTGAACTGGACGTACATGTTCGCCGAGGCCAACAAGCCGGACAAGTCGAAGATCGTCGGCAAGGTGGGCGTGGCGCCGACGCCGGCCGGCACCTCCGGCGGCCCCGGAGTCAACGGCTCCATGGCCTTGTGCGTCACGTCCGGCAGCAAGAACCAGCAGGCGGCGTGGAGCTACATCAGCTACCTGACCAGTGCCAAGGTGCAGAACAAGTACGCCAAGCTCTCGCTGCCCTGCTGGAAGGCGTCCTACGACGACGCCGAGGTGGTCAAGGCCTCGCCGGAGATGGTCCCGGTGGCCAAGAAGGAGCTGAACAACCTGATCGAGCGGCCACAGGTGCCGCGCTACAACGAGATCAGCCAGATCCTGCAGGTGGAGCTGCAGAACGCCCTGCTGAACAAGAAGACGCCGCAGAAGGCGTTGTCCGACGCGGCGTCACAGGCCAAACCGTTGCTCGCGTGACGATCGCGACCAGCCGCGAGCCGGCGCCCCCCGCCGCGGGCGCCGGCTCGGCTCGCCGCTCGCGGCTGCTGGCGCCGTTGCGCGGCGGCTCCGGGCAGCAGGCGCGGCTGGCGGCGCTGCTCCTGCTGCCGGCCGCCGTGCTGGTCTTCGGCGTCGTGCTCTACCCGGCCGGGCGCGCGCTGGTCATCTCCTTCTACGACGTCGACAGCCCGTTTCCGGGCGACTATCCCTTCAAGGGCCTGGCCCACTACGCCGACATCCTGAGCAGTGGCCGCTTCTGGACCGCGGCGCAGCACACGCTGTACTTCACGGTGGCCTCCACCGCGGCGGAGCTCGTGCTAGGCCTCGGCCTCGCGCTGCTGCTCGCCGCACCGCTGCGGCTGCGCTGGCTGTTCCGGGCGATCGCGATCCTGCCCTGGGCGCTGCCGACCATCGTCAACGGCGCGATGTGGCGCTGGATCCTCAACGCGGAGTACGGCGTCCTCAACGCCCTGCTGACCCAGCTGCACATCCAGGACGGGTACCGCTCATGGCTGGGCACCAAGCCGTTCCTGGCGCTGAACATGGTCGTGCTGGCCGACGTCTGGAAGAACACCCCGCTGGTGGCGTTCTTCCTGCTCGCCGGCCTGCAGACCATCCCGCGCGAGCTTTACGAGGCGGCGCGGGTCGACGGCGCCGGCCCGATCCGCTCGTTCTTCCGGATCACCCTGCCGCTGCTGACCCCGACGATCGCCATCGTGCTCGTGCTGCGCACCATCGAGGCATTCAAAGTGTTCGACATCATCTACGTGATGACCGGGGGTGGGCCGGCCAACGGTACGCAGACCGTTACGTTCCTGACCTACCTGCAGGCGTTCTCCGCGCAGCGGTTCAGCTACGGGGCGGCGCTGGCGTACCTGACCGTACTGGTGATCCTGCTGCTCGCGCTGCTGTACCTGCGGCTGTTGCGGCAGAACGAGATGAGGACCCAACTATGAGTCCGAGTCGGGGATACCGCATCTTCGTCCACCTGGCGGCGCTCGCGACGAGCGTGGTGATCCTGGCGCCCTTCGGCTGGCTGTTCTACTCCTCGATCGTCGGGCAGACCGACCTGCTGTCCCGCCCGATGCAGTGGTGGCCGGAGCATTTCACGCTCGACCGGTACCGCGCGATCTTCAGCGCCGGTAGCGGCGCCGCCGCCATGTTCCGCACCGCGATGCTCAACAGCCTGCTCGTCGCGGCCGGCACGGTCGCGGTGTCGCTCACCGTCGGCGTCCTTGGTGGGTACGCGCTGGCGCGGCTGCGCTTCCCGTTGCGGCGCACCACGTTGCTGTCGTTCCTCGTCACGTACATGCTGCCGCCGATCGCCCTGCTCATCCCGATGTACATCCTGATGGCCCGGCTCCACCTGCTCGACACCAAGATCGGGCTGATCATCGTGTACTGCTCGCTGGCCACGCCGTTCTCGCTGTGGTCGATGAGCAACGTCTTCGGTGGCCTGCCGGTCGAGCTGGAGGAGCAGGCGCGGGTCGACGGATGCAGCCGGCTCGGCGCCCTGGTCCGGGTGGTCCTGCCGCTGGCCCGCCCGGGCATCGTGGCCACGGCGCTGTTCGGCTTCCTGCTGTGCTGGGACGAGTTCCTGTACGCGCTGATCTTCACCTCGAGCGACAACGCCAAGACGATCCCCGTCGCGATCGCGGAGTTCACCGGCCGCAACGCGGTCGACTTCGGGCTGATCGCCGCCGGCGGGGTCCTCGCGGCGCTTCCCCCGTTGGTGCTCACCATGGTGTTCCAGCGCTACTTCGTCAGTGGCCTATCCTCCGGCGCGGTACGCGGATGAGGTCGTTCCTCGATGCGGTCCGCGCGCAGCCGGAGAACCTGGCCGCGTCGGCGGCCACGGTCCGGGCGGCGCTGGGCTCCCCGGCCGGCGCGGCGGCGCTCGGGGCGCTGGGCAGCGGACGGATCGCGGTCCTGGGCATGGGCGCCAGCGCCGCGGCGGCGACCGGGTTCGCCGCCGCGCTGCGCGAAGCCGGGCGGCCCGCGACCGCGGTCAGCGCGGCGGAGTGCGGTCCCGGTCTCGCCGACGGGTACCTGGCGATCAGCCAGTCGGGACGCAGCCGGGAGACCGCCGAGGCGCTCGCCGCCGTCGGCGGAGCGCGCCGGGTGGCGCTGACCAACGACCCGGGCAGCGCGGTGGCCATGGCGGCCGATGTGGTCCTGCCGCTGGGCTGTGGCCCGGACAGCCGCGTGTCGGCGCTGAGCTATACCGCCACCGTGCAGGCGCTGGCCATGCTGGCCGAGGCCCTCGATCCGAGTCGCTCCACAATGGACTGGTCGGCGCTGCCACGCTTGGCCGCCGCCCTGCTGCAGACCGAGATCGAGCCGGTCGTCGACGCGCTCGTCACGGCCGGTTGCGTCGACGTGGTGGGCAGTGGCGTACGCGCGGCCTCGGCCGCCGCCGCCGCACTGCTGCTGCGCGAGGCGGCTCACCTTTCGGCGGCCGGGTACGCCACCCGCGAGTACCTGCACGGGCACCTGGAGATCGCCGGCCTTGGCCACGGCGCGCTCGTCTTCGGCGACGATCGGGAGCTGCGCCTCGCCGCCGATCTCGCCCGGTACGGCTCAAACGTCGTCCTGATCACCGAAGCGGCCGGCGACATCCCGGCGCATCCACATCTGCGCGTGGTCCGCCTGCCAGGGCTGCCCGGCCTGCCAGGGCTGGCCGGCCCGACAACGCTGGCCGGCTGCGTGCTGGACATCCTGCCGGTGCAGCTGGCCGCCCGCCGGATCGCGCAGCGCAAAGGCCTGCCGATCGAGCTGCGGTACATGCCCGAGGACACCAAGGTCGCCTCGTAGCGGCGACCCCTGACCGCGGCGCCAGGCCGGACAACCGCGGCGCCAGGCCGGACAACCGCGGCGGCCGGCTGTCCGGGTTCGTTCGGACAGCCGGCCGGCGATCGGTCCCACGACCGGTCCGGCCTTCGCAGCCTGGCACTGCGGCGCGGACCGTTCGGGGGGGCGAGACCGATCAGGAGTTTCAGCGCGTGTTGTTGGCCAGCGCCAGCAGGCGTGCCCTGGAGCCGTTGAAGTAGTCGCGGTCGACGTTGCCGGAGATGCCGGAAACCCGGCCGACGCTGGTGTACTGCCAGATCGTCCAGAACGACCAGCTGCGGGGCAGGGTGCCGGCGGAGCTGGCGTACCTGGCGACGAACAGCGGGTTGTTGGACGCGAACCCGCCATAGTTACCGGTGCACCTGCTCCACCAGTCGAGCGTGGTGTAGATGACGGCCCAACGACCTGTCCGGTAGTGGTACTGGCTGATGAAGCTGCGGATCCAGGCCACCATGCTCGTCTGGCTCATGCCGTAACAGACCGAGCCGTACGGGTTGTACTCGATGTCGAGCATCCCCGGCAAGGTGCGGTTGTCAGCCGACCAGGCGCCGCCGTTGTTGACGAAGTAGTTGGCCTGCACCCATCCGGCGGAGCGGTTCGGCAGGGCGAAGTGGTACGCGCCCCGTACCACGCCCGCGTAGTAGGCCCGCGGATAGCTGGAGTCGAACGACGAGTCGAGGTACCCGGTTCCCTCGGTCGCCTTGATGTAGGCGAACTCGATGCCGGAGGCGCGCGCGGCGTTCCAGTTGATGTAGCCTTGCCAGTGCGAGACGTCGACGCCTGCGACGCTGGCCGCAGAGGCGTTCGGTATGGTGGCGACGACTCCGGTGACGAGCATCAGCGCGGGCAGCAACCAGCGTAGGAAACGAACTCGGCCGGAGGGCCTGCGCCGGTGCCTAGGCCTAGGGCTTGGCATGGAGGTGGTGGTCCTTCCGTTTGGGCCTGCCGCCCGCACAGACGATGGGTCATCCCGCTTGCATTTCGCTTGCAGATGCCCGACTTGAACAGCCTTTGAGCTGTGCTTTAGCTGGACTTCAGATCATCTCGGCCGTTGCGTGACTGAAGGACGATTGACCGACTCCGCTCCGCGCGCCGGACGTCGTACACTGGCGCCGGCTTAACGCCCGTTACGCAACCCAAAAGGTCGGCAGGAGGGGCGGCGTGGAGTTCGGCGTGCTCGGTCCTCTCGAGGTGCGGCTCGGTGCGCATGCGCTCGCGCTGCCCGCACGAGAACGCACCCTGCTCGCCGCGCTCCTCCTCGGTGCGGGGCGGGTGGTCTCGGTCGACCGGTTGGTGTCGAGCCTGTGGGGGCACGAGTCGCCGCCGTCGGCGTTGAACAGCCTGCAGGCGTACGTGAGCCGGCTGCGCGCCCGGCTGCGCTGCGGCACTGACGACTCGCCGACCATCCGGACCTGGTCGAACGGGTACCAGCTGGAGCTGGGCACGGCCCGGTTCGACCTGGCGGACTTCCGCGCCCACGTCGAGGCGGCCCGGCAGGCCCGCGCGACCGGCGACCTGGCCGGCGCGGCGCGGTCGTACGCTCGGGCGCTGGAGCTCTGGCGGGGCGAGCCGTTGCTGGACGTGCAGTCGTCGTACCTGGTGCAGACCTACGCGGCCGGCATCGAGGAGGGCTACCTGACCGCGCTGGAGGAGTACACCGACACGAGGCTGGCGCTGGGCGAGCACCGGCTGCTGATCGGCGAGCTGGAGGATCTCGTCGCGCGTTGGCCGCTGCGCGAACGGTTCGTGGCCCAGCTGGCGACGGCGCTGCAGCGCAACGGCCGCACCGTCGAGGCGCTCACCATGGTCGGCACGACCCGGCGGCGGATCGCCGAGGAGTACGGCCTGGACCCCAGCGCCGAGCTGGTCCGGCTGGAGCTGGACCTGTTACGCAGCGCGGTGACCGACCCCGGCCGGGCGCTCCAGCCGTTCTATGTCGAGGTCGGCGGCACCGGCACACCGCTGAGCCCCGGCGATCTGCTTGGGTTGCTGCAGTGGATGCAGATCGCCGGCCGGCGGGTGCGGCTGGTCGTCGACGAAGACGCCGGCTAGCGCGCTTGCACTGTGCCGGCCTGGGTACGCCGAAGCGCCCGCCCGGGCAAGGCGCCGGTGTGCCGCCCGTCCTGGATGACCGGCACGCCGTTGAGGTACACCTGGCTGATCCCGGCGCATTGCCGGCGCGGGTCGTCCACTGTGGACATGTCGGCAACCGTTTCGGGATCGAACACAACGATGTCGGCGAGGTACCCGACCCGGATCAGCCCCCGCTCGGCCAGGCGCAGCCGCCGCGCGGCGCGACCGGTCATCCGCGCCACGCAGTCTTCCAGCGTGAGCAGGCCGAGCTCGCGGACGTAGTGCCCGAGGTAGCGCGGGAAGGTGCCCCAGGCGCGCGGATGCGGGCGGTCGCCGACGAGGATGCCGTCGCTGCCGACCAGGTGCCTGCGGTGGCGCATGATCGTGCGTACGTTCTCCTCGTTGCCCTCGTGGAGCAGCACCGTGGTCCCGAGCCGGTCGGCGAGCAGCAGGTCGAAGCAGAGCTGCGCCGGCGGCTGGCCGGTTGCCGCGGCGAGGTCGGCCATCGTGGCGCCAACGCGGTCGGCGAGCGCCGGATCGCGGGTACCGCTGACCTGCACCGCGCGCCAGTCAACCGGTACGCCGTGGTTGCCGTCGCTGCCGCGCTCCTCCAGGTCGACCCGGACCCGTTCCCGGGTGGCCGGATCGCGCAGCCGTTCCAGCGTCGCGGCGGGTCCGCCCTTGGCGACCCAGCTCGGCAGCAACGCCGCCAGCGTCGTGCAGGCGGCCAGGTACGGGTAGGTGTCCAGGGACACGTTGACGCCATCGGCCAGCGCGGCGTCGATCAACGCGAGCAGCTCCGGCGCCTTGCCCGCGTTCACCGGGAAGTTCAGCGTCGCGTGGGTCAGATGCACCGGGCAGCCCGAGCGCCGCGACACCTCGACCATCTCGGCGTACGCCGCCAGCGCGCCGGCGCCGTAGGAACGGTGGTGCGGCGCGTAGAAGCCGGCGCGGCGCGCCACGACCCGGCACAGCTCGACCAGCTCGTCGGTGCCGGCGTACATGCCCGGCGGATAGGTCAACCCGCTCGACATGCCGACCGCGCCCTGGTCGAGTCCTTCCCCGAGCAGGTCGCGCATCCGGTCCAGCTCCACCGCAGTCGGCGGCCGGTCGGACCAACCCAGCACGAGCGCGCGCACGTTGCCCTGCGGCACCAGATAGCAGGCGTTGACCGCGATCCCCCGGTCGAGCCGGTCGAGGTACTCCCCCACGCTGCGCCAGCTGTAGTCGAAGCTGGCCGGATCGCCGTGCCAGCCGGCGATCTGCTGCCGCAGCTGCGGCAGCGTGACGTCGTCGACCGGCGCGTAGGACAGGCCGTCCTGGCCGAGGACCTCACACGTGACGCCCTGGCTCACCTTGGCCATGTGCGCCGGCTCCGTCAGCAGCGCGAGCTCGGAGTGCGCGTGCATGTCGATGAAACCGGGCGCGAGGACCAAGCCCTCGGCGTCGACGGTGCGCGCGCTGCTCGGCGGTGGGCCGGCGTCGGCGGGCACCACCGCCGCGATGCGCCCGCCGGCCACGCCGACGTGCGCCCGCCGCCGGGGGACTCCGGTGCCGTCGACGACGGTCGCGCCGCGAAAGACGACCTCCATCAGAAGTACGTCCGGATCAGGCTGACCACGACCGGCTCGGGACCGTCCACATTGTCCAGTACCGGGATCAGCGTCCACTTGTCCAGCGCGGTGCAGGGGTGCGACAGCCCGAGGCGTACTACATCACCGACCAGCGGGCCGCCATCAGCCGGAAGCGTCACGAACGCGTGCTGGTCGTTCAACGCGGTGACCCGCCCGCCCGCGAGCGCTTGCGGGACCGGCAACCCCTGGTCGAACGGTACGTCTCGGCGGCCCACATCGAGCAGTGCCAGCTCCGGTTCGGGCCGCGAGACCACGCGCGCCCAGGCGTGCATCGCCGAGCGGAACGCCGGCCCGGCGCCGCGCGTCGATGGCGTGACCTCCCGGTAGAAGCCGTCGTCGTGCACCAGGTACGCGCCGGCCCGCAGCACGACCCGGGTCTGGTCCCCGGCCAGCGGTCCGAGGATCTCGGCCACCCGATCGAAGTACGCGCTGCCGCCGGCGCTGACGACGACCTCGGCGGTCTCGTAGAGCTCCTCGGCCGACAGCCGCTTGTGCAGGTCGGCCAGCCGGTGCAGGTACCCGTCGACGGCGGCGAGGCTCGCGGGCGAGGCGTCGCGGGCGATGGCACCCTCGTACCCCGCGGTGCCGACCAGGCGCAGCGCCGGTGCGGCCCGCACCGCGCGGGCCACCGCCACGGCGGTGTCGGCATCGCGGCATCCGGTACGCGCGCCAACCGCACCGAGCTCAACGCACACGTCCCACGGGCGTTCGGCGCCGCATTCGCGCAGCACGCCGTCCATCAGGGCCACCGAGCGTTGACTGTCCACCCAGGACATCGGGTTCAGGTTCGGCTGCGCCGCGACCCAGCGCAGCGCCGCCGGGTCGAGCAGGCTGCCGGCGAACACAATGCGGGTAACCCCGAAAGCGTGCGCCACGTGAAGCTGCGGCACGTTCGCCACGGTGATGGCGCAGGCGCCGGCCGCCAGCTGCCGCTGCCACAGCGCCGGTGCCATCGTGGTCTTCCCGTGCGGGGCCAGCTCCACGCCGGCGGCGGCGCACCAGTCCGCCATCGCCGTGAGGTTGTGCGCGAGGGCCGACTCGTCCAGGGTCAGCAGCGGGGTACCGAGCTCGCGCAGCGGCGGCCGTCGCGCCACGTACTCGGCGACGGCCTGGCCCCAGGCCTGGGCCGGGATGGCCTTGAACCGCCAGTCCAGGCGGATGCGACCCAGCGCCGCGACCGCCTCGACGTCAATCCCGGTCACGCTTACCTCCCGCCTCCGGCACCCAGCCGGTCTTCGCTCGCAACTGCGGGGCTCGCAAGCTCGCTCCTCGTGCTCGCTGCCGTATCGTGACACGGGATGCCGGCGGTGGCAGGAGAGGAGTTCCCTTGGCTGGCAAGACAACGGTACTTACAGACGCGGCGCCGGCTCCGTTGCACACGTTCTCGCAAGGAGTGCGAAAGGGCCCGATCCTGCAGGTGTCCGGGCAGGGAGCGATCGACCCGGCGACGAACGAGCTCGTCGGTGTCGGCGACGTCGCCGCGCAGACCCGCCGGACCCTGGAGAACGTCAAGGCCGTCCTCGAGGCGGGCGGCGCGAGCGTCGAGGACGTCGTGATGTTCCGGGTCTACCTGACCGATCGGGCGCATTTCGGGCCCATGAACGACGAGTACGCGACGTTCCTCGCCGAGCACGTGACCAGCGGCGCGCTGCCATGCCGTACCACCGTCTTCACCGGCCTGCCGCTCGAGCTGATGCTCATCGAGATCGACGCGCTCGCCGTGCTGGACTGAGTTGCTCTACGTCGGCTCGTACACCGACATCCGGGCGTACGACGCCGGCTCGCTGGCGCCGGTTACGGCGACCGCGGCGGTCCCCGCCCCGTCATTCCTCGCCGCACACCCGCGCGCGCCGGTGCTGTACGCCGTGAGCGAGCTGCCCGAAGGCTCGGTCAGCTCGCTGGCGATCGGGCCGTCCGGTGCGCTGCGACCGTTGTCGCGCCAGCCGAGCGGCGGCGCGTCCCCATGCCACCTCGCGATCGACGGCCAGGGCAGCCATCTGCTGTGCGCCAACTACGGCGGCGGCGTGGCGCTGTTCGCGCTCGCGGCCGGCGGTTCGCTGGCCGGCCCGCCGGTCGACCTGGTCCGCCACGAAGGCGCTGGGGGCGCCCGCGAAGGGGCCGCCTCGCACCCGCATCATGTGTCGTTGCGGGGCGACTTCCGGGCCGCCGAGGTCACGGTCGTGGATCTCGGCATGGACGCGCTGTACGGGTACACCATCGAGAGCGCGAGGCTGCGCCGCACCTGGGTGGCGCACGCCCGGCCGGGCGCCGGCCCACGACACCTGGCCACGCATCCGTCGGGGCACCGGTACGTGGCCGACGAGCTGAGCTCGACCGTCTCGACGTACGCCCAAGAGCCGGACGGCGGCCTCCGCCTGACCGCTACCGTGCCCGCGACGCTGGTGACACCGGCGGATCGCAACTACCCGGCGGAGATCGCCGTGTCCGGCGACGGCCGCTTCGTCTACGTCGCCAACCGGGGCAACGACTCGATCACCACGTTCAGCGTGACGGCTGACGGCCTGCGAGCCGTGGATGAGGTCCCGACCGGGGGCGCGTGGCCCCGGCACTTCGCCCTTGCCGGAGCGCGGATGTACGTGGCGAACCAGCGATCGGACTCGGTGACCGTGCTGCGCGTCGACGACGGCGCACCGCGACCGACCGGCGCGCTGATCGAGGCGGCGAACCCGTCGTGCGTCCTGGTGGTGTGAAGCGGGTTTGAAGCGGCCGGCACGGGGAAGTCGACGCACGCCTGGAAAGGGTGGGACGTGATGGCGTCGGTCCTGGGGGTGGCCGGCGCCTCCGTCCCGCACCGCTGTTACCTCCGGCGCTAGCCTGGTCCAGGTGTTGACCGTCGGGAGGCGCAACGCCCGCTTCCAGCAGTGGCAGGCGTTGCTGACCAACCGCGCGAAGCGGCAGCGCGCCGGCGAGCTCCTGGTGCAGGGAGTACGCCCGGTCAGCCTCGCCATCCAGCACGGCTGGCCGGTCCGGGCGCTGCTGTACGCCGACGGCCAGCGCCTGTCGCGATGGGCGGTGGAGCTGCTGGATCGCCTCGACCCGAAGGTCCACGTCGCCATGGCGCCCGAGCTGCTCGCCGAGCTGAGCGACAAGGCCGACGGTATGCCCGAGGTGCTGGCCGTCGTCGCCATGCCGGCCGACCGCCTCGACCGCATCCCGCTGACCGGTCCGGTCCCGTTTCTCGGCGTGCTGCTGGACCGGCCGACCAGTCCGGGCAACATCGGCACGGTGATCCGCTCGGCCGACGCGTTCGGCGCCTCGGGCGTGATCGTCGCCGGGCACGCGGCCGACCCCTACGACCCGAAGTCGGTACGCGCGAGCACCGGCTCGCTGTTCGCCGTGCCGGTGATCCGGGTCCACTCCCCCGCCGAGCTGCTCGACCGGGCGCGCGCCGCCGGGCTGCGGATCGTCGGTACCGACGAGCAGGGCGACCGCGACGTGGCCGACTTCGACCTCACCGGCCCGACCCTGCTCGTGATCGGCAACGAGACGACCGGGCTCAGCGCCGGCCTGCGGCACGAGTGCGACCACCTGTTGCGTATCCCGATGACCGGCTCGGCGAGCTCGCTCAACGCCGCGTCCGCCGCGACCGTGGTGCTCTACGAGGCGGCCCGCCAGCGCCGGACCCGCTGACTACAGCACGGCGTTGCCGTACATCTCGCCGAGCGGGTCGGCGATCAGCTCCACGCGGGCGCCGTCGGGGTCCTTGAAGTAGATCGAGGTGCCGCTCTCGTGCAGGTACGGCACACCGGCCGCATCGAGCTTGCCGCGCAGGTGCTCCCAGCGCTGCGGCTCGACCGAGATCGCGATGTGGTGCAGGCCGCCGAGCACCTCGGCGTACGGTCCGAGGTCCAGGCCCGGGAAGTCGAAGAACGCCAGCAGGTTGCCGTTGCCGATGTCGAAGAAGAAGTGGTTCGAGCCCTTATAGTCGCGGTTTTCGAAGATCTCGGTCAGCGGAAACTCCAGGAGGTCCTGGTAGAAGCGGATGGTGCGCTCCACGTCCGAGCAGAGCAGCGCCACATGGTGTACGCCACGGGCGCTGCTCGCCGGCCGTTCGGCGCGCAGATGAGCCTCGCGGATGCGATCCCGCGCCGCCTCGATGGCCGCATAGTCGATGGTCATCTCGCGCCCCCTGTAGTCAGATCCGGAAGAACAGGTTGAGGTACGTGTCGGCGGCCGCCACGTCGCCGCGGATCGTGCCGGAGTTGCTGCGCCCGAAGGCGGTCAGCACGAAGCTGCCCGGGTCGAACTCGAGCACGGTCGGCAGGCCGTCGACCGCTCCGGTGGCATAGGTGAGGCCGGCCGGGGCCACGTTGACCCGCCAGTCGCCGGCGTTGTGGCCGGACAGAACCCGCACCCCGATCTCCGCCGGCGGTGCGTCGGCGGGTACCTCCGCGGTCGCCTGCCAGACGATGAACATGAAGGGTACGAGCAGGTCGGCCGCGTCGGCGCTCAGGCCGTGGGCGCGACCGGTGCCCTGCCGGATGTCCCAGGAGTGGACCCCGTAGTCCATCAGCTGGAAGACCGGGTATAAGAAGGCCGGCAGCGGCCCCATGTACTTGTGCGGCACCACGAGCCCGCCCCACTCGTCAGGACCCAGCGCCGAGCACATCTCCATCAGCTTGCTGAAGTCCGTACGCAGCCGCTGGAGCGCCTCCTCCTGGCTGAGGTCGCGGTGGCTCTGGGCACCCTGGTCGAGGCGCTCGCTCATCACCTTGAGCCCGAGCGCCTCGGCGGCGGCCGGGCCGCCGCGAGCGGCGTCGAACCCGACGAAGTAGCTCTCGGTCACATCGATGAGGTGGCCGACGATGTCCCGGACCTGCCACTGCGGGCAGGCGGTCGGGGCCTCCCACGCGCCAGGCGCCGAGGCAAGGGCGAAGAGCTGCTCCGCCTCGCGTCGTACCACCCGGAGCAGGTTGTCTTTCGCGTCGTAGGTAGTCGCGTCCCATTCGGTCATGGTTGCCTCCCGGCGGCGTCGAACGCCTCCCCGAGGGCCCGCGCCCCGTCGTGCTTCTCGCTTGCGACGCTACGACCGCCGGTAGGCGCCGTCAACGAAGGCGGTACGGGCGCAGCAGCGCCCCCCGGATGGCCGGGCGGCTGCCGAACACCAGCAGGAACATCGCCTCGCGGACCAGGCGCTGCGGGTGCTCGCCGGCCAGCACCGACCGGCTCCCGGCGGTGACCACGAGCGCGGTAGCGGCCCGCATCGCGAAAGCTGACGCCGCGGCCCGAGCCTCCGGCATCGTCTGCGGCGTCGCCGCGTCGAGCACGTTCCTGGTCTCGGCGAGCTCCTCGCGGAGCGGCCCGGCGCCGGCACCGATCAGGTGCAGGCACCGGCCGGCCACGCCCAGTGCCAGCGAACCGTTGCCCCGCAAGCCGGCCGCGTCCCGGTCGGGCCATTGGGCGTACGGCATCGTGCCGGTCAGCCTGGAGCGCGGCACGAAGTGGCCGTCGAAGCGCACCTGGACGGTGCGGCTGGCCGAGGCGGCCACCAGGTCCAGCGGCGTCACCGCCAGCGTCGCGCCGGCCACCGCGTCGAGCAGCGTCCATACCACCGTGCCGTCCGCGGTCCGGGCCGCCGTGTGCAGCACGTCGACCATACCCATCCGGTGACCCAGGGCGCCTGACCGTCGATGAGGTACCCGCCGTCGACCGGCTCGGCCCGCACCGACGGTGGTCCCGGCCGCAGTCCCGCCAGTACCACGCCGGCTCGCCGGTCGCCGCGCGCCAGGGGCGGCAGCCACTCCTTGCGCAACGGGCTGTCGGCGACTGCGGCGACCGCGCTGTGGTGCTGCAGCCACACGAAGGTGGTCGTCAGGCAGCCGCTGGCGAGGATCTCGATGACGCGGCTGGCGGTCGCCCGGTCGGCAAGGCCCAGCCCGCCCGCGTCTGCCGGCGCGGCGAGACCGTAGAAGCCGTTCGCCGCCAACAGGTCCAGATGATCGGCCGGCACCCGGTCAGCGGCGTCGACCGCCGTGGCCGCCGGAAACAGGACCTCCTCGGCGATCCGCCGGGCCGTGTCGAGCACCATCGGTGCGGCGACAGGCTACCGCCACCCTACGTCGATGCGCTGGCCGCGCTCGTCGAAGAAGTGCAGGGCCTCTAGGCGTACCGCGACGGCCATCGGGTGTCCGTGCGTCACCTGCGGGTACGGCGCCAGCCGCACCGCCAGCTCCGCCGGCCGCCGGTGGTGCTTGCCGGCGTCGTTGAAGACCCGCTGGTCCACCCGGCCGTTGTGCCCGCGCGCGGCGTGGCCGGCCACCGACCCGGTGGGCACCAGCTCCCGGTCGCTGCCCCGGTCGCCGTTGCTCCTGCTGCCCAGCCGGTTGACCAGCCGGCGCAGCGCTCCCGGCGTGCCCAGCACCGGCGGGGGGTTGGCCGCCATCTCGTCGACCACGACCGCGCTGGCGCCGATGTCCAGGAAGGCCAGTGACTCGTGGCCGTGGTGCTCCAGGTACCGGATCCGCCCCCGCAGCACTTCGCCCTCGGTGTCCAGCGGTACGGGCATGAGCGCCTCGGCCCGTACCCCGATCACGATCCGCTCGCCGTGGAAGTGCGCGATGTGCCGCGCGCGCAGGTCGTTCCATGGAAGGTAGAGCACCTGGTCGCCGAGGTGCAGCGCGACGTGGCGGTCCAGGTTGACGTAGACCTGCGCCTCCAGCAGGTTCATCCGGGGGCTGCCCAGGAACGCCGCGACGTAGAGGGTGGCGGGCCGCCCGTACACCTGCGTGGGGGTGCCGACGTCCTGCAGGACGCCGCGGCGCAGGATCGCGACGCGGTCGGCCATGGTCAGCGCCTCAGCCTGGTCGTGCGTGACGTAGACCGTTGTGACGCCGAGCTCGCGCACCAACCCGGAGATCTCGGCCCGCAGCTCCGCGCGGAGCCCGCTGTCGAGGTTGGACAACGGCTCGTCCATGAGGAACAGGGAGGGCCGGCGCACGATGGCTCGCCCCATCGCGACCCGCTGCCGCTGCCCACCGGACAGCTGGAACGGCTTGCGGGTCAGGACGTCGCCGATGCCCAGCGCGCTGGCCACCTCTGCCACCTGCTCGCCGCGCGGCACGGAGTCCACTCCGGACAGTCGCAGCGGGAAGCCGATGTTGTCACCGACGGACATGTGCGGGTAGAGCGCGAAGTCCTGGAAGACCATCGCCACCCGGCGGTCGCGGGGCGGCAGGTCGTTGGCCAGCTCCCCGTCGAGCAGGATCGCGCCGTTGGTGGGATCCTCCAGGCCCGCGATCATCCGCAGGATCGTCGACTTGCCACACCCCGACGGGCCGAGCAAGACCATGAACTCGCCGTGCGCCACATCGAGGCTGACCTTGTCCACGGCGATCGTGCCATCGGCAAAAACCTTTGTGACGTCTTTGAGCGCGACGGTAGCCACCGTCACCTCCGCCCTTGCTGCCGAGTCCGGTTCACCCCGAGTTTTCGTACTGTTACGAATCCCACGGGTGCTCCGTAATCGGGTAAACGACCCATGTGCGCGTTGTCACTGGCCGGTTACCAGGTATCCGATGGTCCATCCTCAGCACTGGACGAGATCGATCGCAAGTGGATCGCGGGCCATTTCCAGCTCATGTGGTCGGGCGCCGGCCCTGTCGTGCTCCTTTCCCGCACCGGCTTGATCGTCGCGGCGTACCAGCAGGCCCGGTGGTTCGGTGCCGAGCCGGAACAGCGCGATCCCCGGCCCGTCGAAGCGGAACACCAGCGGCAGGCCCAGCGCACCGGCGTAGAAGCGGACCGCCTCGTCAAGATCACCCACCGGAAGCAGCACGTTGTCGATGCCCCGAATATCGATCATGGCTGCTCCCCTGTCGTCCAGCGGGCTCCGGCGAGCGCACCCTCCAGGGCTCGCCGGGCGTGCGTACAGTCACGCAGCCCGGCGTCAGCCAGCCGCTGCGCCGCCTCCCCGGCGCCCACCAGACGCAGCGTCTCCACGTCGGGCACGCCGACCGCCCGCAGGTCAGCCGCCAGCTTCGGGCCGACGTTCACCAGGCTTTCCAGATCTGTCATGGAGGTACTCCTCAAGTCCGAAGAGGGCGACCGCATCCTCGAGGGCGGCCGCCAGGCGCTGTAGCCGTACCGGATCGACATCGACGTACCGCAGCCGTACCGGGCCGGCGACCGGCGCCCGGTCGACCAACCGGCGGCCGGCACCGGTGAGGCCGACCAGCCGGCGGCGCCGGTCGGCCGGGTCGGGGTCGATGCTGACCAGCCGGCGGGCGGCCAGCCGGTCCAGCAGCTGGCCGAGGGTAGCCGGGTGCATGACCAGCCGCTCCCGCATGTCGCCGAGCGAGACGGTGCCCTCGCCGGCCCATTCACCCACCAGCCGCAGCACGGCCAGCTGCGCCCCGGTCACGCCGTACTCCTGCGCCAGGACCCGGTTGAACCCGGTGATCGCCTGGTCCAGGCGGGTCCACGCGCGGATCGCCGCGATCGCGTCAGCGCTCATCGGATTATTATGTACTACATAGCATCTGTGCCGGAAGCGGCTGCCCCGCAACCCGTCAGCCGAGCCACCGGTCGATCACCGGGACACGGTCGACCAGGTCCGCGAGGGATGCGCGGGACCGGTCGGGCTCACCGAGGGCGACGAGGTTCGCCATGCCCTGGTCGCCGGCTGCCGCGGCGATCGGGATGCCGTGGAGCATGAGCTGGATCCGCCGGGGGACCGCGTGCAGGATCTGGCGGGCGTCGTACCCGCCATACGCCGCCGCGATCAGCATCAACCGCCGGGCGGCGAGGTCGGGACCGATGTCGCGCCACAGCGGCACGCAGTTCCAGGCGATGAACGCCAGCTCCGACAGCGGTGTCGACGGGCCGGACATGTCCCAGTCGAAGACGCCTACGAGGTTGTCGCCGTCGAAGCAGACGTTGTAGGGGGCGATGTCGTTGTGCCCGATCAAGGTGGGACCCGCGATCGGGAAGTACCGCCAGGGCCCGGGATGGGAGAAGCCCGCGACGGCGTCGTGGAAGGCGCGCGTCCACGCCACGACCGAGGCGACCTGCCCGAAGGTGAGCATCTCGGTGTCGATGTCGACGACCCGACCAGGAAGGTAGCTCAGGATCTCCCGGCCCAGGTCGTCGAACCCGAACAGCTGGGGAACGTGCGGCACCCGGGTCGCGAGGTGGTCGAGGAAGGCGTGTACGGCCGGCGTCCACGGCCCCGTCGTACGCCGTACGGTGTCGCCGATGCGCACGGCACCCGCGACGTTCCCGCCAGCGAGCCGCTCCTCACGGTCATGCGTCATCGTGGAAAGCGCCAGCGCGTCGCTCCGTGCGGTTCGGCGGTGGCCACCCCGACGGCGGTGTGAAAGGTGAAGCGGTACAGGTGCCAGGGCGGCGGCCCGGCGCTCGGCGCGCTGAACGGGGCGGTGAACGCGTCGCTTTCCACCTCGGCCGGCCAGCCGCCCCCGCGGTAGGCGGCGGCCGCCTGTTCCAGCGTCGGCGGATCGGTGACCCTGGTCGCGTCCCCTTCCAGGACGAGGTCGATGCCGGTCAACCGGACCGAGATCGTGCACGCCGGGTTCGCCGACAGGTTGCGGGCCTTGCGCGTACCTGGCCCGCTGGTGAAGTACAGGTCGCCGTCGAGCCAGAGGGCGCCGATCCCCGCCGCGTGGGGGCGGCCGTCCGGCCGGGATGTGCCCAGGAAGAACGGAATGTCCGGCCCCGGCGTTTGGGCCGCGAGCAGGTCGCGGGGTCGGCTCCACGGCAGTTCCGGGGATCCGTACCGATCCAGATTGGTGATCTCGACGGGCGCTCGATCGGTCATCTGTTCACCTCCGGGTTGGAATCGTTGGCGCCCGGCACACGGCGTCGATCGCAGAAGCGGCGGCTCCTGCCGTTAACGGGGGGGTACGGGCTCAGGGCTAGCGGCAATGCCGGGTAGTTAAGGTTTCGGTCCCGGTGTGAAGCGTGTCGCACGGATGAATGGGGGCGGGGCTTCGGTATAGAGGTTTGTCACTCCAAGACAGCCTCGAACCGGGAGCCCCGCCGTTGTTGCAGTTTGCCATCACTCGGGTGATCACGGTCGCTGCGGGTCGGTTCGCGCCCGGGCATTTGGGTGAGTTG
>WNGF01001648.1_pt1 | contig 52203 bp, 55 predicted proteins | sample 5400641 | NCBI WGS metagenome assembly WNGF01 (sample SAMN13153371, study PRJNA577476) | soil metagenome | isolation source: 80 cm soil or saprolite under grassland replicate 2 | place: USA:California | collected 2016-06-15 | reverse complement strand
GTTCATCTCGTGCAGCGAGGCGGTGCAGCGGGCCGCGTACGAGGGTGGGACGCAGGGCTCCAGGGTGGAGGCGACGCTCGTGCAGGACGACTCGGGGCGGTGGGTGTGGGCGGTGCGGTACGTCGACGTCCACGCCGACGACGGCAGTCAGCCGCCGGAGCCGGTCCTGCAGGATTGGGTCATGGAGATCGACGCGCGGACCGGGAAGTTCGCCGGCGAGCACCCGGTGGGGCCCGCGGTCAGCGACCCGAACCCGCTTCCGGAGCAGAGCCCAGCGTGAACCTGACGGCGGTCCCTCCCTCGGGGCCGCTCTCGGCGGAGATCGTCCCGCCGTGGGCCTCGACCAGGCTCTTGGCGATGGCCAGGCCCAGCCCGGCGCCACCGGAGTCGGAGGACTTCACGAACCGGTCGAACACGTGGGGGAGCGCCTCGGGTGGGATGCCCGGGCCGGTGTCGCTGACCGCGAACGCAACCGCACCGTTCTGAGCGGGCTCGGCGGTCACCGTGACCGAGCCGCCCGACGGCGTGTGTCGTACGGCGTTCGCCACGAGGTTCGACAGCACCTCGCCGACCCTGACGGGATCGACCTCGAGCACCGGGAGGCCGTTCGCCGCCCCGTCCTCCAGCCGGACGCCCTTCTCCTCGGCCCGGGAACGGAACGCGGCCACGGCGTCCGCCACCAGGTGGGCCGGGTCCGCCGGCTCCCGGTGCAGCTTCAGCGCCCCGGCCTCCGCGGTCGACAGGATCTGGAGGTCGTCGAGGAGGCGGGCCATGACCCGCGTGGTCTCGAGGAGCGGCTGAAGGTGCTCCGGGTCCGCCGGGTACAGGCCGTCCAGCATCCCCTCGGTGTTCCCCAGGATCACCGACAGCGGCGTGCGGAGCTCGTCGCATCTCGCGAGGGCCCCGTTCGGTGACCCTGACCGCGTAGTCGCCGCCGGCCACCCGGTCGGCCGCCTCCATCACGTCGGAGAGCGGCACGGCCATCCGCCGGATGGACCGGCCCAGGGCGATCAGGCCCACCAGCAGCAGCAGGCCGAGGATCGCGGCGAGCGGGTACAGGCCGCGGTGCCGTCCCAGCCCGAAGATCCCCGAGACGACCGCCACGGCCAGCCCGGTCGTCATGAACAGCAGGAACCACACCGCCGCGACCGTGAGCCCGACTCGCCGGATGGCGCGCCGCCGCGATCCGTGCCACCCTCCTGGGCCGCGCCCGGTTCCCCGTTCGGGCGGGAACGGCTCTCCCTCCGGCCACCACGGCGGGCGGAACGGCGGTCCCCGGCGGCTACTCCAGTCAGGCATCGGCGAACCGGTAGCCCACGCCGTGGACGGTGAGCAGGTAGCGGGGGCGCCCCGGGGTCGGTTCGATCTTGCGGCGGATGTTCTTCACGTGGGCGTCGATCGCGCGTTCGTATGACTCGAACGCCACCCCCCGGATGGCCTCCAGCAGCTGCGACCTGGTGAACACGCGGCCGGGCTCCCGGACCAGCGTGGCCAGGAGCTCGAACTCGGTGGGGGTGAGGTCCACCGGGCGGCCGTCGATGGCGACGCGCATGCGTGGGAGGTCCACCTCGACGCCCGCCGCCCGCAGCACCTCGGGCCCTCCCGTCCGGACCGCCTCGGTCCGCCGGAGCACCGCGCGGATGCGGGCCACCAGCTCGCGCGGGCTGAACGGCTTCACGACGTAGTCGTCGGCCCCGAGCTCCAGGCCGGCCACCCGGTCCGCCTCGCTTCCCCGCGCGGTGAGCATGACGATGGGCACCGTGGAGCGCCGCCTGATCTCGCGGGTCACGTCCAGTCCGTCCCGGCCGGGGAGCCCGAGGTCAAGCACGACCAGGTCCGGCTTCGACCCGCGGGCGCTGGCCAGCGCGGCCGTGCCGTCCCCGGCCACGATCACCTCGAACCCGGCGTCCTCGAGGTAGTCGCGCACGAGCCGCGCGATCTTCATCTCGTCCTCCACGACCAGGATGGTCCTCACAGGTTCTCCCGCAACTCGACGGATCCAGCGTGACGAAGGGGCGGGTCGGAGGCAACCTGCTCGCCCGGCCCGCCCCTCGTCGAGGTGGCTCGCTCCGCGCCGCTATGCCGTGGTGGGAGGTCCGCCCCCGCCTGAGCCCGAACCGGACGTCTGGCCCGACTCCTGCTCGTGCAACCGGCGGTGCAGGTCCTCGACGCCGCCGGGTCCCCAGGGCCCGGGACCCCAGTGGCCGTAGCCGCCGCCCGGCCCCATCGCCGCCCACCGGCGGCGCCTGGCCCCGACGATGGCGAAGATCCCGATGATCACCAGCGGGAAGATCAGGATCCCGAACGGGAATCCCCCGTAGTACCCGTGGTCGATCACCCGGACGACCTCGCCGGACCTCCCGGCCTGGTCCAGCCCGTGGTTCACGCCCGCGTGGTAGGCACCGACCCCGATGCCGATCCCCGCGGCGATCACCAGGAGCGTCACTCCGATCACCATTCCCCGTCGCATCTCGTCCTCCTTCTCTCTTCCGATGGACGGCCTTCTCACCACCGATGCTGGCATCGAGGTGTGAAGGAGTCGTGAATCCGCCGGGGAGGGATCGTGAGCGGGCCTACAGGTTTCGGCTTTGTTCCCTCCCTGAACGGGTGAGGTGCAGGATGCGGCCGTGACGGGTGCCCGCGAGCGGATCGAACGGCTCTACCGGGAACAGGGAGACCGCGTGTGGCGCGCGCTGTTCGCGTACGGCGGTGACCGCGAGGTGGCGAGCGACGCCGCCGCCGAGGCGTTCACCCAGGCGCTGGCGCGCGGAGACGCCATCCGCTCGCCGGAGGCGTGGGTGTGGCAGGCGGCCTTCCGGATCGCGGCCGGCGAGCTGAAGCGCCGCCGCAGAGCGGCGCCCGTGGTGAGGGAGGGCGCGTACGACCTGCCGGAGCCACTGGATCATGTGTTCGCTGCGATGCGCCGCCTCTCGCCGAACCAGCGAGCGGCAGTGCTGCTGCACGACTACGCCGACCGGCCCACCGACGAGGTCGCGGTGGCCCTGGGCGTGACCAGGGCTACCGTCCAGTCCATTTGAGCCAGGGCCGGCGCCGGCTGAGACGACTGCTGGAGGACACCGATGCCTGACCGACGCAACCTGAAGAGCCTGGACCGCCTCGACGCGCCCGACCTGTGGCCGGAGATCGAAGGCCGCGAGCCGGGACGCCCCGTCTCGCTGGCACCCTCCCCGCTGAGGCGGGTCGGGACCGCGCTGCTGGCCCTGGCCATCGCCGCCGGAGCCATCACGCTCGCCGTGGTCGCCTTCGGCGGCGGGAAGGGATCGGCCCCGGTGGCCACCTCGCCGTTCGCCCCCGAGACCACGTCCGCCGTCCCCCGTCCGGAGAACGGCGACGTGCTCGTCTATGCGCGCCCGGGGCCGGACGAGACCGTGCAGCTCTTCGTGGTCCCGGCGGACGGCGGCGAGCCCAGGCAGCTCACACACGTGGACGGCACCGTCGTTCGTGCCGCCGTCTCCCCCGACGGGTCGCTCGTGGCCTACGCGGCGGCGGTGGAGCACGGAGCGGACGTCCGCACGATCCGGTGGGACGGCACGGACGACCGTCTCGTCTGCGCGGGCTGCGCCAACTACACGGCGTTCGCCGGTTCCGGCGGGGAGAGCGGGATTTCCGTCGGCGACCGGACGAATGCATTCGCCTTCCTCCCCGACGGCCGGCTCGTCGTCGCGTTGTTCGACGCCAGCGGTGTGGCCATCCGGGAGGGCGACCGCGTGATCGCCAGCGCGGCCGGCGAGCGCGGCACCCTGGACTCGGAGATCGCGATCGCGCCGGACGGCTCGTCGGTGGTCTGGCGGCGCCAGCATCCTGGGACGAAGCCGGCGGACGCCCGCCCCGATCTCGACGGCCTGTACCTGCTCGATGCGGCCACCGGCGAGACCCGGCAGCTCACCTCGCAGGACGGTCCACCGTTCACGTACGACCCGGACTCCGAGCCGGCGTGGTCGCCGGATGGGCAGTGGATCGCGTTCGTCCGGGGGATCGCGTCCTTCGGGCCGGGTGGGCTGGAGACCGGCCGGACGTACGGGATCTGGGTCGTGCGCCCGGACGGGAGCGACATGCACGCGGTGACGACGACCAAGTCGGAAACCGTCTACCCGATGACACCCGCGTGGTCGCCGGACGGCCGGTCGATCGCCTACGTCGTCGTCGACCGCGGACGAACAGAGGTGCACGCGATCGAGGCGGACGGGACGGGTGACCGGACCGGCGTGTCGTTCTCCTGCCCCGACGCCGACACCGCGTGCGGCCCCGCTCGAGGAAGCTTGTCCTGGTCACCGGACGGAACGAGCCTGTTGTTCGGGATCGAGGAGACCGTGCAGGCACCCGCCGACAGCTATGTGCTTCCCAGCGGGACCTATGTCGTCAATGCCAACGGGTCGGCCCTGCATCAAGTCGGCGCGTCGCTGGGCGACTCTCGACCCGTCGGGTGGGCCCCCGCTGCCCCCGAGCCCACCGCGGGGTCCTGAGCAGGGATCAGCAGCCGTGCTCGATGAGGCCGGCCGAGCCGATGTTGTGGTCGGCCGTGCCGACGGCCCAGACGTTCGTCGCCGTCACCGCGTCGACCCCGAAGAGGCGGTTGTTCTTCGTCCCGGAGTTGGGGCTCTGGATGACGTGCCACGAGCCGTTCGAGAAGTGCGCGATCAGGGTTCGGCGGACAAACTTGTCGTTCTCCCACTCACCCACGGCCCACACGTTCGTCGCCGACAGCGCGCTCACGTCGTTGAACAGGCTGATGTTCTCCGCGGTTCCCGGGGTCGGGCTCCCCACGACCTGCCATCCCGACCCGGTGTTGCGCATGGTGAGGGTCTTGAGCGCGGCGGTCCCGGAGAGGGTCCCGGCCGCCCACTGCGCGGACCCGCTCGGCGTCGACACCCCGATCAGGTCGGCGCCGGCGCCTGCCGAGCTCGGCACGACATCGCGAGTCCACTTCTGGCCGTCCCACCGCTCGATGAGCGCCCTGCTGTCGCCCGCGACGCCGCTGTGCCCCATGGCCACGACGTTCGACCCGGAGATGGCCGAGACGTCCTGGAGGTCGCCGCCGTTGGCGAGGGAGGCCCCCTTGACGGCCACCCACTTCGAACCGTTGTAGTGGAGGATCAGCGTCTTGCTGCCCGGCCGGCCGTTCGACCCGACGGCCCAGATGTTCGACGCGGAGACCGCATCGATCCCCTTGAGGAAGTTGCTCTGCCCCGACAGCGGATTGGGGCTCGGCACCACCCACCACTTCGTCCCGTTCCAGTGCTCGATGAGCGTCCGCTCGAACCCCCCGGAGGACGGGAAGTAGTAACCGACGGCCCACGCGTTCGACGGTGAGATGACCGTCACGTCGTACAGCTCGGTGATGGAACCCTTGTCTGGCGCCGGCACGATGTTCCACTTGTTGCCGTTCCAGTGCAGGATGAACGGCTTGCCGGCGGCCTCTCTGCTCCCCACGGCCCAGATGTTGCTGCCGGAGAGCGCGTCGATCCCGTAGAGCTGGTCGAACGGCGTCCCGGCGGAGCTCGGGTGGCCGACGATGTCGAAGTCGCATCCCGCCGCGCGGGCGGGGGTGGGGCCGGCGACCAGGAGGGTCCAGGCTGCCAGGGAAGCGACCGCCACGAACCGGCGGATATGGGTCGTTCTCCTCATGACGGGTCCCACCACAGGGTCGTGACGGGCTGCTCGCGGTTGCCGATGAACCAGCGATCGTCGCCGGAGGTCCACAGGCGGTCGCCCAGGGCCTCGGCGACCTCGTCGTCGCGGTCGTGCGTCAGACACAGCATTCGGCGGGCCGAGGCGATCGCTTCGTCGCGCGGTCCGACGCCCCGGCGGGGCAGGAGCCAGTCCTCCCGACGTACGTGGATCCCGGCCTCTGCCAGAGCCTCCTCCGCATCGTCCGAGGTGGGGCCGTCGGGGCGCTCCAGCGACCAGAACCGCATCCACAGGTCGTTCATCCAGGCTCGGGGATGCTGCGCGGTCATCTCCACCACCGCCCGTCCGCGGGCGTGGTCGGACAGCGCCCGCGCGAACGCCTCCAGGTCCGGCGCGTTGTACACGACGTGGTGGCACACCACGACGTCGGCGGCCTCCGCCGACCCCGCGTCGTCCGGCCACGAGCCGCGCACCGCCGCATGGGCCACGCCCGCGCGGGCGGCCAGCTCCTCGAAGGCCTCCAGCATCCGTTCCGACGGGTCGAACGCCGTGACGAGGCCCGCTGGCGGCACCAGCGCCAGCGAGGCCGCCCCGGCCCCCGAGCCCACGTCGAGCACCGACCCCCCGTCCGGCAGCGCTTCCAGGGCCACACGGGCCGAGGGCGACGGTGGGTCGGTTCCCGCCCGCTCCGCCCGGGCCCGGAACGGCTCCACCGGGAATCCCCACGGCGACTCCGGCGCCCGCGCCAGGATCTCCTCGGGCAGGGCCCAGGCCTCGAGCTGGGCCGCCCACCGCTCGAGCGCGGTCACTCCGACGGCGACGTCTCCACCGGACTCGGTCCGGAGCCCTCGAACATTCCCTGGTGCTGCGCCCGGAGGACCTTCTTGTCGAACTTCCCGACGCTCGTCTTCGGGATCTCGCTCACGAACTCCATGCGCTCGGGCAGCCACCACTTGGCGAACTGCGGCGCGATGAACTCGATGAGCTCCTCCTGCGTGGCCTCGGCCCCCGGCTTCAGGACCACGCAGGCCAGGGGCCGTTCGCTCCACCGTTCGTCGGGGACCGCGATCACCGCCGCCTCCAGCACCGCCGGATGCCCCATCAGCGCCGACTCCAGCTCGATCGTCGAGATCCACTCGCCGCCGGACTTCACCAGGTCCTTGGTCCGGTCCACCAGCTGCAGGAACCCGTGCTCGTCCACCACCGCCACGTCGCCGGTCCGGAGCCACCCGTCCACGAACTGTTCCACCGGCGCGTCCGGCCGGTAGTACGCGGACGCCACCCAGTTCCCCTTGACCTGGACCTCGCCCATCGTCTTGGAGTCCCACGGCACCTCGTCGCCGGTGGCCACGTCCATCACCCGCACCCGGATCCCGGGCACCACCACGCCCTGCTTGGCCCGGACCCGGATCCGCTCGGCCTCGGGGAGGTCGGCGTGTGCCGGGGTCAGGCGGGACAGCGACGCCAGCGGGCCGGTCTCGGTCATGCCCCACCCCTGCCACACCTCGACCCCGTGCTTCGCCCCGAACGCCTCGATCATCGACCGGGGCACCGCGGCCCCGCCGGCCGTGACGGCGCGGAGCGAGGACAGGTCCACCGGGCGCTGTTCGAGGTGCTGCAGCATGCCGATCCACACGGTCGGCACGCCCGCCGTGAACGTCACCCGCTCGGTCTCGATGAGCTCGGCCAGGGCCGCCGGGTCCGCGCTGTACTGCCCCGGGAACACCAGCTTGGCCCCCGCCATCGCCGCGGCGTAGGGCAGGCCCCAGGCGTTCGCGTGGAACATCGGCACCACGGGCATCACCACGTCGTTCGGCTCGATGGCCAGCACGCCGGCCTGGTTGGCCATGAAGGCGTGCAGGACCATCGACCGGTGCGAGTACACGACCCCCTTGGGGTTTCCGGTGGTGCCGGAGGTGTAGGCCATCGAACAGGCGTCGTTCTCGTCGAGCTCCGGCCAGTCGAGCTCCGGCGACGCGCCCTCCAGCAGCTCCTCGTAGTCGAGGGCATCCGCCGGGGCCTCGGAGGCCGTCGAGCCCATCACGATGACCCGCTCCACGGTCTTCAGCCCGGGGAGGACCTTCTCGAACACGGGCAGCAGGGACTCGTCGACGAACACCACCCGGTCCTCGGCGTGGTTCGCGATCCACGCCACCTGCTCGGGGTGCAGCCGGATGTTCAGCGTGTGCAGCACCGAGCCCATGCACGGCACCGCGAAATACAGCTCGAGGTGCCGCCAGGAGTTCCAGGCGAACGAGCCCACCCGGTCGCCGGGCCCCACCCCGAGTTCCCGGAGGGCGTTCGCCAGGCGGGCGCACCGCTCGCCGAGGTCGGCGTAGGTCTCGCGGTGCATCCCCTCCGGGGTCCGGGTGGCGATCTGCCCCCGAGGGGCCAGGGTCCGGGCCCGTTCCAGGATGCGGGTGAGGATCAGGGGGTCCTGCTGCATGAGACCGCGCATGGATGGCATCGTCCCTCCCGCGGTTGCTGGGTGCGGGTGGGGCGATTGTAGGCTCGGCGCCGCTCCCGCGCTCGCCGCCCTCGATCCCCTCGAATTGGCCCACAAAGTGGAACCGCCGGAGCCCGAGGGCCCCAGCGGTTCCACATCGACCATAAGGCCTCCCGCCGGTCCGGTCAAGCCGAGATCCGGCTCTTGTCACTCTTTCCCGGCGCGCCGCTCGGCCCGGCCGGCGAACCGGGACTTTGCCTCTGGCGTTGACGCGGGATTGGGCCTACCATTGCCCCAATGAACGAGGAGAGCCTCCGGCGGGCCAATGCGTTCCTCTCCGCAGTTGCGGAACATGTCCAGCCGGGCGACACCCTGACTGAGTCCCCAGCAGACGTCGGCAAGCGCATTGGCCTGCCCGATGCGCTGTCGGCCGCCCGAGCCGTGCGGGCGCTGCTGGCCCGCAAGCGTCTGGAGGTCTCGGGCGGCACGTACCGCCTGCTCGACGCCAGGCCCGTGGACCCCGGTGAGCCAGAGGCCATCCCCCGGCGCCCCCGGGCCCGGAAGCCCGCCGCCGCGCGGACCAGGGAGCGGGCCGGGGCCGCGGAGCCCGGTCGTCCCACCTACAGCGAGGTGGGACGGGCCGCCATCGACCGGCTCATCGATCTGGGCCGGGAGGCAGGCACGCTCCGGGGCAACCTGCGGACCCTCCGCGAGGAGGCTCGGGAGGCCCGGGAAGCCAAGGACGAGGCGGAGCGCCGGGCCCACAGCCTGGCGGCTCGGGTCAAGGATCTCGAGGGCAAGCTCGAGATGGCGGAGTCGAATCTCCGCACGATCCTCACCGCCGCCCGGGGGTCGGCCCGCACCGAGCAGGTGGGCGATGCGGAGATGGACGCCATCCTGTCCGTCCTCCGCGGCAGCGGGGGCGCGCAGAGCGCCGACGGCGAGGAGCCCTAGGCTCCTGCCTCCCGGCGCGTTCGCGCCGTGCTAGGGTTTCCCCGGGCGTTCGATCAGCTCGCCGCCCACATCCCGCGAACGGCCGACCGCAGTACCGTGCCCGGCTCGGCTTCGGGGGGCTCCGAAGGAGGTGAACGCGATGATGCAGGAGGAAGCCAGACCGGTCTGGGACGGCCGGATCGGCGACACCACGTTGCGGGTCGAGGTCCAGTCGAACGGCCGCATCGTCGCGTTGTGGCGGGCCAAGGCCGGTGGGGACCGGCGGGTCGTGGTGAACACCGTGGAGGAGCTGGAGCGCTCGGTGCTGTTCCAGCTCATGATCACGGCACCTCCCCACCAGGCCGGGATCCCCGCCGAGATCAAGAAGGCCGTGGACGACGCCCGCGTGGGTCTCCCTGACCCCACCACCATCCCCCGGGCACCGCGCCGGAAGCGTCCGCCGCGCCGGCCCGGCCCGCGCCCCCGCCGCCGCCGCTAGCGCGAACGGCCGCTAGGCCAGCTTGCCGGCCCGCTTCGGCCGGGCGATCGCCGCACCGAGCACCAGCAGCGCGATGAGCGCGACCAGGGCCACCGGGATCCGCCACGCGGTGCTCGACCCCGCGGTCGATGCCGAGGCTCCCGCCGCCGCAGCGACCGGGTCCTGCTTCGGGACGCCGAGGTGGTGGAGGAACCGCATCAGGTCCTGGGCCATGGTCCCGTGCGCGTGGAACCAGCCGTGGTTCGCCTCCTCCACCATGAACACGCCATTGTTCGAGGCCTGGGTGAACGTCCACGGCCCGCCCGGCGCGAACGGGTAGATCGACTGGTGCACGGCACGGGCGCAGCACTCGCCGGCGAAGTAGGTCACGTGGTACACGGGGCCGAGCACCCCGACGTCCTTCGGGGCCGGGCTGTCGTAGTAGTGCCCGCATCCCCAGCACGGGATGAGCGCTCCGGTGAGGCTCGCGAGCCGCCAGAACGGCGTGGTCTCGAGCGGCGTCATCGGATCGGCGCCGCGCACGTGGACGGTGCCCATGGCGGCTCCCGGACCGCCCATGCCGCTGCCGCCCGAACCGTTCGAACCACCTCCGCCGGGTCCACCCGAACCGCCGCCGGGCAGGCCGGGCCCGGTGATGATGGCCCCCACCGGCTGGCCCTCGCCCTTCGCCAGGGCCGGCGCCGACGCCGCCAGCACCGCCCCCACCGTCATCGCCACGACCACCACGAACGTCCGCCGCATGACGCCTCCTCCGGCTCGATCTTACCCCCTCTGGTACGCGCCGTCCGGCGGAAGGGTTCCGTGAACGGGTTCCGGTGGTCGGACCGGACGCTGTCAGGCCGGCTTGCCGGCCCGGCGTGGTCTCGCCGTCGCCGCGCCGAGCACCAGCAGGGCGATGAGCCCTGCCAGCCCTGTCGCGATCCGCCAGCCGCCGGTGGCCGGTTGGCGCACGGCCGACGGCGCCGCGGAACCGGCGGGCCCCAGCATCGGGTCCTTCCTCGGCACGCCGAGGCGATGCAGGATGTCCAGGAGCGCCGCGCCCCGGAACCCCGCCAGGTGCAGCCATCCGGTCCGGACCAGGGGCAATCCATTCCGGCCGTCGCCGAAGAAGGCTGCACGATGGGCCCGCTCCAAGTCGACCCATGGCCCGCCCGGGGCGAAGGGGTAGATGGCTTGCACGGCGGACTTCGTGCAGCACCGCCCGGCCAGGCCCCAGCCGGGAGAGGTCATGGGGTGGCGTTGTGACGAGCCCCGTCAGGCACCCCAGGCACCGCCCGGTGAACGCGAGGGACGCACCGGCCAGCTGCCAGAATGCGGCGCTCTGCTCTGGATCGTCCCTCACGACGACGTCGATCGTGCCGATCGAGTCCTCTCCGGCCGACCCGCCGTTGCCGGAAACCCCGCCCGAGCCGGGCCCGGATCCGCCGGTGTGGAGCCCCGGTCCGGTGATCGTCATCCGGAGGCGCATGCCCCTGCCTTCGCCCTTCGCAGACGCCGGGGCCGCCGACGCGACCAGCACGGCACCCACCACCGCCACCACGACCGACACAGCGATCCGGCGCATGACCGCCTCCTTCCGCTCCATTGTGCTCTCATTGGATACGCGGCGCCGACCTGGATTGTTCCGCGGGAGTCCCGAGGTGTTTGGAGCTCTCAGCCGGTCGAGCCGGAGCGGGACTCCCACGCCTCGGGGTTGAGCAGCGTGGGGGGCCGGCGGCCTTCGAGGGCCGCGATGAGGTTCTCCGCGGCGAGCGTGCCCATGGCGTTCCGGGTGTCGACCGTCGCACTCCCCAGGTGGGCGATGATCACCGCGTTCGGGGCGTCCAGCAGGTCCGGATGGACCTCGGGCTCCTTCTCGAACACGTCGAGGCCAGCGGCGAAGATCTCGCCGTCGCGGAGCGCCGCGGCCAGCGCGGCCTCGTCGATGACCGGCCCCCGGGACGTGTTCACGAGCACCGACGTCGGCCTCATGGCCCGGAACTGCTCCGGTCCGAACAGGTGGCGGGTCTCCGGCGTGAGCGCCACGTGGATCGAGATGAAGTCGGCCTGGGCGAGGAGCTCGTCGAACTCGAGGTACTGCGCGCCGAGCTCGCGTTCGATCTCCTCGGGAGGGCGGTACAGGTCGTAGTACACGATGCGCATGCCGAACCCCATCGCCCGCCGGGCCACGGACTGCCCGATCCGGCCGAATCCCACCACCCCCAGGGTCCGGTCGTGGACGTCCTGGCCGAGCATCATCTGCGGCCCCCAGATCCACGGGATCCGCGACCGCAGGAACCGGTCGCCCTCCGGGACCCGCCGGGCCGCCGCCATCAGCAGGGCCCAGGCCGTGTCGGCGGTGGTCTCGGTGAGGACCTCGGGCGTGTTCGAGGCCATCACCCCTCGGCGGGTGCACTCCTCCACGTCGATGTTGTCGAACCCAACCGCGTAGTTCGCGACGATCACGAGGTCCGGCGCGGCGTCCAGGAACTCGGCGTCGACCCTCTCGGTGAGCAGCGTCACGGCGCCGCGCTTGCCGGGGAGCCGCCGCAGGAGCTCGTCGCGGGGGATGGCCCACTCGTCGGCCCAGACGTCGGCGTCGCAGCGGGCCCCGATGGCCTCCATGGCCGATCGGGGGAGCCGGCGGGTGACGAGGACCGGCCAGCGCTCGCCGGTCACGGTTCCGTTCGCCCCGTCGCGCCGTCGCCGCTCACGCGGTGGGCTGTCCGGCCGGCTGCAGCTCGGGCAGCGAGGCCTCCATGGCCTCCAGCGCATCCCGGAGGTTCTGGATGGAGTTCGCGTAGGAGAGGCGGAGGTACCCCTCGCCGTACTGCCCGAACGCGGTCCCGGACAGGCAGGCCACCCCGGCGTGCTGCAGCAGGTGCGCCTCCACCTCCTTCGAGGTCGCCCCCAGCTCCCGGATCGAGGGGAACACGTAGAACGCGCCGTCGGGCATGACGCACGACACCCCGGGGATCGAGTTGAGGCCCTCGACCACCAGATCCCGGCGCTGACGGAACTCGGCCACCATCTCCTCCACGGGCTCCCATGGCCCGGTGAGCGCCGCGAGGGCGGCGTGCTGGCTGAAGGCCGACGTGCACGACACGGAGTTGATGACCATCCGCGTCACCGGCTCCACCAGGTCCGGCGGGAACACGCCGAGTCCCAGCCGCCACCCCGTCATCGCGAACGTCTTCGACCACCCGTCGAGGAGCACGGTCCGCTCGGCCATGCCGTCGATGTCGAGGATCGACGTGTGCGGCCCGTCGTAGCGGTCCGCCCAGTACACCTCGTCGGACAGCACCACCAGGTCCGGGTGGGCCCGAACGACCTCCGCCACCCGCTCCAGCTCCTCGCGGGTCATGGCGCTCCCACACGGGTTGTGGGGGGTGTTGAGGATGACCAACCGGGTCCGGTCGGTGACGAGCGAGGCCAGCTCGTCGGGATCCATCCGGAACCCGTTCTCCTCTCGCAGCGGAGCCGGGACCGGCGTGGCCCCGGCGAACTGCGTGATGGACTCGTACATGGGGAAGCCGGGGTCGGGATACACGACCTCGTCGCCCTCCTGGCATAGGACCATGATCGTGTAGAACATCACCGGCTTCGCGCCGGGCATCACCACGACCTGGTCCGCCCGGCACTCCAGGCGGCCCTTGCGTCCCAGGAACTCGGCCACCGCCTCGCGGAGCTGCGGGATCCCCGGCGCCGGAACGTAGTGTGTCTGGCCCGAACGCAGGGCCTCCACCGCGGCGTCCACGATGTGCGCGGGCGTATCGAAGTCGGGCTCGCCGATCTCGAGATGGATCACCTTACGACCGGCGGCCTCCAGTGCCCTCGCCCGGGCGAGGACCTCGAAGGCCGACTCGGTCCCCAGTCGTCCCATCCGGTCGGCGAGGCGCATCTCGCCGGGACGCTACGACCCGGCGAGAGCACGCGTCAACTGCGGGAGACCCCCGCCACCCGGGCCCTTCGGCCCGTGCCGCTACGACGTGATCGAGAAGGCCTTCGACCGGGTGACCTTGCTCCCGTTCTCGCCCACGAAGGTGATCTTCAGCGTGTAGGTCCCGGCGTTCGCGGGGTTCCGGATCAGCTTCACGTGCGAGCTCGACGAGGTCTTGTTGATCGTCGCGTGGAACTGGAACGGAGGGCAGGTGGCGTCGTTCGGCGCGATGGCCCCGGTCGCCTTCCAGCCGTTCGTCGGGTTGCCCTTGATCTTCAGGTCGATCGTGGTGACCGGGTGGAGGTCCACCACCCACACGGCGTAGACGCCGGCGTTCTTCTCGGCCTGGGTCCGGTTCCGTTCGACGATGTTCACGTTCACGGTCTCGGTGGTGCTGCAGGCCGGGGCCAGCGCGATCGTGATGGACCCCTGGCCCAGCTTCTCGCCGTCGTCGATCGCCGAGTCCGGCGGGAGCTTGAAGCCGTACGGGATGGCCAGGATCACCTTGGCCAGCTCCTCCTCGCCCTGGTCCTGCTTCACGCCGACGGTCAGGGTGGGGTTCGCGTTCACGAGCTTGGTGCTGAGCGCGAAGGTCGCCGTGGGTGTGAAGTTCGCGGCCCAGGCCGGGACGGCCAGGACCAGGATCACGGCCGCGACGCCGAGCGCGAGCATCCTCGGTCTCATGCGCTGCCTCCTGCGGGCTGGGGGCGCCGTGTGGCGCGAACGATACCCTTCGCGCGTTTCGCCAAACGACTCACGGGGAACAAGCACGCTGGCCGAACGAATCGAGGGGGATCCACCGAGGTTTCCGATGTTGTCCGCTGCCCGACCCTCTTCCCGAACGCGCGTCTTCCCGGCCCAGCCCAGGGCCCTGTTCGACGTGCGGACGTTCCTCCGGGAGCTGTGCCGCGAGGAGGGCGTGGACGGCGGCGCGGCCGACGACATCGTGCTGGCGGTGTCCGAGGCCTGCGCCAACGCGGTGGTCCACTCCGGGAGCGCCGTCTTCCGCGTGGGCTGGCGGATCCGACCGGATCGCGTCGAGGTTTCGATCGGCGACCAGGGGCGGTTCGTCCGGAAGGTCCCGCTCCCCGAGCTCGAGGGACAGGGCGGGCACGGCATCCCGCTGATGACCGCGCTGATGGACGAGGTCTCGGTTCGCCGGGGCACGTCCCGGCGAGGGACGGAGGTCCGACTGACCAAGCGGCTCGAACGGGTGGGGACTCGGGCGGCCCTCAGACCTGCAGGGACACCAGCTCGAACCTGAGCCCGTCCACCAGCCCGAGGTCGGTGACCTTCAGCTCCGGGATCACCGACAGGGCCAGGAACGACAGCGCCATGAACGGCGATCGGAGCGTGACGCCGCAGTCCAGTGCGGCGCCCTCCAGCGCCATGCAGGCCCCCGCCACCCGATCGCGAGGTTCCAGCGACATCAGCCCGCCCAGCGGGAGGGCCACCTCGGCCAGGACCCGGCCGTCCCGAACCATCACCTGGCCGCCGCCGAGCTCCTGGAGGCGCGCGGCCGCCGCGGCCATGTCCCGGTCGTTCGACCCGACCAGCATCACGTTGTGGGCGTCGTGCGCGACGGTCGAGCCCAGCGCCCCCTCGCGCAGGCCGAACCCCCGGACCAGCCCGATCCCGATCCGGCCGCTCTCGCGATGCCGTTCGGCCACGGCGATCTTGGCCAGATCCCTGGATGGATCGGCCACCACCGCGCCGTCGCGCACGAGGGGCTCCGCGGTGAGCGAGCCGGTCACGATCTGCCCGGCCCTGACCTCCATGACCCGGATCAGGTGGCCGTTCGAGCCGGCGGGGATCCGGAGGGCCCCCTCGGTCACCGGGGCCGCGTGCATCGTGTGGAGCATCCAGTCCGGGACCTCCGGCGTGGGGAACTCGGCCACCCGCCCGCCGTCGAAGGCCAGCCGGCCCCGCTTCCACACGCGGGTCGGGCGGAACTCCTCGAGGTCCTTCAGGGCCACCACGTCCGCCAGGTAGCCGGGGGCCACCGCTCCGTGCCCCCGGAGGCGGTGGTACCTCGCGGGGTGGAGCGTGGCCATGGTCACGGCCTGCTCGGGCGGGCACCCCAGGGCCACCGCCCTGCGCAGGGCGTTGTCGATGTGGCCGTCGCGCAGGAGGTCGTGGGGCTCCCGGTCGTCGGTGACCAGCATGCAGCTCTCCGGACCGTGCTCCAGGACCAGCGGGAGCAAAGCCTCGAGGTTCCGGGCGGCGGAGCCCTCGCGGATCATGATCCACATCCCCAGGCGCCGCTTCTCCAGCGCCTCCTCCAGCCGGGTGCATTCGTGGTCCGACTGCACGCCGGCGGCGAGGTAGGCGTTGAGCCCGGCGCCGGTCAGCCCGGGGGCGTGGCCGTCGACGTGCCGGGTTCCCGCGGCCTCGATCTTGGCCAGGGCTTCGGGGTTCCCGGCCACCACCGCCGGGAAGTTCATCATCTCGGCCAGCCCGATGATCCTGGGGTTCGCCTCGAAGAGCGCGGTGATGTCGCGGGCGTCGAGGGTGTGGCCGGAGGTCTCGAGGGCGGAGGCCGGGACGCAGGACGAGGCCATCGCGTACATGTCGATCGGCGCGCCCTCGCCCAGCGCCAGCAGGGCCAGGATCCCCCTCGACCCCAGCACGTTCCCGACCTCGTGCGGGTCCAGCACGACGGTGGTGGTGCCGTGGGGGAGGGCGGCCCGGGCGAACTCGGCCGGGGTGAGCTTGGTGGACTCGACGTGCATGTGCCCGTCGATGAAGCCGGGGACGAGGATCATCCCGTCGACGTCGTGCGTGACGGCGCCCCGGTACGTCCCGGGCGCGCCCAGCGCGGCGACGTGCTCGCCGGCGACGGCCACGTCCACCTCGAGCAGCTCTCCGGTGAACACGGACAGCACGCGGCCGCCGGTGAGCACGGCATCGGCCGGCTCCTCCCCCCGGGCCACGGCCACGCGACGGGCCAGGTCTGCATTCGCCATGGGTGGCCGAAGTGTACGCGCCCGCCCGGGCCTGGCGGAACCCCCCGTTCAGGTCGTCTCGGCGACGAACCGGACGACGCGGCGGGCGATCTCTTCGCCCTTCTGCTCCTGCAGGAAGTGGCCGGCCCCCTGCACGATCTCGGCCGGCCCGGCGCCGGGGATGCGCGCCGCCATGGCCTCGGCGGCGGCGGGGGAGAAGATCGGGTCGGAGTCGCTGAACAGCACCAGGGCGGGCCTGTCCCACCGCTTCACGCCCTCGCGGACCTCCAGCATCTTCGCCGCGGCCGGATGGTCCGGCGAGGTGGGGACCAGCTCCGGGAACATCACCACCCCAACGTTCGACTCCGGCACCGGGTGCGGCGCGTCGTACCCGGCCACCACGTCGTCCGGTAACGCGTTCCCGCAGGAGATGTTCACCAGCTGTCCGGGGCGGATCTCGAGGTCCACACGGCGCATGAAGTCGCGGAACTGGAGCCACGCTTCGGACGGGGGTCGGCCGCTGAAGATCCCGGTGTTCAGCACCACCAGACGGTCCACGAGGTCCGGACGCTCGACCGCCAGGCGGAACCCGATGGGCCCGCCCCAGTCCTGCATCACGACGGTCACCCCTGTCAGGCCGAGGGTGCCGACCAGGGCCTCGATCGAGCCGAAGTGGCGATCGTACGTGTACCAGTCTCGCTCGGTGGGCTTGTCGGACCGGCCGAATCCGAAGTAGTCGGGGGCCACCGCCCGCAGGCCTTCGGCGGCGAGCACCGGGATCATGTGCCGGTACAGGAACGACCAGGTCGGCTCGCCGTGGAGCAGGAGGACCGGCGGGCCGTCCGGCGGGCCCTCGTCCACCACGTGCATCCGCAGGCCGTCCTGTTCGACGTAGCTCGGCTGGAAGGGGTATCCGGAGAGCCCCTCGAACCGTTCGTCCGGCGTCCGGTACGCGTCCATGAGTCCGCCCAGTGCTCCTCGTCCTGGCTCGCGGATCAGGCGGGTTCGCTCCCGGCCTCGATGGTGGCCACCACCTCGGCGGCGCGGCCGGGATCGACGTCGGACAGGCCGCCGCCGTTCGTCCCGAGGAGCGCGTGGTGGCGTTCCATCTCCTCGGCGATCTGCTCGTCGGCCGCGGAGAGGTCGTCCGGGTTGGTCTCGGCGAAGTCGATGACGCCCATGTCCACGAACGCGGCCTGGACCTTGGGGCCGAACAGCCCGAGGTCCTTCACGGTGGGGACGATCCGGGAGAACAGCATCTTGCGGAACTCCCCGAGCATCTGGGAGCTCTCCACGTACTCGATGCACTCCTCGACCGGCAGGCCGAGGTGCTCCCAGACCTCCTGGGCCCGGAACCGGTCCCGCATGAGGTACGAGGCGTAGACGATGAACTCCTCGCGCTCCTCCCGCTCGGCCTGGGTGAGCTGCGGGTAGTAGTCGCGGAGGGACAGCCGCCCGAACGCGACGTGGCGGGCCTCGTCCTGCATGACGTAGGCGTTGAGCGCCTTGGCCAGGGGCTCCTCGGAGAAGTCCCGGATCATGGCGAACGCGGCCAGCGCCAGGCCCTCGATCATGATCTGCATGCCCAGACAGGTCATGTCCCACCGTCCGTCGGACACCACGTCGTTCAGGAGCGACTTCAGGTTCGCATTGATGGGGTATGCCATCTCGATCTTCTCGCGGAGGTAGCGCGAGTACGTCTCCATGTGGCGGGCCTCGTCCATGACCTGGGTGGCCGCGTAGAACTTGCAGTCGACGTCCGGGACGGTCTGGACGATCTTCGCAGTGCACACCAGCGCGCCCTGCTCACCGTGGAGGAACTGCGAGTTCATCCAGGCCGCCATGTGCTGGCGGAGGTTCGAGCGCTCCTTGTCGTTCATCCGCTCCCAGATGTCCGAGCCGAAGATCGGGATGTAGATGTCGGCGAAGTTGGTCTCCGAGGTGGGATCGACGTCGATCGACCAGTCCAGGCGGGTGTTCGTGTTCCACTGCTTCTCCTTGCCCTTCTCGTACAGGGAGAGCAGCCGGTCCCGACCCTCGTCGTACTCGAAGTTGAAGACGGTGTCGTGGGGACTGTCCACGAACCACTGCGTCTGGTCGACGGGCATCGTGTAGTGGCGCGTGCTCATGAGCGAGACCTCCGTGTGGTCGGCGCGGCGTTCTCGGATTCGGGAGGCACATGGTCCCGGGGTTCGCGCAGCGTGGCCATGACCATCGCCGCCATGTCGGCGGCGACCACGTCGTCGGGACGCTCGGACGGCGTGAGGACATACGAGACGACCGCGCGGGTGGATGCGTCGAGCGCCCCGCGCAGGGCATCCAGCGGGAGATGCGGCGCGCGGGGGGCGAGCATCTCGAGCATGGCCTCGCGGGCTCGCACGATCACCGGCAGGCCGCGGGTGGTGAGGTAGGGGAGGAACGCCTGTGGATCGGTGGCCAGGAGCCGGTCGAGCAGGGGGTGCTGGCGGGCGAAGCGCAGGACGAACCCGACCCCCTCGGCCAGCGATGGACCGAGGTCGTCGTGACCGGCGATGGCCGAGCGGACCCCGGCGATGAACCGCTCCTCCTCCCGCGAGATCAGCGCGACGATGAGCGCGTCCTTCGACGGGAAGTACCGGTACAGGGTCTGGCGGGACAGGCCGGCCCGCTGGGCGACGTCCTCCATCGTCGCGCGGGAGAGCCCGAAGTCGCGAACGGCATCGAACGCGGCGTCGAGAATCCGCCCCGCGGTTCCCGGGCGCAGCTCCACGGAGGCGACGGCCATCGACCGCGACACTATTACCTTCGATGTCACATCGTCAAATCCGGTGCGCGGCCACCGGGAGTCCAGAAGCGAAGACCGGGTTCCACTCGGGGCACGTCCCCCGCCCGACGCTCCCTAGGGCAGGGATCGGTCGACGACGGCGGCGAGGAACAATGCCGGGAGATAGACCAGCGAGTAGTGGAACAGGCTGGCAGCCGCCTGCGACGTGGCATGGCGGCGGAACGATTCGCTCCGCCTCACCAACTCGGTCCCCAGGAGGATTGCCACGGCCCCGTAGACCGCGCCCAAGCCTCCCCATGCCAGGGGGACGAGACTGACGGCCATCGTGGCCGCCGCATACTGCAGCATGGATCGCGCGGTTGCCGCCGGCGGAGCCGGAGTCCACATGAAGACCACAGCTGCCAGGGAGAGAGCGGTGCCGTCGAGCCCGCCGGTGGCAGCCGCCCAACCGACCAGCAGGGGAAAGCACCCGGCCGCCCCGCCGATGACGATGTTCTGTGGAGACCGAGGCTTCAGCCACCACGTGTAGACGAGCACGTACCATGCCGATCCGGCCAGGGCCAGCCCGGCCGCGAGGGGGTTGGTCACCTCCACCAGCCAGGTCCCCGCGACGACGTTCAGCACGAGGCCGAAAGCGACGGCCTGGGATGCCGCGAGACGCCCCGCCGCAACGGGCCGGTCGCGCGTCCGGAACATGAGGGCGTCGAGTTTGCGATCGATCGCGCAGTTGATCGCATTCGCCCCGCCCGCAGCCAGGGCTCCGCCCCCCACGACGGCGATCAGCGGGCCGGGGGACAGTCGGCCGCGGCCCCCGGCCAGGAACCCACAGGCACCCGTGAAGAGCAACAGCGACACGATGCGCGGCTTGGTGAGGGCCACGTAGTCGGCGACGAGCGCGAGGAGATCTCTCCGGGTGGCTGCCTGTACCTTCACTCTCCGCCGCCCCGGCGCCGCTCATGGGGGGTGCCGCCATGTGGCGTAGAATCGAATGCGACATGCGGTCCCTGTACGACCGGTGCGTGCGGTGCGGGATCACGGTTCCATCGGGACGCTCGGTGTGCCGGAGGTGTAATCCCGCGGACCTTCCCAGTCCGAGCCCGTCCCAGTATCACGCCATCGTCTACCTCACGATCCTGGCCACGCTGATCCTGGCCACGGTGTTCCTGCTCCTGCGAAGCTGAGTCATCCCGGGAACTCCGAGTGGTGACTCCGCGTCTCCCGGGGTCACCGATGTGCGCCATTGCCCCACTGTCGGCGGACGTCGGCGAACCACCCCACGCTCGCGGTCACGAACAATGCCGCGCCGACGGCCAGGAGCCACTGGTTGACCACGGCGCCCAGGACGAGACCCACTCCCGCCAGTGACAGCACGAACGGCCAGATGGTGGGCGTCACGTGGGGCTCTTCCTCGGGATGCTCCTTCGACCGCCCCTCCCGCGCGGTCACTCGAACCGCGCGGCGAACGAACAGCCCGATGAAGGCGAAGCCGCCGGCGCCGACCACGAACAGCAGGGTGCCCAGGTACTCGTGACTCGTGGAGCCGTAGATCAGGCCGGCGACGACGAGGAACAGGGCCAGCCCCAACACGATGCGCGCGTACAGGCTCAACCGGCTCCCCCCTGACCGAACCCACGCCGCGCCCTGGGGTTGGTCATGGGCCCTTGGGTTGAACCGAGACCAGGAGGTAGAACACCACGTAGAGGGCCACGGAAACGATCACGACGAAGTGCCAGTAGATGGCCGCAGCCTCCGCGGGCTCATGCCGAACCATCGTCAGGTGACCCGTGGCGGACCGAACGAGAACCAGGAGGAGGAAGACCACGCCTCCGACCACGTGGGCCAGCGCCACCCCGGTCATGACGTAGAAGAGCGACGCGTAGATGCCCGAGCGGATCCCGAACTCGATCTGGGAGTAGCCGAACAGCTGCAGCGCCACGAATGTCGCCCCCAACAACAGCGTGGTCGCCAACCACAGCGAGAGGCGCCTCCCGTCGCCTCTGCGGATGGCCCGAACCCCCAGCTGGAGGAAGAAGCTGCTCGCGACGATGAGGCCCGTCATGACGGACGGCACTCCGATGCTCGGCACGGTGACACCCTTGGGCGGCCAGGATGGCTGCGACGAGTAGCTCATGGCGTAGATGGCGAAGAACGCGGCGAAGAACATGGCCTCCGAGGCGACGAAGAGCACCATTCCAAGCACCGGGCTGCTCGTGCCCCGGACGGCGCGTTCGTCGCCTGCCATCTCGGCGGTGCTCATGATCCATCCCCCTCCGCGACGGTCCCGGCGAGACGCGCGTCGTACACGGGACGTGCGGAGCCGATGACCGGAAGCCGGTCGAAGTTGTGCGGCGGCGGGGGCGAGGTGGTCGCCCACTCGAGCGTGTTCCCGCTCCACGGGTCGGCCGGCGCTGTCCTGGGCTTCCGGAGCGTGAGGATCACGTTCACCGCGAAGACCACCATGGCCGCGGCGATCACGAATGCGCCGATGCTCGAGAGGAGGTTCAGGGTGTTCCAGCCCCGGTCGGGTGCGTAGTCGGCGACACGGCGAGGCATGCCCTGCAGTCCGAGCATGTGCATGGGGAAGAAGGTGAGGTTGAACCCGACCAGCTGGAGCCAGAAGTGCCAGAGACCGAGGCGCCTGGAAAGCATCCGTCCGGTGATCTTCGGGAACCAGTAGTAGACGCCCGCCATGATCCCGAAGACAGTTCCGCCGAACAGCACGTAATGGAAGTGGGCCACCACCCAGTACGTGTCGTGGATGGCGAAGTCCATGGCGGGCGACGCCATCCACACGCCGTCGATCCCCCCGATCAGGAACATGGCCACGAAGCCCAGCGCGAAGAGCATCGGGGGTTCGAACCTGAGCTTCCCCTTCCACAACGTGGCCAGCCAGTTGAAGAAGAGCACGCCCGTGGGGATGGAGATCATCTCGGTCGTGATGCTGAAGAACGGGAGCTCGACCGCACCGGTGACGAACATGTGATGGGCCCAGACGCTGAAGGACAGGGCGGTGATCAGGAGGAAGGCCAGGACCACCCCTCGGTAGCCGAACAGCGGTTTCCCCGAGAACACCGGAAGGATCTCGCTGACGATGCCCCATGCGGCGAGGATCAGCATGTACACCTCGGGGTGCCCGAAGAACCAGAACACGTGCTGCCAGTAGAGCGGGCTTCCGCCCTTGGCCGCTGAGAAGAACGAGGTCCCGAGGTTGCGGTCGGTGAACAGCATGACGAGCCCGGCCGTGATGACGGGGGTGGCGAGAACGACGAGGAGTGACGTGGCGAGCGTGCTCCAGCAGAAGATCGGCATGCGCATCATGCTCATGCCCGGGGCCCGCATCCGCAGGATGGTCACGATGAAGTTGATCGCCCCGAGGATGGACGCCGCCCCCACGAGCAGGAGCCCCGCGATCCACAGGTCCTCGCCGGTACCGAGCTGCTCCGACAGCGGGGCGAAGCTGGTCCAGCCCCCGGCAGCCGCTCCGCCCTTGGCCACGAACCCCGAGACGATGGTCAGGCCCCCCACCGGGAGCAGCCAGAACGACAGCGCGTTGACCCGGGGGAACGCCATGTCCAGGGCCCCGATCTGGAGCGGCACGAAGTAGTTCCCGAACCCCGCCAGGGTCGGGAAGATGACCAGGAAGATCATCAGCGTCCCGTGCTCGGTGAAGACCTGGTTGTAGGCACGGGCCGAGAGGAACTGCGTCCCCGGCCGGGCCAGCTCCGACCTCATCAACAGGGCCAGGATGCCCGCGATGACGAAGAACGCGAACGAGTTGACCAGGTAGAGGATTCCGATCTTCTTGTGGTCGGTCGTCGTGAGCCACGTGAGGACCCTCCCGCGGCGTGGCTCGGGTGCGAGCGGCTTCGGCCTCGCCTCGGTTACGGCCACCCTTGCTCCTCCCTCGGCGCCCGGAAGCCAATGGTGTGCATCGTTCGGAGCTCCATCACTTCACGATGAACGCACCCGCCATGGCCACCCCATGGACATTGCACTGGAAGTAGTACCGGCCCGGTTGCAGCTGAGCGGTTGCGGTGACCGAGTAGGTGTGCGTCGCGACCCCCGGGAACGGCCCGGTCTGGTAGATCTGGCCCTTCTTCGCGATGGCGTCCTGGATGCTCTTCCAGATCGCGAAGTTGTGCTTCACTCCCTCGTCCTCGTTCGCCACCGTCAGCGAGAGCGCCTGACCGGCCGGGATCGCGATGCAGCTCGTGTTCCACGTGGTGTTCTTGGCGACGAGATGCACGTCGGAGCCGTGTGGCGAGCAGGTCCCGCCGATGCCCTTCAGGGTCTTCCTCTTCACCCAGTCCGCGTAGTCGGTCGGCGACACGACCTTGACCACGAACGTCATCCTCGAGTGCCACAGGCCGCAGAACTCGGTGCATTGCGCGGGGTAGGTCCCGATCTTGTTCGGGGTGAACGTGAAGGTGGTCGGGTGACCGGGGATGGCGTTTCTCATGAACAGGAACGCCGGGATGTAGAACCCGTGCATGACGTCCCGCGAGACGAGGGTGATGTGGATGGGCTCGGCCACCGGGAGTTCCATCACCATCGGCTGCTTCAGCGTGCGTCCGGTCGTGAAGATCCCCTCGTTCAGGTAGAAGGCGGTCCACTCCCACTGGAAGGCCTCGATCCTGAGGGCCACCAGCGGAGGTTCCTGCTTCTGCAAGTCGGACAGCGTCCGCTCGCCAAACGGGAACAGCACGGCCACCAGGACGGCCCCGAAGGCAAAGAACCCGAGCAGGGCCCGATTGCTCCCGAAGACCTGGGGCGGAGGTGTCTCGTCCCGCTTCCGGAATCGGATGATCGAGAAGATCAGGAGTCCCTCGACCAGCACGAACACGAAGGCGCCGAGGCCCATGATGACTCCGTAGAGCCTGTGAACCTCCTTCCCCTGGTCCGTGGCTCCCTGCTGGGCACACGCGGACAGGAGAAGCACCGCCGCTCCAGCGCCGGCGAAGAGCCGCCGCCGTCCTCGCATCCCCACTAGGTCACGGTGAACTGGACGACCATCCCCCGGGCCGCATGCGCCTTCCCCTTGGCCTCGGGGTCGCCCAGGTTGCCCGTCTCGAAACAAGCGAACACGTAGTTCCCGGGCGGAAGGTCGAAGACCTGAGCCTTCGTGGCTCCGGTGGACACCTCACCGATCTCTCCGAAGGACAGGAAGTCTCCCTCGGCGTCCGGGCCCTTGTCCTTCGCGTCGGCGATGACGTCGTCCTTGGTCTTTCCCGATGGGAGCGACAGCAGGATCATCTCGTGGAGGATGTCCAGGTTCTCCCGGTTCGAGAAGTTGATCGTCATGTCGCCATGGGGGATCGACGTCGGGAAGCCCTGGTACCGAAACTTCTGGACGGAGACCGAATAGGTCGGCGGCGCCTTCTCCCCGCCGCCGCTGCAAGCCGTCCCCAGCACGATCAGGGCCGACGTGAGCGCCAGGACGACTCTGCTGCCGGGAGCGAGCCTTCCGGTCGAGCTTCTCAGCCGCATGGGCACCTCCTCGCCATGCTTCTCGACTGAAGCCCGGCCGGGCGGCGACGACCCGACGAGGCCCCAGGGAACGTCTTCCGCTACGGCGTACCACACTGAGGCGCGGGTGGGAGGGCCGAAATGCCCCACCTGAACGAACTGTCATGAACGGGGCCTGTGAACGTGCTGGACACGGGGCTCGGATAACAGACTTGTCATCCTCGCCTGGCTCCGAGTTGCGTGGTTCGGGCACCAGTCGCAAGCTAGGGAGTCGGATGTCCATGCAGGCATCGCGGAGGGAACGTGCGCCCGGACCGCTGATCCGGGTGGATGCACCGGCTCGCATCCTCCTGATCGATGACGAGGTTCGGATCCAGAGCTTCGTGGCGCGAGGCCTGGGAGCGCAGGGGTACGTCGTCGACACCGCGGGGGACGCGGTCGAGGGCCTCCGGGCGGCAATCGCTCATCCCCACGACCTGGTGATCCTCGACCTGCTGATGCCTGGCCTCGACGGCGTATCGCTCCTCCGGCGCCTGCTCGAGCGGAGGCCCGACCAGGCCGTGATCGTCCTGTCGGCGGTGGCCGAGCCCGCGTCCAAGGTCGAATGCCTCGAGCTCGGAGCCGAGGATTACCTGGCAAAGCCGTTCGTGCTGGATGAGCTCCTCGCCAGGGTCCGGGCCAGGCTCCGACGATCCACCGACACCACCCCCACGAGGCTCTGCGTCGGCCCCCTGCGGCTCGACCTGATTCGCAGGGAGGCGGACCTGGGCTCAGGTCCGATCCCGCTCGCCGAGCGCGAGTTCCTGCTGCTGCGAGAGCTGATGGGGAACGCCGGGGTCACCGTGTCGAAAGAGCGGCTCCTGTCCTCCGTGTGGGGCTACTACTTCGACAGCGGATCGAACGTGGTGGACGTGTACGTGGGGAGGCTCCGCCGGAAGCTCGGGCCTCAGGCGATCACGACGGTGCGAGGGGAGGGCTACCGGATCGATGCCGCCTGACCGCAGGGAGTGGCCCCTTCGAAGGCTCCACTGGATCGACGCCGCGTGGATGGCGTTCGCCGTCGCCAACCTCGCGGGGATGTTCGTCTTCCCGGAGTGGGAGACGGTTCCCTTCCACTTCATCTGGGTCAGCCTGACGCTCCTGTACGGGTTCCGTGTGTGGGCGCTCCGACGGACGATGATGACGCTCGCGGCGGTGGTGGTGTCGACCGCCGGCTTGATCCTGATCGACGTGTTCCGCGAAGCCCAGCCGATCGATGAGATCACCGAGGTCCCGCTCATGGCCGCGATGTTCCTGGCCATGGTGTGGCACGCACGGCGCCGGGCCATCGCCGTCGAGCAGACGCAGCAGATGTACGAGACGAACACACGGCTCCTCGAGCGGGAGCGCCGGTTCATCCAGGACGCATCGCACGAGCTCCGCACGCCGATCACCGTCGCACTGGGCCACGCCGAGCTCATCCAGAAGGACGCCGACGACGCCCTGGTCGCGGAGGACGCCCGCGTCGTTGTGGAGGAGCTCATGCGGCTGCGGCGGCTCGCCGATCGCTTGTTGCTCCTGGCGGCATCGGAGCATGCCGACTTCCTGCGCAGGTCTCGGCTGGACGTGGAGTCGACCGTCGTCGACACCGTCCGGAGGTGGACACCTGTCGAGCGGCGTTGGGTCCTCGGCGAGCTGGAGGAGGCAACGATCGACGCCGACCCCGACCGGTTGGCCCTGGCCCTGGACGCCCTCATCGAGAACGCCGTGAAGCACACCGCCCCGGAGGACTCCATCACCTTCTCCGTTCGGCACCGGGACGGCATGGCGGTGATCGGGGTGGCCGACACGGGAACGGGAATCTCCCCGGGGGACGTGGACCGGATCTTCGACCGGTTCGCGCGGCCGGATCCGGGTCGGAGCCGCGAGGGTGGGGGTGTCGGCCTCGGCCTGGCCATCGTGAAGACCGTGGCCGAGGCGCACGGCGGCTCGGTGGAGGTGCGGAGCCATCCCGGGAGGGGAAGCGTCTTCGAATTGGCCCTGCCCATCGCCGTCCGGCCCGGGAAGTCGGAGTCGGCTCCCGGTGAGCTGCGCACGGACTCCCTGGTGGAACAGGAGTAAGGGGGAAGGGTCGGGCCACTCCTGATGCCGAACCTATCGATCATCCCCGCGACGGGGCACCCGAGCGCGGCCACCGTGCTCGGGGCCTGGCAGTTCGACCCTCTGGTGGTGTCGGGGATACTCCTGTCGGCCGTCCTCTATCTGCGGGCGGTGCGGCGTGTATGGCACACGCACAGCCCCTCGGCGTTCCCCCGCCTCCGTGTGCTCTCCTTCATCCTGGGACTGGCCGTCCTGTACCTGGCCCTCCAGTCCCCCATCGACACGTACGCCGACCTGCTGTTCTCCGACCACATGGGACAGCACCTCCTGCTCACGATGGTGGCCGCTCCGCTCCTGGTCCTGGGCACCCCGGTGACCCTGGCCCTCGCGGCAACCTCGGCCCGGAGCCGGAGGCGATTCCTGCTCCCGGTGCTGCACAGTCGATTCATCGGGGTCGTCGGCTCCCCCCCCTTCGCCTTTGCGCTGTTCGCAGTCGTGATGTGGGGGTCGCATCTCCCTCCCGTCTTCGATGCGGCCCTCAGGAACGAGACGTTCCATTCCCTGGAGCATCTGGCCTACCTGTCTTCGGCGTTGCTGTTCTGGTGGCCCGTCGTCGGCCTCGATCCAAATCCGGCTCGCCCCTCCCACCCGGCCCGCCTCCTCTATCTGTTCCTGGCGATGCCGGTGACCGCCCTCCTCGGCCTCGCCATCTACAGCTCGAGCCGGCTGCTCTACCCGTACTACGGACCGGCCAGCCGATCGATCGGCTTCTCGCCGATCGCGGACCAACACCTGGCCGGGGCCATCATGTGGGAGGGAGGGATGCTCCTGATGGTGGTGGCCCTGGCCCTCGTCCTCCTGGACTGGATGCGCCGAGACGAACGAGAGGCGGAGCGGGCCGACGCCCGGCTGGCTCGCGCCGCGGGAGCCCAGGCGGCCGGTCAACGTCTGGGGGAGCAGGCCTCGACGTGAGCGACCTCCGGATCTCCGGTGCAGCGGAGGTGGAGCGCATATCGGGACGGACCTCACGACGATGGATTCGGGTCGAGTTGGCCTTCCTGCTGCCGGTCGCCTTCATCTTCCTCGCGGTGTCCGTGCTCAGCGTGGAACGGCCGCGGGGTCACGAACGTGACATCGCCGACTACTCCGCGCCGGCGGTGCCGGAGGATCGCCCGGCCCCGACGTTCACCCTGCCGGGACTCGCGGGAAGGGGAGCCGTCTCGCTCGACGACCTCTCCGGGCATCCGGTGGTTCTGAGCTTCTGGGCCTCCTGGTGCCCCCCGTGCCGCGAGGAGGCGCCCTTCCTGAAGTCGGCGTGGAGCACGTATCGGTCGGAAGGAGTCCGGTTCCTGGGGGTGGATCACCGGGACTCTCGGCCTGCCGGCCTGTCCTTCGCGCGACGCATGGCGATCCCCTTTCCGAGCGTCTACGACGCCGGCGGCGAGCTCGCCGGCCGATATGGATTGTTCGGCGTCCCCACGACGTTCGTGATCCGGGCAGATGGGCGGATCGCCTACAGGATCACGGGCAGGGTCGACCGAACGAATCTGAGAACCGCCCTCAAGAGTCTCGTCAGCTCCGGCTGACGCGACCAGGTCCGGGTTTCTCCGTCACCGGGATCAAGCTTGGCCTTGGTCTCACCTGTCTCTTCGCCCGTCTCCAGGGACTTCCAAGCTTCGGCTGCTTCCATCTCCCGTGTCGAAGAACCGATCTGACGGAAAGGGGCACAAGATGATCGATCCGGCTTCCGTGGGCGACTGGATCCAGGCCTCGCTGACGGTGGGGCTCGTCGGCGCTTTCGGCGCCCTCTGCTGGTCGGCGCTGCGGGACGACCGCGAGCAGCCGAGGGGGCAGCGCCGCGGGACAACCCAACGACGAGGGCACCACGACCCGCTGTTACAGTTCCGTCCATGGTGGAACTCCCAGAGGAGCTGGCGTCCCGCCCACCGCGTCCCGCAGGACACGAGCCGACCGCGACGCTGACGCTCGACGCCTACCGGCGGCTGAAGGACGAACTCGACGGCCTGAGGTCCGAGGGTCGCACCCACATCTCCGAGCGGCTCAAGGCCGCCCGCGAGCACGGCGACATCCGCGAGAACGCCGAGTACGACGCCGCGAAGAACGAACAGGGACTCATGGAGGCGCGCATCCGCCAGCTCGAGCGGATGCTCCGCGACCCCGACATCGTCGAGGCCCCCGCCCACTCCGACCAGGTCGGCCCAGGGATGCTGGTGACGGTGCTCCCGCTCGACGACGACGACCCCGAGGAGGAGACCTACCTCCTGGCCGACTCCGCCGAGGAGCGCGCTCAGGGCGGCGTCCGCACCATCACCACCACGTCGCCACTTGGCTCCGCCATGGTGGGCACCGCCAAGGGCGACGAGGTCGTCTCCCAGGCCCCCGGCGGCAACTTCCGCTACCGCGTCGTCGAGTTCCGCCCCCACACCGCGTAGGCCCGCGGTCGCGGCTGCTCTCGACGCCAGCGGTACGACCAGCGGTCGCGGTACCGGAGCTGGCGCATCATGGCGGGGTGGGGTCGTGGGCAGCCGTGGTCATCCGGACCGCGTTGCCGGAGCTGTCCTCCAGCACCGCCTGGACGCGGGCGTGGACCGTCAAATCGAGCGAGCTGTTACGGCCTACGACGGGAAGGTCCACGCCCTGCCGGGGCCCCGTCGCTGTGAGTAGGCGCTCGCATGCCGGGTGGGGCACGGCTAGCCTGATCATGGGATGGGTGGAAAGGCGGGGCACGACGCGCCGCGGATCCGGGACGTGCCGGGGCCGCGGCGGAACCAGAGCGTCATCGGGCCGCTGTTCCAGCGCGTGTTCATGTGGCCGTATCGCGCGGCGTTGGTGGGGCTGTACCGGGTGGGGTTCCGGCCGTGGCAGCTCACGATCCTGTCGCTGCTGACGAACGCCGCCGTTGGCTGGCTGCTCGTGGACGGGTACCGGTTCGTGCCGGGGATGCTGCTGATCCCAGCGGGGCTGTTCGACGTGTTCGACGGCGGCGTGGCCCGTCTGCGGGGCGAGGAGAGCCGGCTCGGCGCGTTCCTCGACTCGACCCTCGACCGCGTCTCCGACGGCATCCTGTTCGGCTGCCTGTTCTGGTCGGAGGCCGGGCAGGGCCACCACACCACGTCGATCCTGGCGCTCTCCACGCTCGGCATCTCGCTGGTGGTGAGCCAGATCCGGGCGGAGGGCGAGGCCCTCGGCGTGAAGCTCTCAGAAGGGGTGTTCCAGCGCCTGGAGCGCTACGTCGCGCTGATGGTCGGACTGACGGCCCCGGGGGCCCTGCTTCCGGTCCTGGCTATCCTCACCGGCCTCGGCGGCATCACGGTGGCCCAGCGCGTCTGGTCGGCCTGGCGCGGCCTGGCGAAGCCTCCGCCGGAGCCCGCGGCGCCGGTTCCCGACCAGAGTCGAGCCGGCTGACCAGCGCGGGGCGCGATGGTGCGTGGTGATGGTCGGCGGTCGTGACGAACACGGACTTGCCCCGGACGAACCAGGTCGGCTCGCCGTGGCTCAGGCGCTCCGTCGCCTCGGGGAACGACAGGCAGATCCGACGGAGCCGTTCGATCTGCGGCTTGGACCGCGTCACGATCCCGCTGCCTCCCCCGATGGCGCCCGCGACCGGCGGCGGCGAAACCACACCGCCAGCGCCACCACAACGACGAGCAACACCACCGCAACCGGGATCAGCAACTTCAGCAGCTTGCGGGCCTTCCGTTCGATGCCGCCGGCGGCGATCTTGCCCTCCAGGGCACACGTCAGCTGCACCCCCGCCGGGTGCCTGTTCGACGACGCGACCTCGAACGGCGGGTCGTTGAACAGCTCGAACATGCACCTCGGCCCGCCCGGGCCGGCCACCAGCGTGTTCCCGGAGGCCGTTCCGAGGATGTGGTTGACCTGGATGCGGTTCCTGATCCGGTTCCCGCTCACCTCCAGGGGGCCGCGGTCGAAGCTGTTGCCCGCGCGCAGGAAGGCCTCGCCGACGTGGTCGGCATCGGTCTGGACGTTGTCCTCGATCGCGATGCGCTTCCACGTCTCGCTCGCGCCGATCCCGGCGATCGCGTAGTACCCCATCCAGCCGAACCGGTTCTCCTTGACCAGGGCGGTGTCGATGTAGCCGTGCCGCCGGGGCTCGAGGTCCACCCCAGTCGACGCGATCCGGTCGAACGTCACGCCCTGCACCCGGAGGCCCGTCACCGCGTTCGCCGACACGCCCTGCCGGCCGGTGATCTCGCACGTGAACGGCGCACCGGGCGTCCCGATCACCCGGACGTTCGCCGAGACGTCCTTCTTCTGCTTGTCCACGTCCACGCAGTCGCCGGACACGTTCGACACGTGGAGCCCGAACAGCGTCACGTCCACGGAGCCGTGGACGGCGATCCCGTGGTCGTGCTCTCGGGTGGCGTCGAACTGCGGGAGCCCGTCGACGTCCAGCCCGCCCTTGACCGACCCGCCCTGGAGGGTCACCGCGTTCACCAGGTTGATCGCGACGATCGGTCCGTTGCAGTCGTCGATGTGCTGGCAGGAGGGCTCGACCTCGCGGAAGATCGTCGCGCCGCGGAGGTCGTACGTGGTGTCCGTTCGCTGCGACGCGCCGGCGGGCGGCACGCCGAGGTCGACCGTCCGCTCCACCCGGCACATCGCGCCCCGGGGGAACGTCACCACGGACTCGTTGGGGACCGTGGCCAGGAACTCCTCGATGGCCGGGGCGGAGTCGCCGCCGGCCGTGCACGCCGCGGCGGGCACGTCGTACTGGCCGCGGGCCGCCTCCGCCCGCCCCGGGAACGCGAGAACCGCCGAGGCCCACAGGGCGGCCACCACCACAGCGCGAACCGGCCTCACGCGGGCTCCTCCTGGCACGAGGGACAGAACCACGTGGTCCGGCCGGCGGCCACCGTTCGGGCCAGCGGCGTGTGGCATCGCGGGCACAGCGCCCCCGGCCTCCCCCGAACGGACAGGAGCCACGTCCGCTTGTGCGGGATGTAGCCCCCCTCGGTCGCCACGGACTCCCGGACCACCTTCCGCATCGCATCGAACAGCCGCTCCCGGTCCTCGGTCGATAGCGACTCCACGCGGCGCTTCGGGTGGATGCGGGCCTGCCACAGGGTCTCGTCGGCCAGGAGGTTGCCGATCCCGGCCATGAACCGCTGGTCCATGAGCACCGCCTTGACGCCGCCCCGCCGGCTCGACAGGAGTTCCCGGAACCGCCGCCGGTCCACGGCCAGCGCGTCCGGCCCCAGCTCGCCGGTCACCACGGCCGCCTCCGCGGCGTCGTGGGCCAGCCACGCGCCGCCGAGCTTCCGCATGTTCCGGTACCGGATCTCGCCGCCGCCCCCCAGCTCCACGATGATGCGGTCGTGCCGGTGGCGGCCCTCCGGTGCGTCCCCCCACACGAACCAGCCCGTCATCCCGAAGTGCAGGAGCAGCGCGGGGCCGTCGGTCCAGCACAGCAGCCACTTCCCGTGGCGCTCCGGCTCGGCGAACGTGTGTCCCCGGAGGGCCCGGTCCAGCGCCTGGGGCGTGGCGTTGCGCACGATCGCGGGGTCGGTGGTGACCACCCGGCGGACGGTCCGCCCGGCCGCGTGCCGGGAGAAGAACCGCCGGTATCCCTCGACGTCGGGAAGCTCCGGCATGCCGAACAGTCTCCCCGATGCGCTCGGCAACCGCCCGGCGGGGTCCTACGCGACGTGGTCGTCCAGCCAGGCGACCAGGTCGTCGAGGACCCGGTCCTGCTCCGGTTCGTTCATGGTCTCGTGCAGGAGGCCCTCGTAGAAGTGGAGGCGCTTGTCGGTCGAGCCCAGCGCCTCGAAGAACTCGCGGGCGCCGTCGACGTCGGCGATGCCGTCGAGCTCGCCGTGGAACATCAGGACAGGGAGCGTGATCGTCGCGGCGCCCTGGTAGACCTCGATCGCGGCCTCCAGGGCGGCCGCCGTCGCCTCGGGCGGGACGCGGTCGGCGAACACCAGGGGGTCCTCGTCGTAGGCCCGCTGGACCTCGACGTCCCGGCTGAGCTGGGTGGAAGGTATGCCCTGGCCGTCGGGGTCGCCCATGGACTCCAGCAGGGCGGCCCCCGCGAGGACCGCGAGGCTCGACAGCACCAGCCCCGCGAGTCCCTCGTCGCCCGCGCGGCGCACGTACGTCGCCGAGATCAGCGCGCCGAGGGAGTGCCCCATCAGGAACAAGGGCCGCGCGCCGGCCTCGGCCCGGGCCCGCTCCAGGACCGCCTTGGTGTCGGCCACCCAGTCGTCGAGGCCGTCCACCAGGCCCGGCCATCCTGGGGACCGGCCGTGGCCCCGGACGTCCACCGCCGTCACGGAGTAGCCGGCGCCGTTCAGCCGGCGGGCCACGTGCTCGTACCGGCCGGAGTGCTCGGCCAGTCCGTGGAGCAGGGCCACCCCGGCCTTCGGCTCGGCGGCCGGCCAGTCCCGGAAGAAGCGCTCGTCGCCCATCGAAGCGCGATGCTGGCACGCCGCGGACGCCGGCGACAAACAATGGAAGGATGCCGGGCGTGGCCGAGTTCGTGCGGATCGGCGTGGCGGCGACCGTCCCGGACGGCGAGATCCGGGAGTTCGACCTCCCGGGGCTTCGCGTCGCGGTGGCCTGCGTGGACGGCCGCTACCTCGCGTTCGCCGGCGAGTGCACCGTGAAGGGCTGCGCCCTGGCCGAGGGCGAGATCGAGGACGGCGAGCTTGTGGTATGCGGCGACGACGGCAGTGCGTTCGACCTGGAGACCGGCGAGCCCGTGCGCGGCCCGGCGGAGGACCCGGTGGCGGTCTTCGCCCTGCGCGTGGACAACGGGTGGCTGGAGGTGGCGGTGGCGTGAGGCCACCCGGGGTGGCCGGATCGGGTCCGGAGGACGAGGATGCAACCTCGGCGGGCCGTAACGGCCCGCGGACCGGCGGGACCAAGGCCGCACCACAGCGAGCGAGGAGGCGGCGATGAGACTGGGGATGGTCGGGTTGGGGCGGATGGGTGGGAACATGACCGTGCGTCTCATCCGGGGCGGCCACGAGGTGGTGGCCTACGACCCGGGGCAGGAGGCCGTGGACCGGGCGGTCGGGTCCGGGGCGGTGGGCGCCTCCGGCCTGGAGGACCTGGTGGCGAAGCTCGAATCGCCCCGCGTGGTCTGGCTCATGGTGCCGTCCGGCAAGATCACCGAGGACACGTTCCAGACCGTGAAGGGTCTGCTGTCGGATGGCGACGTGATCATCGACGGCGGGAACTCGAACTGGCACGACTCGAAGCGGCGGGGGGAGGAGGCGGCCGCGGCCGGTGTCAGCTTCCTCGACGCCGGGACCTCGGGCGGCGTCTGGGGCCTGGACAACGGCTACTGCCTGATGGTCGGGGGCGACGCCGGAGCGTTCGCCACCACCGAGCCGATCTTCGCCACGCTCGCCCCCGGGAACGGGTACGCGCACGTGGGCGCGAGCGGCGCCGGGCACTACGTGAAGATGGTCCACAACGGGATCGAGTACGGCATGCTCGCCGCCTACGGCGAGGGATTCGAGATCATGCAGTCGAGCGAGTTCGACCTGGACCTTTCCACGATCGCCGGCATCTGGCGGTACGGGAGCGTGGTCCGGTCGTGGCTGCTGGAGCTGCTGGTGGACGCGTATGCGAAGGACCCCAAGCTCGAATCGATCCGGGGGTACGTGGAGGACTCCGGCGAGGGGCGGTGGACCGTGCAGGCGGCCATCGACCAGAACGTTCCCGCGCCGATCACCACCCTCAGCTTGTTCGCCCGGTTCGCCTCCCGGCAGGAGGAGTCCTACGCCGCGAAGGTCATCGCGGCCCTCCGCAACGAGTTCGGCGGCCACGCCGTGAGGGGGGTCCAGGGGGGGAGCGGCGCGGCGAGCGAAGCGAGCCGATGAAGCCGCGGTCCCCCTGGCGGAAGCGGATCGCCGAAGGCGATTCGCTGACGATGATGAAGAAGGGTCCAGGGGGGGAGCGGCGCGGCGAGCGAAGCGAGCCGATGAAGCCGCGGTCCCCCTGGCGGAAGCGGATCGCCGAAGGCGATTCGCTGACGATGATGAAGGGGGGTCCAGGGGGGGAGCGGCGCGGCGAGCGAAGCGAGCCGATGAAGCCGCGGTCCCCCTGGCGGAAGCGGATCGCCGAAGGCGATTCGCTGACGATGATGAAGAAGGAGACGTGACCCATGGCCCAGGGCAAGCCAGCGGATCCGCAGGCCGTCGTGATCTTCGGCGCCTCCGGCGACCTCACGAAGCGCAAGCTCCTCCCGGCCTTCTGGCATCTGTACTGCGAAGGCCTGCTCCCCGAGGGGGTCGCCATCGTGGGCTACGCGCGGACCGAGATGAGCGACGACGCGTGGAAGGACTCCGCGCGGGAGCACATCGCCGAGTTCGCCCGGGAGAAGCCGGACGACGAGCGGTGGGGGGAGTTCGCCCGGCGCCTGTCCTACGTCGCCGGCGAGTTCCAGAACGAGAAGTCCATGGACCACTTGCGGGGGCACCTCGAGGAGCTGGACCGGACCGCGGGGACGAACGGCGGGAGGTTCTACTACTGCGCGACGCCGCCGGCCGCGTACCCGGACATCGTGTCCCGCCTCCACGAGAGCGAGCTGCACTCCACGGCCAAGATCGTGATCGAGAAGCCGTTCGGGCGGGACGTGGAGACCGCGAAGGAGCTGAACGCGCAGATCCACAAGGTGTTCGAGGAGCGCCAGGTGTTCCGGATCGACCACTACCTGGGCAAGGAGACCGTGCAGAACCTCCTGGCCCTGCGGTTCGCGAACGGGATGTTCGAGCCCATCTGGAACCGGCGGTACGTGGACAACGTGCAGATCACGGTGGCCGAGGAGATCGGCATCGAGGGTCGTGGATCGTTCTACGAGCAGACCGGCACGATCCGCGACATGATGGCCACCCACCTGTTCCAGGTCCTCACGATCCTGGCCATGGAGCCGCCGGTCTCGTTCGAACCGGACCGGCTCCGCGACGAGAAGGTCCGCGTGCTCCGGGCCATGCAGCCGGTGGATCCGCAGCACGTGGTCCGGGGGCAGTACATCGGCTACCGGCACGAGCCGGACGTGGCGCCGAACTCCCAGGCCGAGACGTACGCCGCCCTACAGGTGTACATCGACAACTGGCGGTGGGCCGGGGTGCCGTTCAACCTGCGGACGGGGAAGAACCTGCACCGCAAGGTCACCGAGCTGTCGCTGTCGTTCCGGCAGGTCCCCTACAGCGTGTTCCGGGGGACCGAGGCCACGCCCATGGGCCGCGACGCCCTGGTGATCCGGGTCCAGCCCGACGAGGGCATCTCGCTGCACCTCAACATCAAGAAGCCCGGGCTGGGGTTCCGTCTGGACCGGGCCATCCTGGACTTCGACTACCAGAGCGCGTACCACACCCCGCTCATCGAGGCGTACGAGACCCTCATCCTCGAGGCCATGGCGGGGGACCACACGCTGTTCACCCGGGCCGACGAGGTCGAACGGGCCTGGGAGGTCATCGCACCGGTGCTGGAGAACCCGCCCCCGGTCCGGTTCTACGGGAAGGGCGCCTGGGGTCCGGTGGAGGCCGACGAGATGATCCTCCCGCGGCACTGGCACGTCATGCTCCCGCCGGCTGAGCGCGAGCCCGAGCCCGAGGGTTCGCCCACGCTGACTCCGCCGTGACCCCGCGCTGATGCCGCCGGAGCGCCAGCCGCTACGCTAGGGCCTCGCATCCGGACGAGGACGAGCTCGAACGAGGAGGCTGGCGGCATTGGCGCGCGACGTGGACTGGCTGGTGTTCGAGAAGGCAGTGGAGGTCACCGCTTCGGCGGTGCGCGGGGCGATGGGGGCCGAGGGCTCGAAGGAGGCCCGGTTCGTGGGGGACGTCTTCCGCGAGGTGTGGGCGGCCCTCAAGGAGGCGTCCCAGGAGCTGCCCGAGCGCACCTCGAGGCCCGGCTTCGGGGGGTGAGGCCGGCGCCGGGGCTCCGGCTAGTCGGTCGAGCCCGCCACGTCCCGGAGCGAGAGCATCCCCACCACGCGGCCGCCGTCCACCACCGGGAGGTGGCGGAACCCGCCGCCGAGCATGGTGTCCAGGGCCTCGTCGGTGGAGACGTCCGGCGCGATCGTGATGGGGTTGGCGGTCATCCAGCTCGAGACCGGGTGGCCGGCCGCGTCGAAGTGCTCCCCCAGGGCCCGCACGATGTCGCGCTCGGTGAAGATGCCGGTCAGGTGGTCCCCCTCCATGACCAGCGCCGAGCCGACGTGCTTGCCCCCCATGATGGTCGCGGCCTCCGCCACGGTGGTGGAGGGATCCACCGTGATCAGGTCCCGGTTCATGGCTTCGCCGACGGTGCCCATGGCGCTCCGCGCTAGCCTACTCGCCACCGCAGAGGAGGCAAATCGCGACGCCGCCGCGCTCCCCGGGGCGATGCGCCGGGCGCTGCTGGCCTGGTACCGGCCCCGGCGGACGGCCTATCCGTGGCGGGGGGCCGGGCCGTTCGGCGTGCTGGTCAGCGAGGTCATGCTGCAGCAGACCCAGGCCGCCCGGGTGGCCCCCAGGTACGTCGCGTTCATGGAACGGTTCCCCGACGTGGAGGCACTGGCCGCGGCGTCGCGGGCCGACCTCCTCCGGGTCTGGGGGAACCTGGGCTACCCCAGGCGCGCCGTGGCCCTGCACGAGGCGGCCCGGGCCCTGGTCCGGGACCACGCCGGCCTGGTCCCCGCCGATCCGGAGGCGCTCCGGCGCCTCCCCGGCGTGGGCCCGTACACGGCGGCGGCGGTCGCGTCCCTGGGACACGGCCGGCGCGTCCCGGCCCTGGACACGAACGTCCGGCGCGTGGTGGCTCGGTCGCGGCTGGGGGTGGAACCGCATCGAGTGCTCCCGGCCCGGCTGGCCCGGGAGGCCGCGTCGTGGCTGGGTCGGGGCGACGCGCGCGGGTTCACGCAGGCGTTGATGGACCTCGGCCGGGAGGTGTGCCGTCCCACTCCCCGGTGCGAGTCCTGCCCCCTGCGGCGGGGGTGCCGGTTCCGCCTGGAGGGAGGCCGCCCCGAACGCTCCCCGCGGCGGCAGGCATCATTCGAGGGCTCGCTCCGGCAGGTCCGGGGCGCCGTGCTGGCGCGGCTCCGGGAGCATGGCTCCGCCTCGATGGCGAGCCTGTCCGAGACGACGGGGTACCCGCCCGATCGGATCGGGGACGCGGTCCGTGGCCTCGCCGCCGACGGCGTGGTCGTGGCCGGCCCGACGGCCCTGGCCGGCCGTCCCTCCGGCCGGGTCCGCCTTCCCCACTGAGGGGACGGCTCTCGGGAACTCCTCGAGCGGCCCGGAACCCGCACACCCCGATGAAGCGTCCAAGCCGAAGAGGCCGCGCGAAGGCTTCGCCGCCGGACGAGAGGGGAGGACGGCCATGACGCCGACCACTGACCGGACCCGCCGCCTGCCGATCCTCGCCGGGGCGCTCGCCATCCTCGCGGTCGTCGCCGCGGCGTGCGGGGGGGGCGCAGGCAAGTCCTCCTCGGCGGGGCTGGCGCCCGGGCGGCCGGCGGCGTCGCCCGCCGGCGTGCCCAGCGAGGGTGGCTCCGGAGGCGACGAAGGGACCGGCGTCCTCGCGGGCATCCCCCAGGTCCTGCCGAACGTCGTGAAGACCGCGCGCGTCTCGGTCGAGGTCCCTCGAGGGGAGTTCCAGAGCTCACTCGACAAGGCCACGGAGATCGCCGCCGATCACGGGGGCTACGTGGAGTCCTCGTCGATCGCGGGCCGGAACTCCGGCTCGGGACGCATGGTCATCCGGGTCCCCCAGCTGAACTTCGAGGCCGCGCTGGCGGACGTGTCCGCCCTGGGCGACGTGCAGGCGCATCAGGTCTCGAGCGAGGACGTCACCGGCCGGGTGGTGGACCTCGACGCGCGCCTCCGCAACGCGCGGGCGCAGGAGGAGGTGCTGCTCGGCATCCTGAAGAGCGCGACGACGGTTCGCGACACCCTCCGCGTCCAGCAGACCCTTTCGAACGTCCAGCTCCAGATCGAGGAGCTGGTGGGGCAGCAGCGGTCGCTGCAGGACCGCGTGGCGCTGGGGACGATCGACCTCAGCCTGGTCGAAGCCGGACGTCCCGTGCACGTCCAGGCCGAGTCGGGGAACATCGCGAACCCGAGCCTGGCCGAGGCCTGGGACCGGTCCAAGGCCACGTTCTTCGGGCTGCTCTACGGGATCGTGGTGAGCCTGGCGGTCATCGTCCCGCTCGGCCTGCTGGCCTTGGCCGCCTGGCTGGTGGTCCGAAGGGTCAGGGCCCGGGACCGAGGTGCGGCGTCGGGACCGGAGCGGCCCGACCACGCCGGGGCGGCCGTCTGAGGGGTGCCCGGCCTCGAGCGTCACCGCCGCCCGGTAGCATCCCCCCATGAGCACCTCCGAGCCGATGGCCGAGCCGGCGCCAGATCCCGTCGCGCAGCCCTCGGAGTACCGGGACCTGCTGCTGTCGCTGGCCGGTTCGGACGATCCGGCCTCGGTGCAGCGGGCCACGGCGGGTGAGCTCCGGGACCTGTTGACGCAGGCCGGGGAGCACGACGTCCTGCGAACACCGCCCGCCCCCGGCGAGTGGTCGATGATCGAGCTCGCCGGGCACTTCGTGGACGCCGAGCTGGTCTCCTCGGCCCGGTACCGCTGGATCGTGGCCCACGACACGCCGGACATCGCCGCGTACGACCAGGACCTGTGGGTGTCGCGGCTCCGCCATCGCGAGGCCGGGCCCGAGGAGCTGCTGGACCTGTTCGAGGCCCTCCGCGGTTCCAACCTCACCATGTGGGAGCGAATCCCGGAACGGGAACGGAGCCGGTACGGCGTGCACGCCGAACGAGGCCCGGAGTCCTACGAGGTGATGTTCCGCATGCTCGCCGGCCACGACCGGTTCCACTTGCAGCAGGCTCGCGAGACGCTGGCGGCCGTGTCCCCGGCCTGAGCCGCCACCGCGGCCGCTACGAGCCCTTCAGCGCGGGGATGACCTGCTCGCCGAACAGCTCGATGGCGCGGGACGCGGTGGCGAAGTCCATCCCCGGGTAGTGGAGCCGGACGATCAGGTGGAACTCCTGCCGGTCCCGGAACGGCTCGATGGCCGTCCGGAGGAACGACGCGATCTCGCGCGGCGTCCCGGTGGGGTTGACGTGCCTGAGCACCTCCTCCGGCGGCTGGCTGATCCAGAACCCCTTCCCCGGGGTGTCCGAGCCCTCCGCCCACCCGGAGTACACCCCGATGTGATGCCCGGCCCCCTCCTTGATGACCTCCCACCCGGACTCCGCGTCGTCCCACGGGAACCCGTTCTGGAGCTGGGCGTACCCGAGGGCGGCGGGGTCCCTCCCGGCCTCCCGGGCCCCCTCCTCGGCCAGACTCACGCCCTCCTGCCACGTATCGGGGTGGCTGCGGGTCCTGATGTAGCCGTCGCCGATCCGGCCGGCCCGGCGGACGGCGCGGTCGACCATCGCGCCGATGTAGATCGGGACCCCCGCCTCCCGGAACGGCCTCGGGGTCACCTGCACGTCGTCGTAGCGGTAGTGCCGTCCCTCGAACGAGAATCGCTCGCCGGTCCACGCCCTGCGCAGGATCTCGACGATCTCGGTCGTCCGGCGGACCCGTTCGGTCGGCTGCTGGCCGAACATCCGGAACTCCTCGTCGCGCCACCCCAGCCCGAGTCCGAGGATCAGCCGGCCCCCCGAGGCCTGGTCCACGAACGCGGCGTCCTCCGCCAGCCGGAGCGGGTCGTGGAAGGGGGCCAGCAGGACGCCGGTCCCCAGCTTGAGCCGCTCGGTGACCGCAGCGATCGCCGAGAGCATCGGGAGCAGCGAGGGGAGGTAGCCGTCGCCGGCGCCGTGGTGCTCGCTGACCCACGCCGAGTCGAACCCCAGGGTCTCGGCCAGGCGGGCCATCTCCAGGACCTCGCGGTACTCCGTGGCGAACGTCCGGCCGGACCCCGGCATGACCTGCCCGGTGAACAGCCCGATCCCGATCTGCACGGCCACGGCGGCGACACTACCGTCCGCCGCCCCAGGCGCTCAACCGGCAGGCCGTCGTCTCCCCGGGCCCGGCGTTTGCCCGATCGGTCGGATGCGGCGAGCATTCGTGCCATGCCCACGCTCACGGAGCTCTCGGACCGGCACGACGACACCTACGGCGACTACGAGCGGCTGTTCTTCGAGGGGCGGTGGTACCGCTCGCTCGAGCTGTCCGATCGGGCCAAGCGGTTCGCGGCGGGACTGGTGTCGCTGGGGGTGCGGCCGGGCGACCGGGTCCTGGCCATGCTGGCGAACGGGCCGGAGGTGGGAACGGTGTACGGCGGGGCGTGGCGGGCGGGAGCCGCCGTCACGCCGGTGCTGTTCCTGCTCTCGCCCCACGAGGTGGCGCGCGTGGTCCAGCAGGCCGAGCCATCGGTGGTGGTGGCCGGCCCGGAGTTCCTGCCGGTGATCCGCCAAGCGCTGGAAGGCGCCTCGGCTCCGCTCGCGGTGGTCACGACCGGCCCGGGCGAGGACGGCCTGGTGGCGTTCGACGATCTCGTGGACCACGAGCCGCTGCACGAACCGGTGCCCCAGGCGGAGGACGACCTCGCCGCGCTGCTGTTCACCGGCGGGACCACGGGCGCGTCGAAGGGCGTGATGCTCTCGCACGGCAACATCGCGTTCGACGCCGGAGCCGCCGCGGAGGCCAGCGAGGTGGGGGAGGACGAGGTGGCCATGACCGCCCTGCCTCTCGCCCACTCCTACGGGATCCTGGTGGCCGCCGTGGGGCTGTTCGTGAAGGGCCGGGGGGTCCTGCACCGGTGGTTCGAACCGTTCTCGTTCCTGCGGGCCATCGAGGAGCATCGCGTGACGCGCATGGCGGTGGTTCCCACGATGCTCCAGTACCTGCTCCAGGTCCCCCTGGAGGACCACGACCTGTCCTCGCTCCGCCACGTCGTCTCCGGAGCGGCCGCCCTGCCGCTGGAGGTGGCCAGGGAGTGGGAGCGGCGAACGGGCTCCGTGGTGCTCGAGGGGTACGGGTGCACGGAGGCCATGTCCGCCGTGACCACGAACCCCCCGTCGGGGCCGCGGAGGCCGGGCTCCGTGGGCAGGCCGCTGCCGGGCGTCGAGCTCCGCATCGAGGACGACGAGGGCTCGGAGGTCCCGGCCGGCGAGCCCGGCGAGATCTGCGTGCGGGGGCCGAACGTCATGCGGGGGTACTGGCGGCAGCCCGAGGAGACCGCCGACGTCATGAAGGGCGGATGGCTCCACACCGGCGACATCGGTCGGGTCGACGGCGAGGGGTTCCTGTTCGTGGTGGAACGCAAGAAGGACCTGGTGATCCGGGGAGGGATCAACGTCTACCCCCGGGACGTGGAGGAGGCCCTGGCCGAGCACCCCGCGGTGGCCATGGCCGGGGTGGTCGGCCGGCCCGACGAGCTGTACGGCGAGGAGGTCGTGGCGTTCGTGGTCAGGCGCCAGGGCTCCGAGGCGAGCGAGGAGGACCTTCTTGCGTTCGCGGCCGAACGGCTGTCGAAGCCGAAGCGGCCCAAGGAGATCCGGTTCGTCCCACAGCTGCCGCTGACGCCCGTGGGGAAGGTGAACCGGCGGGAGCTCCGGGGGCAGCTGGAGCCGCCGCCCGGGTGAACCGGAGCCCCCAGGTGGCGCAGAAGAGGTCGAGATTCCGCGGAACCGTGGGTTGCCATTCGCGGTCGGATGTCGTTGTCTGGTCGAACCCCGATGGCAGGAGCCAGCGCACGCACGTCGATCGGCGGCCGCGTCCGCCTTCGAGCCTCAGCGCTCGTGGTGTTCGGCGCGCTCGCCCTCGTATTCCAGGCGTGCTCCGGCGACGGACCGATCACGCCGAGCAACGGCACCACCGCGCCGCCCTCGGCCTCGGAGGTCTCGGTCACCCCGCCACCCACGGGCCCCAGCTGCGACGGCGTGGCCGCCACGATCGTCGGGACCCCGGACGACGACTTCATCATGGGGACGCAGGCGGCGGACGTGATCCAGGGGCTCGGGGGGGACGACGTCATCAAGGGCCTCCACGGCAACGACCGCGTCTGCGGCGGGCCCGGCAACGACTCTCTGTTCGGATCGCAAGGTGACGATGTGATCCTGGGCGGCCCCGGCGAGGACGGCCTGTTCGGCGAGTACGGGAACGACCAGGAACGGGGCGGCGCCGACGACGACACGCTGACCGGCGGCGGCGGCGACCAGGGGATCGACCACCTGTATGGCGACGCCGGCAACGACGTGCTATCGAGCGGCCCGGGGGACGACGTGCTGGTGGGCGGCCCCGGCGACGACGTCCTGCACGGGTGGAAAGGAAACGACCGGCTGGGCGGAGGGCCGGGGAACGACATCGTGCTGGGCGACCAGGACGACGATCTGATGTACGGCGGCAGCGGCGACGACCTGCTATGGGGAGGGTCGGAGAACGATGACATCCGGGGCGGCGCCGGCAGCGACATGCTCTCCGGCGACAACGGCACGGACCGGCTGAACGGGGGGAGCGACGACGACACGTGCGTGGCGGGCGAGACCCTGTCGGAGTGCGAGTCCGGATCGCCCGTCCCCGAGACCGGCGCGAAGCTGCCACTGATGTGCATGGGACGGCCGGCCACCATCGTCGGGACGCCGGGCGACGACATCCTGATGGGGACGCCGGGGAACGACGTGATCATCGCCTACAGCGGCGACGACTACGTGGACGCCGGCCCCGGCGACGACGTGGTGTGCGGCGGCGGCGGAGACGACTCGATCATCGGGGGCTCCGGCAGTAACCGGCTGTCGGGAGGCAGCGGGGACGACGGGCTCTACGGCCAGCGGGAGAACGACCTGCTGGTCGGTGGATCCGGCAGCGACGTCCTGGACGGCGGGACCGGGTTCGGTGTGGACCGCCTCGTGGGGGGCCCCGGGAACGACGTCCTGATCACGCTGGGGACCACACCCGACGTCCTGCTCGGCGGGCCGGGCGATGACGCGATCTTCTCGGGCCAGGGCGGGGACCGCGAGGTCGGCGGTCCCGGCAACGACGTGATCTACGGCGGGGACGGCGCGGACGACATCTCGGGCGGCGACGGCAACGACCGGCTGTTCGGCGGGAACCAGCCCGACTCGATCACCGGCGGTGGTGGCGACGACGTCCTCGACGGCGGTCTGGGGATCGACGTCCTCGATGCCGGGAAGGGAACCGACTCCTGCCTGGCCGGCGAGACCGACATCGACTGCGAGTCCGGGGTGGTCCTTCCCACAGTGAACGGCGCGCGGGTCCACATGCCGAACGGCGGCGTGTACAGCGGGCCGGGACGGCTCGTGATCTACCCGCGCGGGGGAGGGGCTCCGGTGAAGGCCACGCCCTCGTGGGAGGCCACCTAGGTCCTTCTTCCCGCTCCCCCATAGCGGGTACCATGGGCCGAATTCCCGACCGGCCGGGCCTCGCGCCCGGACGCCTGAGCAACCACGACTGGGATCCATGACGAACGAGCGCGATCGATGGCGGTGACCGAGGCCGCCCCGCCGGGGACGGGGACGCCCGAGCGACCCACCGGCGCGGGCCGGATGTTCCTGGCCAGCCCGTGGGTCCTGGTGGTGTCGGCCGCCGCGATGCTGGTCCTGTTCGGCTGGAACTTCCTGGTCCACCCCACCCTGTCGGCCCCCACCCGGGACCCCGCCTGGTACACGTGGCGGGCCGAGCTCCTCACCGCGGCCAAGCCCTCCTCGATCGTGCGGGAGTGGGGGCCGTTCGGGATGTTCTCGGGCGGCTACCGGGTCTCGATGCCGCTGACCGGCGCGTGGCTGATCAAGCTCGGCGGGATCCACCGGTACACGTTCTCGATCCTGGTGATGGTGGGTGCCCCCACATTGGCCGCGCTGGCTCTGGGGGCGTTCGCGTGGCGCCATCGCCGGGACCACCTGGTCCTGCTGCTGACGTTCTTCGCCTCGGCGGCGATGTTCCTGACCATCCCGTACGTGGGCTACATGGACAACATCACCTGCCTGTACATCCTGGCGCTGATCCTGCCGTTCCTGGGTCCGGCCCGGAGGTCCTGGGGGGCGCGCTCGGCCATCGCGCTGCTGATGTTCATGGCCACCATCACCCACCCCACCACCACCGCGATCTTCGTCGCCGTGCTGATGGCCGGCGCCGGGCTGCACTTCCTGACCAGCCGGTTCTCGATCAGGGAGACCTGGCGCTCGGACGCCGCAGTGCTGATGTCGGCGGGAGCCGGGGTGGTGTTCGGGCTGGCCATGTGGAAGCTCGGCGCGTGGGGGGTGAAGGCGCCGTTCGCCGACGCCGCGCTTCCCCCGCCGTACCCGATGGACGTGTTCCGGCACACCCTGGGGCAGTGGACGGGGAGCCTGAAGCCGGCCATCACCGGGCCCCTGGCGCTCATCGCCATCGGCTCGATCGCGGCCACCACCTGGCGCGAGCGCAAGCGGGGCGTGCCCATGGATGAGTACCCCCGGATGTCGCTGCTGTGGCTGCTGCCGCTGCTCGGGCTGTTCGGCTGGGTGGCCGGCCTGACGTACCCGTACTACCGGTTCTTCAACACCACGGTCGCGATCATGCTGCTGGTGGGGATGGGCGCGTGGATCGCCGTCCGGTGGGCGAGCGCGCGCCACTGGGTGGCCGGTCTGCTGGTGGGGCTCCTGGTCCTGGCCGGGTTCGGGTTCGTCATGGCCCGGGGATTCGAGGAGACGAACTGGAACTCCCGTGAGCTCACGGCACGGTTCCTCGACGACGAGACCCGCTCCGGGCTGGCCGCGGTGCAGGGCTACGTCGCCGCGTCGCCGAAGGACCGGCCGATCGTGTTCGTCATCGACTACCGCCGGGACCGCAAGGCCTGGGGGTGGGCCAAGACGTTCTCGAACGTGTCGCGCTCAGGCCTCGAGGGGAACGAGGCCCTGCGGTCGACGATCTACTTCGGCGACCTCCCGGACTTCCTCGCCGGGCGTCCGTCAGCCACGGGAGTCGACCTCGGCGACTGCAAGCCGGTCCCCCTGAACCTGGTGTACGAGTGCGTCTCGGTGGGGTTCTTCGACGAGATGCAGTCCGTGCTGGGGCGGTTCGACCAGGCCCCGATGGCGTTCCTGGTGGACCGGTTCAACCAGTCGACGGTGAACGACGACCCGGTGGCCAAGGACCCGTCGCTGGCGCCGAACGTGGTCTCGCTGTTCAAGCACGTCTCGGTGGTGACGGGCCCGAACCTGGCGCCGGTGTCGGACTCGGCCATCACGGCGGGGCAGGCGTCGGGTCAGTCCGAGGCCCGCTCGCTGTCGGACCCGCCGGGGCGGTTCTCCGATCCCCCGCACATCCTGCGCGTGGTGATCGTCCTGATCCTGCTGCTGGTGGTGCCGGGGCTCATCGCGATGCGGTGGTTCGAGCTGGACGACTTCCCGACGCGGCTGGCCATGGTGCCGGGCATGTCGTTCGCGCTGTCGGTGACGGCCGCGTTCTTCGTGAAGGCCGTGCACCGTTCGCCGTTCACGGTGGCCGACGGCGTGGCCTCGGTGATGGTGGCGTGCGGAGCCGCGGGCGTGCTCCACCTCATGGCCCGGCGCCGCGAGCGGGGGAAGGCGGTGGTGGTTCCGTTTGTCCGGCGATCCGTGTCGCTGTTCTCGAACCGGAACTTCGGGACCCTGATGGGAGCGGTGTTCCTGGCGGTCCTCGGCGACGGGATCGTGCAGGCCGCACTGGCCAAGACCATCGCGTTCGGGGGCGAGAAGGGGTTCTCGCTGGACCAGGCCCGATCCCCGAGGCACATCCTGGCTCTGGTCCTGCTGACGTACCTGCCGTACATGGTGATCAGCCCCTTCATGGGCGTGGTCATCGACCGGTTCGACCGCCGCAAGCTCCTGGTCCTGGCGAACGGGTTCCGGGCCGCGGTGATCGTGGTCATCGGGCTGGGGGCCTCGTCGCTCCCCGACGCCATGCTGATCGGCGCGCTGATCCTCACGCTGGCCTCGACCCGACTGGTCCTGGCCATCAAGTCGGCGGGGATGCCGAACGTGCTGTCCGGCCGGAACCTCATGCAGGGCAACTCGATCTCCCAGGCGGGGCAGGCCGTGTTCCAGCTCACCGGAGCGGGGATCGCGCTGGTGGGAACCAAGGCCACGTCGGCCGGTGCGGTGATCGTGGTCGGCGCGATCGTGTACGGGGTGGGGGCGCTGTTCGCGTCCCGCGTGGGGAACCTCGCCGAGGGGACCCGCACGACCCGGTTCATGGACGAGGCCCGCCGGATCCTGCGCGACATCGGCGAGGGGATCCGCCAGATCCGCAAGCGCCCGGCGGCCTCGCTCGGCGTGACGTCGTTCCTGACGCTGCGGACGCTGGTGTCGTTCGCGTCGCTGGTGTTCGCGCTCCAGGCCCGGGACATCCTCGGCGGCAAGGGGAACTCGTCGAACGCGGCCGTGATCGTGGCCGGGCTGGCCGCCGCGGCCGGCGCCTCCCTGGGATTCGTCCTGGCCCAGATGCTGAAGGATCGGACCCCCCCGGCCCGCCTGATCGTGGCGGCCATGGGCACGGCGGGGGTGGGGTTCGTGCTGGTGGGCGGGGTCCGTTCGACGCTCGGGCTGTCGGTGACCGCGTTCGTCGCCGCCCTGGCCTACTTCATCGGGAAGATCTCCGCCGACACGATCATGCAGCAGACCCTCCCCGACCAGTACCGGGGCCGGGGGTTCAGCTTCTTCGACGTGGCCTTCAACCTGGCGTGGATCGTTCCCGCGCTGATCCTGTTCGCCACGTGGAGCCCCGGCCGGGCGCGTCTGTTGATGAGGGTCGCGGGCGCGGTGTTCCTGGGGGCGGCCCTGCTGGTGGCGGCGTGGGCCAAGCGGCTGGGCGACCAGCTCCCGCACCCCCAGCGGGACGAGCCGGCCGCCGAGCCGGCCCCCGTCGCACCGGCCACTCCGTCCTGACGGCCTGAGCCCGGTTTGCCGTCCACCCCGGTGCGGGAACGCTCCGGGATGTGAACCCCGTCGAGCGGGCCATCCGCGCCGTGGACGGCTTCCAGCAACGACACACCGTGCTGGCGTTCCCGTTCGCCGTGGTGAAGAAGTTCGGCGACGACGAGGCGGGGCACCTGGCCGCGCTGCTCGCCTACTACGGGTTCTTCTCGCTGTTCCCGCTGCTGCTGGTCATGGTCACCGTCCTGGGATTCGTACTCCAGGGAAACTCCGACCTGCAGGACTCGGTCCTCCATTCGGCCCTGGCGCAGTTCCCAGTGATCGGCGACCAGATCCGGTCGAACGTCCACTCGCTCTCGGGGAGCGGGCTGAGCCTGGCGGTCGGCATCGCCGGGACCCTGTGGGGTGGCCTGGGGGTCATGAACGCGATGCAGGCCGCGATGAACCGTGTGTGGGACGTTCGGAAGCGGGATCGCCCGAACTTCTGGAAGTCGAAGATCAGGGCCCTGATGATGCTCGCGCTCCTGGGCGTCGCTGCCGTGGCCTCGGCCGTCGTGGCGGGCATCGTCTCGGCCGGCGGGCACTCCCCGTTCACGGTGGCGGGCGGCGTGGTGCTCTCGCTGGCGCTCAACCTCGGCGTGTTCCTCCTGGCGTTCCGGATCCTCACCCGCGCGGAACCTGACCTGGGGCGACGTGCTCCCGGGGGCCGCCGTGGCCGCGGTGGCATGGGTCGTGTTGCAGACGGCCGGCGGGTACATCGTGGGTCATCAGCTGAAGTCGGCCAGCCAGGTGTACGGCCTGTTCGCCCTGGTCATCGGGTTGCTCGCCTGGATGTACCTGGGCGCGCAGGTCACGCTGTACGCGGCCGAGGTGAACGTCGTGCGCAAGGAGCGCCTGTGGCCACGGAGCCTGGTGCAGCCCCCGCTGTCGCGGGGCGACAAGGACACGTACCGCCGCGCCGCCATCGCCGAGGAGCGCCGGCCGGAGGAGTCCGTCAGCGTCAGGTTCGATGACGAGGTGGACGGCGAGGCGCACGAAGCCGACGGCCGCCAGCGTGAGCGGATCCAGGACGTCGAGAAGCCCGGCTAGGGGGAGCCGCGGGTCATTCGATCAGCGGCAGGACCTCGGTTGCCAGCCACTCCATCGTCGCCAGGATGTCGGGGACGATGAGCGCGAGGTCCAGCACGACCAGCGAGACGCCCTCGGCGGCGTAGGCCTCGAGCTCTCCGGCGACATCCTTCGGGCCGCCGGCGATGGACCGGCGGTCGGGCAGGAAGTTCGTCACGTCGAACGCTGGGACCAGCCCACGTCGAACCGACACGGTGATGGCGGCCGGATCGCGCCCGGCCTCCTCCGCGGCCCGGTTGAGGATCTCGCGCTTGGCGGCGACCTGTTCGACGAACACCTCCATGCCCAGCCACCCGTCGCCGAGGCGGCCGGCGCGACGGAGGGCCGGCTCGGTGTTGCCCCCGACCATGACCGGCGGCCCCCCCGGGCCTGTGGGGGTGTGAGGCCAGCACGACCTCGTCCAGCCGCCAGAACCGGCCGTCGAACGAGATGGGCTGGGTGGCCTCCCACAGCCGCTGCATGAGGTCGATGGACTCGTCGGTCCGGGCTCCCCGTTCGCGTTTCGGCACGCCGACCGCAGCGAACTCCTCGTCCATCCAGCCGGAGCCGACGCCCAGCACGATTCGCCCCTCGGACAGCCGGTCCAGCGACGCCAGTTCCTGGGCCAGCACCACCGGGTGGCGGTACGGGACCACCAGCACGCTGGTCCCGATCGTGATCCGCTCCGTGGCTCCAGCCACCACCCCCATCACCGCGATGGGATCCAGCCAGTCCATGCCCGGCGAGAACGCCAGCTCCGTCGTGGATTCCTGATACGGGTACTCGGTGGTCCGGACCTTCGGGAATGCGATGTGGTCCGTGGTCCACACGCTGTGGAACCCCAGCCCCTCGGCGGCCCGGGCGACGTCCAGCACGAACTCCCGCTCGCCCGCGGGTCCCACCGACGGCAGCGAGATGCCGATGTCCATGCTCGATACGCTACGCCGCGGGAGGAAACCCGTGACGGAGATCCGGAACGGCGACGTGACGCTGCACGTCGAGGTGGACGGCGGGGGGGAGCCGGTCACCGTGTTCGCGCACGGGCTGACGAACTCCTGCCGGGAGCTGGCGCCGCTCACGCCGCTGCTCCCGGGGACCAAGGTCCGGTTCGACTTCCGGGGGCACGGACACTCGTCCGCGCCGGCGACGGGGTTCTCGTTCACCGACATGGCCGGGGACCTGGAGAAGGTCGCGGCGGCGTACGACACGACGCGCGCGGTGGGCACGTCCATGGGGGCCGGCGCCATCTGCAACCTCCTGTGCGAACGCCCCGACCGGTTCGAACGGATCGTGCTGCTGCTCCCCGCGGGGCTGGACTCGCCGTTCCGGCACCCGGAGCGGTTCCTGCGCTACGCCGACGCCCTGGAGGAGCTCCCGAAGGACGAGGCCATCGAACGGATCCTGGACGACCCCGACCGAGTGGAGCCCTACCTGCGGGCGCCGTGGCTTCGGGACGTCGACCGTTCGATGTGGCAGGAGCTGACGGATCCTGCCGGCCTGGGGCGGGCCATCCGGGGGATCGTGGCGGACTTCCCGGTCCGCGACCGCGAGCTGCTCCGGAGGGTCACGGCGCCGGTGCTGCTGATCGCCCGTGAGGGCGACGTCATCCACCCGGCCGCGCTGGCTCGGACCCTGGCTGAGCTGCTGCCGAACGCCGACCTGGTGGTCCTCCGCGACGAGGTGGACATGCTGGAGTCGATGCCCGCACTGGTGATGCGGACCGTCCAGTTCCTGGGGCCGGGACCGTGAACGGTGAGCTCGAGACCGCCGCCGCGATGGCCGCGGCGGTTCGGGCCGGGGAGGTCTCCCCGGTGGAGCTGGTCCAGCGGGCCCTGTCCCGGGTCCAGCTGTGGCAGGACGCCACGAACGCGTTCACCCAGCTCCTGTTCGGCGAGGGGCTGGAGGAGGCCCGGCGGATCGAACGCGAGGTGGCGGAGGGCGGGGACCCGGGTCCGCTGGCCGGCGTCCCTGTGGCCGTGAAGGAGCTGTTCGACCTGGCCGGGCACGAGTCCACGGGCTGCTCGCTGGCCTACGTGGGGAACATGGCGTCGTCCGACGCCATGGTGGTCCGGCGGCTGAAGGCGGCCGGCGCGATCGTGGTGGGCAAGACGAACATGCACGAGCTGGCGGCCGGAGCCACGAACCTGGTGTCGGCGTGCGGGCCGACGGCGAACCCGTGGGACCTCACGCGGATCAGCGGTGGGTCGAGCGGTGGCTCGGCCATCGCGGTGGCCGCCGGCATCGTGCCGATCGCGCTGGGGACCGACACCGGAGGCTCCATCCGGATCCCGTCGTCGTTCTGCGGCATCGCGGGGCTGAAGCCCACCCACGGGGCGCTGCCCCTGGACGGGGTGATGCCGCTCGCGCCGTCGCTGGACTGCCCCGGGCCCATGGCCGGCTCGCTGGAGGACCTCCTGCTGGCGTGGGAGGCCCTGGAGGGCCCGGACCACGAGGCGGGGGCCGCCGGCCGGCCCGAGATGCTGGTGGGGCCGAGGCGGGTCGGGATCCTGGGAGGGTGGTTCACCGATCGGATCCAGCCCGAGGTGGTGGGGGGGGTGCGCGCGGCCGGGATGGTCCTGGAGCGGCTGGGCATCGAGGTCGAACCGGTGGACGGCTCCGGCCTCGACGACGTGCTGGCGACGTGGACCGACTACGCGTGGTCGCAGTTCGCCGCCGTCCACGGACACCTCCTGGAGCACCGGGACCGGCTGGACCCGCTCACGGCCTCGTACCTCGAACACGGCCTCTCGCTCTCCGGCGAGGCGCGCATGGCGGCCCGCCTCCGCGCCGAGGAGTGCGGCGCGTGGTTCGCCACGCGCCTCCGGGACGTGGACGTGCTCCTGGCGCCCACCACTCCGTTCCCGGCCCCCCCGGCGGACGCGCGGGAGGTCGAGGTGCGACTCGGGATGACCCTCGGGGTCCATCGCGGCGCACCGTCCGCGCTGACCCGCCCGGCGAACCTGGCCGGCATCCCCGCGCTCTCGATCCCCACCGGCCTGTCCGGCGACGGGCTCCCCCTGGGCCTCCAGCTGATGGCCCTCCGGCACCGCGAGCGCCTCCTGCTGGAGACCGCCGACATCCTGGCGAACGCCGACCCCCGCTTCCGCCCCCTGCGGGCCCCGTACCCACCTCCCGGCCTGGACGGCGAAGGCTCCTCCGCGGGCTAGTCCGAGTTGGACTTCCCGGCGGGCTTGTGGGTGGGTCTGGGCGGGCCAGGCCACGTCCGCCGCTAGCATGGCCGCTCGTGCGGACCGGGCGGCGGAGCGCGGAGGCAGTGGGCGGACTCTTCATCGTGGCGGCCTCGTTCCAGTTCGGGATCGTCGTGGTGCTCGGCAAGATCCTCACCAGGGGGCCGCGGGCGCTCGACGTGCCGACGATGCTCGCGGTGCGGTTCGCGTTCGGGGCCGTGCTGCTGCTGGCGGTGCTGGCGGTGCTGCGGCGGCCGGCCATCCCGGCGCGAACGGAGCGGGTACCGCTGGCGTTTCTGGCGATGTTCGGCTACGCGGTGGAGGCTTCGCTGTTCTTCCTGGCCGCGACCCACGGCGAGGCCGCCGCC
>WNGF01001204.1_pt1 | contig 52291 bp, 53 predicted proteins | sample 5400641 | NCBI WGS metagenome assembly WNGF01 (sample SAMN13153371, study PRJNA577476) | soil metagenome | isolation source: 80 cm soil or saprolite under grassland replicate 2 | place: USA:California | collected 2016-06-15 | reverse complement strand
CCGATCTCGCTGTTCGCGACGCTGCCCAACATCCTGGTCGTGCACCCCTCGCTCGGCGTGCGCACGCTGGAGGAGTTCATCAAGCTCGCGCGGGCAAAACCGGGCGAGTTGTCGTACGGCTCGGCGGGGGTGGGCGGCACGTCGCATTTCACCGGCGAGCTGTTCAACGTCATGGCCGGCACTAAGCTCGTGCACGTGCCCTATCCGGGAACGGCCCAAGCCGCGACCGACCTGTTGGGCGGACGCGTGCAGGTGATGTTCTCGCCGATATCGACCGTGTTGCAATTCGTCGCCGACGGCAAGCTCGTCGCACTCGCCTCGACGGCGTTGCACCGTGCGAGCGCGGCACCGCAACTGCCGACGATGTCGGAGGGAGGGCTGACCGGCTTCGACACGTCCGGCTGGTTCGGGTTGCTCGCGCCGGCCGGCACCGATCGCGACATCATCGAGCGCGTCGCGGCTGCCTCCAGCGAAGCCGCGAAATCTCCCGACGTCGTGGCCACCATGGCACGGCAGGGTTTCGACATGGCCGGCGGCAGCCCCGGGGAATTTGCCGCCTTCATCCGCGATGATTTGGCCAAATGGGAGCGCGTCGCCAGCGCAGCCGGGCTGAAGCGGTAACGGCGCAGGGCCGAGCCGAGCCGCCGTCACAACCCCGATCGCCGCCTGCCTCAAGGCTGGCAACGCAAACCCGTCCAGCCGAATGCGGTATATTGATCCGCAACGGCACGCATCAATCGAACGGCTCGGACTGTGAACCCTGTCGGCGCGAAACCTCTCATCGCTCTTACCGGCGCCACCGGCTTCATCGGCCAGTGGCTGTTGCGCGAACTGCCCAAGCGCGGCTACCGGCTGCGCGTGCTGCTGCGACGTCCGAGCGCCGTGCCGATGGAGGCAGCCAGCGCCGTCGTCGGCGACCTGGCACGGCCGCAAAACATGGCGGCAGCGCTCGCCGACATTGACGCGGTCATCCACTCGGCCGGCGTTGCCCACGCCATGTCCGGATTGCCCGAGGACGATTATCGCGTGCTCAATACCGAGGCGACGATCGCGCTTGCCCGCGCCGCGCAACGCGCGGGCGCCAAGCGCTTCATCTTTCTCTCCTCCATCCGCGCGCAGTCGGGGCCAACCGCGGATCAGATCCTAACCGAGGATCTCGCCCCGCAACCGACCGATGCCTATGGCCGCTCCAAATTGGCAGCGGAGCAGGGGCTGGCGGAGCTTGATCTCGATTGGGTCGCGCTGCGGCTCGTCCTCGTCTATGGCGCCGGGGTGAAGGGCAACATGGCGGAGCTGCTACGGTTTGCGCGCACACCCTATCCGCTGCCGCTCGGCGCGCTGCACGGCCGTCGATCGCTGCTCGCGCTGGATAATCTGGTGGCGGCCATCGATACGGTGCTGGCCGCGGCCGGGCCGCTGCGGCGGCCGCTCATCGCCGCCGATCCAGCGCCGCTGACCATCCCTGAGATGATTGCCGCGGTACGCCGCGGCCTCGGACGTTCTCCCGGCCTCATTCCCGTCCCCCCGGTTTTGCTCAGAACGGCCTTGCGCGCGACGGGCCGGACGGAGATTTACCAACGGCTGGCCGGCTCGCTGGTCGCCGATCCCGGCACGCTCCTGCGCCTGGGTTGGAAGCCGCCGGTCACTACGCGGGAGGGACTTGCGGCACTCGCGCGCAGCTGACGAACGCACATGCCCGGTATAAGCCGGGCATGGCAACTACGAGGCGCAGGTGTTGGCGTAGCGCGATCAGCGCGTCAGCACGATGAAGTCCGTGCCCTTGCCGGTCTCGGGCCCAAGCCCCTGGTCGGAGATGACGAGCGAGGCACCGGGCGACATCAGCTCGGAAATCCGCTCAAGCGCCTCGGGGGGAATGCTGACGCGCTCGAGCGCTTCGGTCGCGTTCGATGCCGGCCGTACCGGTGCCGGCGGCGGCTCGACGTGCTTGCCCTTGGCCGACTTCTTGGCCGACGCCGGCCCGGCGCCGGGCATCGATACCACGTTCCAGCGCAGCGTCGTGTTGTCGTCATTGACGGCCAAGGCGGTGAAGACGTGGGTGCCGAATGGCCGGTCGGGCTCGCTGAAGGTGACCGGCACGTAGAACACGGGCTCGAAGCCCTTGCGCACGAACAGCTTGCCTTCCTTGCGGCTGATGAAGACGGCGATCGGTCCGGCCTTGAGCGGCCGCGGCTCCGCGAACTTGAGGTCGGGCCCCGTGTTTGCGATGTCGCGCGGCGGCTCGATCGCATAGGCCATGGCGTCCGATGCCGTCCCGCTGCGCTGGGCACTGAGCTGCGCGAATTCCATCGCAACGGAGACACCGCCCGTTGTCTCCGGGGAAGTTGCTTGCGCCGCGCCGTTCGATCCGGCCGGCTCGCGCTTGAGCGTGAACAACCGCTCGTTCGAGATTGCCACGGGCGTCACGTCGCTGCGGGCGATAATGACGCGCACGCCGAGCTTGGTGATACCCCACATCTGACGGGCGAACGCCTCGGGCAGACGGATGCAGCCGTGCGATGCTGGCCCGCGTGGGACCACGCCCTGATGCATGGCGACGCCGGACCAGGTGACCCGCTGCATAAAATACATCGGCGCGTTGTAATAGAGATTGGAGCGGTGCCAGCGATCCTTCTGGATGACGCTGAACACGCCGGTCGGCGTCGGATGGCCAGGCACGCCGGTCGAAACGCGCGAATGGGCAATCGGCTGGCCGTCCGAGTAGAGCGTGAGCTGCTGCTTGTCGATCGCGATGATGACGCTGAGCACCCCCTTCGCCTTGGCCGCGACGTCGTCCGTTCCCGCCTTCGCCGGGTGTTTCTCGCGCGAGGTCGGGACCAAGCCGTTCGGCCTCGTCGAGAGGTAGAAGCCCCCCTGCTGGTTGAGGGGAAGGGCATTGGCGGATGCGAGGCCAGCGAGCAAGGCGGCGCTCGCCGTCATGGCCAAGAGGCTTTGCCGGTTACGGAAATAGACCGATGGGCCCGCATTGGGCCGCTGAGATTTCTGCACGAAGGCCCCCCTTCTGGTGCCGTGGTGGCGCGGAACTCCTGTAAACGCCCAATAGGGCTCAGAGGATTAGTCGCGCGGGAGGCCAAAAGGTTCGAGTGCCGCTCTGTCCCGATTTCGCACAGAGTCGGGAATCCGACATCACGGCCCGGGAGTTAGCAAATGAGGAGCGGCTTGGGTCCCAGCTTTGACGGCTGATTCCCGGCGCCTGATCCCGAGTAACCCTACCGCATCGAGCGCCCATGCACCGCCGCCATGCGCAAACAGCAGGAGGAGCCCGCCGGCGATCGCCAAATCCTTCTCGAAATGCAGGAGCTGGTTGCGATCGCCGAATTTGCTGTGAAACAGAACGGCGGTGGCAAGACAAAAGCCGGCGAGGAGGAGCGCGGCGGCCCGGGTGTGATAGCCGCACAGGATCAGAAGGCCGCAACCCAGTTCGAGCGCAATCGCGAGCGGCAACAGCTGCCCGGGCACCCCGAAAGCCTGCATGTAGGCAAGCGCCGCCGAATAGCCCGCGAGCTTGCTCCAGGCCTCGTGCAGGAAGAGCGCCGCAAGCAGGAGGCGGCCGGCAAGCGCGGCCGCCGCCATTACCGGTAAGGGCATCGAGCAAGCCTCAATTGATCTTGGCCGAGGCGATTGCGTGTTCCAGATCGGCCAGCTCCTCGCATCCCCCAGGACAGAGCTTTTTCAGGAGCACGAGGTTGTCGCGCGCCTTATCGAGCTGCCCGGTTTCGACGTAGAGCTCGCCCAAATATTCGAGCGCGCCCTTGTGCTCGGGGTCGAACTCGAGCGCCTTGCGATAGAAGGTGTACGCCTGTTTGTAATCGCCGGTCTTGCGCAGGCTGAATCCCATCAGGTTGTACACATCGGCGTGCTGATGCGTTTCCAGCATCGGCGTGAGCTCCGCGAGCGCGGCTTTGTAATCCTTGGCCTTGATCTTGGCCCTGACCGAGGCCAGGTCGGGCGCCTCGCGGGAGGTGACGTTATCGACGGCGAGCGCGCCGGTCGCCGCAAGCGACGCGCCGACGAGCACCGCCGAAAGGAAGAGCGCAGGCGTTTTCATGATGTCTCCTTGATTACGAGGTGAGCGATGTCGTGACGGCGCCGCTCACGCTTTCATGACCGTGAGCGCATAACCGGCACCGTCCTTGGCGATCGTGCCCGCGCCCGGGAACGGGAAGTGGTAGCCGCAGATCATGATCTTGTCGGCGATCACGCGATCGAGCAGCTTGCGGCGTGAAGCCTCGGCCAGCGCGGCGTCCTGGTCGTACTGGCCGCGCCAACCGGGATTGGCCACGACCAGCGCCGGCACATAGGCCGTGTCGTTGGAGATCATCAGCTCGTTCGCGCCGGAGGACAGGTGGAACGCGCGGTGGCCGGGCGTGTGACCGGGCGCATTGACGAAGCGGATGCCGGGAGCCACCTCGGCTTCGCCTGCGACTTGCCGGATGTTGTTCCAGGTCGGGAAGACGGCCTGGATGCGGCGCGCCAACCCTTTTCTCGCCTCGGCCAGCCGGTCGATGACCGCGGGATCGGTCCAGAATTTGTATTCGACGTCCGAAATGACGAGTTCGGCATTCGGAAAGACCGGCTTGTTGGTCTCTTTTTCCATGAGGCCGAAGATGTGATCCGGATGGCAGTGGGAGATGAGGATGGTGTCGATCTTGGCGGGATCGATGCCGGCGGCCTTCATGTTGGCCATCATCTTGCCGGCGGTGGGTTGCACTTGCCCGCCCGTACCGCTGTCGCACAGAACGGTCTTGCCGCCGTTCTTAACCACCACGACCGTGAACGGGATCGAGACGAAGTCGGCCGGCAATCCCGCCTTGACCATCGCCGCCTTGACGTCCTCGACCGAGGCATTGGCGATGAATGCGGGATCGTGTGGCTTTTCCCAGATGCCGTCGTAGAGGGCGGTGACTTCGGCGGCACCGATCTTGTAGGTCACGAAGCCCTTGGCAGGATCCGGCGTCTTTTGCGCGAAGGCCGGCGAGATTGCGAGCCGGGCATTGAGACCGAGCGCGGCTGCCATAGCGGTGGAAACGACGAAATCGCGACGCGACAGGTTGAGCATGGGCCATCTCCTCGAGGCAAATCGAAAGCGCGGCCGGCACGACGCGCGCCGACGGGGCCAAGACTCGCGGTCCTGGCGGTTTATTCCCGGCTAAAGTCTCTCTGGGAGCGGGAGCCGATCACATCGGCTTGAACGCGCGATCGACCTCGACGTCGATGAGCATCGGACCGCCGTTCTTCAACGCATGCGCGATGAGATCGGTGGTCTCGTGCACGGTCTTGGCACGCTCCGCCGCAACCCCGAGCGAGCGCGCAAGCGAGACGAAATCGATCTTGGGATCGAGAAGCTCCATGCCGACATAGCTATCGGCCTGCTCGGCGAGCCCGCGCATGGCATGCAGGCGTTGCTTGAGGATGCGATACGAGCTGTTGTTGAGGATCACGAACACCGCGCCGATGCGATAATGCGCGGCGGTCCAGAGCCCCTGACAGGTATACATCGCGCTGCCGTCGCCGATGAGCCCGACCACCGGCCGATCGGGCAAGGCGAGCTTCACGCCGATCGCGGCCGGCAGCCCCCACCCGATGCCGCCGCCGCGCAAGCCGAAATAGCTCTGCGGATCATCGCTGCGGATGAGCTGGCGAATGCCGGGTGCGGAGGAGAGCGCCTCCTCAATGACGACGGCGTCCTTCGGCAGCATCTCACCGATCGCGTGCAGCAGCGCCAACGGTTGGATCGGGGTTGCCTGCGCCAGCGCGCGCGCTTTCGCGGCAAGCGCATCGCGTTCGGCGGCGATTGCTTTTGCTGCCGTGGCAAGCCGCTCGCGAGCGGCACCGCGCGCGCCACTCGTCATGCGTTCCCGCACGGCGGCGATGATGTCGGGCAGCGTGCCCTTCGGGTCGCCGAGGATGGCGACCGCGGGCGGATAATTCTTGCCGAGCTCCCACGGATCGACGTCGAGATGGATCAGCTTGATCGCGGGCGGCATCGGATCGACGTCGGAGGGCAGCGATAGGGTGAACAGATCACCGCCGACCGAGAACAGCACGTCGTACTGCTCGAGCACCTTGCGCACATCGGGCGCGAGCCGAATCATCGAGCCGCGGAACAGCGGATGCGAGGCGGGGAACGAGGCCGTGCTCGGCACGAATTCGGTATAGACGGGCGCGCCCAAGAGCTCCGCGAGTTCGACGAGTTCGGCATGCGCACGGCTCTGCGCCACCGCATCGCCGGCCATGATGACGGGACGCTTGGCATCCGCAAGCATGGCCGCGGCGGCTTCGACCGCGGTGCGATCTCCGCGCAGCCGCGGTGCGACGCGCGTGGGAGCGGAGAGATCAATGTCCGCGTCGGCACGCAGGATATCCCCGGGCAGCGAGAGGAATACGGGCCCAGTGGGCGGCGCCAGCGCGGTCTTGGCGGCACGATGCACGAGCCGCGGCAGATCGGCCAGGCGATGCACCTCTGAGGACCATTTGACCAGCGGTCGCGCGATGGTCGGAAGATCCGCCCACAGAATGGGTTCGGTGGCGTTGAAAGTCTGCTCATGCTGGCCCGCGGTGACGAGAATGGGCGAGCCAGCCTTCTGCGCGTCGTAGAGCATGCCCATGGCATTGCCGAGGCCGGGCGCGACGTGGAGATTGACCACCGCGAGCTTGCCCGAGGCCTGCGCATAGCCGTCGGCCATGGCCATCACGGCTGCTTCCTGCAATCCGAGCAAATAACGCAGCTCATTCTCGGTCGCGAATGCATCCATGAGAGGCAATTCGGTGGTGCCGGGATTGCCGAACATGACTTCCACGCCCTCCTGCTTGAGCAGATCGAGGAAGGCACGCTTTCCGGACATGATGGGCAAGACGCTCTCCTGCTTGGGATCAGCGACGCGGCGCGAGGCTTAAGCTCAGGAATGTCAGTGTGGCCGCTTCGACGGAGAGTCGCGCGTCAGGGATGGCAGGTCAATGTGCCATTATCGATGAGCGCCGGTGGCCAGGCCGAACTTCATTGTTTGCGGCTCGTTCCTTACAATGGGTGGCGCAACTCAAATCTGTCGGCGGTGGCATTGAGCGCTCCGCCCCGCGCGAGAAACGCATGCGATCGAGACGCGCAACGCCGCTGTCCATTGCGGTCCTCCTCTCCCTCACGGCCGCGACCGTACCCCCGGCGCAAGGGGAGACGCTGGCCGGCAAGTCGGTGCAGATGATCATCGGGTTCGGGCCGGGCGGCGGCTACGACCTCTGGGGCCGCACCGTCGCACGGCATATCGGCCGGCACTTGCCAGGCAATCCAGCCGTCATTGCGCAGAACATGCCCGGCGCCGGCAGCTACACCGCCGCGAGCTACATCTTCAACATCGCCCCGAAGGACGGCACGGTGCTGGGCATCATCGCGCGCGATGCCGCGCTCGGGCCGCTCTCCGGCGCGACCGGCGCCCGCTTCGACGCGAACAAGCTCTCGTGGATCGGGACGCCGACGAAGGAAACGAACGTGTGTATCGCCTATCACACGGCACAGGTCCAATCCGTAGCGGACTTATTCGACAAGCAATTGATCGTAGGCGACACCGGCCCCGGCACCGGCACCCGCTCCTATCCGAAGGCGCTCAATGAGTTGATCGGAACGAAATTCAAGCTGGTCGGCGGATTTCCGGCGTCCTCCGACGTGTTCCTGGCCATGGAACGCGGCGAGGTCGAGGGGATCTGTGAGAGCCTCGACAGCATCCGTATCCGACGGCCAGACTGGATTCCAACAAAGAAAGTTTCGATTCTCTTTCAAGGCGGCGCAGAGCCCAACCCCGAGCTTGCAGGCGTTCCCTTCGTGCTCGAGCTCGCGCGCGCTGCAGAACAGCGGCAAGCAATCGAATTTCTCTATGCCGGCCAGGGGATCGGGCGCCCGTTCGTCGCGCCGCCGGATCTGCCGCCGGATCGGCTGAAGATGCTGCGCGATGCCTTCAATGCGACCATGCGGGATGCGGACTTCGTTGCCGAAGCCAAGAACTCGAAACTCGACCTCGAGCCGGAGGACGGAGAGCATCTCGCCGCGCTGATCAAGAAAATCTACGCGACGCCCAAGCCGATCGTGGATAGAGTCACCAGCCTGATCAAATAGGCCGCTGGCTTATCGGTGTTCGTGCCGCGCGATGTCCTCAAGACCAGTCGCCGCATGCTCGGCGCCGAGAGCGAGCGCGCGTCAGCGGCTTGAATGAACGAGGAGAAAGACCATGGCCAGGCCGCGACTCCACGCCTTCAACTTCCAGAACTGGATCGACGAGCACCGGCATTTGCTCAAGCCGCCGGTCGGCAACAAAAAGGTGTTCGAGGACGGCGAGATGACCGTTCAGGTCGTCGGCGGGCCGAACGAGCGCACCGACTATCATGACGATCCGGTGGAAGAATTCTTCTATCAGCTTAAAGGCGACATGCTGCTCAAGGTTGTCGACAACGGCGATTTTTACGACGTTCCCATTCGCGAGGGTGAGATTTTCCTGCTGCCGGCGCATGTCCGGCACTCACCGCAACGGCCGCAGGAAGGCTCCGTTGGTCTCGTCGTCGAGGCGGCGCGGCCGCATGAGCTTGATGCATTCGAATGGTATTGCTTCGAATGCCAGGCGCTGGTTCACCGCATCGAGGTGAAAGTGCAGCACCTTGTGAAGGACCTGCCGCCGCTCTACGAGGCGTTTTACGTCGACGAAAAAGCACGCAAGTGCAGGAATTGCGGCGCCATTCACCCGGGCAAGAAACCGCCGGCCGGGTGGGTCAAGCTTTGATGGCGTAGCCGCTTACCCGATCCGATATTTCTCGACCGCCTTTTTGTCCCACACGAGCCCGTTCCCAGGCCGCTGCGGCACGACCGCGAAGCCGTCCACGATCTCGAGCGGCTCGGCCAAAATCTTGTCGGCCCAATCCATGTATTCGAGGAAGTGGCAGGTCGGCGTCGCCGCAAGCAGATGCGCGCTCACCTCGGGATAAAGATGCGACGACATCTCGATGCGATGAGTGGCGGCGAGCCCAGCGGCGCGCAGCCACCCGGTAACGCCGCCGATGCGTTCGAGATCGGGCATGACATAATCGGCGGCCCCGGCCGCGAGCGCCGCAGCCATGGCCGAGCTTTCGGAAAAATTCTCCCCGATCTGGATCGGTGTCTTGAGTTCGCACACGAGCCTCGCGTTGCCGGCATAGTCGTCGTGGCGGATCGGCTCTTCGAGCCAATAGATGCCTTGTTGATCGAGCGCGCGCCCGCGCTCGAGGGCCTGAGCGAGGCTGAGCGCTTGGTTGTAATCGACCATTACCGCGATCTCGCTGCCGAGGCGCTTCTTCAACGCATCGAGCGCGACGAGATCATCCTTGAGCGTTGGATAGCCAAGCCTGAGCTTGACCGCGCGGAAGCCGCCGGCAAGGAGTTTCTCCGCCTCGTCCGCCAGCTGTTCCGGCGGCATCAGCCCGAGGCCGCAGGAATTATAGGCGGGAATCCGCTTGGGCGTGCTGCCGAGGAGCGTCGCAAGCGGGCGACCGGCCGCGATCGCCAGGGCGTCCCAGGCCGCCACGTCGAACCCCGCCATGGCCATACGGACAATGCCTTGGACGCCGATGAGGGCGAAGCGCTCGGACAGCCTGCTCCAAAGGTCGACGGGCGCAAGGCGCTCGCCTTTGACCGTGCGCGCCACTTCCTCGAGGATTTTCGTGATCGCCGAAACCGCGGCCGGAAAATAACCCCAGAGATAGGAGCGTCCGGTGATGCCCTCCTCGGTTTCGAGATCAATGAGCAGCAGCGGGACCTTGGTGATGACGCCGCGGCTGGTGCCGAGCGCATATGTCGTCGGCACCTCGACGGCGATCGAATGAACCGAATGAAATGTCAATGACGGCGGCGTCATGGTGGAAATCTTAATGGCCTCGGCGAGAACCGCAAAGTGGGGGCGCGATCTGGCACAAGCCGTCGATTGCACGCATAGTGCGGTGCGGGTGGTGAGGTTGGTGGCTCGCCGAGTGCATCATCGTTGGTTCGGGAGAACGCATGCAGGGAAAGGTCACGCTCGAGGATCACTTCGCGATCGAATCTACCCTTGGGGATTCGCAGCCCTTCGGATCCCACGTCTGGTCCGAACTGCGACACCGGCTTCTGGACTTTCAGGATCAGCGTCTGCGGCTGATGGACCAATCGGGCGTCGAGATCATGATCGCGTCGCTCAATGCGCCGGCGATTCAGGGCATCGCGGACGCTAAACAGGCCGCGGAGGTCGCCGGCAGAGCCAACGACGTGTTGGCGGCGGAGGTCGCCAAGCGTCCCGACCGCTTTGTCGGCGTGGCCGCCCTGCCGATGCAGGAGCCGGAGATGGCGACGCGAGAGCTCCAACGCTGCATCAAAGACCTCGGATTCAAAGGCGCGCTGGTCAACGGCTATTCGCAGACGCAGGACCCGAACCGCGTGCTGCACTATGATCTGCCGCAATATCGGCCGTTTTGGCGCGCGCTCGAAAGTCTCGATGTTCCGTTCTATCTGCACCCGCGGCCGCCGTCGGTCCCCTCGCCGCTTTACGAAGGTCACTCATGGCTGCTCGGGCCGACCTGGAGCTTCGCGGCGGAAACCTCGGTGCACGCTTTGCGGCTCATCGGCAGCGGGCTGTTCGACGAACATCCCCGGCTTAAGATCATTCTCGGCCATCTCGGTGAGGGGTTGCCGTACTATCTCTGGCGCATCGACAACCGGAATAATTGGATGAAGGCGCCGCACAAATACGCTGGGCGCAAGCCGGTTGCGAGCTATTTCCGTGCCAATTTCTATCTCACGACGTCGGGCCATTTCAGCACCCCCGCACTGATCGACGCCGTTGCCGAGATCGGGGCGGAGCGTGTGATGTTCTCGGTCGATTATCCGTTCGAGGATTTCAGCGACGCCGCCGACTGGTTCGACCATGCCGAGATCAGTGAAGCCGATCGTCGCAAGATCGGACGTACGAATGCGATGAAGCTGTTCAAGTTGCCGGGAGCGTGAGAACCGGCGTCAGCTCCGCTCCCCATCGGCATAAAGGATGAGCACGTCGCGCACGGCGCGGTTCATCGGCGCGGGCACGCCCACCGCGGCACCGAGGTCCACCACGCCGCCCGAAAGCCAGGACAGTTCGAGCGGCCTGCCGTGTTGCAGATCGTGGTGCATCGAGGTCGTCATTTCCGGCGGCCAGGCATCGAAAAACCCCATGCGCTGCTCGGCATAATCCTCGGGCAAGGCCACCCCGTACGCGCGGCCGACCGCGACCACCTCCCGCGCGAGGTCGAGGAGGAATTGCCGCGTGAGCGGATGGCTGCGGATCGGCCCGATGGTCTGACGCATGGCGGTGGTTGCCCCGGACATGGCCACGAGCGAGACGTACTTCTCCCATATCGAGCGGCGGATATCGTCGCTGATCTCGGCATTGATCCCGCCTCGCCGGCAGGCCTCGTAGAACGCCTCGACGCGCGCGGAGCGGCGCCCATCATATTCGCCGAACACCAGCCGTTCCACCGAACCCGTCTGCGCGATCACACCGGGTCGGCCGATCGCGGTCCCGACATAGGCGACGCCGCCGACGAGCGCCTTGTCGCCGACGATCGGCCGCAGCATGTCATCTTTCTGCACACCGTTTTGAAAAGAGATGACTCCGGTCGTGGGTTGCAGAAGCGGCAGCATTTGCCGCGCGGCGGTCTCGGTGTCCCATAGCTTGACGCAGAACATCACCATGTCGACCGGGCCGATGGTTTCGGGCTCGTCCGTCACGTTGACCTTGGGAAGATGGATCGGCTGCGGCCCGCCCTCGATCGCGAGACCGCGCTCGCGCATGGCGGCAAGATGCGACCCGCGCGCGATGAAATGAACGTCGGCACCGCCCTGAACGAGCCGCGCGCCGAAGTATCCGCCGACCCCTCCCGACCCCATGATCGCAATTCGCAACGTGCCCTCCCAAGCGCAAGCGGGCGATCAATACTGTGCTGGCGCTCGCGGCTCAATCGGCCGAAGCCGTGCTGATTTGAGGTGCGCGGCTGGCGGCGGGCGGGAGAGGCATCCTCCATCTTCTTGCAGCCTTGGCCGGAACTCCCCATATTTGAGCGGGCCGTCCGTGGCTTCGCGCACCGGACGGCCGAGGGGCGCCGCGAGGGCCCCCGTCAAAGTCGCTTACGAGGGCTTTGAGACCATGTCCCGAGTTCCGTCTCTATCCAGCCCCTTCCTGCTCGGATTCGACGAGATCGAGCGTGCGCTCGATCGCGTCGCCAAGGCCGCCGACGGCTATCCGCCCTACAATATCGAGCGAATTGCCTGCCAGAACGGCCAGCCCGAGCGCCTGCGGATTACGCTCGCGGTCGCGGGGTTCACCCGCGATCAACTCGACGTGACGGTCGAGGAGAGCCAGCTCATCATCCGCGGGCGTCAGCAGGAGCAGAAGGAGCACCAGTATCTCCATCGCGGCATCGCCGCACGCCAATTCCAGCGCACCTTCGTCTTGGCGGACGGAATGGAGGTGCTGGGCGCGGACTTGAAAAACGGGCTGTTGTCGATCGATCTGTTCCGACCACAGCCGGAACGGATCGTGAAGGCGATCGACATCTTGGATCGTGATTGAACCGGAGCAGGGCTCGACGCGTTGAGTCGATAAGGAGTCGAGTGCCATGACGAACAACAACATCACCTCCCGAGGACCCATGATCTCGCCGGAAGCGCTTGCGCTTTTGGGTGGCGGGAAGATTGCCTATGTGAGGATGGTCCGCTCCGAGGACGTCCAGAAGCAGTTCCCGCAAGCGCCGCAGCTCGCCCCGGGCACGTTGCTCTATGCCCTGCACGCGGCGGACGGCACCCCCATCATGCTGACCGATAGCCGCGAGGCGGCCATCGCCAATGCCTGGAGCCAGGAGCTCGAGACCGTCAGCGTGCACTGAGGCGCGGGCGAAACCGATTTAGCCTGAACTGTGTGATCTGGGACACAGTGGAAACGGCGGTAATCGCGTCGCAACTAGCCGGGCGGGGCATTTGGTTCCGACTGTGTGATCCGGGGCACAGCCAAAGCGTTCGAATTGAACGATAGTGCTCCCACGCGCGACCCAAGCGCGAGGAGCACGTGTCATGTTCGATCCGTCCGCAATGCCCGGTCCGGCGATGTCGGCCGAAAGACTTGCGACCCTGGGCGAGAATCGGATCGCCTACATCAAAGCCATCCGCTCCGAAGAGGTTGCATTTTTGTGCGCGGAAGCGCCTCTGCTTCCGGCCGGCTACTGCGTCTTCGTGCTGTATGCGGCAGACGGCACTCCGATCATGCTCGCGGACAGCCGCGAAGCGGCGCTGGCGGATGCGGCAGACCGCGAGATCGAAACGGTCAGCTTGCATTGAGCTGCGTTTGAAGGCGCGTTGAAAGTCGCTAAACTTTCGGCGATGAGCTACTCCCCCTACGCGGGTGAGATCCCGGCGCGCGCAAAAATCATCAACGCCTATGCTGCCGACCACGCGCGAGCGGCAGAGCGTCATTTGCACTTCGCCACCGCGCGGCTCGGGCTACGTCTTTCTCCCGGCGCCAGGGTTCTCGACTTCGGCTGCGGAATCGGCGACTCCGTGCGCACCTTGCTCGAGCGTGGCTACGACGCCTTCGGCGTCGACGTGCTCGAATATTGGGGCCGCGATTTCGACAAATACTGGCACGTCGCGGAACGACCCTCGCCCGAGGTCGCGCGCCGACTGAAGCTGCTCGATCTGGGCCATTACCGGCTGCCGTTCGAGAACGCCACCTTCGACTTCTGCTTCAGCGATCAGGTCTTCGAGCACGTTTTCGACTACGCAACCACCATGTCGGAGATCGTGCGCGTGCTCAAGCCGGGCGCGATTTCGGTCCATCACTTTCCCGGCCCCAATAACTTAATGGAAGGGCACGTCGGCCTTCCGATTCCTTGGCTTTGCTTCAGCCGCGCGTATCTCACCCTTTGCGCTTGGATCGGCTGGCTTCGCGGCAGCGAGACGGATTGGCGTCATCGCGTCAGAAGCAACACCGAGATCATGCGTTTCAACAATTATCCCACAAAGGCGAAACTGCGCAGGATCGCCCGCGCGGCCGGCGTCGAGATCGAGTTCGTTGAAACCGACGAATTCATGTTTCGCGAGGGCAGCCGCGTCAAAACCGCGATGTTGAAATGGCTCCGCAACGTCAAAATGGATCGATTGGCCGTGCGCATCGCCGGCCTCGTGCTGCTGCAGCGGTATATGATTTTGAAGGCGCGTGCTTAATCGCTCGCACCTCAAGCGGCGGAAGCTGACGGCATCGCCAAGACCGCGTAGAGCGCTTCGGCATCGCGTGACTGGCGCAATTTGCGCGCGACATCTGTATCGCGCAACAGGCGCGCGACCCGTGCCAGGGCCTTGAGATGGTCGGCGCCGGCCGCTTCCGGCGCGAGCAGCAGAAACACGAGATCGACCGGTTGGCTGTCGAGCGCCTCGAAGTCCACGGACCGTTCGAGCCGCGCAAACAATCCGAACAGCTTATTGAGCTTGGACAGCTTGCCATGCGGAATGGCGATGCCGTTACCCACTCCGGTGGACCCAAGCTTTTCGCGCTGCTGCAGCGTCTCCAGGATCGTCCGCTCGCTTTGGCCGCAGAGTTCGGCAGCCTTGGCGGCCAGCTCCTGCAAGACCTGCTTCTTGCTGTTGACCTTCAGTGCCGGAATGATGGCATTGGGCGCAACGAGATCGGTGAGCAGCATGGACCTTTCCGGAGATCTGAAGCTCGGCAGGGCTCAGCAAAGGCGGCGGACCATAAGTACCCGCTGGTGGCCCGTCAATGGGCGTCCTTTTCGATCGATGGCGGATCGATCCAGCCGATGTGGCCGTCCGCGCGGCGGTAAACCAGATTGACGCGACCGTGTCCGGCGTGACGGAACACGAGGACCGGCGCGCCCGTCACATCGAGTTCCAGCACCGCTTCGCTGACCGAAAGACGCTTCAGGGCTGTTGTCGACTCGGCAATGACAGCTGGATGGTCCTCCGCTGGGTCCTCGTCGGGCGCTCGGCTGGTAACCAGAGGGGTCGGTGCGTCGATTGGACCGCGATCGAGCGTATCGCGATCGAGCGTTTCCCCATCGGCGCGCGCCGCCTGGCGATCCTTGCGCCAACGCTTGTAACGGCGCAGTCGCTTTTCAATGCGCAGGGCCGCCTGATCGGCGCTGGCATAGGCATCCGCCGCGAGCGCCTCGGCCTCGAGCACAATACCCGAGTCGAGATGGACCACGCACTCGGTTCGGAAACCGAACCCCTCTTTGCCTATGGTGACGTGCCCGGAAAAACCACCGTTGAAGTATTTGGCCATGGCTTCAGCGAGGCGCGCATTGATGCGCCCACGCAGCGCCTCGCCGACCTTGATGTTCTTGCCCGAGACGCGAAGTGGCATGATCGCCCTCAGATGATCGACGATCCCGGCCGTATGCACGAACGGCTCGCGCCGCGCATGCACATTGGGGCCCTTCCGGCGACCTCAGTTCGCCGCAAAAGCCGCCGCAGTACAATATCATAGACGGTGCGTCAGGAGGCCGCGCCCAGGGAGGTCTGTTTCTCCCGCCGCCGCTGCACCGACGAGGCAATTCGCATCGCCTCGCGATATTTTGCGACGGTTCGGCGGGCAATGTCGATTCCCGCCTCGTGCAGCTTTTCTACGATGGTATCGTCGGACAGCACGTGGCCGGGGCTTTCAGCGTCGATCAGCTGCCTGATCCGGTGGCGTACCGCTTCTGCCGAATGGGCTTCCCCTCCGTCCGCCGATGCGATGGCCGAGGTGAAAAAATACTTCAGCTCGAAGATGCCGCGGTTGGTCGCCATGTACTTGTTGGCGGTGACGCGCGAGACCGTCGATTCGTGCATACCGATCGCATCGGCGATGGTCTTGAGGTTCAGCGGCCGCAGATGCTGGACGCCGTGGACGAAAAACGCGTCCTGCTGGCGTACGATCTCGGTCGATACTTTCAGAATGGTTTTGGCGCGCTGGTCGAGTGCGCGCAGCAGCCAGGTCGCGTTCTGCAGGCAATTGGCGAGATAGGTCTTCTCCTTCTCGTTCTTCGCGGTCTTGGCAAGCTCGGCATGATAGCTCTGGTTGACCAGCACCTTGGGCAGCGTGTCGGAATTGAGCTCGACGGTGAAGCCGCCATTCGGCCCGGGACGCACGAACACGTCCGGTACGATCGGCTGCACGTGGGCTGAGCCGAAGGCAAGCCCCGGCTTGGGGTTGAGTTTGCGAATTTCACCGATCATGTCGCTCAAGTCTTCCTCACCCACGCGGCAGATGCGACGCAAGGCCGCAAGATCGCGCTTGGCCAGCAGATCCAGATGCGCGACGAGCGCCTGCATGGCGGGATCGAAGCGATCGCGGTCCTTAAGCTGGATGGCGAGGCACTCCGTGAGATTGCGCGCGCAGACGCCTGGGGGATCGAAACTCTGCAGAATTGCCAGAACGGTGTCGACCTCGCTGAGCGGCGCGCCGAGCTTCTCGGCAACCGACGCGAGATCGCCAGTGAGATAGCCGGCCTCATCTACCAGATCGATCAGATATTGTCCGATCATGCGCCGCGCAGGATCGGCCACCGTAAGCGCGAGCTGCTGGGCAAGATGATCGGCAAGCGTGGTCTCGACCGGGAGAAAGGCTTCCAGATTGTAATCGCTATTGTCGCGCCCCCCCGCCCCGATGCCGGCCCACTCGGAGTACCCGATCGGGTCCTCGCTATCCGAGCGCGAGGCTGCGGAGTCGGCGGGAGGTACCTCGTCAACGTCAAGGGTCGGTTGCTGTGGCGGCTCGTTGCCCTCGCGGCTTGCCTGCACCCAATCGGCCACGCCAGGCTGCGGTGAGAGTTCGGGGAGCTCCCCTTCTCCATCACCCTCTCCCGTGCGTTCGAGCAGAGGATTGCACTCGAGCTCTCCTTCCACGTAGGTCGCAAGGTCCAGATTGGAGAGCTGCAGCAGCTTGATGGCCTGCATCAGCTGCGGCGTCATCACGAGCGCATGGCTCTGTCGAATTTCGAGTCTTTGGGTAAGGGCCATGGGCTCTTATGGTGCGGCCTTCCTGCTCAGCACAATCAAGTGCAAGCGCGCAGCCTGGTTTGGTCCGATTTTTGCTTATCGGCTTTCTGACCCGGTGTATACCAGGACTACGGGGCTGTCGTTAAGGGTGCCGCAGGGGGGCCCACAATAGCGGGGACAACGGCTAGACGCGGAATTCTTCGCCAAGGTAGAGACGGCGGACTTCGGGATCGTTCACGATATCGTCCTTTCGCCCCTCCATCAGCACCTGCCCTGAATAAATGATGTAAGAGCGGTCGGTGAGAGCGAGCGTCTCGCGAACATTGTGGTCGGTAATGAGCACGCCGATGCCGCGGGTGGTCAAGCGGCGCACGAGTCGCTGGATTTCGACCACGGCCTTGGGATCGATGCCGGCGAACGGCTCGTCCAGCAGCATGTAATTCGGCCGGCTCGCAAGTGCGCGGGCGATCTCGACGCGGCGGCGCTCTCCGCCCGACAGCGCGATCGACGGGGTCTTGCGATGCCGTGTGATTTCGAACTCCTCCAACAGCGCATCGAGATCGGCCTCGCGACGCCGACGGTCCGGCTCCACGACTTCGAGCACCGCGCGGATATTCTCTTCCACATTCAGGCCGCGAAAGATCGATGCCTCCTGCGGCAGATAGCCGATTCCGAGCCGCGCCCGCTGGTACATGGGAAGATGGGTCACCTCATGCCCGTCGAGCTCGATGTGGCCTCGGTCAGCCTTGATCAGGCCGGTAATCATATAGAACGCCGTCGTCTTGCCGGCGCCATTGGGTCCCAGCAAGCCGACCGCCTCGCCACGACGAACGTAAAGGTTCACGCCGTTGACTACTCGGCGTCCCCCGTAGCTCTTTTCGAGATTATGCGCGGCCAGATAGGCGCGGGGGGCTTCCTGCCGGGGCGCATCTCGGCGCGGTCGCGGCCGACCTGGAGGCGCTTTCTTGGCGCGGGCTGCCGGTATCGCTCCACCTAGGGATGTCAGATCGATGTCGTGCCAACCGCCATTGCCCACCTTGCGTCGAGGGCGAGGCGCGCGACGATGTCGAAACAACGCGAGGATGTTGAGCACGCCTCTGTCCTCGAAGTCCCCAGTTCAACGCCGCCCGTGGCCGGTCCCAAATCGGGCCGACTGGGATGGGCCGAACCGGGTTATCAATCTCGTCGCGCGATGGCGGCCTCGCCGATCACGATGCCACAGGTCCGCATGCGCGGCGGCGCGCGCCAGCATCCTCATCTTTTCTCCGCCGAGTTGCTTTTCTCCACGGGGTTGCGCGGATCAGGAGGACCTCGCGGTCCCGCTTGAAATATGCCGTCCACCCGGCCGCCATCCATTTTCGACACGCCACTGGTGAGATCGACCGTTAGCCGTTGGCCGCGCAGCACGTCTGTGCCCCGCGTCACGACGACGTTCCCGACAAGCGTCACGGTGTTCTCGCGCATGTTGAAGGTGGCTCTGTCTCCGGTCGCATTTTGATCCTTCTGCACCACGACGACGTCGCCTTTGGCCTCGATGCGGCTGATTTGCCGATCGCCTCCCGGGCCCGGATCGGCTGCCTTGACCGCGCGGCCGCCCGTTTCCTCTTCGTAAAAGACGACGAGGACCTTGCAATGCATTTCGGTGTCGCCCTGCAGCACGTGTACATCGCCGGTGAAGGTCGCCATCTTGTCCTTCTCGCGAAGCTCGAGCGATGCCGCCCGGATCTTCACCGGTTCGTCGCGATTCTGCGAGAAGCCCTGCAGCGCGTTCGGCGGACCCTGATTTTTCTGCGCGCTCGCGTCGTCTGCGCAGAGCACCGCGGCGAGGGCGATCGCCGTCCCCGCAACCAGCGCGCACCAAGACCGCGTTGCCCACGCGCTCATCGCTTGCGCGCCCCACCGCCGGCGCCGGACGTTGTGCCGTCCAGCAGCAACGTGACAAACACGCCGCGATCGAAGCGCACGAGATCGCCGGCCTCGCTGACCTCCATTCCATTGGCGTTTATGGTCCACGTCGCCGTCTTTACCTCGACCGGCTTATCGGAGGCGATCTTGCTGGCGCGAACGTCCACCAACGCTTCGTTGAGGAATGCCTGATAGCCGCTCGAAGACGTGACCACGATGTTCTCGTTGAGCGTCAACTGCTCCGTCTTGGTGTTGTACAGGCCAGCCTTCGCGGTGGTTTCGAAGGTGACCTTGTCTCGCATCTCCATTGTCGCACGAATGCCCTGCAGCTCGACCATGTCTGGTTTGGTCAAATCCTGAGCGGCGGCCTGAGCGACCATGTCGTAGCGGCGGTTGTCGCGGGTGACGCCGGCAAGGCGGGGCTGATGCATCATGATTTTGGTGCCGGAGACCACCATGCGTCCAACATCGACGGGCATGCCGGAGAGCATTCGCAGTGGGTTGAGCAGAAGCGCGAACGTCACGCCCGTCACCAGAGCGATGATCGCGGTAAGTGGGATCGCGATCCGCAGGATGCGCACGTGCCGGCTGTGGCGCACGGCGGCACGGAAGGCCCGCTCGCTATCGGCGCGGCCGAATCGCGCAAAGCCGCGCGGCGCTCGCTCGTCGGACATAGCGGTCAAAGAGTTCATCCCCGAGCCCCATCCGCCTGCCGAGAGAATCAGGCGGCCCCACTCGCGATAGTAGCCCCTTTTTGGCGCCCCATCCTCGCGCCGAAATATGGCCTCGGCGCGGCATGGCCGGTCGAGAGCAGGAGGAGCAGGCCCGGCCGGAAAAGCTCATACATTTAAGGAGATAGCGCGGATAGGTTACCAATCCATGCGCTTGCGGCCGTCGCCGAGCCTAGGAGTGGGCAAAGATATCCTCATCCGCCCAGCCGGCGAGGTCGAGCCGCACCCGATCGGGCAGGAAGCGAAAACACGCTGCCGCTAAATCCGCGCGCCCCTCCCGAATGAGGATGGCGTCGAGTTTCTCCTTGAGAGCATGCAGGTGCAGCACGTCCGACGCCGCATAGGCGAGTTGCGCGTCAGTGAGCGTCTCAGCGCCCCAATCGGAGAGCTGTTGCTGTTTTGAGAGGTCGATGCCGAGCACCTCGCGCACCAGGTCCTTGAGGCCGTGCTTGTCGGAATAGGTGCGGGCGATCCGCGAGGCGATCTTGGTGCAATAGACCGGCGAGGGCATGACGCCTAAGCGCTTGTACAGCACAGCGAGATCGAAGCGGGCGAAATGAAAGATCTTGAGGACCGTCCCGTCGGCGAGCAGCTTGGTCAGATTGGGCGCCTCGTTCGTGCCCGTTGGGATCTGAATCACGTCGGCGGATCCATCGCCCGGCGAGATTTGCACCACGCACAGGCGATCGCGGTGCAGATCAAGGCCCATGGCTTCGGTGTCGATGGCGACCGCACCGCCGCGGTAGCGCGAGAGCTCAGGCAGGTCGCCGCGGTGCAAACGGATGGTCATGACGACGCACGGACCGGCAATGACACAAATCTGGTGCCCAGGAGAGGACTCGAACCTCCACGCCTCGCGGCGCTAGTACCTGAAACTAGTGCGTCTACCAATTCCGCCACCTGGGCCTTGCGCGATTAGGTACGGAGCGTGCCCCTCGTTGTCAAATAGGCGCGCCCTGTACAGTATCAACGCGATCCTGTATTCGGCGAGTGAGGGATTTGAGCGAGCATGACCGCGATTCCGCTCGAAACGCTTGTCACCGTATTCGGCGGCTCGGGCTTCCTCGGCCGTCACGTCGTGCGCGCGCTAGCGAAACTCGGCTACCGCATTCGCGTCGCCGTCCGCCGCCCCGAGCTTGCCGGCTTCCTGCAGCCGCTCGGCGAGGTCGGCCAGATTCATGCCGTACAGACCAATGTGCGTCATGCCGCCTCGGTCGAGGCGGCTGCGCGCGAGGCCGATGTGGTGATCAATCTCGTCGGCATTCTGTTCGAGCGCGGGCGGCAAAGATTCGATGCGGTGCAGTCCTTCGGTGCCGAAGCCGTGGCGCGCGCCGCAGCGGCGGTCGGCGCACACATGATCCACGTCTCGGCGATCGGCGCCGACGCGGAAGCACCCTCCCGCTACGCCCGCTCGAAGGCGGCCGGCGAGAGGCTGGTGCTCGCCGCCGTGCCGTCGGCGGTGATCCTGCGCCCCTCCGTCCTGTTCGGCCCCGAGGACGACTTCTTCAACAAGTTTGCGGCGATTGCCCGTTTTTCCCCGGCCCTTCCGCTGGTCGGGGGCGGTCATACCCGCTTCCAGCCCGTCTTCGCCGGCGACGTCGCGAGCGCGATCGTTGCCGCAATCGAAGGCCGCGCCAAAAACGGCGAAGTCTACGAGCTCGGTGGCCCCGAAGTGCACAGCTTCAAAGAGCTGATGCAGTTCCTGCTCGCGGCGATCGAACGGCGGTGTTTGCTGGTTCCGATCCCCTTCGCGCTCGCCAAGTTCCAGGCCAGCTTTCTTCAGTTTCTGCCGAAGCCGCTGTTAACGCCCGATCAGGTCGAGCTGCTGCGCCGCGACGCCATTGTCTCCGAGGAGGCAAAGCGCGAAGGCCGCACGCTCGAAGCGCTCGGCGTCGAGCCCCTCGCCATGGCGGCCGTGGTGCCCTCGTATCTGTGGCGGTTCCGCAAGACCGGCCAATTCAAGGGACAAGGGCCGGTGATCCGCAGTTCGCCCTAATCGGCACGTCCCGGTCCCCGCCGTGTCCATCGTCACCAACATCGAAGATCTGCGGCGGATCGCCCGGCGCAAAATTCCGCGCGCGATCTTTGATTATGTGGAGCGGGGCTCGTACGACGAGATCACGCTCATCGCCAATCGCAACGACCTCGACGCCATCCGCCTGCGCCAGCGGGTACTGGTCGACGTTTCCAAGATATCCCTCGCCACTTCGATGCTGGGCGAGACCGTATCGATGCCGCTCGCGATCGCGCCGACCGGACTTGCGGGGCTTGTCCACGGCGATGGCGAGATGCTGGCCGCGCGCGCCGCCGAGGCTGCCGGCATCAAGTTCTGCCTGTCCACCATGTCGATCTGCTCCATCGAGGACGTGCAGAGCGCGGTGCAACAGCCGTTCTGGTTTCAGCTCTATATGTTCCGCGACCGCGGTTTCAGCCGATCGGTGATCGAACGGGCCCGCGTAGCCAAGTGTTCCGCCCTGTTCCTGACCGTTGACCTTCCCATGCGGGGCCAGCGCCACGCCGATATCAAGAACGGATTGACCGTTCCGCCGCGGCTCACCGCGCGCAATGTCTGGGACATCGCCACCAAGCCAGCTTGGCTGATCAAAGTGCTCCTTGGGCGGCGCAAGACCTTCGGCAACGTCGAGGCTTATCTTAAAGGCCGGGTCGGCATGGAGCGGGCGGGGGCCTGGTCGAACCAAAATTTCGACCGCTCGCTCAATTGGCGCGACGTGGATTGGGTGCGCAGCCTGTGGCCGGGCAAGCTGGTGCTCAAAGGCGTGCTCGACGTCGAGGACGCCAAGACGGCGGCGTCGGCGGGTGTCGACGGCATCGTCGTGTCCAATCACGGCGGCCGGCAGCTCGACGGCGCGCACTCCAGCATCACCGTCTTGCCCGAGATCGCGAGCGCGGTCGGTGACCGCATCGAGGTGCTGTTCGACGGCGGCATCCGCTCCGGGCAGGACGTGCTCAAAGCATTGGGGCGCGGCGCGCGCGGGTGCCTGACCGGGCGAGGCCATCTTTATGGTCTTGCGGCCCATGGCGAAGCCGGCGTTCGCCAGGCGCTCGACATCATCCGCGCCGAGCTCGAAGTGGCGATGACGCTCACCGGCGTTCGCGACGTGCGTGAGGTCTCGCGCGCCGTGATCGCCTGACGCCAGGACTACAAGAAAAAGGCGAGGACGCCGGTTAGTGCCCCAGGGCCAGCGCGATCAAGCCGAGCCCTCCAACGACGACGCGCCACCAGGCGAACAAGCCGAAACCGTGGCGCTGCACATAGTCCAGAAACGTCTTCACCACGATCCAGGCGCACACGAACGACACCGCAAATCCGAACGCTACGAGGATGCTGTTGTCCATGCTCATCTGCCCACGGCTCTTGAAGAGGTCGTAGGCGAACGCACCGGCCATGGTGGGCATTGCGAGCCAGAACGAGAACTCCGCGGCTGAGCGTCGGTCAGCCCCCAGCAGCATGGCGGCTACGATGGTCGCCCCGGAGCGCGAGACGCCGGGGATCATGGAGACGCACTGCGCCAGGCCGATGACGAAATACATCGGCAAAGAAAACCGTGTGGCATCGTGGTAGCGGGTGTCGAGATCCATCCCATCAACCCACAATAAAATCGCACCGCCCACGATCAGGGTGAAACAGACGATCCAGGCGTTGAACAGCACCGATTTGATGACATCGTGCGCGAGCGCGCCAACGACTGCCGCCGGCAGGAATGCGATCAGCACACCGATGACGAAACGCCGAGCTGCCGGATCGCTGAACATACCGGTGGCTATGCGCCAGATACGAAAAAAATAGATCGACAGCAGCGCGAGGATCGCGCCGAATTGGATGAGCACCGCGAAGGTCTTGCCGAAATCGTCATCGTCGAATCCGAAAAAGCGCTGCACCAAGAGGAGGTGGCCGGTCGAGGACACCGGCAGGAACTCGGTCAGCCCCTCAATCACACCGAGGACGAAGGCCTTGAACAGGTCGAGCAACATGACGGCTCCGCGGCCAGAGGGAGACAGGTGCCGCGCAGCAGCAGGCGCGGAAGGTCCGGACGATGCGCTTTTCCCGCATCATTAACCTTGGGGCAACGGGAAAGGGCCAACATTGCACAGGTTGCTCTTGGCCGGCCCTACCCAAAGGATCGAGGGCGACCTAACGTGACCGCCGTCGCGCGGCCGCCGCGCCCAACCTCGCCGCAGTCATTAAAACCGCATGCTGACGTTGTTTCATCACCCGTTCTGCCCGCATTCCCGCTTCGTGCGTTTGGCGCTCGGCGAATATGGCATCACCGCGCGGACGGTCGAGGAGCGCGTATGGGAGCGCCGCGAGGAGTTCCTCATCCTCAATCCTGCCTGCACGACTCCGGTCGCGGTGGAGGAGGGTCGTCCGGCGGTCCCCGGCGCATCGATCATCGCCGAATATCTGGACGAGACGCGGGGAGCCGACCTTGGCGAACTGCGCCTGCTGCCGCGCGAACCGGGGCCGCGGATCGAGGTTCGCCGGCTGATGAGCTGGTTCAACGACAAATTTTTTGCCGAGGTCAGCGGCCCGCTTACCATGGAACGCCTATATAAACGCCAGATGCCGGCAAGCGCGGGCGGCGGCTCCCCGGATACGGAGGTGATCCGAGCGGCGCGCCACAACATGCGGTATCATTTGGCGTATATCGGCTGGCTGGTGCGCACACGCGATTGGCTTGCAGGCGCACGGATGAGTTACGCCGATCTCGCTGCAGCCGCGCACCTCTCGGCAGCCGACTATCTGGGCGATGTGCCATGGAACGAAGACGAGGCCGCGAAGACGTGGTACGCGCAGGTCAAGTCGCGTCCGTCGTTCCGTCCCATTCTAGCCGAGACGCTGGCGGGCATCCCGCCGTCGGAGACCTACGCCGATCTCGACTTCTAAACGATCCCTCGGCGCTCAAAGCGGCGCTCGCGAGCGCCGCTCATCAATACGGTTTCGACACCGTCGGCATCACGCGGCCGGACTCGATCCCGCAGGCGTTGGAGCGGCTGCGGCAGTTCCTGGCCGAAGGCGCCCACGGCGACATGAATTGGATGGAAACAACGGCGGCACGGCGCGGCAACCCGCGCGCGCTGTGGCCAGAGGTAGGCTCCGTCATCATGCTTGGCCTTAATTACGGCCAAGACCCCGGCAGCGATCCGCTGGCGATCTTGCGCAGGCGCGACCGCGGCGCGATTTCGGTTTACGCGCGGGCCGACGACTATCACGACATCATCAAGCCGAGACTCAACGCGCTGGCGCGGTGGCTGACCGCGCAAGCCGGCGGCGACGCGAAGGTCTTCGTCGATACCGCCGCGGTCATGGAGAAGCCGCTCGCCGCCGCTGCCGGCATCGGCTGGCAGGGTAAGCACACCAATCTGGTTTCACGCCAATTCGGGTCGTGGTTGTTTCTCGGTGCGATCTTCACAACGCTCGAGCTGCCGCCGGACGCACCGGAGGTCGACCATTGCGGCAGCTGCCACGCCTGCCTCGATATCTGCCCGACCGCCGCGTTCCCCGCGCCTTACCAACTCGATGCGCGGCGCTGCATCTCTTACCTCACCATCGAGCACAAGGGTCCGATTCCGCGTGAACTGCGCGCGCCGATCGGCAATCGCATCTTCGGCTGCGATGATTGTCTGGCGGTATGCCCGTGGAACAAGTTCGCGCAAGCTGGCCGCGAGAACAAGCTCGCCGCGCGCCCTGAATTGACGGCCCCACGCCTTGCCGATCTCGCCCGGCTTGACGACGCCGCGTTCCGACAAATGTTTTCGAAGTCGCCGCTCAAGCGCACGGGGCGCAATCGGTTCGTGCGCAACGTGCTGATCGCGATCGGCAATTCCGGTGATGCGGCGCTTGCAACCGAGGCCATCCGGCTGTTGGACGATTCCTCGGCACTGGTGCGCGGCGCAGCAGTGTGGGCGCTGAGCCGGCTGCTACCCGCCGAACGCTTCGCTGCGCTGGCGATGGATCGTCGCGCTCGCGAGAGCGAGCCTCTAGTCGCAGAGGAATGGGCGGTAGCGCTCGACGCGGCGGCCGCTTGATGAGCACGCTCGTTTGTCTTGGGCTTGGTTACTGCGCCCAGCATTATGTTAGCGAATTCGGTTCGCGCTTTGACCGCGTCGTGGGAACGACGCGCAACGCGGACCGTGCGGCCGCGCTCGGGCGAGAACGCCTCGGAGGCAAACTGGTCGAGATGTTGGTATTTGATGGTGCGTCGCCATCAAACGAGCTCAAGGCCGCGATTTCAGAGGCCGATGCGCTGCTCGTTTCGGCAGCGCCGGTGGAAGGCCGCGATCCCGTGCTCGCGCTGCTCGAAGAGGACATGCTACGGGCGCCGCGGCTTAAGTCCGCGGTCTATCTGTCGAGCCTCGGCGTGTACGGGGATAGCGGCGGTGCGTGGATCGACGAGACTGCGCCGACCATTCTGGCGCTCGCGCGCCGCGGTGGCACCCGCATCGAGGCCGAACTCGATTGGCAGGCGCTCGGGGCGCGACGCAACCTGCCAGTCGCGATCCTGCGGCTCGGCGGCATCTATGGTCCGGGACGCAACGGAATGGTGCGCCTCCTGCGCGGTACCGTGCATCGTATCGCCAAGCCCGGCCACGTCTCGAATCGCATCCACGTCTACGACATTGCGCAGGCGATCGATGCGGCTTTCGCGCGCAGCGCCGTGGGCGTGTTCAACGTTGTCGATGACGAGCCAGCATCGCCGAGCGATCAGATCGCATTTGCGGCGCGCCTGATCGGCATCGAGCCCCCGCCGGAGATCCCATACGAGGACGCCGGCAAATTGGCCTCGCCCATGGCGCTGAGCTTCTACGACGGTTGCATCCGCGCACGCAACGACAAGCTCAAGAAGGCGCTCGGGGTGAAGCTGCGCTATCCGACCTACCGCGACGGCCTGCATGCGCTCTACGAAGCCGGCCATCATCTTTTGGCCGCCGAGCCGACGGCGTCCGCCTAGAACTTGGCCGAAAATGCGAGTGGGGGCTGCAGCAAGCGCGGCGGCGATGGCCCACCACTTGCATAGTTCGGTCATGTCCGAAGCATGCTCTCTGAAAACGCAATAAAATGCAGCTCGCGGTCGCCGGAGGCTGGCATGACCATCACGGTCTTCATCCGTTACCAACTCGATCCGTTTCAATGTGATGCCTTCGAAGAATACGCGCGGCATTGGCTTACTGTCATTCCGAAGTGCGGTGGAAATCTCCTCGGCTATTGGATGCCGCATGAAGGCACCAACAACATTGCCTACGGGCTGATCTCGTTCGATAGTCTCGCCGCCTACGAGACCTACCGCGCACGGCTCAAGGCCGATTCTGAAGGCGCCGCCAATTTCCGTTTTGCGCAGGAGCGACATTTCATCTTGAGTGAGGAGCGGACGTTCCTCAGGCCAGTGACCTGAGCCGCCGCTTCTGTTGAAATGGTGGGCGCTGGCGGTGCCTCGGCGAGCGGTTTTCAGCGAAGCGGAGACGGTTTTGCATTGAAGGCACGCCGAACGCAGCCCTCCTCGAGGTGTTCAATGATTGCCGTGATCTTCGAAGTCTGGCCAAAGCCTGGCCACAAGCAACGATATCTCGACCTCGCTGCCGAGCTGCGGCCGCTGCTCGATCAGATCGATGGTTTCATCTCGATCGAGCGGTTCGAGAGTATCTACGAGCCCGGTAAGATGCTCTCGCTTTCATTCTTCCGCGATGAAGCGGCGGTGAGCGCATGGAGAAATCTCGAAGCCCATCGTCGCGCGCAGGCCGTCGGCCGCGGCGAATTTTTCGCGGACTATCGATTGCGGATTGCCGCCGTGATCCGGGACTACGGCATGTCCGATCGCACGCAGGTCCCCGCCGACAGCCGTTCCAAGCACGGTTAGCGGCCTTCTACGACTCCGCCACGGCGGCAATCAGCCGCTCGATATCCTCCGGGCGCGACAGACGATGGTCGCCATCCTTTATCAGCGTCAGCACGACGTCGTCGCGGGCAAAGCGAGAGGTCAGCTCGACCGTGTGCTGCCATGGAACGTCGGGATCCTGCACGCCCTGAAGAATCCGCACCGGGCAACCGGTCTCGATCATGCCGTCGAGCAGGAGGTGCTTGCGCCCCTCCTCGATAAGACCGCGGGTGATCGGATAGGGTTCTTCGGAATACTGCGAAGGCCGCGCCCAAACGCCGGTCTGCTCGATCTTGAGCTTGACCTCCGACGGGAACCGTTTCCACATCAACTCTTCAGTGAAGTCGACTGCGGGTGCGATCAGCACGAGCCGCGCGACGCTGGGATCGGCTTGCCTGCGGCGCGCCAGTTCGCGGATCAGCAGCAGCGCCAGCCACCCTCCCATCGACGAGCCGATCACGACCTGGAGGCTCCTGCAAAAGGTGTCGAGCACGGCAAGGCTCTCTTCGAGCCATCGGCCGATGCTGCCGTCGGTGAAATTGCCGCCGGACTCACCGTGGCCGGAATAGTCGAAGCGCGTCATGGCCCGACCATTCTCCTGCGCCCAGCGATCGAGCGCCTCCGCCTTGGTACCCCGCATATCGGACTTGAAGCCGCCCAGCCAGAACAGGCCGGGTGAGCCTCCCTCGCGCCGCCGCACGGCAATTTGGCGGGCCGCCATATCCGTTCCAACAGTCAGGAATTTCAGGCAAAGATCGCTCATTTGCGGAGCCTGGCCTTAGAGGCACACTTGCATGGGGGCGCTGGGCATGTTCCGCCGCATCCTGCCATTGAATACAAGCACGCCCGCGCCGCCAACAACCCAGAGCCGGCCGAGGAACTGAATCCGTGAGCAACACCGATCGGCAGGTTCACCCGCGGACCTTGGCCGGCGCCACCGTCCTGCAGATCGTGCCGGCTTTGCGCGAGGAGCCGGTCGCCCGCACTGCCCTCATTGTGGCCGCCGCCCTGCGTCAAGCCGGCGCGCGCGCGCTTGTTGCAAGCGAGGATGGCCCGCTGGTTGCGGAGCTCACGGCATCCGGTGGCGAATGGATTCCGCTCATCAATGCGACCGTCAATCCGTTCCAGCTCAGGAGAAACGCCCGCGCTTTGGAGCGCCTGATTGCCTCCGAGCGGATCGATATCGTGCACGCGCAAAGCGCCGGCGGAGCCTGGATCGCCAACATGGCGGCGGCGCGGATCGCCGTATGGATTGTCGCCACACTGCCCGACGTGCCGCCGGTCTCTAGACTGCGTGCTTATTGGGCCGCCGCTCTCACGCGCGGCGATTGGGTGATCACGCCTTCAAACTTCGCTGCCGGTCCGGTCCTAGCGCGCCACAATGTTCCACGCGAGCACCTCACCATCATTCCGCGCAGCATCGACATCGCCGCATTCGATCCGGCGGCCGTGGATCCCGCGCGAGTCGAAGCCTTGCACGTGGCGTGGCGAATTCCGCCGGCGGCGCGCATTTTGCTCGTTCCCGGCCGCGTCGCCCCTTGGAACGGCCAACTTATTGTGCCCGATGTCGCTCGCATCATGCTCGACAGCGGTATGCGCGGCTTTGTGTTCGTGCTGGTTGGCGAACATCGCAGCCATCGCAAATATGCGCGCGCCATCGTGGAAGAGGCGAAGGTCAAAGGCGTGCAGGCGCTGGTGCGGCTGACCGGACACTACCGTGACATGCCGGCGGCGCTTGCCGCCGCCGATACCGTCGTGGTGCCCGCAACCGAGCCGCCGGTCCTCGGCCGCGTGGTTGCGCAAGCACAAGCCATGGGGCGGCCGGTCGTCACGTCGGATGTCGGCATCCTGCCGGAACACGTGGTCGCGCCGCCGGAAATGCCGGAGGACGTGCGCACGGGATGGGTGGTCAAGGCCGGCGACGCAAAAGAATTTGCCAGCGCGGTGATCGAGGCGTGGGCTCTTGATGATGACGCCTACCGTATGATGGCCGCGCGCGCACGCCACTTCGCCGAATACATGTTTTCTCCGCACAGCGCGGCGGCCGCGACCCATGCCGTCTATACCGCGCTGCTGGAACGCGACCGCTAGAAGTCGCAGCGGCGCGCGCGGCGGCCGCGAACCGATGGAAAGCCGTTGACTTATGCGCGGTTTGTCCTGATCCTTCCTGGGCCTGCGGCAGCAGGACCGTTGTAACAACATGAGGAGAGCACAGCCATTCGTCGCCCAATGAGACCTGCGCAGCCCGCCCCGAAGGACGGCCCGCGCATCAACGAGGAGATCCGTGTTCGCGAAGTCCAACTGATCGACCACAACGGCCACAATCATGGGCCCGTTGAAATCCAGATCGCTTTGGACAAGGCCCAGGAGGCCGGGCTAGACCTCGTCGAGATCGCCCCCAATTCGTCCCCGCCGGTCTGCAAAATTCTCGATTACGGCAAATACAAATACCAGGCGCAGAAGAAAGCGGCGGAAGCCCGCAAGAAGCAGAAGGTCGTCGAGGTCAAAGAGATCAAGCTTCGGCCGATGATCGACGACCACGACTACGACGTGAAGATGCGCTCGATGCAGCGCTTTTTCGAAGAAGGCGACAAGGTGAAAGTCACGCTGCGCTTCCGCGGGCGCGAGATGGCGCACCAGGAACTCGGCTACCAGCTCCTCAATCGCGTGAAGGACGACACCTCCAAAGTCGCCAAGGTCGAGCAGGAACCCCGCTTCGAAGGCCGCCAGGTGGTGATGGTGCTGGCTCCGAGGTGAGAGCTCGGCGGTGCGCTGCGAGGACGGTGCCGTGCGCCTGCACACCCCCTGATCGCTCCGCGGGCTAACACCCGGATCCCACGCCTCGATCCGCGCGGCCGCCGTATCCGAGTTTGGTTGTATTTCGCGGCGGGCTCTGCCATAACGCGGCCCTTCCGCCGCCCGGCCGAAAGGGCTGCCGTGGCGACGGTGTATCAGCACGCTCGAACGAGCAGACGCTGGCCGGCCGGGGCGTTTTCCACGCCTGCCGCCGCAAAGGAGAGCCAAATGCCCAAGCTCAAGACCAAATCCGGCGCAAAAAAGCGCTTCAAAGTGACCGCGGGCGGGAAGGTGCTCTACCAGCAATCTCGCAAGCGTCACGGCATGATCAAGCGCACTAACAAGCAGATCCGCCAACTGCGCGGCACCGCCGTGCTGTTCAAGACCGACGGCGAGAAGATCAAAAAATTCTTTTTGCCCAACGGGTGACACCTGTGGGCCGCCGCAGCGGCCAGCCGCAACCAATCGTCGCACGCAACTCAGGAGGTCAGCCATGGCACGCGTCAAGCGCGGCGTCACCGGGCACGCCAAGCACAAGAAAGTCTTGAAGGCAGCCAAGGGCTATTATGGCCGACGCAAGAACACCATTCGCATCGCAAAGCAGGCGGTCGAGAAGGCGAACCAATATGCGTACCGTGACCGCAAGCGCCGCAAACGCACTTTCCGGGCACTCTGGATCCAGCGCCTCAATGCGGCAGTGCGTCCCTTTGGGCTCACTTACAGCCGGTTCATCGGCGGCCTCGGCAAAGCCGGGCTGGTGGTTGACCGCAAGGTGTTGTCGGATCTTGCGATCCGCGAACCCGCAGCCTTTGCGGCGATCGTCGAGAAGGCCAAATCCGCGATCGCAGTGTGAGAATCAGAGGACGCAGGACGCACACGGCAGACAAAATGTCCGTCCTTCGAACGCGACGATGATCGATCTGGGCTATGTGCAATGCATGGCGCGCTACAACCGCTGGCAGAACGACAACGTCTATGGCGTCGCCGATACGCTCCCCGACACCGAGCGGCGACGCGATCGCGGGGCGTTTTTCGGTTCCATCCATGCAACGCTGAGCCATCTGCTCTGGGCTGATCGTATCTGGATGAACCGGCTTGCCGGCACGCCGCGTCCCGAGGGCGGTATCCCTCAATCTGTATCGCTTTATGACGACTGGGACGAGTTGAAGCGCGAGCGCAAAACCTTCGATGCGGTCGTGATCGACTGGGCGGCCCGGCTCGACGCGGCATCACTTGCCGGCGACCTCGCCTATTACTCCGGCGCGATGAAGGCGCACTTGCGCAAGCCGAAATGGGTCTTGGTCACGCATATGTTCAATCACCAAACGCATCATCGCGGCCAGGTGCATTGCATGCTGACGCAGGCGGGCGGCAAGCCCGGCGATACCGACCTACCGTTCATGTCGATGTAACAACCGGGCGGGCTCCCGGGGACGAGACCATGCACGATCTGAAAGCCCAACTTCTGCGCGGCTTGTGGTACGTCGCGCTCGTGGGCGCGGACGTGCGACCGGGCCGGCTCGTGCACAAGACGCTGCTCGGCGAGCCGCTGCTCATCGGTCGCGGCCGCGACGGGCGGGTGTTTGCGTTGCGCGACATCTGCCCGCACCGCGGCATCCCCCTGCATTACGGCCGCTTCGACGGCGAGACGATCAGGTGCTGCTATCACGGCTGGCGCTTCGACATGAGCGGCACCTGCGTCGAGATCCCCTCGCTGCGGGAAGGCCAGGAGATGGATCTGGGCAAGATCCGCTGCGGTGCCTATGCCTGCATCGAGCGGCAGGGCCTGGTGTGGGTCTATTTCCCGGCGGCGAACGAAGCGATGCCGCCGGCAGAGCCACCGCGCATGCCAATCTTTTCCGACGACAGGGCGCCTGCGGCCGCGATCATGCTGCCATTCCCCTGCTCGACCGACCACGCCGCATTCGGTCTCATGGATCCGACGCATGCCGGATTCGTGCACACGTCGTGGTGGTTCAAGCATCAGCCGACGAAGCTGCGCCCCAAGGAAAAGCGCTTCGAGCCGATCGAGCTCGGCTGGCGGATGGTGCGCCATCCGCTGCCGCCGCAGAACCTGGTTTACAAGCTGCTCGGGCGTCATGTCGAAACCGAGATCTCCTACAAGCTTCCCGGGCTGCGCGTCGAGGAGGTGCACGGCGACCGCCACGCCGTCGTCGGGTTGACCGCGATTACGCCGATCACCGACGAGGCGACCGAAGTGCACCAGATATTCTGGGCTTCGCCCGGCTGGGTGGCGCCGCTCGCGCTGTTGCTCAAACCGTTCATGCACACCTTTCTCGATCAGGATCGCCAAGTGGTGGTCAAGCAACGCGAGGGCCTCTTGCACCGACCCAGGCTGATGCTCATCAACGATGCCGATACCCAAGCGCGCTGGTGGATGCGCGTGAAGGATGAATGGATCGCGGCGCAGGGAGAAGGGCGCGCCTTCGTCAATCCGCTCGAACCCAAGACATTACGCTGGCGCAGTTGAGGAGACCGATGACCGACCTTCGCGCGCTCGAGAGCGAACTGCTCGCCGCCGTCGCAAGTGCAAGCGATGAGGCGGCGTTGGAAGCGGTGCGGGTTGCGGCGCTGGGCCGCAACGGCTCGATCACCGCGCTCTTGAGGGCGCTCGGCACGATGGCGGCGGAAGAGCGCAAGCAGCAGGGGCCGCTCATCAACGGCCTCAAGGACCGCATTGTTGCCTCGATCGCCGCGCGCAGGGACGCACTGAGGGAACTCGCGCTCGATCAGCGGCTCAATACCGAGACGGTGGACGTCACACTGCCGGTGCGCGAACCGCCGGCTGAGGTCGGGCGCATCCATCCCATCAGCCAGGTCGTGGACGAACTGACCGCGATCTTTGCCGACATGGGTTTCGCTATTGCCGAAGGACCCGATATCGAGACCGACGATTACAACTTCACCAAGCTCAACTTCCCGGAAGGCCACCCGGCGCGGGAGATGCAAGACACGTTCTTTTTCAATCCGAAGCCGGACGGCTCCCAGCTCCTGCTGCGCACGCACACCTCGCCGGTGCAGATCAGGACGATGCTGGCACAGAAGCCGCCGATTCGCGTCATTATCCCCGGCCGCACCTATCGCAGCGACAGCGATCAGACCCACACACCGATGTTCCACCAGGTCGAGGGGCTCGTCATCGACAAGAGCTCACACCTCGGCCATCTGAAATGGATACTGCAGGAGTTCTGCAAGGCGTTCTTCGAGGTGGATCAGGTCAAGATGCGCTTCCGCCCGTCGTTCTTTCCGTTCACCGAGCCCTCGCTCGAGGTCGACATTCAATGCCGGCGCGACAAGGGCGAGGTCAGGTTCGGCGAGGGCGACGACTGGATGGAGATTCTCGGCTGCGGCATGGTGCATCCGAATGTGCTGCGCAATTGCGGACTCAATCCCGACGAGTATCAGGGTTTCGCCTGGGGACTGGGGATCGATCGCATCGCAATGCTCAAATACGGCATGCCGGATCTTCGTCCGTTCTTCGAGGCGGACGTGCGCTGGCTCTCCCATTACGGCTTTCGCCCGCTCGACTTTCCCACGCTGGCCGGAGGATTGAGCGGCTGATCGCGCCCGCTGCAGATGATTGTTATACGTCAATCGCTCTCGATTGCCGTTCGAAACAACAGTTCTTCATTCATGCTTGCTAGGCTTCCCCGGCGAACGGGGGACGAGATAGGTCCCGGGTCCGCACAATGATGAAATTGACCGTCGCTTGGCTGAAGGAGCATCTCGACACCGAGGCGCCGCTGGCAGCCATTGTGGACCGGCTCACCATGATCGGACTTGAAGTCGAGAGCGTCGTCGAGCGGGGCAAGATGCTCGCGCCGTTCACCATCGCCCGCGTGACCTCGGCCGAACAGCATCCGAACGCCGACCGCCTGCGCGTGTGCATGGTCGATACCGGATCGGGCGACCCGGTGCAGGTCGTCTGCGGCGCGCCCAACGCGCGCGCCGGCATGAAAGGAGTGTTCGTGCCGCCCGGGGCCTTCATACCGGGCAAGAACATGACACTGGGCATTGGCAAGATCCGCGGCGTCGAGAGCCGCGGCATGCTGGTGTCGGAGTTCGAGCTTCAGATCTCCGACGACCACGAAGGCATCATCGAGCTTCCCGCCGATGCGCCGGTCGGAGCGGCTTATGCCGAGTGGGCCGGACTCGACGATCCCGTGATCGAGATCAATCTCACCCCCAACCGCGGCGACTGCGCCGGCGTCAATGGCATCGCGCGCGATCTCGCCGCCGCTGACATGGGCAAGCTGCGGGACAAAAGCGTTCGGCCGGTGAGAGGGGATTTCCCATGCCCGGTGAAGGTGACGCTCGACTTCGGCTCGACGCCATCGCTGTGTCCGGCTTTTGCCCTGCGGCTCGTGCGCGGGGTGAAGAACGGCCCGTCCCCGCCATGGCTGCAGCGCCGGCTGGCCGGGATCGGTCTGCGCCCCATCAATGCGCTGGTCGATATCACCAATTTCATCACTTACGATCGCGGCCGGCCGCTGCACGTCTTCGACGCCGCGAAAGTGCACGGCAATCTGACGGTTCGGCGCGCGCGCGAGGGCGAGAGCCTGCTCGCGCTCGACGGCAAGCGCTACGACCTCGATCCGAGCATGTGCGTCATCGCCGACGATCGCGGCGTCGAATCGCTGGCGGGCATCATGGGGGGCGAGAGCACCGGCTGTTCGGAAGCCACGACCGACGTGCTGATCGAGTCCGCGCTGTGGGATCCCAGGAACGTCGCGCAGACCGGCCGCAAGCTCGGTGTCCAATCGGATGCACGCTACCGTTTCGAGCGCGGAGTTGATCCCGCCTTCATGCTGCCGGGGCTCGAGATTGCGACCGGGATGGTGCTCGACCTGTGCGGCGGCAAACCGTCGGAAGTCACGGTCGCGGGGACGCCGGACGTACCGGAGCGCATCATCGATTTTCTGCCCGGCGAACTGCCGCGACTCACCGGCCTCCACGTTGAGACGCGCGAGATCGAGCGCGTGCTCGGCCGTCTCGGATTCGCGGTCGCCGGCAGCGGCAAGAGCCTGAAAGTCACCGTCCCGTCGTGGCGGGGCGATGTCGAGGGCAAGGCCGATCTGGTCGAGGAGGTCGTGCGCATTCTCGGCGTCGACCGCATCCCGGCGACGCCATTCGGCCGCGGCGAGGTTCCGCGCAAGCCGGTGCTTACGCCGATCCAGCTGCGCACCCGCAAAGCCAAGCGCGCGCTCGCTGCGCGCGGCATGCTCGAAGCCGTCATCTGGTCCTTCGTGGCAAAGCGACAGGCCGAGTTGTTCGGCGGCGGAAAGCCCGAGCTGGCGCTCGCCAATCCCATCGCCTCGGACCTCTCCGACATGCGGCCGAGCCTGATTCCGGGGCTCGTTGCTGCCGCACAAAACAACGCCGACCGCGGTTTCCCCAACGCGGCGCTGTTCGAGGTCGGACAGGTCTTCCGTGGCGATCGCCCGCAGGATCAGCTCACCGCCGCCAGCGGCGTGCGCCGCGCGCTTGCCAAAGCAAACGGCATCGGCCGCCATTGGTCGGCCTCGACCGCGGAGGTCGACGCGTTCGACGCCAAAGCCGACGCGCTCGCGGTGCTCGCCGCCGCAGGCGCGCCGGCGCAGGCGCTGCAGGTCGTGCCGGGTGGGCCGCCGTGGTTTCATCCGGGACGCTCCGGGACGATCCAAATCGGCCCGCAGAACGTGCTCGGGCACTTCGGCGAGCTGCACCCACGCGCACTCGAAGCGCTCGACGCCGAAGGCCCACTGGTCGCCTTCGAGGTGATCCTGGACAAAATCTCGGAGCCGAGGGCGAAGGCAACCCGCGCGCGGCCGGTTTTGGAGCTTTCCCCGTTCCAACCGGTGGAGCGCGATTTTGCCTTCGTGATCGATCGCTCGGTCAACGCGGCCGACGTGTTACGCGCGGCGCAAAGCGTCGATCGCAAGCTCATCACCAATGTCGCGGTGTTCGACGTTTATGAGGGGGCGGGCATAGAGCCAGGCAAGAAGTCGATTGCCATTGCGGTGACGTTGCAGCCGCGGGAAAAGACCATGACCGACGCCGAGATCGACGCCGTCGCCGCGAAGATCGTCGCCGAAGTCGCCAAGCGGACGGGCGGCGTGTTGCGGGCGTAAGCGCACTCAGCCGCGCTTGCTCGGGCCGCCGAGTAGCTTCACCACGGTGTCCGCGGCTCGCTCACCCGATTCCCAGGCGCCATTGACCGTGCCCCAGAGCGTCTCGTGCGTGGCTTCGCCAGCCAGGAAGATGCGGTTGCTGAGCGGCTCGGCCAGTATCCTGCGCGAGGATTGGGCGCCCGGCGCCGCGGCAGAGACGGCGCCGAGCACCCACGGTTCACTATTCCAGCGCGTGGCGTGGCGGCGCTTGACGGCGCCCTTCATGTCCGTGCCGTAAAGCCCGCCCAGCCAGTTGATCGCAAAATCGATCATCGCCGCCTCGCCCTTGGCGGAGAGGTCGCGCCCGAAATTGCCTCCTATGTCGATCACGCAAATCGTCGAACCCGACATGTTGCCGAAGATTGCCGCGGTCTGCCTGCCGCCGGCTTTCTCCAATACCAACTCATCGGAACGCAACCCGAGCGGATTGCCCGTCAACTCCAGTGCTACGTGATCGCGGCTGCCGAGCTTGAGCTTTGTGGCGGCCTCGAGATGCCGTTTCGGGAGGTCGGGCGCAAGTTTGAGCTTTCCGCTGGTGAGCACATTGGTCGAGACGGTGAGGATGACCAAGCCCGTCTTGAACTGGCCCTTCGTCGTTTCGACCTCGATACGCGCGCGACTCCACCATTCGATCGTTTTGACCGGGGTCGACAGAAGAAGGGGAAGGGGAGCCGCGAGCCTCGCCAGCAGCGTACCGTAGCCCTGACGACAGAACGCGTTGTTGTCGCGCTCGCCCGAGCGCGCCAGATCGGCGGTCGATACTTCCGAGAGGTCCTTGCTGCAGCCATAAGGGCCCAGCACGAATTCGATCGTCGGCCGCCATTCGCCAAGTTCCTTGGGCAGCGCCTGGACGCAGGAGACATCGCTCTTGCGGGCGGCATCGGCAATGGCGCTGTTGGCGCGCACGAGACTGGAGAGAAAATCCTCCATCTCGCCTTCGCGGGCGTAGCGCCGTCCGATGCGCATGCGCTGGCCGGGTGGCGCCGGATAGACGTCGAGCCCGACCTGCATGGCCAGCTTCGCCAATGGATTGATATCGGCGGCAAAGATCCAGTGGGCGCCGCGATCGTAGGGCATCCCGAATGTCTTGCTATCGGTGATGCAGCGCCCGCCGACCTCGTCCGCGGCCTCGAGCACGACAAATCGTTTGCCCGCCGCGGCAAAACGTCGCATGGGCGCGGCTACGTATTGCGCGTTACTATCATGGAACGCGTGCCCCGCACGTCTAAAATATTCTTCATCGTCGTCGCGCCTGCGGTATCGCAATAGCGATGCCGCATTCAAGCGGCGTTCCTATGGACCGCGCGGTTCTTGGTTCGCCATGCCGCGCTGCCGAAAGAAAGAGGATGGGAACGATGATCGATGCGGGTATCAGAGCGCTCGTTCAGATGTTCTCGCCGCCGTTCCGCTGGATGCTGCTGAAATCCGCGGGCCTCGCGCTCGCCGGCATCGTGCTTCTGGCGATCGGGCTTCACCGACTGCTGGTATGGCTTGCAAGCGCCGGCGCGCATTGGGCCGAGACGATGTTCGGCATCAGCGCCCCCGCGCCGATCTCGATCTTCCTCTGGGTCCTGTCCATTGCCGCCGGGATTGGGATCATCGTCGGCTTGGTGTTCTTGATGCCGGCCGTCACGGCACTGGTCGGCAGCTTCTTCGTCGATGAGATCGCGCTCGAAGTGGAACGCGAGCACTACCCCGCCGAGCCCGTCGGCACGCCGCTGCCGCTGCCGCTCGCGCTCGTCGAAGGAATGAAGACGGCTTTGCTCGCGGTCTTGGTCTACATCATCGCGGTGCCGTTCCTGCTGTTCGCCGGCGCCGGCGTGATCATTTTTTTCCTGGCCAGCGCCTATTTGCTCGGCCGCGAATATTTCGAGCTGGCCGCCATGCGCCATCAACCGGTCGCCCAAGCTAAACGACTGCGTCGGGAGCACCAGAACACGGTCTTTCTCGCCGGCATTTTGATTGCGGCATTCGTATCGATCCCCATCGTCAATCTGGCCACGCCATTATTCGCGATGGCTCTCATGGTGCACGTCTATCACCGCATAACGAACGCCAAACCCGGGACCTAGCTCAAGATAGACGCGCGCATCGATTCTTTATTCAGCGCGGTCCTGCGTGGCCAGGAAGGGGTTTTATTCGCCCAGCTTCGTCACAGCGACCCGTACCGTGCCGTCGATTTCCGCAACGACGCGCAACGTTTTAGCGTCGAACTCGATGCCGACGAGACGCAGATCAGTCACCGCGGGATCGACGCGAACGGCGTCGGTGCTCTTGCGGAAATCCGAGATTGCAGCATCGATGCTCTTACGAGCATTCGTCGCGAGCGGCACCAGATCGACAACCGCGTTTTCCGCCAACGCCTGTTCCAAATATGGCACCGTGGCCCGCGCCGCCGCGCCCAGCAAGCCGAAGGCGGCTTCGGATTCGACGTCGAGCGCGATGTCGGTGAGGCGCAGCATCTGATGTGCACGATCGAGCATCGGCCGACCCCATACGTGGACCGTCGCCTCGGCGCCGAGACCAAACCAGCTCTTGTTTTCATTGGCTTTCACACGCAGCGACAGCAGCAACCGGTCACCCGACGCCGCCAAACTGACGCCATGGATAGTGGCGGTGAAGGCGCTGCTCTTGTCCTCGGGAAAGCTCTTTCCCTTGAGGCGTGCTTCGAGCAGCCGATTCACCTCGGTGAACGGAATATCGATCGGCACCGCGATATTGACGCGGCCCTGCTCGATCTGCGGAACAAGCTCCAGTTGCGCCGGAAATGGGCAATCAGGCTTGGTCTCGGTGGACACGATCCGCGTCTGCGCCTCGACGCCGATCGTCAGCGTGAGCGCGGCGCTGTCAATGCGCGGCTGCGCGGCGAAGGCTCGCGTCGGGCGAAGTTCCAACCATAGATTGGGCATGCCAGCCGCCTCAGCGCCGAGCGAGATCGAGCGGCACATCTTGCTCCACTCGCGTCGGGCCGCGAGCTCAAGGAAGGGATCCTCGCGCAGGCGCGCCTGTAGCGCAGCCACCTGTTCATTGACCGCGCGATCGATGAACGGCTTGAGCTCGTTCGATACGCTCAGCCTCGCGCTCATAATCGCCAGTGAGGCGTCGGCGAGTGCGACCTGCGAGGTGAGATTGGGTTCCACGCGCCACGCCGGCAACAGGGTCGGGCGCGCCGTGAGCGTAACGTTGCCGCGGATGTCCGCACGCTGATCCAGCGTTTTTCCCTGCAGGTTCTGGAGCCCTTGTCCAAGACGGCCACCCAGCAGACCTCCGATCGCACCAGCGAGATTCCCTGCTTCGCCCGAGATTTGCCCGGTTGCGTGGAATGTTCCGGACAGTGCGGTCGACACCACCAGGGCATCTGGCTGGCCAGTGACGCCCAGTGGGCCGCGCGCGACAGTCCAGTCGAACTCGGCGTTGGAGAGCATTTGCGGGAGCGGGTTCTCGCGTTTGCCCTCGAGATTGCGCGGCGCCGCGGACTCCAGTGCGGCGTGGATCGCGGAGAGCGCTATGGCTGCGGGTGTCACGACGATCGAGTTGCGAACGATCGGCCTCAGCGGCGGCACTTCGACCAGCGCCGGCCGCTGGTTCGTTGAGCCCGGCCAAAACCAATTGAACGCCCAGAGTGCAGCGGCGAACGAGACGATGGCGATCAGGACGCCGATGGCAATTTTGCCCCACGGCAAATGCATGCCCGCGGTTTCCTCCGAATTGAGGCCGAATCCTACTTGGGCCTCGATCGTGGTGCGAGCAAGGCGGGACCCGACGGATCAATGGTCAATGCTGCGATGAAAGCTGATTGACTGCTATTTTCCCGGGCCACTTGCACAAATCGGCGATCAGACACTTCTCGCAGAGCGGGCGACGCGCCAGGCAGACATAGCGCCCGTGCAGGATCAGCCAGTGATGGGCATGGCGTTTGTATTTCGCCGGCACGACGCGGTCGAGCTTGGTCTCAACCTCGAACGGCGTCTTGCCGGTCGCCATGCCGGTCCGATTGCCGACGCGAAAGATGTGAGTGTCGACGGCAATGGTCGACTCACCGAAGGCGACGTTGAGCACCACATTGGCCGTCTTGCGGCCGACGCCGGGCAACGCCTCCAGCGCCTCGCGCGTGCGCGGCACCTCGCCGCCATGATCCTGCACGATCTTCTTGGATAGCGCGACGAGATTTTTTGCCTTGGTGCGGAAGAGACCAATCGTCTTGATCAGCCCCTGCACCCGCTTTTCGCCAAGCGCGGCCATTTTTTCCGGCGTGTCGGCAGCGGCGAACAAGGCCGGCGTCGCCTTGTTGACGCCGGCGTCGGTCGCTTGCGCCGAGAGCACGACCGCAACCAGCAGCGTGAACGGATTGATGTGCTCGAGTTCGCCCTTGGGCTCGGGGCGAGCGGCCTTGAAGCGGCGGAACGCTTCCTCGATCTCGGCGCTTGTCCATTGCGGCAGCGCGCCAGCCGCGGCCGCGTGGTCGGCCGCCGAGCGCCGGGCTGGGCTTTTGACTTCAGCCGCTGTGCGCGTGCGGGCTTGGCGCAGGCTCTGCGCCGTTCTTCGCGGTGCCTTGCGGGCGCTTCTGCGGGCCACCCTGCGAGATGTCTTGCGAGCCATAGTTCCGGTATAGTGGCCTCGATGACACCCGACAACGACTTGACCCCAGAACCCACGATCTTTTCGGCAGTGCTCACGCCCCATCGCTCGCTGAGTCGCAAGGGATTTTTGGCGCTGATGTTGGTGGCCGGAGGGATCAGCCTGGCGACCGGAACGACGTTCCTCCTCGCCGGCGCTTGGCCGGTGTTCGGTTTTTGCGGGCTCGACGTTCTGCTCCTCTATTGCGCGCTTCAGGTCAGCTACCGCCGCGCGAAGGCCTACGAGCAGGTTACCGTCACTCCCTCGGAGCTCACGGTGCGCCAGGTGAGTCACCGCGGCCGGGTCAGCGAATGGACGCTCAATCCGCTCTGGGTTAGGCTCGATCGAGTCGTGCACGCCGAGTTCGGCATTGAACGATTGTTCCTCGTCTCGCGAGGACGGCGGCTTGCAATCGCAGGTTTCCTGGGCCCGCGGGAGAAAGAAAGCTTCGCGCTTGCGCTCTCGGCAGCACTCGGCGAGGCCAAGCGAGGGCCGACCCGAACAGTCTTTGATTAGGTACCTGCAGAAATCGGGTGGGCGACCGTCGGCCTCCGTTTTAGAGAGGGAGCAGACGATGACCGCCATGCTCTCGCCCGATCGTATTGACGATTTCGACCCGCTCAGCCGCGCCGCCGCCGACTACGCCGTCGTGCGCCGCGCCATCGCGTTCGTTTCCGAGCACTGGCGCGCGCAACCAGAGATCGATGCGATCGCGGCGGCGGCCGGAGTAAGCGCGAACGAGTTGCATCACCTGTTCCGCCGCTGGGCCGCAATCACCCCCAAGGCTTTCCTGCAGGCGCTCACGCTCGAGCACGCGCGCCGGCTGTTGCGGGACTCCGCGAGTGTGCTCGACGCCGCGTTCGAGGTTGGCCTGTCCGGGCCGGGCCGGCTGCACGACCTCTTCGTCACGCACCAAGCAATGTCGCCCGGCGAATGGAAATCGGGCGGCGCTGGGCTCACCATGTCATACGGCTTTCATGCATCCCCATTCGGCACAGCGCTCGTGATGACGACCCAACGCGGCCTTGCCGGCCTCGCATTTGCCGACGCTGGGGAGGAGCAGGCCGTGCTTGCCGATATGAAAAGCCGCTGGCCAAGGGCGGATATGATCGAGGATCGCGCGCACACCGCGCTGCTTGCGCGCCGAATCTTCGACGCCGCCCTGTGGCGAGCCGATCGGCCGCTGCGCGTGGTGCTCATCGGCACCGATTTCGAGGTGCGCGTTTGGGAAACGCTGCTCAAAATTCCGATGGGCCGAGCGATAAGCTACTCGGATATCGCTACCAAGGTCGGCGCGACCAAAGCCGCGCGCGCGGTGGGCGCCGCAGTCGGCAAGAATCCGCTCTCGTTCGTGGTGCCATGCCATCGCGTGCTGGGCAAGCGTGGCGAGCTCACCGGCTATCACTGGGGGCTCACGCGCAAGCGGGCGATGCTGGGCTGGGAGGCCGCAAGAACGGCAAGTTGAGGGCCGGCATCGCAGCAGCGACGCGCGGGTTGCGAGGCGGCGGTCACATGCCTTTGCTGCTTAGGCTATCGCAACGCTTGCGCCACGTTCAACGCTGGTGTCGCTAGGTGCGCAAAATCTCCTCTGCGATAAGCCGCGAGCGTCTCCGCGTTCTGCTGATCCATGAACTCGGCGAGCTTGCCATAGGTCACGCAGCGCACTTCCGGTAAGCCGCAGACCGCGCGCGCGAACGACTTGAGTGCCTCGTTGTAGGCGCCGCCTGCGTAATTCATGAAATGATGCCCGATATGGAGCGGCGCTCGGTTTCCGGCGTAGTTGCTCTTGAAATAATGGAGATAGGTTTGCAGCGTTTGCTCGCGCGCCATCTCGTAACGACGCGGATCGTAGGCGGCACGCGACTGGGCCACGAAGAAGTTGTAATCCATCGACAAGGTGCCCCTGCCCGAACCTTGGATTCTCAGCATGGCCAAATTGAACCGCCACAATCCGTCAATCTTTTCCGGCCAGGCGGCCGCATGGCTCACATCGCTGGTGTCGTAACGGAATCCGAGTGCCTTGAGCGCGCGGTACAATCCCGGACCCTTGGCGAGATAGGGCGCGCGGAAGCCGATCACGTCGCTGACGGCAAACGCCAATTTCGAGCCGGCGAGCCCATTGTTCGGTCCAACGTTCTTTAGGATCTCGCCGAACGCGCGAAATTCTTTCTCCCAATCGCCGACGGACCACGCTGCGCCATTGAAATGCCCGACCGCGTGCGAGGCGATCTCGTGGCCGTCGCGGTAAAGCGCGTTCACGTATTCGATGCGTTTGCGAACCTGCTCGCTCGTGCCGCCGAAGTTGATGCGCGAATAGCCCCGGCGCTGGTGTGGGCCTTCATAGATGTTTCGACTGGCGTCGGCGATGAAATTGCTGCCGCTGACAAAAAAGGTAAAGTGAACGCGGTCACCACCCTTGTTCAGTTCTGCAGCAAAGTCGGTGAGCTCCTGCCAGCGCTCGAGTTCGGTGCAGTTGTCGAAGCCCATTACGATGAATTGAGGTGGCCGATCAACGCTCGCCTGCGCCGGCGCAAGAGCGCCGAGCGTCACGAGCGTCGCCAATGCGGCGACGATCCTTCTAGCGGTCAATTCAGCCCCCCGACCGAACCTGACAGCGGTGCGACGCCAGTATATCCGATTCCCGGGGTCGAATTGATCGTCGGCGACACGATCAGCTGCGGCGCAGAGCAAAAATTGCGCCGGTGTGACACAGAAAGCACGGCGTGAGTCGCCACGTCCGATCGCGAGCAAGGCGCTGGTTGACGATGGCGCCGCAATCCCACACAACCATCCGCAGTACCGTCCTCGACGGCGACCGTAATATCAGTGACGCTGGCGAGATGCAGAGGACGTCAGGAGATGCAGAAGCGTCGTCCAGTCATGCTGGTCGTGCTTGACGGCTGGGGCTGGCGCGAGGAGGCCGCTGACAACGCCGTTCGACAAGCTCGCACTCCCACTTTCGACCGTCTGTGGGCGAGCTGTCCGCACGCCTTCTTGCGCACTTCGGGCAAAGACGTCGGCCTGCCAGAGGGACAGATGGGCAATTCCGAGGTCGGGCATCTCAACATCGGCGCCGGTCGTCTCGTGGTGCAGGACTTGCCTCGCATCGATGCGGCGATCGCCAGCGGCAAGATCGAAAGAGCGCCCGCCCTCACGAGCCTGATCGAGAGCTTGCGGCAAAGCGGCGGTACCTGCCATCTCATAGGCTTGGTGTCTCCGGGGGGAGTGCATTCGCATCAGGATCATGCCGCGGCGCTCGCCGGAATTCTCGTCAAAGCCTCCGTGTCGGCGGTGGTACATGCGTTTACCGACGGTCGCGATACGCCGCCACACTCGGCAGGGGACGACATTGCGCGCCTCGTCGCGGCGCTGCCGCGGTCCGTCCCGATCGCGACGGTGAGCGGCCGCTATTACGCTATGGATCGCGACAGGCGCTGGGACCGCGTGGCAAAGGCCTATCATGCGATCGTTCCCGCCGAGGGTCCGCGCTTCGCAAGCGCTTCCGCCGTCATTGCGGACGCCTATGCGCACGACATCAGCGACGAATTCGTCGTGCCGGCGGTGGTCGGCGAATATGCCGGGATGCGGGACGGCGACGGCGTACTCTGTTTCAATTTCCGCGCCGACCGCGTGCGCGAGATCCTTTCCGCCTTGCTCGATCCGACCTTCTCCGGCTTTGCCCGCCGGCGCAGCGTCCGCGTCGCCGCCGCCGGCATGACGCAATATAGCAAGCAGCTGGATGCGCTGATGGGAACGATCTTCCCGCCGCAGAGCCTCGCGAACGTGCTTGGCCAGGTCGTCGCCGAGGCAGGCCGCAGCCAGTTGCGAATGGCCGAGACGGAGAAGTATGCGCACGTCACCTATTTCCTCAACGGCGGCGAGGAGGAGCCCTATCGCGGCGAGGACCGCATCATGGTTCCTTCGCCGAAAGTTGCGACCTACGACCTCAAGCCCGAGATGTCGGCGCCGGAGTTAACGGACAAGGCGGTGGAGGCGATCGGCTCCGGCCGGTACGACCTGATCGTATTGAATTACGCCAACCCCGACATGGTGGGACACACGGGCAGCTTGGCGGCCGCCGTCCAGGCAGTCGAGGCGGTCGATGCTGGCCTCGGCCGCATTGCAGAAGCGACCGCAAAAGCCGGCGGCGGCTTGCTCGTCACAGCCGACCACGGCAATTGCGAGACGATGCGCGATCCTGAGACCGGCGGCCCGCATACGGCTCACACCACCAATCCCGTCCCAGTACTGCTGCTGGGCGGCGGTAATATTTCGTTGGCAGAGGGGCGGCTCGCGGATGTCGCCCCCACTTTGCTCGAGTTGATGGGCTTGTCCCAGCCGACCGAGATGACGGGTCGATCGCTTCTGCGCGCGGTCCGCGCGAGCGATCAAATGTCGCTCAGGCCCAGCACGTCAGCCATCGAATAAAGCCCGGGTTTGCGCCCGCGCGCCCACAGCGCGGCGCGCAATGCGCCACGCGCGAAAATCATCCGATCCTCGGCCCTGTGCATGAGCTCGATCCGTTCGGCCGGCCCGGCGAAGATTACGGTGTGATCGCCCACCACCGAGCCGCCGCGCAGCGACGCAAAGCCAATGTCGCCGGCGCAGCGTGCGCCGGTTGTCCCGTCGCGGCCGCGCACCGAACGCTGATCAAGGTCGACGCCGCGGCCCTGCGCAGCCGCGCGGCCAAGCATCAGCGCGGTTCCTGAAGGCGCGTCCACCTTCTTGTTGTGATGCATTTCGAGAATCTCGATGTCGAAATCCTCGTCAAGAGTCTTCGCTACTCGTTTGACTAGCGCCGCTAGCAGGTTGACGCCCATGCTCATGTTGCCGGATTTCACGATCACGGCACGCTTTGCCGCCTCTGCGATCAGCGCTTCGTTCTCGCCCGTGAGCCCGGTCGTACCGATGACGTGGACGCAACCCTTGCGCGCCGCATGTTCGGCAAACGCAATGGTCGCGGCGGGAACGGTGAAGTCGAGGAGCCCATCGGCGTGGGCGAGCAGCGGCTCGACGTCGGTTTGAACGGCAATCCCGTTCCTGCCCAGCCCGGCAAGCTCGCCCGCGTCACGGCCGATCACCGCCGAGGAGGCCGCCTCCACCGCGCCTGCCAGGATAACGCCGTCCGTGGCCGCAATGGTATGAATCAGCGTGCGCCCCATGCGCCCGCCGGCGCCCGCCACGATCAGCCGCATGTCGGACATGGAGACCTCTCCGGCAAACTCGGCTGCCGGTATAGCGAGGCGCAAATACGAAGGAAAGTAACGGGCCTGCTCCCCGCTTCCGGGCGGATCAACGGAGGCATCCGCTACGATTGCGGCTCACAGCCTTCAATGATGAAAAGATCGAGCTCGGCTTTGCCTCTGCGCAACGCCGCCACGGCTTGATAGTCGTCCGATCGGTAGCAATCGAGCGCCGTACGATAACTTGGAAATTCGAGCACGACGGTGCGCGCGCGCACCTTGCCCTCGACCACCTCGCGGCCGCCGCCGCGCACCAGGAAGCGCCCGCCGAATTTTTCCAATGGCACCTTGTTGGCGGCCGTGTACGCCTTGTAGCCCTCGGGGTCGGTGACATCGACGTGCGCGATCCAATAGCCTTTGCGCGCTGCGGCCGCCGGCGGCGTCGCGGGCGCCTGCGGCTGCACGCCGTCATAGCCCTCGATGATCACGAAATCGCAAACCGAATGGGGAAGGCGCAGCGGCTTCGCGCGCTGATATTCCGCAGAGCGATAGCACGCAAGCGCCGTGGAATAGTCCGGAAATTCGCGTAGCACGTTGCGGGAGCGGGCCCTGCCTTCGACGACCTCCTGCGTCCCGCCTCGCACCAGGGCGCGGCCGCCATACTTGTCGTGGGCTGCAGGGGTTGCGGCCATGTAGGCCTTGTATCCTTCCGGATCGATGACATCGATGTGCGGAATCCAATAACCCTTGGGCATCTCGACCTCCCTGTCACGCCGTCGCTGCTGCGATTTCAGCGATAATCGCCTCCGCCGCCGCCTTGGGATCTGGCGCCGCGACGATCGGTCGCCCAACCACGAGATGATCTGCACCGGCAGCAATCGCAGCACCCGGCGTCATGATGCGCTTCTGGTCCCCGGCTGCGGCCCCGGCCGGCCGGATGCCCGGTACGACCAGCACCATGCCCCCGCTGACGATCGGGCGCAGCATCGCCGCCTCCTCGCCCGAGCACACCAATCCGTCAATTCCCACGTCCCGTGCCTGTGCCGCGCGTTCACGGACGAGCTCCGATACCGTGAAATCGTAACCGGCTGCGGCGAGGTCGGCATCGTCGTAGGAGGTGAGCACGGTGACGGCGAGGAGACGCAGCGGTGAGCCTTTGCGGGCATCGACTGCCGCATGCATGGTCTGCGGGTAGGCATGCACGGAGAGAAATGATGCTCCAAGCCGCGCAACGGCTTCGACGCCTCGAGCAACCGTGTTGCCGATATCGTGCAGCTTGAGGTCGAGGAAGATGCGCTTGCCGGCGCCGGCCAGCACGCGCGCGAAGTCGATGCCGCCGGCAAAGGCGAGCTGATAACCGATCTTGTAGAACGAGACGGCATCACCGAGCCGCGCGACCAGCGCCTCCGCCTCGCCGACCGAAGGCACATCAAGCGCGACGATCAATCGCTCGCGCGGATCAAGCTTCACGGCCGATCTCCTCCTAGCCTCCTCCCAGACCGCGTGCAGGGTTCGACCCTCCTGCCAAGAGTTTGGCGGTATCGACAAGCTTGCGCACGACGAGCTTGAGCTGACCGGCCGCGCGCGCGTCTTTGAGCTCGTCCATCTCGTCGAATGCCTGCTCCGCATTGGGCACCGTCACCTGCTCCGCGATGACCAGCGCGCGGCAGCCGACCGCCAGCACTTGGCGCAGCGCCAGCAATGAATGCGTCGCGCCAGAACGCCCGGGCGAGGCGCCGCCCAGGGCGAAGACGCGGTTCTGGTAGGCGGCGAGCGGCGCCTCGCCGCGCTCGCGCACGGCCGAAATCCAATCGATCGTGTTCTTGATCAGCGGCGTGATCGAGGCGTTGTATTCCGGACTGGCGATGAATACGCCTTGGTGCGCGGACATCAGTTGCTTGAGCTTGACCGCATTCGACGGGGGCCCGGCCGTCTCCGCGGTGTCGGCATCGTAGATCGGCAGCGGATAATCCAACAGCGAAATGCGGGTGACGTCGGCATCCGCCAGCGCCAATTCCTTGGTCGCGAGCGCGGCAAGCCGCACGTTGTACGACTTTGCCCGTAGCGAGCCGGGAATGACCAGAATTTTCGGGTCGGCCATGACAGATGACGGAGGATGGATTGATGCGCCATGATACGCACAACTTCCATCATCTGTCGTCCCGTCATCAGTCCCGCCGATACACCCATACCCGTGCCGGCGGGATGTTCATCCACACCCGTTCGGATGCTTCCACGCTCACGCGGTCGAGCCGCTTGGGAATGGGCGCGACGGCATTGTACGTGAACTGCACGAAGGGCGCGCCCGCCGACATCAGGCCGAAGGCTTCGAACAGGAGCCGCAGACGCATTCGCAACGGTTTGGTGAAGAGCGGCAATCCGGAGACCACCCCGGCGGCTGGTTCTTGCAAGACGCCACCCAGCAGACGCCTGAGGGCGTAGGCATCGCCCTGCACGACGGTCGCGGCCGGATAGCGCGCACGCAACAAGCGGCAGAAGGTCGGATCGAACTCGACCAGCACGAGTCGCGACGAATCAATTCCTTTTGCGAGCAGCGCCTCGGTGACCGGCCCGGTGCCGGGGCCAAGCTCGACGACCGGACCCGTTCGGCTGGGATCGACATAGGCCGCCATGGTGCGCGCGAGCGCCCGGCCTGACGGCGTCACCGCGCCGGTGGTCCACGGCTTCTCGATCCAGCAGCGGATGAAGCGCACCTCGTCGTCGAGCCGGACGCCGTTCTTTTGCTCGAAGAGACGAATGCGCGTCTCGATCTTCTTTTTTTGCGTGTCGAACTTCTGCTCGAACTTCCTTTTGTGATTTTCGAACTCTTGCTCGATCCTTTTCTCGAACGCGTCCTTCCTCTGCTCGAAGATTTGAATTTGACGCTCGATCCCTCGTTCGAGCGCGCCCTTTCTCAGTTCGAAAAGACGCTTCTGCCTTTCAAGCTTCTGCTCGAGGAGTTGGAAGGCTGGGAGCGGCATGTTGGGGCTAACGCTACGCAATGACTGCCGATTTGAACTCTAAACCGGTAAAGGCCCGGCGTGCGAGGGTCAAGCGGCAATTTGCTCAAACCGCGCCGGACCGGCCCAAGAATTCCCGAACCTTGCCGAAGAATCCCGCGGTTTCCGGCTGCGTCTCCTTAGACGACAATCGCTCGAATTCCGTCAGCAATTCGCGTTGCCGCTTGCTGAGTTTTTGCGGCGTCTCGACCAGGACCTGAATGTACATGTCGCCGGACTGTTTGGAGCGCAGCACCGGCATGCCCTTGCCTTGGAGACGGAAGCGACGCCCCGATTGGGTGCCTTCCGGCACCTTTACGCGACTGTGGCTGCCGTCGATGGTCGGCACCTCGATGTCGCCGCCCAGCGCGGCAAGAACCATGGAGATCGGCACCCGGCAAAACAAATCGGCGCCTTCGCGCTGGAAGAACGGATGTGCGCTGAGGGCGAGAAAAATGTAGAGGTCGCCGGCGGGACCACTGCGCACGCCCGCTTCGCCTTCGCCGGCAAGCCTGATGCGGGTGCCGTCCTCGACCCCCGCAGGAATGCTCACCGACAGGGTACGCTCGCGCGTGACTCGTCCGGAGCCGGAACAGGACGGACACGGGTTGTCGATCACTTGACCGCGGCCCTGGCAGGCCGGACAGGTCCGCTCCAGGGTGAAAAATCCCTGAGCATGGCGGATGCGCCCCTGACCACCGCAAGTCGGACAAGCCTTGGGTCTTGTGCCGGCCTTGGCACCCGAGCCGGAGCAGGCCTCGCACGTCACCGAGGCCGGGATGCGCACCTGGGCGCTCTTACCGGAGTAGGCTTCCTCCAGAGTGATCTCCATGTTGTAGCGCAGGTCGGCACCGCGTTCGCGGCCGCCGGCGCGTCCACGGCGACCGCCGCCCATGCCGAACAGATCATCGAAGATATCGGCGAAGGCCGAGGCTACGTCGCCAAAGCCACCGGCGGCTCCGGGACCAGCATGCTCGAATGCGGCATGGCCAAAGCGGTTATAAGCCGCACGCTTGTCCGGATCTTTGAGGATCTCATAGGCCTCGTTGATCTCTTTGAAGCGAACTTCGCAGCTCTTGTCGCCGGGATTGCGATCGGGATGCCACTTCATCGCGAGCTTGCGAAAGGCGGACTTCAGTTCACTTTCGTCCGCCGTACGCTCGACCCCTAGAACGTCGTAATAGCAGCGCTTGGCCATGCCCGCGTTCACCCCCGTCATCTCTGCCGTGGCGTCATCGCCGAACCTTACCCGGTCGCTCATGGTGCTTCAAAAAACAGGCGACCCCCGGGATACGGCCCCGGGGGTCTTGGTTGCAATCGAAGACGGCATGGCAGATGCCTCGCCGACGTCAGGCTGACTTCTTGTTTTTCTTGTCGTCGTCGACCTCGGTGAATTCCGCGTCGACGACGTCCTCGGTTTTGCCGGAGCCATCGCCGCCGCCCGGAGCGCTACCGGGTCCGCCCGCTGCAGCACCTTCCTGCGCCTGCTTGTACATGGCCTCACCGAGCTTCATCGAGGCTTGCGCCAGCGCATTGCTCTTAGCCGTGATCGCCTCAGCATCGCTGCCCTTGAGCGCTTCCTTGAGATCAGCGATCGCGTTTTCGATGGCGCGCCGGTCGCCTTCCCCGATCTTCGAGCCGTGCTCGGCGAGCGCCTTCTCGGTGGAATGGACCAATGCCTCGGCGTGGTTCTTGGCCTCGACCTCGGCCTTGCGCTTCTTGTCTTCTTCGGCGTGAGATTCCGCATCCTTGACCATGCGCTGGATGTCAGCCTCGGATAGACCACCCGATGCTTGGATGCGGATCTGCTGCTCCTTGCCGGTTCCCTTATCCCTGGCATGCACGTTGACGATGCCGTTGGCGTCGATATCGAACGTTACTTCGATCTGCGGCACGCCGCGCGGCGCGGGCGGTATTCCAACGAGGTCGAATTGGCCCAGCAGCTTGTTGTCGGCTGCCATCTCGCGTTCGCCTTGGAACACGCGGATCGTCACCGCATTCTGATTGTCCTCGGCAGTGGAGAACACCTGGCTCTTCTTGGTCGGAATAGTGGTGTTGCGGTCGATGAGCCGCGTGAACACGCCGCCGAGCGTCTCGATACCCAGCGAGAGCGGCGTCACGTCCAGCAAGAGCACGTCCTTGACGTCGCCTTGCAGCACACCGGCCTGGATCGCAGCGCCGACCGCGACGACCTCATCGGGGTTGACGCCCTTGTGCGGCTCCTTGCCGAACAACTGCTTGACGGCCTCCTGCACCTTCGGCATTCGGGTCATGCCGCCGACCAGCACCACCTCGTTGATCTCGGCCGGGGACAGACCCGCATCCTTGAGCGCGAGTCGACACGGCTCGACGGTCTTCTGCACGAGATCATCCACCAGCGCCTCGAATTTGGCGCGGGTGAGCTTCATGGTCATGTGTTTCGGACCGCTCGCGTCGGCGGTGATGAACGGCAGGTTGATTTCGGTCTGCGTGGTGGAAGAGAGCTCGATCTTGGCCTTCTCCGCGGCCTCCTTGAGCCGCTGCAGCGCGAGCTTGTCGCGGCGCAGATCGATGCCTTGCTCCTTCTGGAATTCGTCGGCGAGGTAATTGACCAGACGCATGTCGAAGTCTTCGCCGCCGAGGAAGGTGTCGCCGTTGGTCGACTTCACCTCGAACACGCCGTCGCCGATTTCCAGTATCGAAATATCGAAGGTACCCCCGCCCAGGTCGTAAACTGCAATCGTGCCGCTCTTCTGCTTGTCGAGGCCGTAGGACAACGAGGCCGCGGTCGGCTCGTTGATGATGCGTAGCACCTCCAGGCCGGCGATGCGGCCGGCATCCTTGGTGGCCTGACGTTGCGCATCATTGAAATAGGCGGGCACGGTGATAACGGCCTGCTCGACCTTCTGGCCGAGATAGGCCTCGGCCGTCTCCTTCATCTTCTGCAGGATGAAGGCGGAGATCTGCGAGGGCGAATAGGTCTTGCCTTCGATCTC
>WNGF01000955.1_pt1 | contig 52423 bp, 43 predicted proteins | sample 5400641 | NCBI WGS metagenome assembly WNGF01 (sample SAMN13153371, study PRJNA577476) | soil metagenome | isolation source: 80 cm soil or saprolite under grassland replicate 2 | place: USA:California | collected 2016-06-15 | reverse complement strand
GATCCCTCCAACGCCCACGAAGTGGATGCGCCGCGTCCGTCCTAACATCTTTTTTCGGGGCTCCGCCCCGAACCCCCGCCTTCGCGCGAAGCGCTCCGGCGGGCCGCCGTAGCCTCGGCGGAGGCTGGCCGGCTCGGTCGCTTGCGGGGACTCCTTGCCCCGCGCCGCTCCCTCGCAGGCGCGCCGTGCGCGCCTCGGTGAGAGCTGAAGTCGAGTGCGATTGCTGCCATGACCGCGATCACGGCCTGGTACCTGCGACAAGTTCCAGCGCCTTGTCCGCGATCACCCGCGCCGCGTCCGGGCGCGCGAGGCGCCGCGCCGCCGTCGATATCGTCTCGAGCCGCCGGGCGTCGCCGACGAGCGCCGTGATCCGCTGCGCGAGCAGCGCGCCGGTCAAGTGCGTCTGATCGACGATCTCCGCCGCGCCGGCGGCCGCGAGCACCTCGGCGTTCTTCCGCTGGTGGTCGTCGGCCGCGGTCGGCAGCGGCACGAGCACCGCGGCCCGTCCCGCCGCGGTCAGTTCCGCGATCGTGGTCGCCCCCGCGCGGCAGACGACGAGGTCCGCGGCGTTTATTTCCCGGTCCATGGCGAACAGGAACGGTTCCACCCGGGCCTCGAGCCCCGCCCGCCGGTACCCGTCGCGGACCAGTTCAAGGTCGCGCTCTCCTGTCTGATGCGTGATTGCCAGCCCGCCAGGGTGGAGTGCCAGTTGCGGCGCCGCCTCCACCATGGCCATGTTGATCGCGTGCGCGCCCTGGGAGCCGCCAAAGATCAAAATCCTCGGAGGTCCCGCGGCGCGCGACGCGGGGCGGCTGTGTTCCGACAAGAACTCCGGACGAACGGGGTTGCCAGCGACAATGGCCCTCCTTCCGAAATATCCAGCCGTCGACTCGAACGTGACCGCTGCCGCGCTGACGGCGCGCGCGAGCAGGCGGTTGGTCAAACCAGGCACGGCGTTCTGTTCGAGCAGCAGCGTCGGAATGCGGCGCAGCGCCGCGAACAGCACGACAGGCCCGGAGCTGTAGCCGCCGACGCCGATCACGAGATCCGGCGAGCGGCGCGAGAGGATCGACCACGCATCGAGGGCGCTCAGCGGCAGCAGCAGCACGCCGCGTATCCGCGCCGCGATCGACGTGCCTTTCAGTCCGGCGCTCCTCAGCAGATCGAGCTCGAACCCTTCGCGCGGAATCACGCGCGCCTCGATGCCCCGCGCTGTACCGGCGAACGTGATCCGCGCGTCGGGATGGCGCCGCAGCAGTTCGCGCGCGACCGCGACCCCCGGAAACAGGTGGCCCCCCGTTCCCCCGCCCGCAATCACCACCCGGATCGGTTTCATGCATCCTGCGCCGGCAGCGTCGTCGTGACGACGTGCGTGGACGAGGCATGCTGCGACACGTTCAGCAGGATCCCCATCCCGAGAAGGTTGATGAGCAGCGACGAGCCGCCGTAGCTCACGAACGGCAGCGGAATGCCTTTGGTCGGAAGCAACCCGAGCACGACGCTGATGTTGAAAAACGCCTGGAACCCGACCATCGTCGTCAGCCCCAGGGCGAGAAAGGCGCCGAAGCGATCGGGCGCGCGCACGGCGGTCCGCAGTCCCCGCCACGTGATCACGCAGAAGCAGGCGAGGACGACGGTCGCGCCAATCAGACCGAGCTCTTCGGAGATGACCGAATAAATGAAGTCGTTGTGTGGCTCCGGCAGATAGAACAGTTTCTGGACGCCGCCCATCAGCCCGCGGCCGAAGACGCCCCCCGTACCCACCGCGATGACCGACTGAATCATCTGGAACCCGTCCCCCAGCGGATCGGCCCAGGGATTGAGGAAGGCGAGCACGCGCCGCCGGCGATAGTCGGAAAATGCCAGCAGGAAGTACAGCGCGGGAAGAGACGCGAGGAACACGCCGGCCACATAGCGATAGTTGATGCCGGCCGCAAAGATCATCACTCCGGCGATCATCAGGACAGAGACCGAGGTGCCGAGATCCGGCTCCGCGAGGATCAGCGCGATAATCCCGGCGAGCACGATGCCGATCGGCAGCAGCGCGTACATCGGCTCGTCGATCCGATCCATGCGCCGCTCGAGGAGCGCCGCCATGAAGAAGATGACCACGATCTTCGCGAGCTCGGAGGGCTGGATCCCAAGCGGGCCCACGCCGAGCCACCGCGTCGCACCGTTGATCGGATGGCCGAACAGCACCGCGACCAGCGCAACGGCGACGAGCCCGAGCCCCGCCCAGATCACGACCGGCTGACGATAATTGCGGTAGTCCACGCGCATGATCACCGGCACGAGCACGAGCCCGAGGAGCGCCCAGGTCGCCTGTTTGAACAGGTAGAGATACGGATCGTGGTTCGTCTCCATCGCGACAACGGCCGAGGCGCTGTAGACCATCACCACGCTCGTACACACGAGCAGCAGCGTGGCCGTGAACAGCAACTTGTCTGATTTCAGCTTTCGCGCCATACTTCGCCGCTTGGCTGGCCTGAAGGCCAGCACCACCCGCGTCGGTGGTGCCACCTCTCGGCTGGCTTAATTAAAGGTTCCGCCGCGCCGCGCCGACAATTTCCCTGACAGCGCGCCAGGAAAATGTCGTCCTGAGCTCGTCGAAGGACGAACCGCGGACCGCGAAACCGTCAGCGTAAGCAGTCAGCAGTCATCAGCCGGACGGGGGCTAAGACACCACCCTCGCAGACCGGGGCAGCCTGCGTTCCCAGCGGACGGTTCTTCACCGCACCGGCCGGACTGATGACTGCTCACTGCTCACGCGTGACGTTCCATTCCTCCTGCAGCCGCGACACTTCCTGCTTGAACACGCGCCCCCGCTCCGCGTAATCGCGGAACATGTCGAAGCTCGCGCACGCCGGCGCCATCACGACGGTGTGCCCGGGCGACGCCGACGCGAACGCCGTGCGCACCGCCGACGATATGTCCGCCGCTTCGTGCACCGTGATGCGTTCCGACAGCGCGTCGACGATCACCGGCCGTGACTCGCCAATCGCGACGACCGTTGCGCGCCGCGCCTCCAGCGCCGGAAGCAGATCGCGGAAATCTCCCCCCTTGAAGCGGCCGCCGAGGATCACCACCAGCCCCTCGCCGAAGCTCTCGATCGCGCGCCGGGCGGCCTCGATGTTCGTGGCCTTCGAGTCATTGACGAACCGCACGCCGCCGACTTCGCCGGCGGGTTCCAGCGCATGCTCCAGGCCGGGGAACGCTTCGACCGCGCGCGTCATCGCCGCCGCGTCAACGCCGGCGACCCACGCCACAGCGGACGCAGCCACGACATCGGCGACGAGGTGTGGCCCGAGCAGCCGGATCGAGGACAGCGGCACGAGCGGCTCGACGCGGTCTGCGTGGCGCCGCACGATGACGTCACCGTCGACGACAACGCCGTCGCGGAGGCCGCCGCTCATCGAGAACAGCAGCTGCCGCGCGTGTCCGTCGACCGCCATCGCCAGCGATGCCGCGTCCTCCGCGTTCAACACCGCCCAGTCGTCGTCGGTCTGTCTCGCGAAGATCTGCGACTTGGCGGACGCGTACTCCTCGACGGTCGCGTGGCGATCGAGGTGATCGGCCGAGAAATTGAGAAGCACCGCGATCCAGGGCCGGAACGTGTCCGTCGCCTCGAGCTGAAAGCTGCTGGCTTCGACAACGTGGATCGTGTCTTCCGTCGAGGCGTCGACCTGGGCGCTCAGGGCGAGTCCGATGTTGCCGCCGACGAGCACGCGCCGGCCGCCCGCTTCGAGCATCCGCCCGGTCAGCGTCGTCGTCGTCGATTTCCCCTTTGTGCCGGTGATCGCGATCACCTTGCCGCGGAGCCAGCGGAACGCAAGTTCGAGCTCGCCGATGACGGGGACGCCCGCGCTGCGCGCCGCCTCGAGTACCGGCTGACGGAATGGAACTCCGGGGCTCGTGACGACGAGATCCGCGCCGGTGAAGGTCGCCACCTGGTGGCCGCCGAGCTCGAGCTCGACACCCGCGGCGCGCAGCCGCTCTTCATCGTCCAAGCTGTCGCGCTGATCGCTGAGGATCACCGTCGCGCCGCGCCTGACGAGGAGCTCCGCGGCAGCGATGCCACTCCGCGCCGCACCCGCCACCGTGACGCGCTTGCCTCGAACGGAGAACGTACGTTCGGTCGTCATCGCAGTTTCAACGTCGTCAGGCTGAAGAGCGCGAAGATGATCGCGAGGATGACGAACCGGGTGATGACTTTGGGTTCGCTCCACCCGATCAGCTCGAAGTGATGATGGACCGGCGCCATCTTGAACACGCGTCGCCCTGTCGTCTTGAACGAGGCGACCTGGATGATCACCGACGCGGCTTCCATCACGAACACGCCGCCGACGACGACGAAGAGAATTTCCTGCTTGATGAGCAGCGCCACGGTGCCGAGCGCGCCGCCGAGACCGAGCGATCCGACGTCGCCCATGAAGATCTCCGCGGGATAGCAGTTCCACCAGAGGAAACCGAGGCTCGCGCCGACCAGCGCGCCGCAGAAGATCGTCAGCTCCGCCGCGAGCGGCGGCAGGCGAACGAGCTGCAGGTAGTTCGAGAACACGACGTGCGTCGACACATACGCGAGCGCGGTGAATGCCGCGGCCGACACGGCGAACACGCTGATCGCCAGGCCGTCGAGGCCGTCCGTCAGATTGACCTCGTTGGTCGCCCCGACGAGAAACACCACGGCAAAGACGATGTAGAGCACGCCGAGATCGGGAATCAGGCGCTTGAAGAACGGGAAGATCAGCCGCGTGCTGTACAGAGACGGCTCGTGCCAGGCCATCACCTGCAGCGCGACGCCGACCGCAAGCGCGGCGACGATCTGCCATGCCATCTTGTAGCGGGGCCGCAGACCGTGATGGGTCTTGCGGACGATCTTCAGGTAATCGTCGGCAAAACCGATCGCGCCGAACGCTGCCGTCGACAGCACCGCAATCCAGATGAACGGATCGGTGAGGTCCGCCCAGAGCAGCGTCGGCACAAGCGCCGAGGTCAGGATCAATACCCCGCCCATCGTCGGCGTGCCCGCCTTCGTGCGATGCGTGGCGGGTCCATCCTGGCGAATGACCTGGCCGATCTGGAAGTCGCGAAGCTTGTGGATCATCAGCGGACCGACGAACAGGCCAATCACGAGCGCCGTCAGGCTCGCCGCGGCGGTGCGGAACGTGATGTAGCGCGTCACGTTGAAGACCGCCATGTGCGTGTGGAGCGGGTACAGCAGGTAATAGAGCATCAGGCGTACTCCGCTTTCAGGCGATCGACGACGACGTCGGTGCCGATGCCGCGCGAGCCCTTGACGAGGACGAGATCGCCGGGACGCACACGCTGCAGCGCCAGGGTCGCGGCTTCGGTGTTCGTGGGCACGTAAGCAACGGCGTCGTCGGGCATCCCGGCGCGAACGGCGGCGTCCGCGAGGGCGCGCGCGGACGTGCCGCCGACCGCGATCAGCAGGTCCAGTCCTGCGCCGGCTGCGATCGCGCCGCACTCCTCGTGCAGCCGGACGCTGTGCGATCCGAGCTCGAGCATCTCGCCGAGCACCGCCACCTTCCGCGCGCTGCCGGTCGCGGTCGTCAACGTGTGCAGCGCGCGGCGAAGCGCCGCCGGGCTCGAGTTGTACGAGTCGTCGATCAGCGTGAGCCCGCCGGGCAGCCGCAACAGTTCGCCGCGGCGATGCGCGGGGCGCAGCATCGCGGCGCGCGACTTGATGTCGTCGAGCGATATGTCGAACTGCAGCGCCACGGCGGTGGCGGCGAGCACGTTCGCAAGATTTCCCAGTCCGAGCAGCGGCGTCGCCACATCCACGTCGCCGATCGGGGTGCGCACGACCGCGCTCGTCCCCTCCAGGCCACGCTCTTCGACGGTCTTCGCGCGCACATCGGCGGGCTGCTGGATCCCGAAGGTCACGACGCGGCCTGCAAACGCCCTCGCGCGCACGGCGACCCGCGGGTCGTCGGCGTTCGCGACGAGCACGTCATCGCGCCGCGTGTGCTCGAGGATCTCGGCCTTCGCGTCGGCGATCGCGTCCGCGGACGCGAAGAACCCGAGGTGGGCGTCGCCGACGTTCGTCCACACGCGGACCTCCGGCTCGGCGATGCCGACGAGCGTCCGAATTTCACCGGGATGGTTCATGCCGAGCTCAACGACTGCCACCTCGGGCCGCGACCGAAGCTCGAGGAGCGACAGCGGCAGGCCGATCTGGTTATTGAGATTCCCCTTGTTCCGGAACACCTGGTAGCGCGCCGCCAGGAACTCCGCCGCCACTTCCTTCGTGGTGGTCTTCCCCGCGCTGCCAGTGATCGCCACGACGCGCGCGCCGGACCGGCGCCGCACCTCGCGCGCGATCTGCTGGAGCGCCAGCGTCGTGTCCGCGACGCCAATCACCACGGTTTCCGCCGCCGTAGTCGTCGATCCCGCGGCGGTCTCCGCCACGATCGACTCCGCGAGCACGCCGATCGCGCCGCGCTCGAGCGCGTCGCCCACGAACCGGTGTCCGTCGAACCGCTCCCCGCGAATCGCGATAAAGAAATCTCCATGCGCGATGGTCCGCGAATCGATCGAGATACCCTCGACGGGCTGCCGCGCCTCACCCCGCATCAACCGCCCGCCGGTCGCGGCCGCAATATCCCCGGCGGTCAGCGGCACTCGCTCCACGCCGCTACGACACTCTCGAGCGCGCGCGCCGCCGCGCCAGCGCCTCGCGCGCCACGTCGACGTCGTCGAACGGCAGCGTGCGGTCGCCGATCTCCTGGTACTTTTCGTGCCCCTTGCCCGCAATCAGCACGAGATCACCGGGGCGCGCTTCGCGGACGGCGCGCGCGATCGCTTCCTTGCGATCCACGATCGCGAGACAAGGCGTGGATTTCCGCGCCGGCTGGCCTTTCGGCGGCGTGCGATCGGGCGGCATCACGATGCCGCGCTTCACTTCCTCGATGATCTGTTCCGGATCTTCGGAGCGCGGGTTGTCGGACGTGACGATCACGAGATCGCTGAGCCGCGCCGCGACGGCGCCCATGAGCGGCCGCTTCGTGCGATCGCGGTCGCCGCCGCAGCCGAAGACCGTGATCAGGCGTCCGGTGGCGAGCGGCCGCGCCGTCTCGAGCAGGTTCTTCAGCGCATCGTCGGTGTGCGCGTAGTCGACGACCACACGAACGTCATCGCCAGCGCCGGAGATGAGCTGGAAACGCCCGGGCACGTCTGACAGGGTGGCGACACCTTCCTCGATCGCGCTGAACGGCAGGTCGAGCGCCATCGCGGCAGCGACCGCCGCGAGAATGTTGTAGGTGTTCGGCCGGCCCACCAGCGAAGAGCGCAGGCGCAGCGTGCCGCGCGGCGTGCGCGCCTCGAACGCGAGCCCGTCGAGCGAGTACGACAGGGGACCCGGGCGAACGTCGGCTGACGCGTCGATCGCATAGGTGACGGGGCGCTTCGCGACGGCGGCGAGCTCGGTGCCACGGCGGTCGTCGACGTTTGCCACGCCGAACCCGTCGTCAGGCAGCAGCTCGAACAGGCGGCGCTTGGCGCGGAAGTACTGCTCCATGTCGCCGTGGAAGTCGAGGTGATCGCGCGTCAGATTCGTGAAGATTGCGGCCGAGAACCGCAGGTGGTCGGCCCGGCGCAGCGACAGCGCGTGTGATGACACTTCCATGACGCACGCGGAGCAGCCCTGCGTCACCATCTCGCGCAGCATTCCCTGGAGATCCGGCGCCTCGGGCGTCGTGCGCGCCGCATCGATCTCGCGGCGGCCGATCCGGTAGCCGATCGTCCCAATCCGCCCCGACTTCAGACCCGCTGCTTCGAAGATGGATGTCAGCAGGTATGAAGTCGTCGTCTTGCCATTCGTGCCGGTGATGCCGACCAGCGTGAGCTCGTGACTCGGATGTCCGTAGAACTCCGCGGAGAGCGCAGCCAGTGCGAGTCGCGCATCGGCGACGCGCACCCATGGTACCGTCAGCGCTTCTGGCGGTTCCGATTCCGACACGACCGCAATCGCGCCGCGCTTCACGGCATCGCGCGCGAATGCGGTACCGTCGGCTTTGACACCACGGAGGGCGACGAACACCGATCCCGGCCCTGCCTGCCGGGAGTCGTACGCCACCGAGGTCACCGTGGTGTCGCCGACGGAACCCGACGATCCGATCGCCTCGACCGTGCGGAGCAGCTCGCGGAGCGTCACTGCTGCGCTCCCTGCGCCGGCAGCGTCGCGCGACGTCCGAGCTTCAGCACACACGCATCGCCGTGCGCGAGGAGAGCGCCCGCGGCCGGCGACTGCTCGATCACGAACCCGTCGCCGCTGATGCGCGCGGTGAGGCCGACGCGCGTCAGCGTTCGCAGCGCGTCGCGCGCGCTGAGGCCCCGCAGATCCGGCATCTCACCGGGCTCAGTCGTCTCCGTCGCGTGGAGCGCTGGAACGGGCGCGGCGATGGGCGTTGCCGCCATCTCCGTCGCGTCGTGGCGTGCGACGATCACCGGCGGCTGCGGGTTGACGGTTGCCCCGATTCCAAGATGCCTCAGTGTCGCGTCGGCGATGCGCTTGAAGACCGGCGCCGAGACGACCGCGCCGTAATAGCCCTTTGCGTGCGGCGAATCGATGACGACCACGATCACGACGGCCGGCTTGCGCGACGGCACGAATCCGACAAACGACGCGTTGTAGTCCGATTTCGAGTAGTGCTGGTTCACGAGCTTCGACGCGGTGCCGGTCTTGCCCGCGACCGTGTACCCGTCCATCTGCGCGAAGCTCTTCGCCGTGCCGCGCTCCACGACCGCTTCCATGATTCGGGTCATCGTCGCCGCGGTGTCCTGCGTGATCGCGCGCCGGATCACCTTGCGCGGCACTTCCTCGCGGCGGCCGTTCCGGATGAACGCGCGGACGACGTGCGGCTCCATGAGTTCGCCGCCGTTGGCGACGGCGCTGACGGCGCTGGCCATCTGCAGCGGTGTGACGCCCACCTGGTAGCCCATCGACACCGAGGCGAGCGCGCTGTCGTTCATGCGCGCGGCGTCCCACACGATCCCGGGGTTCTCGCCGCGGAAATCAGGGGCGAGCGTCTGCCCGAATCCAAACCGGTTGACGTAGCGCACGAGCCGTTCGGGCCCGAGCTTCATCCCGACTCTGATCGCCCCGACGTTGCTCGACTTCGCGACGACGTCGATGAAGCGGAGCACGCCGTATTCGTGCGTGTCGCGGATCACGCGCGGTCCGAACCTGATGTAGCCCGGGCTGCAGTCGATCGGATCGTCGGGGGTGATGAGCCCCTCCTCGATCGCGGCGGAGGCGGTCACCACCTTGAAGGTCGATCCCGGCTCGTACAGGTCCAGGACGGCGCGATTGCGGCGCGCGGCCTCGTCGGCAGTGCCGAACGCGTTCGGGTTGAAGGTCGGCCAGTTCGCGAGCGCGAGGATTTCGCCGGTGCGCGGATCCATGATGACCGCCGAGCCGGCGAGCGCTGCGTTTTCCGCGACCCCCGCACGCAGCTCGCGATCGGCGACGTACTGCAGGTACTCATCGATGGTGAGCTCGAGGCCCTCACCCGCGGTCGGCGGTCGCTCCTCGCGCGTCGACATCGCGTGGCGCCGCGCGTCGGTCTGGACGAGCATCTTGCCTTCGCGTCCGCGGATCCGCGCGTCGAATGCGGACTCGAGCCCCGCGAGGCCGCCGTTGTCGAGCCCGACGTAGCCGAGGACATGCGCGGCGAGCTCTTTCTTCGGGTAGTAGCGGCGGCTCTCCTTGTAGTACAGGAGGCCCGGCAGATCGAGCGCCTTCACGCGACGCGCTTCGTCGGGCGAGATCTGGCGCGCGAGATATGCGAACTGGCTCCTGGTGCGCAGCCGCTCGCTCATGACCACGCGCTGCTGCGGTGTGCAGTCGTCGAGCGCGCCGCAGACAAGCGAGGCGACCCGATCGGGGTCGGTGATTTCCGAGGGATCCGCGGCGATCGTGTCCGCGTCGACGCTGTAGGCGAGCACGTGGCCGGCGCGGTCGACGATCTCGCCGCGCTTGGCCGGCAGCTTCACGGTCTTGAGCTGCTGCCGATTGGCGCGCGCCATCATGTCCGCGTGCTGGAAGACCTGCAGATACACGAGGCGCGCTTCGATGCCGGCTGTCCAGAACCCGAACAAGACGGCGCAGATGACCAGGCGCGACCGCAGGCACTCGCGCCACCCGGCGGGCGCGGCCAGCAGCTCACGGCGCACGACCCGCTGTGCGGGCCGGCTCCAGGGGAGCCTGAATCTGCTGCCGTGTTCGTCCGCCACCGATCCTCCTCAGGAGCCCTGGTCCGTCAGCGCGCCGCGATGATGGACTTCGCGGGGGGCGCCGACGGCGTCACCCGTTCGAGCACGATGGCCTGGTCGCGCGACGGCGCGATCAGGTGCAGTTGCTTGGTCGCGATCTGCTCGATGCGCGACGGCGCGCGCAGCGTCTCGATCTCCAGCCGCAGGTGACGGTTGATTTCCTCCTGTTCGGCGCGCTCCTGCTGCATCCGCTGCATCTCGTAGCCGTGCCCGAGCAGCGCGAAGCGCTGCCAGGCGGAGAACAGGATCACGAGCGACAGGAAGCCGCCGATCGCCAGCGTCTGCAGCAGCTGGCGATGACGCGCCTCGTCGACCTCGCGGACGATCGGGTTGTTCCGGACGTCCTTCTTGATCGCGTACTCGAAATCAATCCCGTTCATGCGAGCCTCTCAATCGCGCGCAGTTTCGCGCTCCGCGCGCGCGGGTTCCGCGCGACTTCCGCGTCGCCCGGCACCACGGGCTTTCGCGTCAGGACGCGGAGCGCGTCCTCCCCCGCCGCGAGCGCCCGGAACACGTGCTTCACGATGCGATCCTCGAGCGAGTGGAACGTGATGACCGCGAGCCGGGCGCCCGCGCGCAATACGCGCGACGCCTCGATCAGGAACGCATCGAGTCCGTCGAGCTCCCGGTTGACCCAGATGCGCAGCGCCTGGAACGTGCGGGTCGCCGGATCAATTCGCTGATACTCCTTGCGCGGGACGGCGCGCCGCACGATCTCGGCGAGCTGCCCGGTCGTCACGATCGGCGAGCTGCCGCGCGCTTCGACAATCCGCCGCGCGATCCGCCGCGAAAACCGCTCCTCTCCGAACTGGTAGATGACGTTCGCGAGATCCTCTTCGCCGACCTCGGCGAGCAGCTCCGCCGCGGTGGGCCCCTGCGTCTGGTCCATGCGCATGTCGAGCGGCTCGTCGCGCCGGAAACTGAACCCGCGACCCTCGGCATCGAACTGCATCGACGAGACGCCCAGGTCCGCCAGCGCACCGTCGATACCGTCGATGGAGCGCGTCTCGAGCACCGCGCGCAGCTGGCGATAGTCGGCGTGCACGAGCTCGACGCGATCCGCCCAGGGCGCGAGCGACTCCCCCGCGAGCCGAAGCGCGGTCGGGTCGCGATCGAGCCCGATGAGCCGCGATGCGCCCGCCGCGAGCAGCGCGCGCGCGTGGCCGCCGAGGCCTACGGTGCAGTCGACGAAGAGCCCTCCGCGCGAGGGCTCGAGCAGCGCGATCGTTTCCGCGAGCATCACCGGTTCGTGCATCGCGTCCATGTCAGATGCCGAAATCCGACAACGCTCGCGCGTCGTCGTCGGTGTACGGTTCGCGCTGCAGCTTCGCGACGAACCGTTCGTGGCTCCAGATGTCGAGGTATGCGACCTGGCCGAATACGTCCACATCGCCGTTCATGCCGGCCGACTCGCGGAGCCGGCCGTGAATCAGCACGCGTCCCTGCGTGTCGAACTCGCCGGTCTGGCCAAAATAGTTCACGCGATCGAGAAACTTCACGCGTGCGGGATGCGTGGAGGGCATGCGCGCGAGCTTTTCCTCGAGTTCGAGCCACACCGGCATTGGATAGATGCGGACGTACTCCCCCGTGAGGCTCGTCACGAACAACTCCTTTCCGTGCTTCGTTTCCACGAGGCTGCGGAAGGCGTTCGGGATCTTGAGCCTGCCTTTGTCATCAATTCTGGCGGCGTAGTTGCCCCGGAGCACGTTTCTCTACTCCACTTTGCTCCACAAAATTCCACCGCGATAGTAGAGAAGCGGAGCCCGGCTGTCAACGTAAAACCAACGTGCTGAGAGGCTTACGCTTTATTTTCGCCACGGCGAACAAACAGGCGAAGGTGGACTGCCTTGGCGCCACCGCGTGCTAGGATGGGCAGATCTGCTCAACCGAAGGGCCCTGATAGATGCTGCGTGCTGGATTGATAGGTTTCCCGGCTTCAGGAAAGACCGCGCTGTTTCAGTTGCTGACGAGCGCGCGCGAGGCGCCCCGCCCCGGCGGAAAATCCGAAGCCAACGTCGGCGTGTCCCGCGTGCCTGACGAGCGGCTCGACAAGCTGACCGAGTTGTTCAACCCCCGCAAACACGTTCCCGCGACGGTCGAATTCGCAGACATCGCCGGCGTGGGCGGCGCGAAGACCGGCGCAGCGGCGCTCCTGGACGTCGCGCCGTTCCGGAATGCAGACGCGCTCCTCCACGTCGTCCGCATGTTCCGCGATCCGGCGGTTCCCCATCCCGCGGGATCGATCGACCCCGCGCGGGATGTGCGCACGATGGAAGACGAAGTCATCCTCGCGGACCTCGGCGTCGTAGAGCGCCGGCTGGAGCGCCTCGAAAAAGATCTCAAGAAGGCCAGCAATCCCGACCTGAAGAAAGAGCAGGAGATTCTGCTGCGCTGCCGCGCGGCGCTCGAAGAGGGAAAGGCGCTGCGCGCACTCGATCTGTTCGCGGAGGATGCGAAGCGGCTCCGCGGGTTCCAGTTCCTCTCGGCGAAGCCGCTGCTGATCGTGCTGAATCTCGATGAATCCGATCTGCCGCATGCGGATGACGCGGTGAAGCTCGCAGGACTCGAGTCGTTCCTTGCGGGGGCCGCGACGCGCGCCGTTCCCATCTGCGCGAAGATCGAGCTCGAGATCGCGCAGCTCGAACCGGAGGATGCGGCCGCCTTCATGACGGACCTCGGGCTGCACGAATCCGGCCTCGATCGCGTCATCCGGGCCAGCTACGATCTGCTCGGCTATATTTCGTTCTTCACCGTTGGCGAGGACGAGAACCGCGCATGGTCGATCCCGCGGAACACGCCGGCGGTCGTTGCCGCGGGCGAGATCCACACGGACATTTCACGCGGGTTCATTCGCGCGGAGGTCGTCCGGTACGAGCACCTGCTCGCGCGCAGAACGCTCGCCGCGTGCCGCGAGCACGGCGAGCTTCGCCTCGAGGGAAAGGATTACATTGTTCAGGACGGCGATGTGATCAACTTCCGGCACGCCACGTAGGAGCGTCGGTGACAATGTTGAATGTTGAATGTTGAATGCTGAAATCTTCAATTAACATTGAGCATTGAGCATTCATCATTGAGCGTTCACACTGTTCTCGTCTGCGAGGCGCAGGTGCCGTTCGTGCACGGCGGGGCGGAGGTTCACGTCCGTCAGCTCGTGCGCGAGCTGCGCGCGCGCGGCTTCGAGGCGGAGCTCGTGAGCGTGCCGTTCAAGTGGTACCCGAAGGAGGAGATCCTTCCGCACGCGGCGGCGTGGCGGCTGCTCGACCTGAGCGAAAGCAACGGGCGCCCCGTCGACCTCGTCATCGGAACGAAATTTCCGTCCTACTTCGCGCGGCATCCGAACAAGATCGCGTGGCTCATTCATCAGTATCGTGCGGCGTACGAGTTGTGCGGCACCGAGTACAGCGATTTCGCGCACACCGAGCTCGACGTCGGTCTCCGCGACACGATTATGCGGCTCGATACGGAGATGCTGGGCGAATGCCGACAGATCTTCACGAACGCGCGAAACACCGCGTCGCGCCTCGCGAAGTTCAATGGCCTGCAGGCGGAAGCCGTGTACCATCCGCCACAGCTCGCGCCACGGCTCGTGACAGGCCCGTACGGCGACTACGTTCTGTCGGTCGGCCGCATCGAATCAGTGAAGCGCGTCGATTTGATCGTCAAGGCACTCGCACACGTCGATCCCCCGGTGCGGCTGATGGTCGCCGGCGACGGAACGCAGCGGCAGAACGCGGAGCGCGCGGCCGAGAACGCCGGCGTCTCGGATCGCGTGACATTCCTCGGCTCGGTGGGCGACGACGACCTCATCGGCTTGTATGCCGGCGCACTCGCCGTGATTTATCCGCCGTATGACGAAGATTTCGGCTACGTCACGCTCGAGGCATTTCTCGCGCGGAAGCCGGTGGTCACGTGTTCTGATTCGGGCGGGCCGAACGAGTTCGTGATGGATGGCGTGAATGGCTTCGTCTGCGCACCGGAGCCCGGCGCCCTCGCGAGCGCCATCAATCGGCTTGCATCGGACCGGGCACGGGCTGCGGCGATGGGCGACGCAGGACGCGAAGTTGCCGCGGGCATCACCTGGGACGGCGTCATCGAAAAGCTCACGTCATTGCCATAATCGGCAGAATCGCCATAATTGCCGTAATTCGACCGTCTTACGGCAACTCTCAAATTACGGCGATTTTGGCAATTGTGGCAGTTTTGGCAATTCATTGAAGAAGCTGATTATCCAGATCCCCTGCCTGAACGAGGCGTCGACGCTTCCGGCGACGCTCGCCGATCTGCCTCGTTCGGTTTCAGGAATCGACGTCGTCGAGGTGGTCATCATCGACGACGGATCCCGGGACGGCACGGCTGACGTGGCGCGGCGCTGCGGCGCCGAGCACGTCGTCCGCCTGCGGCGCAACAAGGGGCTCGCCGCGGCGTTCATGGCCGGCATCGATGCCTCGCTGAAGGCCGGCGCCGACTTCATCGTCAACACGGACGCGGACAATCAGTATTCGGCGCGCGACATTCCGCGCCTGCTCGCGCCGCTCCTGAGCGGTGAGGCCGATATCGTGATCGGAGATCGCAACATCGCCGAGCTGCAGCACATGTCGTGGCGGAAGCGGCAGCTCCAGCGCCTCGGCAGCTGGGTCGTGCGGCAGGTCTCGAATACGACGGTGCCCGACACCACGAGCGGCTTCCGCGCTTACACACGCGAAGCCGCGCTGCGGATGACGATCGTGTCCGAGTTCTCATATACGCTCGAATCGATCATCCAGGCTGGCAAGAACCGGATGGCTATCGCGCACGTGCCCGTCGCGACGAATCCGCGCACGCGCGAGTCGCGGCTTTTCGGCAGCGTCTTTTCGTACATCAAGCGATCGGCTGCGACCATCGTCCGGATCTACGCGATGTACGAGCCGTTGAAGGTCTTCACGTACATCGGATTGATAGTGTTCGGGGCGGGCTTCGCAATCTCGCTGAGGTTTTTGTACTACTTTTTCACGCAATCGGCCGTCGAGCGCAGCGGGCATCTGCAGTCGCTGATCGCCTCCGCCATCCTGATGATCGTCGGCTTCATCGTGCTCGTCATCGGCCTCCTTGCTGACGTGAACGCCGGCAACCGGAAGCTGATCGAAGATCTGCTGTACCGAGTCCGGATGATGGAAGTGCGGCAGCACGAAGCGCGTCGGAACGACGAGCGGCCGGCGCTCACCAGCGACGATCGGTGGGACTCCTAGTGGCCGATCCGTCAGCTGTGTCGGTCGTCATTCCTGCCTACAACGAAGCGGACGTCATCGGCGAAGTGGTCGCGGCGCTCGCCTCCGCCGCGGCGTGGCACGAAATCATCGTCGTTGACGACGGATCGCGGGACGGGACCGGCGCGCGGGCGATCGCGGCAGGCGCGACGGTCGTCACGCACCCATACAACAAGGGCAACGGCGCCGCAGTGAAGAGCGGCATCAGGCGCGCGAGCGGCGAGTTCGTGCTGGTCATCGACGGCGATGGTCAGCATCGGCCAGACGATGCGCGGCGGGTCGTATCGAAACTCGGCGAATACGACCTCGTCATCGGCGCGCGTGCGACGTCGACGCAGGCAACGCTGGCACGGAAGCTCGGCAACGCGATGCTGAACGGATTCGCAACTTATCTGACCGCACGCGAGATTCCGGACCTCACGTCGGGGTTCCGCGCGGCACGTCGAGAACACCTGCGCGAGTTCCTGCACCTGCTGCCGAACGGGTTTTCAACGCCGACCACCACCACGCTCGCGTTCATCAAGGCTGGCTACAACGTGGCGTTCGAGCCGACGGACGCGCGTCCGCGTGTCGGGACCTCGAAAATCAAGCTCGCGCGTGACGGCGCCAAGTTCTTCATGATCATCCTGAAGATCGTCACACTCTTCAGTCCGCTCCGCGTCTTCCTACCGCTTGCCGGGGCAAGCGTCCTGCTGGGAATCGTGTACGGATTGTGGAACGTCGTCGCGCACTCGCGCATTCCGAACGGCGCCGTGCTTTTGATCCTGTTCGGCGTGATGGTGTTCCTCGTCGGGCTGGTCTCCGAGCAGATCTCCGCGCTCCGTTTCGAGGGGCGGCAGTAACTCCACGCCGGATGTCGATGAACCCGATTTCGGGGCGGCGGCTGGTGCTCGCAGCAGCTGCAGTGGGCCTCGTCGCGCGGCTCGCGTTCGGGTTCCTGTACTGGGTCCACAAGCCGTTGACGCACGACGAGCGTGAATACCTCGCGCTCGCGCAGAGCCTGACGGCGGGACACGGCTTCACCTACGATCCGGCGTACGAGAGCGGGACGACGCAGCAGTTCGGCCGCGCGCCTGCATATCCGGTGTTCCTGGCCGCCATCGGCGGGGGCAAGGGGAATTACGACGCCGCGCCTGCGCGCGTCAAAGTCGCGCAATCGCTCGTCGGTGCCGCCGGCGTGTGGCTCATCGGGCTGCTCGCGTGGAGGCTCGCGGGGGCGAAAGCAGCGGCGGCCGCCGCCTGGATTGCCGCGATCTATCCGCCGCTCGTCTGGATTGCCGCGTACGTCCTGAGCGAGGCGCTCTACTGCACGATCGCCCTCGGGACAGTGTTGCTTCTCGATCGCGCCGTCGATCGCCGCGATGCGCGACAGCCCTCATCCAGCCGCAGCGCAGCGGCGGGGGCGCTCTGCGGCCTCGCGATCCTGATCCGTCCGGCGATGCTGTTTTTCGTTCCGCTTGCGGTCCTCTGGCTGATCGTGCGGCGGCATTTCACGATCGCGGCGGTTCTCGTCGCCACAGCACTTCTCGTCGTCGCGCCATGGAGCGTCCGAAACTACCGGACCTACGGACGATTCGTCCTCGTGGCGTCCGAAGGAGGCGTGACGTTCTGGACGGGGAACCATCCGCTGGCCCGCGGCGAAGGAGATCTCGCCGCGAATCCCGACATCAAGATCGCGGAACTCGAGTTCCGCGCCGGGCATCCGGGGCTGACGGCCGAGCAGCTCGAGCCGCTCTACTATCGCGAGGCGGTGGGCTACATCGCGAGCCATCCCGCCTGGTGGGCCGGACTGCTGGCGCGAAAACTCTTCTACACGGTTGTCCCGATCGGCCCGTCCTATACGCTACACTCGACGTTGTACGCGGCCTCGTCCATCGCCTCGTACCTGCTCCTGGTTCCATTCGCAATCGCCGGCGCGCGCGCGTACCGGCGGCGGCGCGGCGCGCCCGAGACATTGTTCCTGCTGGCCGCCTCCGCGGTGATCGTCTGCGTCCTGTTTTTTCCCCAGGAGCGATTCCGGATCCCGGTGATCGATCCGACGTTAATTGTGTGCGCAGGACTTTTTGCGGCTGACCGTTCATGAATGTTCTAACCGTCGTCCCGACCTACAACGAGCGCGACAATCTGCCGATCCTCGCGCGCGGCGTGCTGGCCCACGAGGGTTACCGCATGCTGGTGGTCGACGACGGGTCGCCCGACGGCACGGGGAAGATCGCGGACGGCCTGGCGTCGCAGTATCCGGGCCGCGTGGAGGTGATGCATCGCACCGGAAAGCGCGGGCTGGGGCGGTCCTACATCGACGGACTGCGGCACGCGCTCGCGACGACCGACGCCGAGCTGATTTGCCAGATGGACGCGGACCTCTCCCACAATCCGGAATACCTGCCGGCGCTTGCGGCTGCCGCCGAGCACGCGGACGTGGTCATCGGCTCGCGCTACATGAACGGCGTCAGCGTCGTGAACTGGCCGCTGCACCGAATCTTCCTGAGCACGTTTGCCAATCGCTACATCCGCACGGTGACAGGATTGTCGGCGAGCGATTGCACGAGCGGGTTTCGCTGCTGGCGACGCGCGGCGCTCCAGCGCCTGCCGCTCGATGCCATGGTGTCGGACGGCTACGCGTTCCTCGTGGAGATGCTGTTCGACGCGGCGCGCACTGGATGCCGTATCGCGGAAGTGCCGATCATTTTCGTCGAGCGTCGCGAGGGGCAGTCGAAGATGTCGTCGCACGTGATCCTGGAGTCCCTGTTCATGCCGTGGCGCCTGAAGCTGCGCGGCGCCCGCCGCTGACGTCATGCGCCATGTCGTCGTGATGGTGACGACGTCGTACCCGCGGTTTCCCGGCGACAGCGTCGGCACGTTCATGGAGCCGATCGCGCGATCGGTCGCGGCGCGCGGCCACGCCGTCCACATCGTTGCGCCGTGGCACCCCCTCGTGACGCGCGCACGCGAAGAAGACGGCGTCCAGTTTCACTTTTACCGCTACGCGCCGCTGCGGGCACTGAATGTGTTCGGCTACGCCGCCGCAATGCGCGCAGACGTCAGCCTGCGCGCTGCCGCGTATCTCGCAGCGCCGCTCGCGCTGGCACAGGGCTGGCGCACCGCGCGGAAAATTGCGCGGCGTCATCGCGCGACCGTCATGCACGGCCACTGGGTCGTGCCGGGAGGCATCACGGCGTCGGTCGCGGCGCCGGCGCTGCCGCTCGTGGTGAGCCTCCACGGCTCCGACGTCTACGTGGCGGAGACCTTTGCGCCGGCGCGCCTGGCGGCGCGATTCGCGTTCCGGCGCGCCGGCTTCGTGACGGCCTGCAGCCGCGATCTGGCCACCCGCGCGGTCGCGCTCGGGGCGGATCCCGCGCGCATGGAGACCATTCCCTACGGCGTCGACGTGGAGCGCTTCCGGCCGGACGCGGCCGTCCGCGCTGCGCGCCGCCGCGAGCTCGCGGTTGAAGAACACGTGCCGCTGTGCGTCGCCGCCGGGCGCCTCGTCAAGAAGAAAGGATTCGAATATCTGCTGGAGGCGATCGCGAGCGTGCCTGGCGTAGTGCTCGCGATTGCCGGTGAAGGCACGCTGCACGATGAGCTCACCGCGCGGGCACGGGCGGCGGGTGTCATGGAGCGCGTGCGCCTGCTCGGCAACCAGACGCAGGATCGCGTCGGCGAACTGTTCGCCGCGGCGGACATGATCTGCGTGCCCTCCATCCGCGACGACCGCGGCAACGTCGACGGACTCCCAAACGTCGCGCTCGAAGCGCTTGCGTCGGGCACCCCGGTCATAGCCACGACCGCCGGCGGCATCGGTGCGGTCGTCGAAAATGGCCGGACGGCGATCGTTGTACCGGAACGCGACGCGGCCGCGATTGCGGCGGCAATCGTTCGCATCGAGGCGGATCCCGGGGCGTCGCGAGCCCTCGGGGCCGCGGCACGCGCCGCCGTCGCGGAACGGTTCGGCTGGGGACGAACCGCCGAACGATTCGAGGCCGCGTACGACCGCGCGCTTGCCTTTAAATCCCGCTCCAGCTAAGATTTACGGCTCACTCCCATGCCGGCAACAGGTTCGGTGAAGCCAGGGCTCAGTGTGTTCTTCCCCGCGTACAACGACAGCGGGACGATCGCGAGCCTCGTCATCACGGCGCTGCAGACCGCACGCGGCCTCACCGACAACTTCGAGGTGATCATCGTCAACGACGGGAGCGTCGACGCCACCGCGCAAATCGCGAACGAGCTCGCGCGGACGTATCCGCAGGTCAAGGTCGTGCATCATCACGGCAACCGCGGCTACGGCGGCGCGCTGCGGAGCGGCTTCGAGGCGGCCACCCGCGAACTGGTCTTCTACACGGACGGCGACGCGCAATACGATCCGGCCGAGATGGCGCTGCTGTGGGACGCCTTCAACGAGAACGTCGACCTTGTGAACGGGTACAAGATCAGTCGGTCGGATCCCTTTCATCGCATCGTCATCGGCCGCATCTACCACCACACGGTGAAGCGGCTCTTCGGCCTGCGCGTTCGCGACGTCGACTGCGACTTCAGGCTGCTGCGCCGATCGATCTTCGACAAGGTGCTGCTCGAAAAGAGCAGCGGCGTCATCTGCCTCGAAATGATGAAGAAGATTCAGGACGCGGGGTTCCGCATCGCGGAGGTGCCGGTGCATCACTATCACCGTGCATACGGAAAATCGCAGTTTTTCAATTTCGCGCGGCTGTTCAAGACCGCGGTGGACGTCGGAAAACTCTGGCTGGCGCTCGTCGTGAGACGCGAACACGTGCGCGGCGGGCACGCCGCTGTGACCGAGCCGGTGTCAGGACCGGGAGATCGCGTGTGACGGACGCGTATCTCGAGTTCTACGCGGGATGCCGCGTGATGATCACCGGCGGCGTCGGGTTCATCGGCAGCAATCTCGCCCGGCGCCTCGTCGACCTCGGCGCTGACGTGCTCATCGTGGACTCCCTCCTCCCGGAGTACGGCGGCAACCTCTTCAACATCGCCGACATCAAGGACCGCGTTCGCGTCAACATCGCCGACGTGCGCATGCAGAGCACGATGGGCTTTCTGTCGCGCGGGCAGGACGTCATCTTCAACCTTGCGGGGCAGGTCAGCCACATCGACAGCATGCGCGACCCGTACACGGATCTCGAGATCAACTGCCGCGCGCAGCTGTCGATCCTCGAGGCGTGCCGCGCGAATAATCCGGGCGTCAGGGTCGTGTATGCCGGCACCCGACAGGTCTACGGCCGCCCGGACTACCTGCCCGTGGACGAGCGGCATCTCGTGCGTCCGGCCGACATCAACGGCGTCAACAAGGCGGCCGGCGAGTACTACCATCTGCTCTACAACAACGTCTTCAACGTGCGGGCGTGTTCGCTGCGCCTGACGAACGTCTACGGGCCGCGGCAGCTGATCAAACACGATCGCCAGGGGTTCATCGGCTGGTTCATCCGGCTGGCGATCGAAGACAAGGAAATCCAGGTGTTCGGCGACGGGTCGCAGATGCGCGATTTCGTGTATGTCGACGACGCCGCGGATGCCTTCCTCCGGGCCGGCGCTTCGGACGCGTGTGACGGGGACGTGTTCAACGTCGGCGGCACCGAACCCATCAGCCATCGTGACCTCGTTGCGCTCCTCATCGACACGGCCGGCACCGGCAGCGTGCGATACGTCGAGTGGCCGCCCGACAAGAAGCGTATCGACATCGGCAGCTTCTATTCCGATTCGACGCGGTTCCGCGAGCGCGTCGGGTGGACGCCGCGCATCGATCTTCGCGAAGGCCTGCGGAGAACGATCGACTTCTATCGCGAACACCTGGCGGAGTACGTCGAGTCGCCCGGCATGGAGGCGCAGGCCCGCCGGTGATCCCGTTTCTCCAGCTCAAACCCGGAGAGGACGCGGCCGCCGTGCGCGACGCGATCGATCGTGTCATCGCGCGCGGCTGGTTCGTCCTTGGTCCCGAGCTCGAGGCGTTCGAGCGCGAATTCGCCTCCGCATGCGGCGCGCCTGAAGCCGTCGGCGTGGGGACCGGCACCGACGCCATCGCCATCGCGCTCCGGGCGCTCGGCATCGGCCCGGGCGACGAAGTGATTACAGCGCCGCTCTCTGCGGCGTACTCGGCGCTGGCGATCATGATGGCGGGGGCGCGTCCCGTGTTCGCCGACATCGATCCGGAGCGCCTGACGCTGGATCCGCGTGCGGCAGAAGCCGCCGTGACGTCACGGACCGCGGCGATTCTGCCGGTACACCTTTACGGACAACCCGCGGACATGCCCGCGCTGTCGGCGGTGGCCGCGCGACACAAGCTGGCAATCGTCGAGGACTGCTGCCAGGCGCACCTCGCGACGTGCGCCGGTGAGCCGATCGGCAGCTTCGGCGCGGCAGCGGCGTACAGCTTCTACCCCACCAAAAATCTCGGCGCGCTCGGCGACGCCGGCGCAATCACCACCAGCGATCCGCGGCTCGCGGCGCGCGCCAGACGGCTCCGGAACGGCGGACAGACCGATCGGTATCACCACGGCGAGTTCGGCGTGAACTCGCGGCTCGATGAAATGCAGGCGGCCGTGCTTCGCGCGCGGCTGGCGTTCCTCCCGCGCTGGACATCGCGGCGGCGCGATCTCGCCGCGGCGTATCGCGCGCGGCTGCGCGGTGCCAGGCGCATCACAATTCCGCCCGAGGTGGATAGCGGCCACGTCTATCACCTGTTTCCGGTGCGCAGCGCCGAACGGACGGCGGTCCAGGCGCAATTCCGCGCAGCGGGCGTCGAAACGCTGATTCACTACCCTGTCCCCATCCCGAAACAACCCGCACTCGCGGCGGAGCGCCCGGCGGACTGCCCGGTGGCAAACCGCGTCTGTGACGAAGTGTTCTCCCTGCCGCTTTACCCGTCGCTGTGTCCCGACGCGATCGACCGTGTCGCGGCGGCGCTCGCGTCCGCGTAGCCGTGACCAGTGAAGTCGTCCACGACCGCCTGCGCCGGCTGGCGCTCTGCGCGCTGATCCTGGCCGCCCAGTTCGGTTTCTTCGAAGCCGCCCTGCGCACCTGGGGCAGCTCCGAGGCCGCGCCCGCATTCCAGGGACTCTTCGCCAACGATCCGGCGATCGGCTACCGGCTGAAACCGGGCGCACGGATCCGTTTCGCGACGTCCGAATTCGATACCGAGATCGCGATCAATTCGTCCGGTGTTCGCGACGACGAGGAGATCGGGGAGAAGGGGCCGGACGAACGGCGCATCCTGGTTCTCGGCGATTCGCTCGTGCTGTCGGTCCAGGTGCCGTTCCGCGAAACGTTCGGCGAGCTGCTCGAGCAGCGCCTGAACAGCCGCGGATCGCGCGTGCATTACCGCGTCATCAACGGCGGCGTGCAGGGATATGGGCCGGTGCAGGAGCTCCTGTTCTTCCGGTCGATCCTGCCGGTCGTGAAGCCGGATCTCGTGATCGAAACCCTGTTCGTGGGCAACGACATCGAGGACGCCGTGTCCGCGGAACCGCTCCTGGAAGGAGCCCAGCGACCGTTCGAGACGCTGCGCGACGCGGCCACGACGCGGCTGCGGCGCATGGTCCGCCGCAGCATGGTGCTGCAGGTGTTGCGCGTCCGCGTGCTCGCGGCAACGGAGCGATTCACGCGCACGGCGGGACCGCCGGAGCCGCCGCTCCAGAGCTACGCCGCGAATCCGGCGCCGCGGATCGGCCGCGGGTTGACGCTCATCCATCGCGTGGTGCAACACATCCACGAGGAGGGACGCGCATCGGGTGCACGAACAGCGGTCATGCTGATGCCGGCGCGCTTTCAGGTCAACGACGTCGACTATGCGAACCTGAACGACGCGGTGTCACAGTCGGGCGGCACGCTCCTGCGCGATGCGGCGAACCAGCGCATCGACGCAGCCCTTCGCGATTTGCCGGTGCCGCAGTTCGACGCGCTTCCCGCGCTCCGTGCCGCCGGGCCCGACGTCTTCTTTCTCCATACCGTTCATCTGACGCCGCGAGGGCATCAGGTCGTCGCCGGCGCGCTCGAGCGGTTCCTCCGCGAGTCGCGGTTGCTCGATGGTTTTTAATTCGCTGCACTTCGTCTGGTTTTTCCTCGTGGTGTACGCGGTGTACCGCGTACTGCCGCATCGCGCGCAGAACTGGCTGCTGCTCATCGCAAGCTACTACTTCTACGCCGCATGGAACTGGCGGTTCCTCGGTCTGCTGCTCGCGTCGACACTGGTCGATTACACCTGCGGCCTCGCCCTCGGGCGGACGGAATCGCCCGCACGACGGCGCGCGATTCTCTGCCTGAGCCTCGGCTTCAATCTCACGCTGCTCGGCTTCTTCAAGTACTTCAACTTCTTCGCTAACAACCTCCACGCAATGTTCGGCGCGCTCGGCTGGAGGCTGGACTTCGTCACGGTCCGCGTGCTGCTGCCCGTCGGAATCTCCTTCTACACGTTCGTGACCATGAGCTACGTCATCGACGTGTATCGGCGGGAAATTCCTCCAACGCGGGACCTCCTGGACTTCGGGGTGTTCGTCGCCTACTTCCCTCACCTCGTCGCCGGGCCGATCCTGCGCGCGTCGCGCCTGCTCACACAGATCGATGCGCCGCGGCGCATCTCGCGCGAGCAGCTGCGCGATGGCGCGTGGCTCATTGCGTGGGGGTTCTTCCAGAAGATCTTCGTCGCCGACAACCTCGCCAGCCTGGCGAACATGGTGTTCGATCCAGCGACGCACCCGAGCGGCATCAACGTGCTGCTCGGCACGTACGCGTTCGCGTTTCAGATCTACGGCGACTTCGCGGGGTACTCGAACATCGCTCGCGGCACGTCGAAGTTGATGGGAATCGAGCTCATCGAGAACTTCCGCTTTCCGTATCTTGTCCGCAGCCCGCAGGCGTTCTGGCGCCACTGGCACATCAGCCTGTCCACGTGGCTGCGCGACTATCTCTATATCCCGCTTGGCGGCAACCGCGGGTCCGAGGCTCGCACCTACCGCAACCTGCTGATCACGATGGTGCTTGGCGGTCTCTGGCACGGGGCCGCCTGGACGTTCGTGCTGTGGGGCGCGTACCACGGCGTGCTGCTCATCGCATATCGGGCAGGCGAGCGCGTGAAGTGGTTCAAGCAGTGGGCGACCGGGCCGGGGGTGGTGGCGCGCGTGACGTCCTGGGTGATCATGCTTCACCTCACGTGTTACGGCTGGCTGATATTCCGCGTGCGGTCCGCCCGCCAGCTCGGCGCGATGACGGCGGATCTTCTCACCGCGTTTGCGCCGCAATCGGTCAATGTCGAAGCGCTCCTCGTGCCGCTGCTGATGTACGCCACGCCGCTCGTCATCGTGCACGCGTGCGAAGCGGTCTACGACAACGTGCTCGTCGTGCCGCGGCTCCCGCCGGCCGTGCGATACTCCGTCTACGCCGCGACCTTCTACCTGACGCTGCTGTTCGGGAATTTCGGCGGAGCGGAGTTCATCTACTTCCAGTTCTGACGTCCACCGCATTGCCCCTGCTGCGCCTCTTCATCGAGCTTGCGATCGTCGGCTGGCTGCCCGGCGCGGTGATCTTCAGGCTGCCGTGGCTCGATCGCGACAGGCGCGCGGCGCTGGCGGCCGAGGAGCGCGCGTTCTGGGCCGTCGTCCTCAGCCTCGCGGTGTCCCTCTCGATCGTCCTGGCGCTCGCGGTGCTGCATCGCTACAGCCTGCCGCGGTTGCTCGTCGCGAATCTCGCGCTCGCTGGCGTCTGTGCAGCTGCCGCGCGGGAACGGCTTCGGTTCGGCGCCGCCGCGCGTCGCGTCTCCCCCGCCGTCGCCGTTCCGCTGATTCTCATCGCGCTTGGCGCCTGGCGGTTTTTCCCGTCCGCTGAATACATCATTGGCGGCAAGGATCCGGGGGTCTACGTCAACGAGGGCATCCAGATCGCGCAGCGCGGCGCCGTCGTGGTCCACGATCCGGTTGTCGCCACCGTGCCGCCATTCGCCCGCAGCCTCTTCTTTCCGTCGGACGAGCGCAGCATTTACCCGCCGCTCCGATTCATGGGGTTCTGGATCACGAACGCGGAGAGCGGCGCCGTGATCGGCCAGTTTCCCCATCTCTTCCCTGCGTCGATTGCGATCGGTCACGGGCTCGCGGGTCTCACCGGCGCGCGGTCAGCGGTCGGCGTGTGGGCCATCCTCGGACTGCTCGCGGTGTACTTCGCCGCCGCGCGTCTGGTGGGCCGCGCCGCTGCAGCGGCGACGGCGCTGCTGCTCGCGCTGCACGTGATCGAAGTGTGGTTCGGGCGGTACCCGAATGCCGAAGTCGTCATGCAGACGCTGCTCTTTGCGGCGCTTCTCGCGAATGCCCGTGCGCATGTGGACGGCGATCGTTTTTTCGCACCGGTCGCGGGAGCGCTCCTGGGATTGCTCCTGTTCCTCCGCTATGACGCGGTGCTTGGCGTGGCGGGATTGGCTGCCGGCCTGGTGCTCAACACCGTCGCGCGGGGCATCCAGCGCGGCGCGCCGCGATGGACGTTCGTCCTGGCCTTTGGGTGCGTGGCAGGACTGGCAGCGCTGTACCTGTTCGGACCGATGCGTCCGTACATGTACCTGCCTATCGTGTTTCTCACCAACCTGCCACGATGGGAATACATTGCGCTCGGTCTTCTGCTCGTAGGCTCCCTGGCGGCCGTGGCTTTTGCGTCGCGCAGCCGCTCGCTTTCCGCAGCCGTTGAACGTTGGATTCCCGTCGCTGTCGTATTGATCGTCTGGCTGCTTGCGTTCTACGCATTGGTCCTTCGGCAGCCGGGCGGAAAACTTGCGGCCCACGACGCCAACGCGCTGCGGACGTTCACCTACTGGTATCTGACGCTGCCCGCGCTGCTCGCGGCGCTCATCGGGTTTGCGCTGGTCGTGCGGCGAAGCTTCTGGCGCGATCCCGCCCTCATCGTCACGGTGGCGCTGTTTGCCTGCATCCTCTTTTTCAAGATCCGGATCGTCCCTGAACATCTCTGGATGACGCGCCGGTTTCTGCCGGTGATACTGCCCGGCACGCTGCTGTTCGCGTGTGCCGCGGCGCTGAGTGCTGCGCGGGAGCGGTCGGGCGTGTCGCTCGGCCGCGCGATAATCGGCATCATCTTCGTCGTATTGCTCGGCGTCCACTACGCCCGCGCCAGCCGACCGGTCGCCAATCATGTGGAATACGCCGGACTGATTCCCAGAATCGAAGCGCTCGCGGACACGATAGGCGACGACGACCTCGTGATCGTCGAGTCGCGCGATACAGGCAGTGACGTGCACGTGCTGGGTCTGCCGCTCGCGTACGTGTATGCGCGGCCCGTGCTGCTGTTGAACTCCGCGCGGCCCGATAAACCGCAGTTCGCGGACTTTCTCGAGTGGGCGCGCACGCGGTACCGCCGTGTGCTGTTCATGGGTGGCGGCGGCACGGATCTCCTTTCCCACCGCTATGGTGTCCGGCCGCTGTCCAGCGATCGCTTCCAGGTGCCCGAGTACGCGTCGCTCGTCGACGCGTATCCGACGACGATACGACGCAAGGAATTCGAATACGGGTTGTACGAGTTCACCAGCGCTGAGCCGCCAGCGAGCCGGACGTTCGATCTCGATGTCGGCGTGCGCGACGATCTTCACGTGCTGCGGTTCTACGCGAAGGAGGAGTCGGGCGGACGCACGTTCCGCTGGACCCGCGCACGATCGTTCGTGTCGGTGACCGTCATTCAGCCCGACAGCCGTGAACTCATCATCTGGATGAACAACGGCGGACGGCCGCAGAACGTTCCGCCGGCCGATGTCACCGTGTCGCTCCATGGCCAGGCCCTTGGCACCGTCCGGGTCGCGAACGGATTCGCGCCGTATACCTTTCAGATTCCACCAGAGCTCGCCGCACGCGCCGCGGCGTACGGAGACCCGGTCGAGCTCGCGGTGATGACAACCATCTGGAACCCGCGCACGGCGCTCGGCACCAGCGACGACCGCGATCTCGGCGTCATGGTCGATCGCGTGGCGGTAAGATAGCGTCAGCCCTCAATGTCGCGCCTGCACATTTCCGATCGGCGCGAGCGCGCGCTCGTGGTGAGCGCGGATCGCCTTCTCGCTTTCCCTGCGGCGGCCGCGCGCCTGGTCCGGCGCCGCGAGCCGCCGGCCGCACCACGGCGCATCCTCCTGCTCCGGCTGGAGCGAATCGGCGATCTCCTGATGGCGCTGCCTGCGATCGCCGATGTACGCGCGGCAGCTCCATCCGCCGACATCGATCTCATCGTCGGTAGCTGGAACGCCGATATTGCGCGTGCCATCGAGCCGGTGAGCCGCGTGCAAACGCTCGATGCGCGATGGCTCGCCCGCGAGGGCGAAGGGCTCGGCCTCGTCTCGCTCGTACGCGCCGCCCGCCGCTGGAGCCGCGCGAGTTACGATCTCGCCATCAATTTCGAGCCGGACATCCGGAGCAATCTCCTGCTTGCCGCGTCCGGCGCCGCATGGACCGCGGGGTATCGCAGCGGCGGCGGTGGAGCGCTGTTGGATCTCGCACTCGAGTACGATACCGGCGCGCACACAACCGACAACACGAGGCGGCTCGTCGCCGCGGTGTTCGGGAACGCCATACAGAACGATCCGGTGCCCGCGTTCATCGTGCCCGCGGAAGCACACGAGAACGCCTTGCGGCTGCTTGCGTCGGCAGGCCGGCCGCTCATCGGCATGCACGTCAGCGGCGGACGTCCGATCAAACAGTGGGATCCACAGCGGTTCGCGGAGGTGGCCCGCCGGCTCATCGCGGGGGCTGACGCGACGATTGTGTTGACCGGTTCCGGTGGAGACCGGCCGCTCGTCGATTCGGTGAAGCGCGAACTCCCGCGGGATCGCGTGCTCGACGTCGCCGGCGACGTCGATCTGCTCACGCTGGCCGCCATCCTCGAGCGGCTCGATCTGCTGATCACCGGGGACACCGGCCCGATGCATCTCGCCACGGCGGTCGAGACTCCCATCGTGGCGGTGTTCGGGCCGTCGGATCCGGCACGCTATGGTCCACGCGGTCGCTACGATCGAGTCGTTCGCGCGGATCTCCCGTGCGCGCCGTGCAACCGCATCCGTCTTCCCCCCGCACGATGCGCGGGACACATTCCGGACTGTCTCGCGCTCGTCACGACGGACAGCGTGTTCGCCGCAGCGCGGTCGGTGCTCGATGCGACGGCGCGGGCGCAGACACCGACCGTATGATCGACGACGATATCGTTCTCGTCGACAGCGGGACCGGGCCCCGCCGCGTCCGGCTCGGTGATTACCTGGACGCCGCCGCCGAAGAGCGGGCGGCCGCCTGCGAGTACACGTGGATCAAGCGGCTGCGCCTGCTGAACGTCGACGGGCAGCCGATGCGCCGCCGCTTCACATTACGCGGCGATTCGCTCTGGTGGTTCACCGAGCTGTATCTGCACAAGGAGCAGGTCGTCCTGAACCTGTTCCGAGCGATCGCGGCGCTCGACCGTGTGGTCGAGCGGGAGCGGCCGCTCCAGCTGGACGTCACCGCCTCGAGCACCCTCGTGCGCGACCTCGCGCGGCATACGGCGGCAGCGCACAGGCTTCGCATTCGCGGCGGCCGCGCGTGTCGTCCGCAGGGCTGGCGGCTGGTGCGCATGGATCTGCGCGGATCGGGACTGACCTGCGCCGCGCTCGCGTCACGCGCGCGAGTGAGCGGATCCCGGGCGTCTCGATCATCCGGATCGATCGCGGCGTTCGTCCACCGCGCGTTCTGGCGCGCCGGGGCGCAGGATGGAAGCGCGGAATCGTACATCGGGCCAGTCTTGCAGGAGCTCGAGCGGCGCGGCGCGCCTCGCGTTCAGTATGTGGGAATCGGGCCGGTCGAGAACTTCCGCGCGCGGCGATGGTGGCATGCCATTCAGCACACCCCGCGCGAAGGCTCCGTGATCCCCGTCGAAGTGCTCGCCCCGTTCCGCGCGCTGAAAGAGTCGACACGGTTGTGGCGATCCCGCCACGCGATGCGGCGGCAGCTCTGGGGCAGCGCCGAGCTCCGGCAGCACGCCGTGATTTCCGGCTACGACTGCTGGAACATCGTCCGTGAGCAACTGGCGGGTGTCGCGCTCCTGCAGTGGCCCTGGTCGGCGCGCGCGATGGACGAAGCGGCGGCGGCACTCGATGCGCTGGGTCCCGCGGTCGCGTTGACCTATGCCGAAGCGGGCGGGTGGGGGCGCGCGCTGATGCTCGAGGCGCGCCGGCGCGGCATCCCGTCCGTCGGGTTGCAGCATGGATTCATTTACCGGTCGTGGCTGAATTACCTGCACGAGCCCGACGAGATGCAGCCGGAGGTGGCGAACACCTCCGACGCGGGATTTCCGCGACCGACCACAACGCTGCTCTTCGACGGCTACGCGCGCGCACACCTCGAGCAGCGCGGCCATTTTCCGGCGGACTCGCTATCGGTGACGGGCAGCCCGCGTCTCGATGCGCTCGTCAGCGCCGCGGAAGGGCTCACGAGTGAGGAAATCGCGCGGACGCGCGCTGCCGCCGGAGCAGACGACTCGCGCTCGCTCGTCGTATTCGTCGCGAAGTACCGCCAGGCGCGGCACGTACTCGGCGCGCTGGTTGACGCGATTGCGGAGATGCCGGACGTGCAGCTTGCGATCAAGACACATCCCGCCGAAACGCCCGACGCGTACGACGCTGTCGCGGACGGTCGGTCCAACGTGCGTGTGCTCCCCTCGCGTGCGCCGCTCGCGCCGCTCCTGCGCGCCAGCCGCGCGATCGTGACGGTGAATTCGACGGTCGCACTGGACGCGGCGGTGCTCGGCATCCCCGCATTGATCATCGGCCTGCCGAACAACCTCTCGCCTTTCGTCGATGCGGGCATCATGGCGGGCGCGGCACATCCAGCGGAGATCGCGTCGTCGCTCGATCGAATCCTGTATGATGAAGAATTCCGTCTGCAGCTGGAGCGGGAACGGAGTGTGTACCTGCGTCGATTCGGCATCAGCGCGACCGCGCAGGCCGCGGCGCGCGCCGCCGATGCGGTGGCCAGGCTGATAACGTCCGCGCGCGGCGCGGACGACGGCGGCCGATGACGAAAGGACAGTGATGCGTGTTCTGATCACGGGCGGGGCGGGTTTCGTGGGAAGCCACCTGTCCGAGGCGCTGCTCGAGCGCGGCGACGAAGTCTTCATCCTCGACAACCTATCGACCGGGTCCATCGACAACGTCGTGCACCTGAAGAGCCATCCGAAGTTCCATTACACGATCGACACTGTCGCGAACGAGCCGGTCCTCGCCGAGCTCATCGACCGCTGCGACATAGTCGTCCACCTCGCGGCGGCCGTCGGGGTCAAGTTGATTGTCGAGCAGCCGGTCCACACGATTGAAACGAACGTCCACGGGACCGAAGTCGTCCTGAAGCACGCCAACAAGAAGAAGAAGCTGGTGCTCGTCGCCTCGACCTCCGAGGTGTACGGCAAAAGCGCCGACGTCCCGTTCCGCGAGGAGGCGGACCTGGTGCTCGGCCCAACCGCGAAGCACCGTTGGGCGTACGCGTGCAGCAAGCTCATCGACGAGTTCCTCGCGCTCGCTTACTGGAAAGAGCGGAAGCTGCCGGTGATCATCGTGCGGTTGTTCAATACTGTTGGCCCGCGCCAGACGGGCCAGTACGGGATGGTCATCCCAACCTTCGTGAGGCAGGCGCTGGCCGGCCAGCCGATTACCGTGTTCGGCGACGGGACGCAGTCGCGAAGCTTCACGTATGTGGGCGACGTCGTGAGGGCTGTGGTAGCCTTGATCAACGAACCCCGCGCAATCGGCCAGGTCTTCAATATCGGCAACGGTAAGGAGATCACGATCCGCGAGCTGGCCGAGAAGGTCAAGAAGATGACCGGCAGCAGCTCGGAGATCGTCACGGTCCCGTACGAGAAGGCGTACGAGGCCGGCTTCGAAGACATGCCGCGGCGCGTTCCAGACATCTCGCGCATCCGGGCCCTCATCGGGTACGAGCCGACCGTCGAGCTCGACGAGACGCTCACGCGCGTGATCGAACACTTTCGCCAGCTTTAACATTTCATGTCCCGGGTGAACATCAAGGCGCGGATGCGTCGGACCGCGGAGCACATCCTGCGGGCGCAGGCGAAGCCTGTCCGTCGGCTGCTGCTCGCCACCGGACGCGATCGCGCACCGCAGATGCCCGAGATCGTGCAGATCGAGAGCACGAACATCTGCAACGCGAAGTGCGTGTTCTGCCCGCGCGATGACATGCACCGCCGCCAGGGGATCATGTCCGTCGACCTGTTCCGCAAGATCGTTGACGAATGCGTGGAGCTCGGCATCACGCATGTCCGCATGCACAACTACGGCGAGTCGTTCATCGACAGGAAGCTGGTCGAGAAGGTCCGCTACGCGAAACAGAAGGGCATCAAGGAAGTCGGCATGATCAGCAACGGCTCGCTGATCACGGAGCCCATTGCGCGCGGCATCATCGACGCGGGGCTCGACGCAATCAACATCAGCGTCGACGCTGCCGGCAAGGACGTGTTCGAATCGACGCGCATCGGATTGAAGTACGACAAGGTCATCGCCAACATCGAACGGCTCGTGCGGCTCCGCGCCGAAGCGGGGCGGCGCCGGCCGAAGCTGATTCTCTCTTTCGTTCGGCAGAACAATTCCGCCGACGAGCACGCGTTCATCGAACACTGGCGCAAGATCGCCGACAAGATCCACGTCACCGACCTGCATAACTGGGCCGGAACGCTGAACACTGAATCTGACGTCAACTACCCCTGCTACCGGCCGTGGCTGACCTTCACGGTGCTCTGGGACGGCCGCGTCTCGCTGTGCTGCGCGGACTTCGACGGCAAGACGATCCTCGGGGACCTCAACACCCATTCCATCGCGGAAATCTGGAACGCGCAGCCGTATCGCGACGCGCGAAGGCAGCATCTCGAAAGCGGCGGTCCCGACATCTGCCGCGCCTGCGACCTCCCGCGCAAAGACTCGCCTCTCTGGATCACAAAGCTCGCGTAATTGCCGGGCGGTAGGCGGCCTCTTCCCACGTGTTTTTTACCCATCCGCCGAGCTCGCATCGACCGTCTAACGAGCGGTATACTGGATGCCTCCGAAGAGGCGGAGAAACACCAATGCAGAAGCTTTTTCGCTGCGTAATCCTGCTGCTGGTCGTCGCGGGGTCCGCCTCGATTGCCGTTGCGGGCCAGTCCAAGCTGTCGCTCACCCTGAACAATGGCCGCGCGACGCTCATCGCGCAGGAAGTACCGCTCCGGCAGATCCTGGACGAATGGGCGCGCGTCGGCAAGACGACGATCGTCAACGGCGACAAGCTCACCGGCCTGCCAGTGACCGTCCAGCTGGTCGATTGTCCGGAAGCTGAAGTGCTCGAGCTGCTGCTCAGGTCCGCGAGCGGTTACATCGCCGCACCGCGCGACGCGGCCGCTCCGGCGGGCCCGTCGATGTTCGCGAGGGTCATGATCCTGCCGGTGAGCCGCGGGCCGGTCGGTGCCGTCGCGACGACTCCGCCGCCGGCGTTTGGTGCGCGTCCGAGCCCGACCGCGCAGCCGATGCCCATGCCGGTCACTGATGACGACGAGCCGACACCGAACGTCTTCAACCCGAACATGCAGCCGCAACCGCCGGGCATGCAGCCGCAAGCGCCGGGCGTAAATGGTCCTGCTGTTGCCACGCCAATGAACCCACAGGCATTGCCGAACATCCCTGCGATGGGTGCCCAGCCGCCGGTCCTCACCGCGCCTCGCCCCGGCATGCTTCCGGTTCCGCCGGCGGGGCAGCCAAATCCGTACGGCGCTCCGGTTCAAGCACCGGTCGTCCGTCCCGGTCCGGGCGGTCCCGGCGGCCCGGGGGGTCCGGGCGGGCTGGAACCGAACGACGACGATTATCCCGATCGCGTGGGGCGCGGTTTCTAACACCGCGCCGTGCGCGCGGTCCGATCGCGCGCTAGAATCACCCCAGGCATGAGCGTCAGCCCACCGGTCGTCCGGCGCGGGGAGTATGCCGCGCGCGGCGATTACCACCGGGCGCCCGATCCCGACTGGGACTACTACCCAACCTACATCGCGAAACTCGCGGCGGTGCGCGAGTGGCTGAATGCCACGCCGCGCACAGCGCGCGTGCTCGATGCCGGCTGCGGCGAGGGGGTGCTCGTCGAGGAATACGCCGATCGGCTCCGGATCGAAGGCATCGATCCGAACTATTCATCCGGCCGCGTGCGCACCGGATCGCTGACGGCGCTGCCCTTCGCCGATGCCACGTTCGATCGCGCGCTCTGCCTCGACGTGCTCGAGCACCTGACGTTCGAAGAGCAGCCGCGCGCACTGGCGGAACTGTTCCGCGTCCTCAAACCGGGCGGTGATCTGCTCGTCTCGGTTCCAAACCTGGCGCACCTGCAGTCGCGCGTGCACTTCGTCCTGACCGGCCGGTTGATTCGAACCGCATCGGAGCTCAAACATCCCGGCGATCGACCCGCGGCGGACTACATCGATCTCGCGCAGCGCGCGGGATTCGTCCTCGTCGCGCGCCGCGGAATCTTTCCGACGGTGCCGATCCTCACGCGATGGATTCGCCGCCGCCCCCGCACCCTGCAACCGCTGCACCGGTGGCTCTCCCGATTGATCCCGATTCCCGGCTGGTGTTTTCTCAACCTGCTGACACTGCGGAAGCCCTTCGACGGTGCTCAGGGCAGGCCCTGACTGGTGCTTCAGCAGATCCGAGATCTTTCGAAGAGCCTCGCCATCTACGGCGCCGGCGACGTGGCCGTCCAGGCCATCAACTTTCTGCTCCTTCCCGTCTACGTGAAATACCTCACGAAGGCGGACTACGGCGTGCTCGCGCTGCTCGCCAGCGTCGAGGCGCCCGTGAAGCTGTTCTTCCGCTGGGGCGTCGATGGCGCGTTCATGCGCTATTGGTACGACTGCGAAGACGATCGCGCCCGCCAGCGCCTCGCGAGCACGATCTTCTTCTTCCTGCTCGCGACCAATGGCGCGCTGCTCATCGCGTCTGTCATGGCGGCCCCGTTCATCTCCGAACGTCTCCTGCACGCGCCCGGCTACACGCTCGCGCTGCAGCTCGTCCTGCTCAACACGTTCGCGATCGGCTTCACCTTCATTCCCTTCCACGTCCTCCGCATGCAGAAGCGGGCCGGCGAGTTCAGCGCGCTGACGCTCGCGCGTTCCGTCTCCACGCTTGTTCTCCGCATCGTCCTCGTCATCGGTTTCACGATGGGAGTCATGGGCGTCGTCGTCGCCGACATCGTGGTCACCGCCGCGGTGCTGCTGCTGATGCTGCGCTGGTTCGCGCCGCTCGTGCGCCCGACGTTCTCGCGCGCGATCCTCCGGACCTCGCTTGCGTTCGGACTGCCGCGCGTCCCCCATGGGTTCGCGCTGCAGGTGATGTCGGTCGGCGACCGGTTCGTCATGGCGCGATACCTGACGATCCAGGACATCGGCGTGTACTCGATGGGCGTCAGCTTTGGCCTGATCGAGAAGATCGCGCTGGGCGCGTTCGAATACGCGTGGGCGCCGTTTTACTACGCGACCGCGCGAGAGCCTGATGCGCCGCGTGTGTTTGCCGCGGTCACGACGTACGGCGTCGCCGTCCTGGCCCTGATGACCGCGGGCTTGTCGGCGATTGCGTTGGATCTGCTGAACGTCGTGACGCGGGGGCAGTACGTCGAGGCCGCCGGCGTCGTGACATGGACGGCCGTCGGCGTGTTCTTCTACGGTATCTATCTCCTGACGTCGATCGGCCTGAACATCACGAGCCACACGCAGTACTATCCGGTCAGCACCGCGATCGGCGCCGCGGTGAATATCGGCCTGAACTTTCTGTGGATTCCGCGATACGGAATCATCGGCGCAGCATGGGCGAACGGCGCCGCCTACGCGCTGCAGGCGGCCGTCGCGTATCGTTTATCGCAGCGCTTCTATCCTGTCCGTTACGAGTACGGACGCGTGGCGCGCGCGATCGCCGCCGCGCTGCTGGCGTATGCTGCCGCGCACATCGTGCCCGCAATGCCAGCGCTGGCTGGCGGCGTCGTGAGAGGGGTGACGGTGATCGGCGTCATGAGCGGGCTGCTGTGGATCACCGGGTTCTTCAATGCGGAGGAGATGCGCGCGCTGAATGCCCTCCGCCGCCGGCGCGGCGCACCGGCGGCGACGGCGTCCGTCGAAGCGACGGAGCGGGCTGGAGAGATCGTGGCCGTGAACGTGCCGGAAGAAATCAGGGATGGCAGATAAGCATCGGAGCGCGCGTGTGCTGCTCCTCGCGATCGGCGCGCTCGCACTTGCACTCAGGCTGCTCGCGCTCGCCTATGGGCTGCCCGCGACCTACAACCCGGACGAAACGCCGATCCTGAACCGCGCGCTCGCGTTTGCGAAGGGGGACCTCAACCCGCACAACTTCCTGTATCCCTCGCTGTACTTCTATGCGCTCTTCGGATGGGAAGTGCTGTTCTTCATCGCCGGCCGGATCGCGGGGCTGTACCACTCCGTAAACGACTTTCAGCGCGAGTTCTTCACCAATCCGTCACGCCTTTTTCTTGCCGGGCGCGCGCTGACGACGCTGTTCGGCGTGGCAACCGTGCCGGCGCTGTACGCGTTCGGGAAGCGGCTCTACGGCCGGACCACCGGAGTCATTGCTGCCGCCTTCCTCGCTGTGGCGCCCGTGGCGGTTCGCGACGCTCACTACGTGAAGCTCGATGTGCCGGTCACATTCTTCGCCGTGCTCACCCACGTGATCGTGGCCAGGATCGTCACCGACCCGGTAGCCGCGGAGCGACGACGCGGGTGGGCTATCGCCGGCCTCTTCGCCGGGCTGACGGTGTCGACGCATTATTACGCCGCGTTCATCGTGCTGCCCATCGCCGCGGCGGCATTGATCGAGGGGATGCGGACGAACCGCTTGCCTCGCGCGATTGGGATGCTGGCAATCGCGGCGCTCGCAACCATCGCGGGATTCATCATCGGCACCCCGTTCTTCTTCGTCGAACCGCACACCGCGCTCCGCGACATCGTGGCCGTCCGCGAGATCGACATCGATCGCGCGGTCGAATCCACCGGCGCCTTCACGTCGTTCGCGCGGTATGTGGAGATCCTCTTTCGCGACGCTGTGGGCTGGCCCGTCTGCCTCCTGGCAGCCGTGGGGTTCATCTGGGCGATCGTGGCGGACTGGCGGCGCGGACTGATCCTCGGCACGTTCACCGCGGCGTTCCTCGTGTTCGTATCGAACACCGTGCCGATGAGCCGATACCTCAATGTGATCATCCCGCTGATGGGACTCGCGGCCGCGTTCACAGTGGTGCGAATCTCACGCGCGCTGGGTGCTCGCGCTTCGACCGCCGCTGCAGGTTTGACCGTGCTCGCCATGACGCCCGGGCTCCTCACGAGCGTGAAGACCGACCTGTTCTTCCGCCAGACCGACACGCGCACCCTCGCGCGCGAGTACGTCGAGACGCACGTTCCGTCCGGCGCGTCGATCCTGGTGCAGCCCTACAGCGTTCCCCTGCGGCGATCCCGTGAGTCGCTCGTGGAAGCGCTGCGCGCGAATCTGGGCTCCGAGCAGAAGGCATCTATCAAATTTCAGTTGATGCTCGCGAATGAGCCGGCGCCGTCGTCGTACCGGCTGATCTATCTCGGCGAGGGGGGTGAAGATCCGGACAAGATTTACCTGTCGCCGAAAGTCTTCGACAGGGCAGCAGGGTTGGAGCCGGTCCGCGCGCTTGGCATCCAGTACGTCATCCTGAAACAGAACAACGTGCCGAATCCCGCGCTGGCGGGGCTGGAGGCGGCGTTGGCGCACGAAGGACGGCGCGTCGCAACGTTCACCCCGTATCGCGCGGCGGCGAGTGCCGCCGAACGGGCAGAGGTGCCACCGTACCTTCACAATACGGCCGCGCGGATCCATCCGGCGCTCGAACGGCCGGGACCTGGCCTCGAGATCTGGACCATCGAGCTCAACCGCAGCCGGTAGCGTTCAGCGGCGGCACCGGCTACAATGGATGGTTCTTTCCCTGACCCGGCAGACACCTAACTTGATGGCCCTGGCGAAGTTACGCGAATCAATCGCAACACGTGCGCGTGCGCTGCCGCTCGCCCGGCACGCGTGGGCACGATACCGCCGGCGCCGCTACGAGCAGCGCATCCAGCGTTTCATTACCGAGAAGACGGGGCGCGCCGACCGACTTCCGCTGGGCGCGGTGTACGAAGCCACGATGCGGTGCAACCTGCACTGCGAGTTCTGCTATGTCGGCGACCTCCTGAACATCGAGGGGGAATGGCGCGAGGAAATGTCGCTCGATGCCCTGCGCAAGGCGTTCCCCGACAATCCCGGCCTGCAGGTCAGCCTGACCGGCGGCGAGATCTTCATGCGCAAGGACATCATGTCCGTGCTCGATCTCTTCCGCGAGAAGGGCTACGCGTGTGGATACCTGACGACGAACGGGACGATCATCAACGAGGAACGCGCGGACGCGCTCGCGGAGCTCGCGGCCGCGGGGTTCCTGAAGCACATCAGCGTCTCCATCGATGGTCCCGGCGAGCTGCACGACGTGGCGCGCGGGCTGACAGGGACCTTCGAGCGCACGTGCGCGGGGCTCCGCCGCCTGCAGGAGGCTGCGCGCCGCAAGCATGCGCCGCTGCGTGTCAGCATCAACACCACCGTGGCTCACGAGAGCCTCGAGGCGCTCGACCAGATGGTCGAGGTGGCCGAGGAGCTTGGCGTCGACGCGATCGGATTGAACCACCTGATGTTCAGCACGCCCGAGGAAGTCGCCGAAACCGTGCGGCTGATCGGCGCGAAGGATGCGTCCGCAATCGCGACGTTCGTCACGCCCGATCCCGGGCTCGACGTCGAGATCGTGCGCCACAAAGTTGCGGCGCTCGAAAAAAAGTGCCGGCAGAAGAACGTGCTGTTTGACTTTCGTCCGAAAGTCCACCCGCAGCTGATCGACAACTACTACACGCCTGGCGCGAAGCTCGAGGGGCGCTGCCTCTACCCGTTCCTGCACGCGCGGGTGTCGTTTTCCGGCAAGGTGTACTTCTGCCCCTTCATCCGCGTGGAAGTCGGGGATCTGTCGGAGTCGTCACTCGAAGCGATCTGGAACGGGGACAAATACGTGGAGATGCGGAAGCGGCTGGTCGACAACGGCATCTTTCCCGTGTGCCGCCGCTGCTGCAAGGTCGAACTGTCGCCAATTCCGCTCGCCGAGCCCTTCGGGGCCGGCGTGCCGCGTCCCGCACGACGCGCCATCCCACTGACCGTGGTCCGGTGAATCATATTCCGATGCTCGGCCGCAAGACGCTGCTCATCAACCCGCCGCTCATCAACGGCATTGCGTTCACCCGCCAGGGCCGCTGCCAGGAGCGCGAGGAAGTGCTCGGCACGACGAAGCCGCCGTACACGCTCGCGCTCGCGGCGTCGCTGCTGCGCGAAGCGGACTGTGACGTAAGGCTGATCGACGCGACCGCGGAACGCATTGCGATCGACCAGGTCATCGAGCGCCTGGATCGTGACGGCTTCACGCCAACGCTGGTGCTCTTCCCGACGACGACTCCGACGCTCGATGCGGACGCCGCCGCCATGGCTCGCCTGAAGCAACGCTACAACGTGCCCATCTTCTGCTTCGGGCCTCACGCCTCCACGGCGCCCGCGCAATCGATGGAACGTGCGCCGCAAGTCGACGGCATGTTCGTAGGCGAGCCGGAGGATGGGATCGTGCAGCTTGCGCAGCTGCCCTCGATCGATCGCCTGGCGCAGGTGCCGAGCCTCACCTGGCGCGACGCCACAGGAATCGTCAGGCCGCACACCTCTCACGGCAGTTTCGCGCGATTTGCGTCGATGCCATACCCGGCGTGGGACCTCGTCGCGCTCGATCGCTACGCGCTGCCGCTCGTCAACAGGCGCTACGTCATCGTGGAAACGAGCCGCGGCTGTCCGTACACGTGTGATTTCTGCGTTGCACCGATCCATCAGGGGCACAAGTTCCGCGAACGCAGCGCGAAAACGCTCGTCGACGAGATCGAACGCACGCACCGCGAGCTCGGGGTCGACTTCTTCTATCTCTGGGGTGACACGGTCACGCTGAACGTGAAGACATTCAGCGCGTTCTGCGACGAGCTGATCGCGCGCAATCTGCCGATCCAGTGGTTCGGCAACGCACGCGCCGACAACCTCACGGACCCGGCGTTCGTCCATCGCCTGAAGCGCTCCGGCTGCTGGATGCTCGCGCTCGGCATCGAATCGGAATCCGATGACGTGCGGAAGCATATGGTGAAGCGGCTCGAGCGGCAGAAGATCCAGGCCGCATTCAAGAACATGCGCGACGCAGGCATCCGCTCGTTTGCGTTTTTTATCTTCGGCTACCCCGGCGAAACGCGCGACTCGATGGAGCACACGATCGAGTACGCGATCGAGCTCGATCCGGACTTCGCGAACTTCTACCCGGCGGTGCCCTATCCGGGCACCGCGCTGTACGACAAGTGCCTGCGTGAGTCGCTGCTGCCTCCGGAGCTCGGGAGCGACTGGGCCAAGATGGAGTACTCGTACTACCTGCTGCGCGGCAACGGCTTGGACGAACAGGTGGTCATGGAGGCAATCAACCGCGCCACACGACGGTTTTTCCTGCGTCCGAGCTACATGGCACGCCACGTCTCCGACGTCGCGCGCATCGCGTTCTCCAAGCAGAACATCGTCTGGGGTGTGCTGTCGCGTACGCTGTTCGGCACGCGCGTCGTGGACACGTCCACATCGGCCCGCCCGCAGTCAGCGGCAGTCGAGGGGTAACGGCGAGGCGACCCTCAGGATCGCCGAACGCTGACGGCTTGCAGCTCGGCGGCCGTGAGCCGCCGGTACGTCTGCCGGAGCTTTGGATGCGCGGCGATGAACCGCCGGAGTTCGCGCAGCTGTTCCAGGTAACCCATCGCTTCTTTCAGATTCATCTTGCTCTCCCCCGCCGTCCGGCCGACGAAGACGTACGGCACTTCGACCACGAGCGACGGGCGGCCGCGCACGAGCAGCTCCAGGCAGATCTTGAACCCCCCGGCGGAGATCCTCACTTCACGCGCCAGGTCGCGGCGAACCAGAAAAAAACCGGATGTCGCATCCCGGACCGGCGTGAGCTGGCGCGCCATGATGCACGCCAGCCGCGACATCCATAATCGGCCAACCCCCCAGTTCCGCGTGCCGCCCCCCTCGATATACCGGCTGCCGACGACGAAGTCAGCCGAGGACGTCTGCATGACGGCCAGCATGCGCGGCAGCAGTTGCGGCGGATGGCTGAGGTCGGCATCGATGACCCCGACGATCGGCGCGCTCGCGGCCGCGAACCCTTCAACGACCGCGGTACCCAGACCGAGCTTTCCCGCGCGATGCACCACGGTGATCCGATGACGCGTGGCGAGCTCCTCGGCGAGCGCGCCGGTGCCGTCCGGCGAGTTGTCGTCGACGATGATGAGTTCGCCATCGACCCCTTCGGCGGCATACGCGGCAAAGATCGCGGAGACGAGATCCGCGAGACGATCGCGTTCGTTATAGGTGGGAACGACGATCGCAACGCTGGCGGGCGGCAGAGATGGGTCCGTCAATGATGGGACTCGCACGCACTATAATTCAAGCACCCGGCGCTCTTACATGACAAACCGTGTTCTGCTGGCGCTCGCGTGCGTCCTGCTCGTCGTGCGCCTCCCTTCGCTCGTGCAGCCCATGGGCGCCGACCAGGGACTCTATGCGTATGTCGGCGGGCGGATTCTCGAAGGCGGGCTGCCCTACCGCGATGCGTGGGATCAGAAGCCGCCAGCCATTCACGTCACGTACGCGGTGATGCGTGCCGTGCTGCCGCGCGATGCGGCGGTTCCCGCGGCGGACCTCCTCGTCGCGGTCATCGTCGCGGCGCTGTTGTGGCGGCTCGGCGCGAGCGTCGCAGGCCCGCATGTGGGACCCTGGTCCGCGGTCGTGTTTCTCTTACTGTCGAATCCGGCGTTTGCGCGCCTCGGCGGGGTGGCCGTGCGCGCGCAGTGCGAGACCTTCATTGCGGGGGCCACGACCGGCGCCTTTCTGCTTCTCGCGCGCAGTCGCTCGTCCGCCGCGGCGGTGAACGTCTTTGCGGCCGGCACGCTGTTCGGGCTCGCCTTCACGTTCAAATACAACGCCGGCGTGTACGGGCTCGCCGCTCTGTTCGCGCTGTGGCTCTGGCGCGCCCTCAGTATCCGGACGATCGCGTTGCTTGCGGCAGGGTTCCTGGTGCCCATCGCATTGTTCGCCGCGTGGTTCGCCGCCGGGCACGCGCTTCGCGATTTATACGACGCGACCATCCTCTACAACGTCCATTACTCGGGCGAGACGTACCAAGGCCCGTGGCACGCAGTCGGGTACGTGTTCACATTTCCTGTCCGGCACGCACGGGTCGACGCGCTCTGGCTGATCGGGTGTGGGGGCTGCGCGGTGCTTCTTGCCGGCGCACGCCGCGATCGCGGGCGCCTGTTCGCCGTCGCGTGGGTCGCGGCGGCGTGCCTGACGATCGCGATCAACGGCAGCCGCGACCTGCCGCAATATTTCATCCAGGCCGCGCCCGCGCTGGCCCTTGCCGCCGCCTGGGCGGGCCGCATTGTCTTTACCCGCGCCTACGCGCTGTCGTTCATCGCCGGGATCGCTGTCCTTATCGGTGTCTGGCGCGTGAACGATTTCCCAAAGGTCGTCGACAATACATGGCGCGATGCGAGTTATGCGGCCGGACGCATCACGCGTCAGGAACACCTGACGCGCTACGGCGATCGCGCCACGCGCAAGTATTCGGCGCTCGCGATGGACGAGCTCGCCGGGTTCCTGCGAGCGCATAGCCAGGCGGACGATCCCGTATATGTGTTTGGTTTTTCCTCCGGCGCATATGTCAACTCCGACCGACGAAGCGCGTCCCGGTTTTTCTGGAGCCGCCCCGTGATCGTCGGCTTCAACGACGGCAAACCAGGCTATGGGGTCGCCGGACTGCTCGAGGAGCTGCGCGCGAGGCATCCGGTGATCGTCGCGCTGCAGCAGCGCGACTGGTATCCCGACGTCGACGACTCGGCGCATTTCTTCATGACGACGAGCTGCCGCGGATCTCTCGAAGCGGACGTTCGTGCTCGCGCTACTGATCGTCCTGACGGCGGGCGGCATTCTGCGCGGTCTGTTTCCGGCTGCCGACCCGCCATGGAATCCAACCGTCGGCATCGTGTGGCACGACGAGGGGGCGTGGGTGCATAACGCACGGAACAAGGCGCTTTTCGGCGCGTGGTCGCTGGACAAGTGGAACCCTGTCTACATTGCGCCGGTGTTCACTGCGCTCGAGTACGCATCGTTCCGCGCTTTCGGCGTCGGCGTCCGGCAGGCGCGCCTCGTCCCGGAAGTCTGCGGGCTGCTGTCGGTCTGGCTGCTCGCGCTGGGCGTGGCGCGCATCGGCGGTCGGCGCGCGGGCCTCATCGCGGCGGCGCTGCTCGCAACGAACTACATCTACGTCATGTGGAACCGGACAGCGCTGATGGAGGGGCCGATGGTCGCCTTCATGGTGGCGTCCTGGTATTGCTACGCGCGCGCACACGAACGTGCCCCATGGGGCGCAGCCGCAGGCCTGTTCGCCATCGCTGCGTTCTTCACGAAAGCATCCGCTGCGTTCTTTGTCGCCGCCGTCGGTCTCGACGCGACGCTTCAGTTATGGCAGCACGGCAACGGGTGGAGCGCGGCGGACAAGCGCGCCGCGTGGTGGACGATTGCGGGCCTTGCCGCGGCCGGCATCATCGCGCTCGCGGTCTTCGTGTTGCCGCACTGGACGGACTATCGGTTCTACAACTGGCAGATGTCCGTCACGCGCAAGCCGAGCTACACGCTCAAGGCGCTCAGCGACCGCATCACCTGGTTCCCGCTGCAGGACGTGTTCTTGTACATGTGGTTCGTGACCGCGGTCGGCACGGCTGCCGCGTTCGGGCTCGTGGCGCGCTGGCGACAGCTCGCGGCGGGTGAACGGCTGCTGCTGTTATGGATGGGGCTCGGCGCCCTCGAGCTGATCGTGCACGACGCTGGCAACGAGCGGAGGTTCGTCCTGTTCATTCCGCCCCTCGTCGCGCTCGCGTCCATTGCGCTCGGCCGCCGCGAGATCCTGGGTGGTGCCGTCGAACAGATTTCGCGTACGCGCGCGCTCGTTGCCGCTCCTCTGGTCGCATACGCCGCGTATTTCGTGGCGGCTTCCGCAGTCCGCGTTGCGTTCCTGCGGGAAATCAGCCCCAACGTGCGGATCGGCGCTGCCCTCGCCATCATCTTCACGGTCGCGTTGTATGCCACGTGGCCACGCATTCCGCGGCTGCTGGCCCGCGGAGGCTGGAGCCCGGCCTCAAGCATGGCGCTCGCGCTGCTGCTCGTCGGCGGGCACGCTGTGCAGTACGTGCAGTGGGCGCACGGGCGGTCGTACAAGAACTACGCCGCATCGGTTGAGCTCGGCCGGCGGCTGCCGGCCGGAACGCTGGTCCACGGCAAGCTCGCGAACGGACTATCGCTCGAAAATCACATCCGCCCGATCTTCGTAGGCCGCGGCTTCGGCAATTACGACGACAGGAAGACGCGCGACGATGTGCGATATATTCTGACCTACGTCGCGCCCTCGCTTGGCTACGAGTCGCAGGTGCACGATCCGGTCATCCTCGACGTGATCAACGCATATCCCGACCACCGCATCATCATGACGTTCGACGTAGCGGAAACCGCCGCAGGACACGACCGCGCCGCGCTCATCGACAAGTTCGGCGGGGTCCGGGATGAAACGACACCGAGCGGGCGTGCGAAAGATTGACGAACGCGCCATCAAGGCGCACGCGGACCTGCGTTTCCGCTCCGAATACGATTACGCGCTCTTCGAGTACTACCGCAGCGCGAAAGTGATCGCGTTCCTCGAACGAGCCGGTGTGGCACTGCACGGGCGCGTGCTGGACGCCGGCTGCGGCGGCGGCGGCATGCCGCTCTCGCTCGCCGAGGAAGCGTCCGCCGTCGTCGGCATCGATCCTGCTGAACGGTTCCAGGACGCGGGCGTCCGGCTCGGCCGCGAACGGGGGATGCGCAACCTGCATTTTGCGCTTGCCGACGGAATGTCCCTTCCCTTTCGTGACGGATCGTTTGACCTGGTGCTTTCGCACGCGGTAATCGAGCACGTCGCCGACGCGCCTTTGTATCTTCGTGAGTGCGCGCGCGTGCTCGCGCCGCGGGGGCACGTGTATCTGTCGACGGCGCCGTACCTGTCGTTTGCGGGCGCGCACCTGCCGCGGCTGAAGGTGCCGGTCCCGGTGCACCTGATCTTCGGCCGCCGAATCGCATTCGGCGTGTTCCGCGTGCTCGCGCGGCACGCGGCGTGGATGCTGAAAGAACCGGCCAACGAGAACTCGTTCATCAAGGCCGCGCGTCGCGGCGAGATCAAGCACGACGATCTGCTGGAGAAGGTGCGGGTGGCGCGGCTGCGGAAGCAGATCGCCGACGCGGGCCTGCGGATCGTGCGCGAGGAGCTGCACGTGACCGGAACCGTGCGGCGCCTGCCGGCGCCGATCGCGCGGCGGGTTCGGAACAGCGCGCTGATACAGGACGCGCTCATCAGCAATATGGAATACGTCCTGGCGGGAGCGTAAGTGGCGGACATCACTCGATACAAGCCGGAGGACAGGCGCGCCGTCGAAGCGCTCTACCGGCGCGTGTTCGGCAACGACGCCGCCGAAGCGAGCCGCCTGCGCTGGGAATGGCAGTACCGCCGCAATCCGAACAACCCCGGCCAGGAGCCCGAGATCTGGATCGCGCGCGAGGGGACCGCGATCGTCGGTCAGTACGCGACGATGCCGGTCCGGCTGAGCGTCAAAGGCCAGGAAGTGCAGGGCTCCTGGGGAATGGACGTGATGGTCGCTCCCGAGCGGCAGCGGCAGGGACTCGGCGAACTGCTGTTCCGCACGTGGGATCGGAACGTCGGGGCGTCGCTTGGCCTTGGACTCTCGGATTCGTCGTACCGGCTGTTCCAGAAACTGAACTGGCCCGACGTCGGGCCGGTTCCCTGCCTCGTCAAACCGCTGACGCGGCGCGCGCTGCGGCGCCCGAACTGGCCGGTCCCGATCAACCGGCTCGTGTCCGCGCTGACGCTGCCGATTGTGAAGATCGTGGCGCGAACGCGTCCGCTGCGCGCCGAAGTGCGTCTGATTCAGCGGTTCGACGACAGCTTCAACGTGCTCTGGGACGAGCTCGCGCCGAAGCTCGATTTCGCGGTGCGCCGCGACGCGGCCTATCTGAACTGGAAGTTCGTGTCGGCCCCGCACGTGCGCTACAGCATCGCGATGCTGCGCCGCGACGAGCGGAACATCGGGTATGCCGTCTACCGGCACCTCTACGAGCCACGCGGCCGCGTCACGCTCCTCGTGGACTTCCTCGCGGACCCCGACGACGAGGCGGCGCTGCGCACGCTATTCCACTGGATCGATCGCGAGGCGCGGCAGGCCGATTCGGACAAGATCCGCACCTTCGCCATGCACGCGAGCTTCCGGCGCCTGCTCAAGCGCTCCGGCTACTTCCAGGTGAAATCCACGATGGAGTTCGTGGCAAAGGTGAACGCCGTCGACGTCGATCCCGCCTTTTACGAGAACACGGACAACTGGCACGTCACGCTCGGCGACTCGGACCAGGATCGATGAGGCGCGCCGCCGCATGAACCTGCTGGTCGGCATCGACACCGAGGGTGACAACCAGTGGGACGCCGGCGCGCGCGCGAACCAGCGGTTCGAGAACATTTACGCGCTTCCGCGGCTTCACGCGCTGTTCGCGACGCACGGACTCCGCCCGACATACGTCATCACGTATCCCGTCGCACGGGACCCGCGTTCGGCGGACGTGCTGCGCGCGCTGCTTGCGGCGGGTGATTGCGAGATCGGCGCGCACCATCATGCGTGGGAGACGCCCCCCTGCACCGAGGAAGACATCCGCCGTCACGCCTACGCGTCATCCCTTCACCGCACGCAATTCGAGGCGCAGCTGACCTCGCTGACGGACGCGATCGCGGAAGCGGTCGGCACGCGTCCCGTTTCATACCGGTCGGGGCGGTTCGGCTTCTCCGCGGCTCACGTCGCGGGGCTCGAGCAACTCGGGTACCTGGTTGAGTCCAGTGTGGCGCCGCTGTTCTACGAATCACACAAGGGGGGGCCCGAATTCGTGGAAGCGCCGCTCACGCCCTACTTCCTGTCGTACGACAGTGCGACCAAGGCCGGGACGAGCGGCCTGCTCGAAGTGCCGGTGTCCGCCGCGCTCAATCGCCGGTTGCCGCGGTGGATTCAGTACGCGTACGCACGCGCACCATGGCCGTACAACACGAAGCGTATCCTGCGGGCCCTGCGCGTCGCGCGCCTGCGGTGGCTGCGTCCGTCCTACTCGTCGCTGGATGACATGATCGGCCTCGCCCGCGATCTCGCCCGCGAGGACGAGCCGGTCCTGAACCTGCTGTTTCACTCGAGCGAAGCAATCGTGGGTGGAAGCCCGTACAATCGCACGCAGGCGGAGCTCGACGCCTTCCTGGATCGGCTGGATCGGTTTCTCGCCTTCGCCACGCGGGAACTTCGCGCGATGCCCGCGACGTTTGCCGAATTCCGCCGCGCCTACGCCGGCTGATGCGCATCCTTCACGTCACGCCGCACCTGCCGCCGGACCAGGCAGCGAACGCGCTCCTGCCGTGGCAGCTGGGCAACTGGGCCAGGGACCGCGGCGACGAAGTGGACTACCTCGCGCATCCTCCTCGCGCGGGCGGACGCGCGGAGCTCGCGGGGCCGGTCACCTGGGTGCCCCGTCGAACCGGCGGGCTCTTCGATCGCACGCTGCGCATCGCCTCGCTGTTCCGTGCCGCGCGACTCAAGCGGCTCCTCGCGCCGCGCATCGCGCGTGCCGACCTGGTCCACGCGCACAGCAATGGCCTGCTGCCCGAGATGGCCGTGCTGCTCGCGCGCCGCGCGCAGAAGCCGGTTGTGCTGACGTTGTATGGCACCGAGATCTGGCACTACCGCCGGAAGCGCGGGCGTCCCGATCTGTTCACGCGTGCGTACAACGAAGCGTCGTACGTGACGTTCTACAGCGACGGGCTGATGACGCGTGCGCACGAGATCGGACTGGGGCGGCGGAATGCGCGCGTCGTGTACCCAGCGGTCAGCGACATGTTCACGTGGCACGACGAGGAGGCCCAGGCCGCCGAACGCGTGGCGCTCGGAATCACGAATCGCCATCTGCTGCTGAATGTGAAGCGGCTCCATCCGCTCGCGAGTCAGCGCACGCTCCTCGAGGCGATGACCGACGTCGTCCACGTGCATCCCGACACGCGGCTGGTGATCTGCGGAACAGGGCCGCTGCTCGACGAGCTGAAAAGCGTCGCGCGCTCCGCGGGTGTCGAGCGGCACGTCGACTTTACCGGCCTGGTCGACAACACGGCGATCGCACGCTACTGCGCCGCCGCAGACCTCTTCGTGCTGCCGTCCATTCTCGAGGCCCTCCCGACCGTGGCGGTCGAAGCGCTTGCTTCGGGGACGCCGGTGGTGTCGACTGACAATCCCGGAGGACTCGAGCTGAACAGTGTCTTTGGCGTCGACGTGACAGTCGTCCCATGCGAGCAGCCGATCACGCTGGGCAAGTCCATCACGCAGTTCCTGGGGAATAAGCGGCGGACACTCGCCGGCACGCGCGAGACGATCGAGCGTGAGTTCCGGCCGGCCGCGGTGGCCGCGCAATATTGGGGAATCTACGAGGAGGTACGGAGGTAACCGATGTCGCTCATGCAGAAGATCTCCGCGGACATGACCGTGGCGATGCGGAACAAGGACCAGGCGCGGCTCGCCCCGCTGCGCATGGCCAAGGCGGCGCTGGTGAACCGCGAGGTCGAGAAGGGACGCGCGCTCGACGACGCGGAGGCGCAGCAGGTGATCGCGTCGCTGATCAAGCAGCGGCGGGATTCCGCCGAGCAGTTCATCAAGGGAGGACGCCCGGAGCTGGCGGCGCGCGAAACCGCGGAAATCGCCACGCTCGAGACGTACCTGCCGCCGCCGATCGACCCGGCCGAGATCGAGAAAGCGGTCGACGAGGCCGTCAAGGAAACCGGCGCCACGTCGGCAAAGGAGCTGGGGAAAGTGATGAAAGTCGTGATGGGCAAGCTGGCCGGGCGCGGTGCCGACGGACGCGCGATCAACGAGGCGGTCCGCCGGAAGCTCGGCGGTTAATAGGGGCAAACTTTTCGCCGGGGGCGTCCGTCTAATCTGCTGAAAGGCACGCACAAGCCTCTCATCCATCCTCCTTTGCCCCCGCGGCGACGCGGGGGCTTTTTTTGTACTTCCGATTCCATTTTCGAAACGCAAACTGTCCGCGCGTTGCAAAAGCGGACGCCCTGTCAGAGATGGAAAGACCGTGTGGTACGCTGCCGAACGGATGAGTGTGAAGCTCGCGCGCTCGGCAGGCCTCATCAGCCTCGCAACGATGGCCAGCCGGGTGCTGGGCGTCGCCCGCGAGATGGTCCTGGCGGCGTTGTTCGGCGCGGGCAGCGGGTACGAGATGGACGCCTACAACGTGGCGTTCCGAGTGCCGAACCTGCTGCGCGACCTGTTCGCCGAAGGCGCGATGACGGCAGCGTTCGTGCCGACCTTCACCCGCACGCTCACCGAGCGCGGCCGCGACGCGGCGTGGCGCCTCGGTAGCCTCGTCATCAACGCGCTGCTCATCGTCACCGGTGGCCTCGTCATCCTCGGGATCGTGTTCGCGTATCCCATCACGCACGCGATCGCGCCCCATTTCGCCCGCACGCCGGGCGAGCTCGAGCTGACGACGCAGCTGACGCGCATCATGCTGCCGTTCCTCACGACGGTGGCGGCGTCGGTCGCGATGATGGGCATGCTCAACTCGCTGCGGCGGTTCTTCATCCCGGCGTTGTCGCCCGCAATGTTCAACGTGGCGACGATCGTCTGCGCCTTCGCGCTCGTGCCCGTCATGCCGCACATCGGGTTGCCGCCGATCACCGCGATCGCCATCGGGACGCTCGTCGGCGGGCTCGGGCAGATGGCGCTGCAGTGGCCAATCCTCCGCCGTGAAGGCTTCAGGTACCGGGCTGTCGTCGATTTCAAGGACCCGGATCTGCGCGAGGTACTCCGGCTGATGGGCCCGGGGACGCTCGGGCTCGCCGCGGTGCAGATCAATGTCTTCGTCAACACGTACCTGGCGACCAGCCAGGAGCGCGGCGCCGTCTCGTGGCTCACCTACGCGTTCCGCCTGATGTATCTGCCGATTGGACTCTTCGGGGTCGCGATTGCGACGGCAGCATTGCCTGAAATCGCGCGGCGGGCGAACGCACAGGACATGACGGGCATGCGTGCGACGGTCTCGAGCGCGCTTCGCATGATGCTCATGCTGAACGTGCCCGCCACGATCGGGCTGATCGCGCTCGCGAACCCGATCATCGCGCTGCTGCTCGAACGAGGGAAGTTCACCACCCACGACACCGCGGCGACGGCGGCGGCGCTGATGTTCTATGCTCCGGGGCTGGTGGGATACTCCGCGGTCAAGATCGCGTCGCCGAGCTTCTACTCGCTGCGCGACAGCCGTACACCGGTGACGGTCAGCGTCATGTCCGTGCTCGTGAATCTGGCGCTCAATCTCACGCTGGTGCGGTGGATGGGCTATCGCGGGCTGGCGCTGGGGACCTCGCTTGCGGCGATTTTCAACGCGGGCACGCTGCTCTGGCTGCTTCGCGGGCGCATCGGCGGGCTGGAAGGATCGCGCGTGACGATCGCGTTCGTCAAGATCCTCATCGCATCGATCGCGATGGGGCTCGCCGCGAGCTTCGGGATCGCCTGGTTGACGACGCTGCTGCCCGGCTCCAGCACGATCGTCAAGGGCCTCCGTGTTGCGGTCTCGATTGGCGCCGCCGTCGTCGTTCTCGTCGCGGCGGCGCGCGTGCTGAGAATCGCGGAATTCGACGACGCGTTCGGCCGCGTGCTGCGCCGGCTCCGGCCTGCTGGATGATTCGTCGTCTCCCCGTTCACCCAACGATCCTGCTCATGTCCGCCGCCCACGTGATGGTCGACGGCTACGGCAACATCTACGCGCCGCTGCTGCCGGTCCTCATCCCGCGTCTTGGGCTGACGCTCGCAGCCGCCGGGACGCTCACGATGCTGTTCCAGATGGCCGCATCGGTCGCGCAGGTGGGATTCGGGCACCTTGCCGATCGATGGCGCCCGCGAACGCTCATCCGGTTCGGGCCGGTGGTGTCGATCTCGCTGCTCAGCCTCCTCGGGCTCGCGCGCACGAAGCTGGAGCTCGCGGCGATCCTCATCACGGGCGGACTCGGCGCAGCGGCGTTCCACCCGCCCGCGGCCGCGCTCGCACACCGGCTCGGCGGCGATCGACAGGGCTTCGCGATGTCGGTCTACATCACGGGGGGCACGCTGGGTTTCTCGCTGGGTCCGCTGCTGTTCGCTCCGTTTGCGCAGCACTTCGGGATCCAATGGACTCCGCTGCTCGCAATCCCCGGGCTTCTCGTCGTGACATTTTTCGTGCGTCGCGTCCCGCCGATTCCGCTGCACCCGTCCAGCCACCGTGGTTTGGAGGCGCTGCGGCCGTACGCGAAGCCGCTCGGGCTTCTTTACGCGATCGTCGTGCTGCGGACGCTCGCGTCGCTGACCTTCGCGACGTTCGTGCCAGTCATGCTGACGCGCCGCGGGTTGTCCGTCTCGCAGGCGGGCGCGTCAGTCGCCGTGTACCTCTTTGCCAGCGGTATCGGCGGTTTCTTCGGCGGCCCCGCGGCGGATCGATTCGGACCGCGCAAGGTCATTGCGCTCTCCCTCGTCGCAGCATGTCCGTTCCTGTTCGCCGCGCCGTTCCTGTCAGGCTGGCAATTCGTGGTCGTGCTGGCGATCGGCGGCCTCTTCCTGCAGTCGACGCTTCCCGTCAACGTGACGTTCGGGCAGTCGCTCGCGCCGGTGAGCGCTGCGACGGTGTCGTCGCTGATGATGGGCTTCGCGTGGGGGACCGGCGGCTTGAGCGTGCCGTTCATGGGCATGATCGCCGACCGTGTCGGTATCGAACACACGCTGATCGGCGTTTCCGTCATCCCGCTGCTCGCCGCCGCATGCGCGCTCCCGCTGCCGCCGCACGCCCGCACATCCACTGTTCCACAGCCTTCGGACGTCATCATTCCGAACACGAGGACTTAGCACGCGCTGTGGTACGATAGTTTCTTTCAACCCGCAGAGATGCCGCGTTATCCCCGCTCCACCGCTGTCACGTACGCATTCGGCCCAGGTCCGATTACACCCGCCGTCAAATGGATTATCTGGACGAATGTCGCGGCGTTCATCGCGACGCTTGTGTTTCACGAATTAATCACCGACCACCTCGGCCTCGTCCCCAAGGACGTGATCGAACGCGGCTGGCTGTGGCAGCCGGTGACGTACATGTTCCTGCACGCCGGCTTCTTGCACATCCTGTTCAACATGCTGGGCATCTGGATGTTCGGCGTGGAGCTCGAACGGATGTGGGGCACGAAATTCTTTCTCAAGTACTACGCGATCACCGGCGTCGGCGCCGCGATCAGCACCATTCTGGTTGGATTGCTTCCATACGCGCCGACCGCGGCAACTTACGGCGCGATGACGATCGGCGCCTCGGGGGCGCTCTACGGATTGCTCGTGGCCTATGCGCTGTACTTCCCCGATCGTCCCATTCTGATGTTCCTGCTCTTCCCGGTTCCGGCGAAATTCTTCGTCATCATCATCGGCGCGATTTCATTCCTGTCAGCGACCGGCGCAGGGTCGCCGACCGTCGCACACGTCGCGCATCTCGGGGGGATCGTATTCGGCTACCTCTACCTGAAGGGCGGGCGCGGCGGGTTCTCCGCAGAGATGAAGTATCGCTACCTGAA
>WNGF01000686.1_pt1 | contig 52443 bp, 60 predicted proteins | sample 5400641 | NCBI WGS metagenome assembly WNGF01 (sample SAMN13153371, study PRJNA577476) | soil metagenome | isolation source: 80 cm soil or saprolite under grassland replicate 2 | place: USA:California | collected 2016-06-15 | reverse complement strand
AGATGTGAGGCTGGTCGATATCCACCATCCGAATCATCAGACTACCGCAGCGCGGGCAGTTGATGCGATCCACCTTGTTGAACTCCTTCCCCAGCTTCGCGTCGCCGATGTCAATGGCGGAAGCGCCGCGGCTCTTCTGCAACTGCTCCTTCTCGAACTCGTCGAAGAAAATGCCCTGGCAGTCTGTGCATCGGTCCACCTCCACGTCGGTGAAGGTCACTTTCTCCATCGGCGAAATGCATTTGGGACAGTTCATGAGTTGCCTCCTCTAGTGATGGGTGGGCCGTCGATTGCCGCGAGCCGCGGTGGCCTTGGGCTGTGATTCGATGGATGGTTTGAAAACTTTCCTCAGCGACTCGTCTGCTGAGGGAGGTAGATTTTTCTCCTTTTCAGACTCGCTCTCGTGCAAATCGCTGACGGATCCTCGTCGGGTTGATCCGAGCGTGCCAAGATGATGTTTGCTGACGACCCCTTTGTCCTCCAACCGGAGTTCGGATTCCTTTACGAAGCGCGCCCACGGAATCGCCTTCAACCGAGCGGTGGGTATCGGTTTGCCTGTTTCCTCGCAGACGCCGTAGGTCCCGTTCAGAATGCGTTTGATGGCCTCGTCCACTTCGCAGATCCTGTCCTGCTTGGCCGACAACTGGCTGAGCGCAAGGTCGTGGTCGAACTCGTCGGTCGCGGAGTCCGCCAGGTCCATGCTGTGCGGTTCGAGGGGCTGCGAGGCTTCGCTCAGTCGGTCGCCCCGTTCCTTCAGCAAGCGCTCTCGCAACGAGAGCAACACGCGGTAATGCCACGCCCACTTTGCCACGGGACCGTTCATGCAGCTTGCCGAGTTCAGCACAGCCGCCGTTGTAGAAGCGGCTTTCAGCTCAGCGGAAGGCCACTGTCTAATCTTATGCACTCGTATTAGCCGTTTCATAAATCACGCTCCGATGTTTGCAGCCGAGCACCTCGCCCTTCGTTCTACGCTGGCAAGCTTTCCCTTCGGTAGGGGTTTCGTTTCGCCAAGGCTGCTCTGCCGGAGCCGCAGTCTCGCGGGGGCGACCATCCGGCGCTCCGTCGTGCACCCTCTAGTCTTCCCTATAGATTAGTCGTTCGCGATGGACTGTCGGGCTTCTCCGTTTTTGGCAAAAGATCGCCCTCGTTTGCCAGGACGCTTTGAGTGAGCAAGGTTCCTCAAAAGCCGGGCTTGGTTGAAAGAATCCAAGTCGAATTCGCAACGGACAAATCCGACATCTCAACGGATCCGTGACCTTCACCATCGCTTCGCCAGGTGCCACGCGTCTGATTCCAAATCGTGCTTGAGCAAATACTCGCGTTGGTCGGCGCTACGCACCTTGAAGTAATCCGCCTGCGGCCATTCGGGCAGGCTCTCGACTTGATACCAGCGGTCGAGCACTTCCTCGACTTCGAGCCACTGGTTGTCCAGGAGGAAGCGACGTGGCGTCTCGTCGGCCTTGCAGCCCGCGTAGCATTCGACTTGGATGAGGATGAGCTTCACAGCAAGGTTTTCACCAAGGCTTTGAGCGCGAATGTTAATGTCTCCTCCAACGGCGAAGTCGTCCGCACCGTCAACGACTGACTTCCGGTCAGCTCTGTCGGCGGCTCGTAAAGCCTCGTCAGCATGTCGAAGTCTTCGAGCCGCGCATCGGAGATTTCGTCCGCCTTGGCCTCGCGCTTCGCAAGCCGCCCCTTCACGCGGTCGTCCTTGGCCTGCGCTTCGATGAAGCGGAACGCGACGTTCTGTGGCTCAAAGGCTGTCTTCAACTGTTCGCGATGGACGCGCTGGGCGAACGTGGCGTCGAGGATTACACTTTGGCCCTCCTTCGCTCGTGCGATAGCGGCGCTGAGCAGCTTCTCGTATGTCTTCTGCGTCATGGCGAGCGAATAAAGCCGCGAACGGGCGGCCTCACTGCCCCCACTGTCGCAGTGGTGCGCGTCTTGATTGTTCTGATGCTGCCGGCAACCGACTGGCTGGCTCTGTTCTGTTCGTGTGACTCAGACTTTTTCATATCAGATCCTTTCGTTCGTTTTTGCTATTATGGTCCGGGGGGCGGTGGCATCTTGCCATGGATTGGCCAACATGCGCCGGAACTTGCCCCAGCTTCGCACCCCAAGTCGGGACTTGTTGCAGGTGGTCACACACCACCTCTGGCCAGCCCAGCATCACGTGACCGAAGAAAAGGAATTTCAGAAGATGGCGCTGACCGAGTGACCGGAATTGCCCAACTTGGCCAGGAAATGACAGGCCACATCGGGCCTTCGCAGGAGTTTTCGCTGAGAATTCGTTTGGTTTCAACGGCGCGCCCGCAAAATGCGCGAGTGGCATGAAGCCTGCGCGCTTGGCGCAACGTGCGTTGCCGATTGTGCACCATTGTTGTTTTTGTCGCAGGACTTCTCCGAGTGCAGGCAGCACCCGCGACCCGCGCAGAATTCCCATTCCAGTTTCGTGAAGGATTGTTGTGGATCGAGGTCAACGTCCCGCAGTCGGACAAGCCGCTCAATTTCCTTTTGGACACGGGCGCGGGCGTCAGTGTGATCAACCTGACCACGGCGAAACGCCTGGGGCTGAATTTGGCGGAGCGGGTGAATGTGCGTGGCGTCGGGAGCGTGACCGAAGGGTATTGGCCGCAACGCTTGTCGGCCAAAATCGGCGAGGTGCTACTGCCAAAGGAGTTTCTGGCCGTGGACCTGGGAGAGTTGAGCAAGGTTTGCGAGTGCTGCGTGGACGGTTTGCTCGGAGTGGACTTCTTCCAAGGCCGGGCGGTACAGATTGACTTCCAGGCGCAGAAGGTGCGTTTGGTCAAGTCAGGTGCAGTCTCCACAAACGCAGCGGTGCTGGCCCTCAGGGCCAGCAGTCGTTCGCTGCTAGCACCTGTGCAGATTAACAACAGCGGGCCGCAGTGGATGAGGTTGGATACAGGTTGCGTGCCGGCCTTGCAGTGGGTGGCGAAGGGAGCACGAGCTGTCGGGACCAAGGCGGCCGTCTCTGTCGGTTTGACGGAACTGAACATCCCGACGACGCCTACGCGAGTGCAGTTGGGCGCAGAAACATTTGAAGCGGTGCCCACCGGTTTGCACGACTCCGAGCTTTTCTCTGGCGAGGCCGGACTTCTTGGCAACGGGCTTCTTTCCGAGTTTGAGAGGGTGACCATCGACGTCAAGGCGAGCAGGCTGGTCCTACAGGGGCGCTGCACGAAGAGTTAGTCGCGGCTTTCAATTCCGCCTTCTTTCCGCCAAAAGCCTTCGTGCTGTCAGGTTGATTGTCATCAGTCAGCGACTCCCAGACCAGCGAAGAACTTTCGAGGGAATCCATCCAAGGCGGCGTAGTAAAGGGTGCGAAATCAACCAACGGCGGGCCAGCCCGCCAAAAGAAAGACAATGCAATGAACTCGAAAAAGATACTCCTTCTCGCCGGTGCAATCGCGGCTAGCTTCATGCTCGGCAACTATGCGAACGCCGCCGACATCGCCGCCTCGCCACGGTTGCAGCAAATGCTCAACGAGCGGAAGAGCATGTCCAGCAAGGACACCAGCCCCAATCTGGTCAGCGCGAATTATCTCGGCGCTGCTGCCAAGTGGGAACTCAACCGTGCCAAGGTCGTGCCGAGCGGCACGATTACGCCCAACCTCGTCAGCGGCAACTACGCCGGTGCCGCCGCCAGGAATCAGTATCCAAGTCGGGCGCAATTTGAACTCGCGCCGCTGGCCAAGCCGGGCAAGTAAGCCAGGCCGACTGCTCAAAGAAGTCGTTGCGGTGTTGTGGCCGCACGGCAAACTCCAGGCGGGCGGCGCTTCATCCCGCCGCCCCCGGCTAAGAATATATGAAACCGATCGAACCATCTGAGAATGACGCGCCGCTCCGTGCGATGCTCCGCGAATGGCGGGTGACGACTCCCTTGCCGCCGCGCTTTCAAGAGCAGGTCTGGCGTCGGATTGAGAAGGCGGACACCCGCGCCGAAACTGTTTCGTGGTCTGCACTCGTCAACTGGCTGGTGAGCGTAACGACTCGTCCCGCGTTGGCTGTTGCATACGCGACTGTCCTTTTGTTTGCCGGCTTGGGCGCTGGCTACTGGCACGCGCGAGAGACGACTGCGAACTGGGACAAAACCCTCGCACAGCGTTACGTCCAGGCGATTGACCCGTTCCAACAGACTCCACCGAACTGACCCGTGAGGCGCGCTCTCTTCATTCTCGTTGGCGGCCTGCTCCTCGCTGGCGCGGGCTACTGCGCGCTCTACTTCCTCGCCACTGCCTCGCACCGCAGCCTGCTGGCGAACGACACGCCCGAACTGTTCTGGTTGAAGAAAGAGTTCAACCTCGACGATGCCGAGTTCGCCCGCATCTCGAAATTGCATGAAGCCTACCTGCCCCAGTGCAAGGAACGCTGCCGTCGCATTGCGGAATTAAACGACACACTTGTAAAGTCGATCGGTTCCGCCACGCAGATGACACCGGCGATTGAAAAGCTCCTGGCCGAACGCGGGCGGATGCGGGCCGATTGTCAGGCTGAAATGCTCAAGCACTTCTTCGAGGTCAGCCGGACCATGCCGCCGGAACAAGGCAAGCGTTACCTGGCTTGGGTACAGGAGCACACCTGTCTCAGTGAGCAGACGATGAATCACAGTGAAGCTGGCGTTGCGAGTCATCGTGAATGACGCGACGCCATGAATGCGCCGCGCCCGGACGAGCAGGACGCGCAAGACATGGCTCGGCTCATCGCGGGCCACGACGCGGCGTTGAACGATTTGATGGAACGCCATGCCGAAAGGCTGTTCCACTATTTGCTGCGCTCCTTGCAGGACGAGTCCGACGCGGCCGACCTCGCCCAGGAGACGTTCGTGAAGCTCTATCAGAGCCGCGACAAGTTCGACACGCGGCAAAAATTCTCGACGTGGCTCTATGCCATTGCCAGCAACCTGGTGCGCGACCGCTATCGCTGGCGCTCACGCCATCCGCAGGTCTCGCTCGATGCCGAGAATTCGGCCACGGGAATTGATTTCCGCGAAACGCTTTCCGAACAAAAACCCTCTCCAATCGAGACGGTGCAGGCGGAAGATCGTGCCGACGCGGTGCGCAGCGCCGTCGCGGCGTTGCCGGAGGAACTTCGCATCCCGCTCATTCTGGCGGAATACGAAGAGCGGTCGCAGGCGGAGATTGGTGAGATTCTAAAGGGTTCGGCCAAAGCAGTGGAGACACGGATTTACCCGGCGCGGCAACAACTGCAAGTGGCCCTGAGCAAGTTGCTGGAAGCGGAGTGAGACGATATGGCGACTGACCCCATCTGCGGCATGACCGTCGACGAAGCGTCCGCGTTGCGGGTCGAGCGTAATGGACAAACCTTTTACTTTTGCAGCGAGCATTGCCGAGAGAAGTTCGTCCGACAAGATCACCTAACCCAGCCTGCTGCTGCGACAACCGAACACGGGACCCACGCTCACCCGGTCGTCAGCGCAAAAGATTACGCGGACGGCGACCATGCCCATCCCGGCCACGGAGCGGCAACGGGAACACCTTCCGCCCGCGCGAAATACTTTTGCCCAATGTGCCCCGGCGTGGAATCAGACAAGTCGAGCGACTGTCCGAAATGCGGCATGGCGTTGGAGAGAAATCCAGCATGGCAACCACCGGCTGCGGGCAAAGTCATCTACACCTGCCCGATGCACCCGGAAGTTCAGCAAGACCATCCCGGCAACTGCCCAAGGTGCGGTATGGCGTTGGAACCCAAATCGATTACCGCAGCAACTGACGAGGAGAATGCCGAACTCAGCGACATGACGCGCCGGTTCTGGATTGGCGCGGCGCTCACGCTGCCCGTTTTTCTGCTGGCGATGGCACACGTGATTCCGGCGGTGAGCCATCAGCACTGGCTGACGGGCGGCGTGTCGCGTTGGATTCAATTCGTGTTCTCGACGCCGGTAGTGCTGTGGGCAGGCTGGCCGTTCTTCCAGCGCGGCTGGCGTTCCATCGTCACGCGGCAGTTGAATATGTTCACGCTCATCGCCATTGGCGTGGGGACGGCCTACCTGTTCAGCTCCGTAGCGATGCTGGCGCCCGCGGTCTTCCCGCCTTCATTCGCACATGGTGGAAAAGTCGGACTCTACTTCGAGGCGGCGGCCGTCATCGTGGTGCTGGTGCTGTTTGGCCAGGTGCTCGAATTGCGGGCCCGGAGCAAAACGGGCAGCGCAATCCGCGCGCTACTGAATCTTGCCCCCGTCAAAGCGCGCGTGGTTCAAGGCGACGAGGAAGTGGACATGCCGCTCGAAATGGTGCGCGCCGGACAACAACTCCGTGTGCGCCCCGGCGAGAAAATTCCGGTCGATGGCGTCGTGCTCGATGGGACGACCTCCATCGACGAGTCGATGATTACCGGCGAACCGATTCCGGTTGAGAAAAGCGTCAGCGACCACGTGACCGGGGGCACACTAAACACGACTGGGAGCATTCTCATGGAAGCCAAGCGCGTCGGCACCGACACGGTCCTTGCACGCGTCGTCCAGATGGTCGCCGATGCGCAGCGCAGCCGCGCGCCGATTCAGGCATTGGCCGACAAGGTCGCGGGCTACTTCGTCCCGACAGTGCTTGCCGTCGCGGCGATAACGTTCATCGCGTGGGCGTGGTTTGGATCGGAGCCGCGCTTCGGCTACGCCATCGTCAACGCCGTTGCGGTGCTCATCATCGCCTGCCCGTGCGCTCTCGGACTCGCCACGCCGATGTCGGTCATGGTCGGCGTTGGCCGCGGCGCGCAAGCTGGCGTGCTGATACGAAACGCCGAAGCCATCGAGATGATGGCGAAGGTCACCAGCGTCGTCGTGGACAAGACCGGCACACTAACAGAGGGCAAACCGCGTCTCACCGAAGTCCGGTCAATCGAGGGAAGCGCAAGCGATGATCTGCTTTTGGTGGCTGCTTCTGTGGAACAACACAGTGAACACCCGCTGGCCGACGCGATTGTTCACCGCGCAAAAGAGCGCGGCGTGAAGCTTCAAGCCGTCACCGACTTTTCCTCCGTCACCGGCGGCGGAGTCGTTGGCAAGGTCGGCGGTCGTGAGGTCGCTGTCGGCAAACTCAAGTTCCTGCAAGGGCGTGGCGTGTCCGGCGTGGAGGGCGTCCAGCAGCAAGCGACTGCCTTGCAGGCCGAGGGACAAACGGTGATGTTCGTCGCCATCAACGGCGAGGCTGCCGGCTTGCTCGCTGTTTCTGACCCGATCAAAGCGTCCACGCCGGAAGCCATCGACCAACTGCATCGCCTCGGCCTGAAGATCATCATGCTCACGGGTGACAACGAACGCACCGCCAATACTGTCGCTCGAAAGCTCGGCATCGACACGGTGGAGGCCGGCGTCGAGCCGCAACGCAAGCACGAGCGCATCCAGGAACTCCGAAAGCAAGGCTGCATCGTGGCGATGGCCGGCGACGGCATCAACGACGCGCCCGCGCTGGCTGCCGCGCACGTCGGCATCGCTATGGGCACGGGCACCGATGTCGCGATGGAGAGCGCCGGCATCACGCTGGTCAAAGGCGACCTGCGGGCCATTGTCAAAGCCATCAACCTCAGCCGGGCCATGAGGCGGAACATCCGCCAGAACCTCTTCTTCGCGTTCATCTATAACACCGTCGGCCTCCCGATCGCCGCCGGAGTGCTATATCCGTTCTTCGGGGTGTTGCTCAGTCCGATCATTGCCGGCGCAGCGATGAGTCTGAGTTCCGTTTCCGTCATCGCCAACGCGCTGCGACTCCGCCGCGCGAAGCTTTGAAACCTGTGAATTCCGCTCATCCAAATCTGGTCCGGACACCGCAACGGATGGTGAGTGCTCCGCACCCGGCGTGGAGCCGTGAACAAGCTTCCGCGGTAATAATGCCGGCGAGACCGGCACATCTGCGCGCAGACTGTGATCTCGCACTGGTGGGCCCGTTCCGGCTACAATGCCATCCAATGATGACGCATACAGGCTGATGGAAGCCGCTTTAAGAGAGAAAGAGCAGCGCCTGCGCGCGATTCTGGAAGCCGCTGTCGAAGGCATCATTACCATCGACGAGCGCGGCATCGTTGACTCTATCAACCCGGCAGCTTGTCGCATCTTCGGTTACGCGCCGGAGGAGGTTGTCGGACAAAACGTGAGCATGTTGATGCCCATGCCCGACCGGGTGAGGCACGACGACTATATCGCGAATTATCTCCGCACGGGCCAAGCTAAAATCATTGGCATCGGTCGCGAGGTCGTGGGACTGCGCAAGGACGGCACGACTTTTCCGATGGATCTCTCCGTGTGCGAAGTGCGGTTGGGTGACCGGCGGCTGTTCACCGGCTTCGTCCGCGACATTTCGGAGCGCAGGGAACTGGAGCAGGCTGTTGCGGCGGCGGGAGAACAGGAACGGTCCCGTATTGCGCGGGAATTGCACGATGGCCTCGGGCAGCAACTAGGCGGGCTGCTGTTTTTGATGAACGGGCTGCACCGAGACTTGCGGGATGCAAACGTCCCACAAGCGGAAACAGCCGAGCAGCTAGGCCAAGAACTCAGCACCGCATTAACGCAGGCGCGCAACCTGGCCCACGAGCTTTACTCGGTCTCCCCCACACCGGAAGGGTTGGTTGAGGCGCTGGAGAATCTAACTGAGCGCGTGGCCACGGACCGCGGCGTCTCGTGCGAGTTTGTTTCGGAACCCACAGTTCTGATAAACAATCCCACCGTTGCCAGCCATCTCTACCGACTCGCGCAGGAGGCAGTCCACAACGCGCTCAAGCACAGCCGCGCCACGCGGATTCACATCGAACTCACGCGCCGACCCGACGCTGTGGAACTGAAGGTGCGCGACAACGGCATTGGATTCTCGCCTCAACCCGGCTCTCGCGGCCTCGGCCTGCGCACAATGGAGCAACGCGCGAGATTGATGAGCGGGCGGTTGATAGTGAATATTCATGCCGATGGCGGCGTTGAAGTAATTTGCTCGGTGCCGACCAGCGTCGCGGATAGAACACCGGCCGGTTGATTCATGGCGCACCAAAATCCTCCTGACACAAGCTGCGAGACAATGCCGCGCAAAGACCGGAAGACGAAATCAACCAAGCGGAAGAGAATTCTGCTCGTGGATGACCATCCCCTGATGCGGCGCGGTCAAGCCGACCTGCTGAACCGCGAACCGGATTTCGAGGTCTGCGGCGAAGCGGGCACGGCACGAGAGGCAATGGAAGCCATTGCGCAACTGAAGCCAGACCTCGTGTTGGTGGACATGGCTCTGCCGGACAAGGACGGCCTGGAACTCATTAAGGACATCCAGGCACTTCAGCCGAACCTGGCGGTTCTTGCAATGTCGATGCAGGACGAATCGCTCTATGCCCCGCGTGTCCTGCGCGCGGGTGGCCGCGGTTACGTAATGAAGCAGGAAGGATCGGAGCGACTCGCGAAGGCCATCCGAACGGTCTTGAGCGGCCAGGTCGCGTTGAGTCCGCGCATGTCGGCGACACTTCTGGAGTCGATGGTCGGCCCAGCCGGCCAGGCTGGCGGCGGACCGGAGGAGAAGCTGACGGACCGCGAATTGGAAGTTTTGGGTCTCTTCGGCGAAGGCTGGAGCACAGAGGAAATTGCCGGACGTCTTCATCTCAGCCCCAAGACCGTGGAAGTGCATCGGGGACACATCAAGGAGAAGCTCGGCCTGAAAATCACGCCGGAGTTCACCCGCTTTGCCATCCGCTGGGTTGCCGCACAGGGCGGGCCAAAGAGCTAGCAACGCCACGCTCGGTCAAACCATCGTCGGCACTTCGCCCGCAACTCCACGGAGCCGCTTTCGGCTGCGGAGGAAATTCCTCTTTTACCACTCACCGACCGCAATCGCTCCAGTGCGCTTGCATCTGGCGGCGTACGTTGAGGTAAGCATTTTCCCTATCGGCCACGACTGCGCAGCCCTATCCGCGGACGACTTTCCTGCCAATAGCCCCCGCGTTCAGGCCGGCGATAATGGACACGCGTGAATGAAATAGCAGCTGCAACAAAACTCAACGAGTCCGGCGGACGGACGCGCTTGCCGCGTCAAACGCAGGCGCGAGAGCTCGCAGTCGAGCCGATGTGCGAGTATGAAAAGCAAAGTATTCGTAATTGAGGACCATCCCCTGATGCGCCGCAGCCTCGTGGAAGCCATCGGGCGCGAGACCGATTTAACGGTGTGCGGCCAGGCGGAAGACGCGCAGGAAGCGTTCGCCGCTATCGTCTCGGCCCAACCCGACGTCGTGCTCACGGACATCCAACTCAAGTCCTCCAGCGGATTGGAGCTGATTAAGGCTCTCCACGCGCACACACCAGCGTTGCCGGTCATCGCAACCAGCATGTTTGACGTGCGCCGAAACGAACGGCTTGCCCGCGCGGCCGGCGCCTCAGGCTTCGTCGCGAAGCAGGACGGTCCAGCGAAGCTAATCGCCGTCGTGCGCGAATCGCTGAAAAGCATGAAGCAAGGCGGCGACCCGGCGCGGGCGGAGGACGAATGAGTTACTCCGCCGCGAACAGAATTTCGGGCAAACACACCGGTTGGCCCGATGCAAAACAACAACAAACAAAAAGGAAACACAATGAAGACAGTTAAGAACAACATCATTGCCGCCGGTATTGCGATGGCGGTCGCCTTGGCAGTCTGGTTGCCTAACAACATCAACGCCGCCGACCAAGTGAAGGGCGCTCAGAAGTTGATGGAGCTTAAGCCCATCAAGACAGCCAAGGACTTGGAAGCATTGGAGCCTGGCGACATGCTGGCGATGTCCTGCCCCAAGTGCAAGAGCGTCACCATCACCTACGTCGAAAAAGGCCTCAAGCGTGCCGATGCGACTGAGAAACTGGCGGTGAAGCATCTCTGCCCTGGCTGTGAAACGACCATCGAGACCAAAGGCCACGGCAAGGCCGCGCAGGACGTGGTGAAGCACGTCTGCCAGACATGCGGGTCGACGGACGCCTTCTGCTGCGTGCTGAAGAAAGGTTCCGGCCCTACCAAGGGAATGGAAGAGAAGAAGTAAGCCCTACCAGGCCGCTCTTTCTCATCCTGCGATGCGCAACCCAAAACAGGGTGGATCATTAGCAAGTGGCGCGGAGCAGCCGAACAGCACAGATGCCAACGCAACAAAACAACAAAAGAGAAAGGTAAGAAAATGAAGACAACATCCATCAACACAGTGGCCCGGATGACCGGGCTTGTCATTACCCTGGCCATGTTCGCTGGCCTTGCCGGTCAAGTCGGAGCGCAGGAGAAAGGAGCGACCAGGCTGCTCCGACTAAGCGGAACATTGGTCGGGCCGAGAGCTGAGGCGAGTGAATACAAGCCAATGTCGTGTGCCAAGTGCAAGGAGGAGTATTTCACCCGCAACGACTGGTCGGCGCGCGGGGCCAACAAGCCCGACATTCTAGTGGCCCGTCATCTGTGCGCCGGCTGCGAGACGACTACCGCGACCGAAGGACACGGCAAAGCGAAGCGCGATGTGGCGACCCACAAATGCACCTCGTGCGGAGCCGAGACCTTGGCTTGCTGCGCAATCAAGAAGGGCGGTGACACGGCCACCAGAGGCATGGAGAAGAAGTTCGAGATCGCACCGCTGAAGTAGGCCGCGCCTGGCGGCATTATCGAGACTCAACTCGCACACATCGAATAATGAATACGTCGCTCGCAAAATGGTTGGCCTTGGTGGTGTTGGTGGTTGGCCTTGGAGTGTTGGTTACTTCATGCGCCACCACCGGCACGGCTCAGTGGGGAGGCGTCGTGGAGAAAGGTTCAGCCAAGGGCGGCGCATCGCTGACGGCGCTGCCCATCGTGGAAACCGAGGCGCAGAACATTTCCGCGTACATCCCGACCAACCTGATCTCGATCACGGACGGGCAACTCTACCTCTCGCCGTCGCTGTTCCAGATGGGGAACCTCCCTGCGGTCGATGTGGGCAAGTCAGTCTCCCGAGTCGGCGGCAAGGCGCAGTTGCCCGCGTTCCGGGCGGTGGCCGGCGATCTGAAACTCGCCTATTCCCAGTTCGAAGAGCTGGAGCTGTTTTCCCGATTCGGCACACGCCTCGACGACACGACCCGCAAGACCCTCGCCCGCGGAAGGCGCATTCGCGAGTGCCTGCGTCAGTACGAAAGTGATCCCTTTTCGGTTCCTGAACAGATCACGGTGTTGCTCGCGCTGGCGTCGGGATTGTTCGACGACATCCCGCTGGAGCAGGTGAAGCCTGCCGAGCAGGCGCTGCGTGAGGCGGCGCTGTTGATGCCCGCGCCTGTTCGCGAGCATTTGCTTCGTTCCTTCCCGCAGGACGAACAGAACGCCATTCGGTCGTTCGCCGAAGGTGCTTTGCGCCCTTTTCGAAAGGAAAACAATGATCGAAACTCTCGGCAACTTGAAACGCAAAATTCGTAGCGCCCAGGAACTCAAGGAGGTCGTGCGCACGATGAAGACCCTGGCGGCAGTAAATATCCGCCCCTACGAACAGGCGGTGCTCGCGCTGGCCGGCTACGATCGCGCCGTCGAATTGGGACTGTTGGCGTGCCTCCGGGACACCGCCGCGCCCACCACGAACGGCACCGTCCTGAAAGCGTCGGCCGGGCTGACTGGCGTCATCGTCTTCGGCTCCGATCAAGGTTTGGTCGGCCAGTTCAACGAACACATTGCGGCGTTTTTCCTGAAGGAAATGTCCAAGCTCCGCGGGGAATGCGTGGTCTGGCCGGTTGGCGAGCGCGTCGAGGACCAATTGCTGGAGGCGCACGTGCAATTGAAGCCGAGCTACCGTGTTCCCGATTCCGTCGCTGGCATTACGCCATTGGTCAGCCGGATCCTTTCCGAACTGGAGCAATTCCAAGCTCGAAACAGCCTCTCCGAAATCCTGCTGTTTCACAACCGGCCTAAGCCCGGAGCTTTCTACGAAGCCGTCCGGCGGCGGGTGATGCCTCTGGATCGGACCTGGCTGGCCGAACTGAAGGCCAAGACCTGGCCGACGCGCGCGATACCGGACGTGCTGCCGCAACCAGCAAAGACGCTGGCGGCGCTGGTTCGCGAGTATCTGTTTGTTTGTCTCTTTCAAGCCTGCGCGGAATCGCTGGCCAGTGAAAACGCCAGCAGACTCGCTTCCATGCAGCGAGCGGAGAAAAACATCCAGGAGTTACTCGATCAGATTCAGTTGCGCTACCAGCAACAGCGCCAGGACAGCATCGATGAGGAATTGTTTGATGTCGTCTCCGGTTTCGAGGCGCTGGCGGGCGGAACGCGGAGGTCCACATGAATCCTGCTATGCCGTTGCCACCCGAAGTACAGAACGTTGCACCTGCGCGCACAGCTCCCCATGCTGTGGCGGGGAGGCAACAGCATTGAAATAGCGCAACCGAAAATCCCATGAACTCGCAACCCGAAACCGTCGCCTACTTCTCAATGGAAATCGCCCTGGAGCCGGCGATGCCGACTTACAGCGGCGGCTTAGGAATGCTCGCCGGCGACACGATTCGTTCCGCCGCCGATCTCAAGTTGCCGATGGTCGCAGTGACGCTCCTGCATCGCAAAGGCTACTTCAATCAAAAGCTCGACGCCAGCGGTTGGCAAACCGAGTCGCCAGTCGAATGGGACGTTGCGAAATTTTGCCGGGAGCTTTCGCCGCGAGTTCAGGTGAGCATCGAAGGCCGGACCGTTCACGTGCGCGCATGGCAGTACACAGTCATTGGAATCGGCAGCCATGCGGTGCCTGTCATTCTCCTCGATGCGGACCTGCCGGAAAATTCGGAATGGGATCGCACGCTCACGCATTTTCTTTACGGCGGAGACGCGCACTATCGGCTCTGCCAGGAGATCATCCTCGGCATGGGCGGCGTGCGGATGCTCCGCGCCCTGGGTTACAAGCACATCCGCCGCTTTCACATGAACGAAGGCCACGCCAGCCTGCTCGGGCTCGAACTGCTCGACGAGTCAGCCCGAGTCATGAACCGAAGCAAATTTGGTTCGGAAGACATCGAGTGGGTTCGAAGTCAATGCGTGTTCACTACCCACACGCCTGTGCCTGCCGGGCATGACAGGTTCACGCTCGACCACGTGGGCCGGGTGTTGGGGCGCTCGGATATCTTTGCCATGCACGAAGTCTTCTGCTGCGCCGGCGAACTGAACATGACTTATCTCGCGCTGAACCTCAGCCATTACGTCAACGGCGTGGCCAAGAAGCATGGTGAAGTATCCCGCCAGTTGCTCCAGCCCAAGGACGCCTTCCACAACTACCGAATCGACCACATCACCAACGGAGTGCATCTCGCTACCTGGGCTGCGCCACCTTTCGCGCAGTTGTTCGACACTTATGTCCCCGGCTGGCGCGAGGACAACGCGAGTCTCCGCGGAGCGATCAATATTCCCGAGGCAGCCATGTGGCAAGCGCACAGCGAAGCGAAGAAGCGATTGATCGAGGAGGTCAACCACCGCACCAGTTCAGACTTCGACGCCGAAACACTCACACTGGCCTTCGCCCGGCGTGCCGCGACCTACAAACGGGCCAACCTGTTGCTCGCCGACACGGCTCGCCTGAAAAATATCGCGAAAGAGAAAGGACGCTTGCAGGTAATCTACGCTGGCAAGGCTCACCCACTGGACGAAGCCGGCAAGCAAATCATCCAGCAGATCATCCGCGCAAAAGACTCGCTGCGGCCAGAGGTGAAAATCGTTTACCTCGAAAACTATGATTGGGATCTGGCGCGCCTGCTCGTGGCTGGAGTTGATGTTTGGCTCAACACACCGCAACCGCCGCTCGAAGCATCCGGCACCAGCGGCATGAAAGCGGCATTGAATGGTGTGCCGAGCCTGAGCGTGCTGGACGGCTGGTGGATTGAAGGCTGCATCGAAGACGTGACCGGCTGGGCGGTCGGCGACCACTCCGACGCCGCGTCCCTGTACGAGAAACTCGAACGGCTTGTGCTTCCACGCTTCTACCAACAGCGCGACCAGTTCTTCCGCATCATGCGCCACGCTATCGCGCTGAACGCCTCGCACTTCAACACTCAGCGCATGGTGCAGGAGTACGTCGTGAAAGCATATTTCGAATGAAACGAAAGAGATGAACAAAGAATCTGTGGAAAGATCAAACTATGAAACTTGAAAACGCAATCCGTGTGCTGGCGGGTTCGCTGGTGTTGACCAGTCTCGCCCTCGCCCATTGGGTCAGCCCTTATTGGCTGTTCCTGGCTGCATTTGTCGGCGTGAACCTCATCCAGTCAGCCTTCACCGGTTTCTGCCCCGCGGAGATGGTGTTCAAAAAGCTCGGTGTGGGAAAGGGCGACGGTTCCTGCTGTGGTTGACGCTCGACAATCCCCGTGAAGGCAAAGCAGTCGATATGAAAGCCGCACGCCCCATTTCAGCCCTCGCCACCCTCGTCATGGGGTTCTTCTTCGCTGGATGTGACCGGAAGGCGAGTTCGCCCGTTTCGGAACTTGCTGCCGCCCCAATCCGCCTGCGCACCGTCGAACGCAAATCACATGTTGCGACCGAAGAAGTCGTCGGCACGGTGCGAGCAAAGTTGCACGCCGTCATCGAAGCAAAGGTCAGCGGGCGCATCGAGCGGGTGTTCGTGGCGCCAGGGCAGACCGTGAAATCCGGGGATGTCCTGGCGCAGCTTGACTCCCGCGAAATTCAGGCGCGGCTCGACCAGGCGCTGGCCCTGCGGGAACAATTCAGTCGCGATAGCGAGCGGTTGCGCCGCCTGCTCGCCGAGAACGCCGTTTCCCGACAGGAGTTCGAGACGGTGGAATCCCGTTACCGCGTCGCCGTTGCTTCTGCGAGCGAAGCCGAGACAATGCTCGGCTACACGAAAATCGTCGCACCGTTCGACGGTGTTGTGACCCGCAAATTGGCTGACGTCGGCGACCTCGCCACACCGGGCCGGCCTCTCTTCGAACTCGACGAACCCAAGTCACTCCGTCTCGAAGCGGACGTACCCGAAGGTCTTATCAATCAGATTCAACTCGGCGCGAAGCTCGAGGTACGCGTCACCGCTCAGGACGACGCCATTGCCGGTGTGGTGAGTGAAATCGCTCCGGTCGCCGACCCTGCGAGCCGCACCTTCAACGTGAAGCTCGACCTGCCCGAGGGTGCCGGTCTGCGGGCCGGGCAATTTGCGCGTATGACGGTGCCGGTTGGCGAAACCAAAGCCCTGCGCGTCCCGGCGTCGGCCGTGGTGCAACGCGGCCAATTGGAACTGGTCTTCGTCGTCGTGGACAAACGGGCGCAATTGAGGCTCGTGAAAACGGGAAAACACTTCAGCAATGACATCGAACTGGTGTCGGGCGTCAGTGGCGGGGAACGAGTCATCGTCGAAGGCGCGAGCCAAGTGCGCGACGGACAGCCGGTCGAGGTCAAGCCGTGAAGACTAACAATCCAGTCAGCCCCGGCCTGGGCATCGCCGGGCGCATTGCGCGCACCTTTATCGACTCCAAACTCACGCCGCTGGTGGTCATCACGTCAGTGCTGCTCGGTTTGGCGGCAGTCTGGATGCTACCGCGCGAGGAAGAGCCGCAAATCAAAGTGCCGATCGTGGATGTGCTCGTCTCCATGCCGGGCTTCACTGCGAAGGAAGTCGAGGAACGCGCGACGCGCCCGATGGAGAAACTTCTCTGGGAAATCTCCGGCGTCGAATATATCTACTCGACCTCGCGCCCCGGTGAGAGCTTGGTCATTGTCCGGTTTAAGGTGGGCGAAGATGTCGAGCGCAGTCTCGTCAAGCTGACCGAGAAGCTGCGCTCCAACTTCGACCGAATCCCGCACGGCGTTTCCTTCCCGCTCATCAAGCCCAAGTCGATTGACGACGTGCCCATTCTCGCCCTGACGTTCCACAGCGAACGTTATGACCACCTGATGCTGCGCCGGCTCGTTGCACAGGTGGATGATGCGGTGAAACAAGTGCCGCTCGTCGCGGAGACCACGCTCAGCGGCGGTGCGCGCCGACAAGTGCGCGTGCTGCTTGACCCGGTGCGTCTCGCCTCGCGCAATCTTAGCCCCGCCGGACTCGTGCCGATGCTTCAACAAGCCAACCGGCAAGTTGCCGCCGGCGGCCTGACGAGCGACAACCACGAAGTCGTCGTCGAAACCGGCGCGTTTCTCACCAAGGCCGCCGAGGTCGGGAACGTCGTCGTGGGCGTGTTCGGCGGACGGCCGGTTTATCTGCGTGAGGTCGGGGAGATTGTTGATGGCGCAGAGGAGGCTGTTCAATACGTGTTCTTCGGCAACGGCGCAGCGAAGTCCGCGACGGCGAATGAACAACCCGCCGTGACTCTCAGCATCGCCAAGCGTCCGGGCGCGAATGCCATTTCCGTCGCCAAAGATGTCCTCCGCAAACTCGAAACCCTGCGCGGCTCGATCATTCCCGCTGACGTGCAGATGACCGTCACCCGGCACTACGGCGAAACCGCCTCCGAGAAATCCAACGAGCTGCTTTTTCACATGGGCATCGCGGTGGTCGGCGTTTCGATTCTGATTCTGCTCACGCTCGGCTGGCGGGAATCCGGCATTGTGGCCGTGGCTATTCCGTCCACGCTGGCGCTTACGTTGCTGGTGTTCTTCCTCTACGGCTTTACGTTGAACCGTATCACGCTCTTCGCGCTCATCTTCAGCATCGGCATCCTCGTGGATGACGCCATCGTGGTTGTTGAAAACATCGTTCGGCATTTCCAATTGTCGCACAACAAAGGCCGGAGTTGGTCGGCCATCGCCGTCGAAGCCGTTGGCGAAGTCGGCAACCCGACCGTCCTCGCCACGTTCGCGGTCATCGCGGCGGTGTTGCCGATGGCATTCGTGGGAGGATTGATGGGGCCTTACATGCGCCCGATTCCAATTGGCGCGGGCGCGGCGATGTTTTTCTCGCTGGCCATTGCTTTCATCGTGACGCCCTGGGCGGCGATTCGGATTCTGAAAGTTGGGACGAAGTATTCGTCGCTAACCCATAGTAGCGATGAAGCGGTCAAGCGTTCAAACGGTGATTCGGATGCCGGTTCAACGGTTGAACCTTTCAGCGCTTCAACCGAACACCCCCGCTCCCACGGCCACAAGGAAGATTTCTTCACCCGCCTCTATCGCCGGGTGATGGGACCGCTCATTCTTCGCGCCCGCTTGCGCTGGGTTTTTCTCGGCGTCATCGGCGGTTTGCTGCTCGTGGCGATGGCCTTGGTCGGCATCGGCTGGGTGAAGGTCAAGATGTTGCCGTTCGACAACAAGAGCGAATTCCAAATCATCCTCAACATGCCGGAAGGCAGCGCCCTCGAACGCACCGCGCAAGCGGCGCGGGAAATCGCCGCCGCCGTGCGTGGTGAACCGGAAGTCACGGATTACCAGATTTACGCCGGCACGGCCGCGCCGTTTAACTTCAACGGATTGGTGCGCCATTATTTCATGCGGCGTGGAGCCAACATCGCCGACCTGCAAATCAACCTGGTCAACAAGCACGACCGCAAAGCCCAAAGCCACGATATCGCCAAACGCGTCCGCCCGCGCGTCGCGGCCATTGCCGCAAAGTACGATGCTCGCGTGGCCGTCGCCGAAGTGCCCCCCGGCCCGCCGGTGTTGCAGACACTGGTCGCCGAGATTTATGGCCCCACGGAGGAATCGCGCCTCGCCTTGGTCAACAAGGTGCGCGGCATTTTCAGACAAACACCTGGCGTCGTGGACGTGGACTGGTATATCGAAGACGACCAGCCAAAGACGAAGTTCGTCATCGACAAGGAAAAGGCCGCGCTCCACGGCATCAGCGCCGAAACGATTTCACAGACGTTGCGTATTGCCGTCGGCGGTGAGAACGCCGCTCTGCTGCATGACCCGCGCGAGAAGGAAGACGTGAATATCGTGCTGCGCCTTCCGTTGGCCAGTCGCTCATCGCCGGAGGACCTGCTCGCCTTGCGCGTGCGCTCCGGCGATGCCAACGCGCTGCCAGAACCGGGAGCGGCGGGCACCGCGCCGCTGGTGCCATTGCGCGAACTCGCGACCATCGAGCGCACCATTACCGACAAAAGCATCTACCACAAGAATCTGATGCCAGTGACGTATCTCATCGGTGACGTGGCTGGCGTCGTCGAAAGTCCCGTTTACGCCATTCTGAAAATGAACAAGGCTTTGAAGCAACTCGACACCCGGGAGTTCGGCGGGGGCGGTGCGGCGTTGAAAATCTTGAATGCCAAACTGCCGTTCACCGACGACCAGCCCGCGCTGAAATGGGACGGCGAATGGCACATTACCATCGAAGTGTTCCGTGACCTCGGTCTCGCTTTCGCAGCCGTGCTGGTCTTGATTTACATTTTGATGGTCGGCTGGTTTCGGTCGTTCCTCACGCCGCTCATCGTGATGGCCGCGATTCCGTTCTCGCTGGTCGGCATCCTGCCCGCGCACGGCGCACTGCACGCCTTTTTCACTGCCACGTCGATGATAGGCTTCATGGCGGGCGCGGGCATCGTCGTTCGTAACTCGATTATCCTCGTGGATTTCATCGAGCAACGACTCGCCGAAGGAATGCCACTCGGTGAAGCGGTCGTGGACGCGGGTGCAGTGCGCTTCCGCCCAATGCTGCTGACCGCACTGGCCGTAGTGGTCGGCGCGACGGTGATATTGTTCGACCCGATTTTCCACGGCCTGGCTATCTCGCTCATGGCGGGCGAAGTCGCCTCCCTGCTCATCAGCCGCATGGCCGTGCCTGTGATTTACTTCATGTCGCACAATAAATCCCTGCCGGGAGAAACTACTGGAAAGTCGGAGACGTTCGTTGGAACTGAACCGGTGCAGCAACCGGCCGGCCCAATAGGCCAGCCGATGATGGTCGATTTGACTCGGCTGGTGGCCTTGGAAGATCATCGGCCTGATGAGCATGAATGACTCCATCAACATCCAATTCCTCGGAGCTGCGCGATGAGTCACCGGCTCGAAGTATCTGCTCCGCACGTTGAGCTGCACGACGCTCCTGGATTGCGGCTGTGGTTTTGGATGAGCGGCTCTGAATGATTGGCATCGCCAGTATGGAACAATTTCGCAGAGTCATCACGGCAATCATCTCGCAGTGCCGGAGATTCCCGGAGACACCGCTCGCACTCTATGGTTTTTTGTTGAGTCTTCTGTGGGAATTCGGCCACTCAGTGCTTTACCTCGACCATGCCCGCAGTCTGTCCTATGTCATTTGGACGCGCTTTCATTGCTCGCTCGGCGATGTCTTGATTCTCCTCGGTTCCTTTTGGTGGACAGCCTTGTGGTTCCGCACCCGCTTTTGGTTTGCCGGAGACTGGCGCTTTCCTGCTGTTGTATTCGTCTTCTCGGGACTCGCCTACACCGCATGGAGCGAATGGTACAACACGCGGATTGCTCACGCTTGGGCTTACGCTCCCACGATGCCCACGCTTTTTGGGATCGGTCTCAGCCCGCTGGCTCAGTGGCTGGCGGTTCCTGCGTGGCTCGTATTCGTGCTCAGGCGACGAACACAGGATCATTTATGAATGCGATTGTGCTTTGGTTGGTGCTCACGTTGCTCTTTCTCCTGATGAGCTATCTCTTTGGCGCGAGAAGAACAAGGTGCAGTGCAGAAGGTGAGGACGAGCAGAAGGAATCTCAACGCATCCCAGAGGAAAGAATCTCAGCTTTTGAAAAAAAGCTCGCGCCTGTATTGGCGGTCGCGGGACACAAAAGGCGGGGCGAGGTGATTCAATTTGAAGGAACTCTCCGGTCCGATCCGGACGAAACTTTTACCCGGCTTCGAGAGTCATTCGCATCCGAGAATGTCACTCCGTTTTTGCAAGAGGGTGACGGAGAGGAAGTCCGCGTCATCTTGGTGCCCGTAGGAGCTGAGAGACCAGGTTTGGAAAAGCCAAAGTGGTGGCTGCACTGGTTGTTGTTTGCGCTGACGCTCGCGACTACGACCTGGGCAGGCGCTCTTCACGCGGGCATCAACTTGCTGGAGCATCCAGGGCAATTCACCCTGGGTCTGCCCTACAGCCTGGCGCTGATGCTCATTCTCGGAGCGCATGAATTGGGGCATTATTTCACCGCCAGGCGGCATGGCATTGTTGTGACGCCGCCGTACTTTATTCCAGTGCCGTTCTCGTTGGGCACCTTCGGAGCCTTCATCAAGCTGAAATCGCTCTCACCATCGCGGCGAGCGGTTTTTGACGTGGCGGTTGCCGGGCCGTTGGCTGGACTGGTCTTTGCCATTCCCGCTCTCCTCGTTGGGCTGGGCCAATCGAAGATTATTCCAGGGAACCAACCCGCTGGCATGCTCCATGGCGGCGCTGAAGTTGGTTCCTCAATCTTGATGGCAGTCCTGGCCAAGCTGTCCCTCGGCGCTTCCGTCGCCGAAGGACACCGGCTGCTGCTCCATCCGTTGGCTTTTGCCGGCTGGCTGGGCCTGATGGTCACGGCATTGAACCTCCTGCCCATCGGCCAACTCGATGGCGGCCACATGGCCCACGCGATGTTCGGAGCGAAGAGAGGACACATTATCAGTGTGGTTGCTTTGGTTTCATTGTTCGGACTGGCTCTGTTCGTCTGGCCAGGGTTGATGATGTGGGCTTTCATCGTCTTCTTCATCGCAGGGACACGGGACGCTCCGCCAGCCAACGACATCACGCCAATCGTTACCTCCAGAAAACTTTTGGGCTATTTCACTTTCCTGCTTTTGTTGCTCATTCTCGTGCCTGTGCCCCATACGCTTTATCGCGCCTTCGGCATCCATTGCCCGTACCTATGAACGCGCAGAAGAAACGGCGAGGAGGAAGGACTTGCGGCTTGTTACCTCGGCGGCAATATCAACGGCCATGCGTTTCGGAAGCCTTTGGTTGTGGCGGTTCATCTCTGTGCTGGCAATTGTGCCGCGCGCGCCCGCGCAGCCGCAAGCAGCTCAAGTCACCGTCTCGTTCACCCATCGACTCGGTCCGCTTGAAATCCACAACATGGCTCTCGGCCAGGGAGGACTGTCCGAAGAGCCCATGTGGGACAATCGCATCGCTGAGATTCGCGCGCTCAAGCCGGCCCTCATTCGTCTGTTCATTCAGGAGTATTTCGATTTGTTGCCCGAACGCGGGCGGTATCACTTCGATACGCTCGACCGATCGGTGGCGACGATTCTCGCGGCAGGCGCGAAACCGCTCATGTGCATCTGCTTCAAACCGCGCGTGCTCTTTCCCGAGATCAATCACGACATCGTCGAGCCGAACGACTACGTGGAGTGGGAGAAGCTCGTTTTCAATCTGGTGCGTCACTACCGGCAACGCGGGGCCGGAACTCGCTATTGGGAAATCGCCAACGAGCCGGACATCGGCGAGAGCGGCGGCTGTCCGTATCGATTCAAGCCCGACAGCTACGCGCGTTATTATCAACACACCGCCGCCGCCATTCTGCGGGCTGATCCAGATGCGCGCGTCGGCGGCCCGGCGCTGGCCAGCGTCAAGTCGCCGATTCTTCCGGCGCTGCTGAACTTCTGCGACACGAACAAAGAGCCGCTGCACTTCGTCTCCTGGCACATCTACAGCAGCAGTCCCCGCGCGGTGCACGACACGATCGGTTATGCGATGGGCTTGTTGGCACAGCATCCGTCACTCAAGCCGAAAACCTTCCTCGACGAGTGGAACATGGACCTGACGAATCCGCCGCTCGATCCGCGCTTCCAACCGTGCTACATCGCGGAAACCGTGTGGCAGATGAAAGAGGCCGGGCTAGATTACTCGTGCTATTACCACATTCGCGACTGGCACGTGGACTTCGACCAGTTCGCTCGGTTCATGTCGCGCGATGGCGTCGTGTTCATGACCCGCTGGTGGAATCGCATGCCGCAGTTCGACGGGTTGTTCGATTACCAAAACACGGCTCGCCCGGCTTACTTTGTCTTCAAGCTGCTCTCGCGTCTGGCCAGCGAGCGATTGCAACTCACGTCAACTCATCTAACCGTTCATGGCCTGGCAGCGTACGATTCGCAACTGCGCATGTTCAACGTGATGCTCTGGAACTTTTCGACAAATGCATCTGAAGTGGAACTGACATTCGCCGATATCCCGCGTGATTTGCGGATACGGCATCTCACGCTAAATTCCGAATCAGGGAGCAATGATGAAAATGTTCGGCTTCGCCCGAATCCACCGCAGCAAATCAAGAAGGGCGAACACAAGGTGAAGGCGCAGTTCGATCCCTACGGCGTGCAGCTTTGGATGTTCGAGTGAGTGGGTGCGCAAGTTCTTCAGCAACTCCGTCACAGTGTGGACGGAGACCGGCTGTTTCAGCTTCGCTCTCGGCATCATCTTCGGACTCATTCTCGGCCAAGCGCCGCAGCCCGTTCCGGGTTTAAGCGAACCGGTGCGGCTGGGCCTTGCGGATGGTCCTTTGGTTGTGTTCAACCTCAAACAGTCTCAATTGCACGGAATCGTTGACGAAATTCAGTCGGCGACTCGCCAGTGAGTTTCAGGAACGTGCGGTTGAAATGGGTGAGCGATTGGAACCCGGCCTGAAAGGCAATCTCGCTGATGCGCAGGTTCGGATTCGCGAGTAACTCCTTCACGCGCTCAATTCGCACTCGCGTCAGGTATTCCGTGAACGTGACCCCGGTGCTTTTCTTGAACAAGGCGCAGAAGTAGAACCTGCTCAAGTGAAGTTCTCTCGCGACCTGGCTGGATGAAATGGCTTCGGCGTGGCGCCGCGCGATATAATCCTTCGCACGTCGAATGGCTTCTGGCTCGGCCGTCTGTTCCTGAACAACAAGCTGATTGCACAGGCCGGAAAGTTGTTGCGCAAAGATTCCCACCAGCTTGACCGCGGCTCGATACCGCTTGGGTGAGAATGGCCGATACTCGGGGCGACCCGGGCTGTCCATGCTGGGGCCACCACAAGGAGTTGCAGTGGGCCGGTGCTTGGGCGCATTGCTCGTGCGGCGAGGGGGAGCGCTCACGTCTCCGGCGGGGCCAAGTTTGAGAAGAGCAACCAAGTCTGTGCCTGACCGGATGGGCACCAACGTGCCGCACGGACACTGGGCGAATTGAATGACGCCCTGTTCGGATGGAGGTCTGTTGGATATCCGCGCGAATGCCCTGACGCAACACTGGCAGGTGCAGAGGGGCTGGCCTAACGACGCACAGTTCCAACTGCTCTGCCCCTGCTTGATCCGCGACCACAACGTCGCATCCAAAGGACACAAGAACAGCGGCAAGCCGGTAACCTCTCTGAACGCCTTGGCGTAGCCCCGGTAGATTCTCGACCGGCTCAAGACCGCTGTGACGTTGCCGTTCATACTCAAACCTGAATACGCCGCTGCCAGCGGAAAGCCCTTGACCATCTGTTGTTCAAGGCACAACACGTATTGCCACGCGGTTACGGTGGCATGCATGGCGGTGGCGAACCGGACATCACCCGCGTGACCATCTCGCTGCGCATGCGTCTGGCCGACGTCATCAAGCGCATCGAAGGCATCCCGATGGGCGGCACGGACTGCGCTCTGCCGATGCTGTGGGCCGCTCGCAACAAGCTGAACGTATCGGCGTTCATTACCCACACGGACAGCGAAACGTGGGCGGAAGTGAATGCTTCCGCCCGCTCCTTTAATCTCGAAACAGGAATTAGATCTAAGTTAACTCAACCATGCGCGTTCACATCTTGAGCGATCTTCATTTGGAGTTCGCGGCGTTCAAGCCGATCAATGTAAACGCTGACGTGGTCGTGCTCGCTGGTGACGTTCACACGGGCAAGAACGGAATCAAATGGATTCTCAAGACCATCCCCGATCGGCCAACAATCTACGTTTTTGGAAATCACGAGTTCTATGGGCAGAAGATTCCGAAGCTCATCTCGGAAATCAAAGAAATCGCCCAAGGCACGAACGTCCACGTTTTGGAGAATGACAAAGTCGAGATCGGAGACGTGGCATTTCTCGGAGCAACGCTTTGGACGGATTTCCGTTTGAATGGCGACCCGGTTCTCGCGGAGGTGGCCGCGCAAACTGGAATGACGGATTTTCGGAGGATTCGCGTGACGCCATCCTACCGGCGTTTCCGTCCGAGCGACGCGCGACGGATTCACGCGCATTCGTTGGAGTGGTTGGCCCAACGGATTGAGCAGGCACGAGGCAGGAAGATCGTTGTCGTGACTCATCACGCACCGAGTCCTCAATCAATACCGGCGAGATTCCAGAACGACCCATTGAATCCAGCGTTCGCATCGAACCTCGAACCGTTCATCGTGGAATGCGGGGCGGCCTTGTGGATTCACGGTCATATTCATCATCGTGCCGATTTCACTGTTGGCGGCACTCGTGTCGTCGCAAATCCGCGCGGTTATCCGACCGAACCGCACACTGGTTTCGATCCGACATTGGTCATCGAAATCTGATCACGTCCCGTTGGCCGAGCAACCAAGGCAGTGGTCTGCAAAACCATTCAGGTGGGTGTAACTCCCGCACGGGACTCCATTTCTTCGGGCATAAGTGTTGAGAGACACACGCCGGTCTTGCAAACCGGAATAGTCGGCGCGCTACCGACATGCCCGGCCATTTCACGCGGCGCGAAATCCCGGTGCCGGTCAGGACTTCACAGATCTGGCTGCGGTGGTTCAACTCCGCCTTCGTGTCCCGATTGGGTTGCAAACTTTGATAGTGAAGTCCCGCCTCTTAATCGGCAAGAACTCGGTGCGAGTCCGAGGCAACCCACCATTTCCGCATCCGTGGTGAAATTATTATCATCCTCCGCTTCGAACGGAGAGTTTGCAGGTGAGAGTCCTGCCGGATGCGCCAGTTTATGCCGCGTTAGTCCAACGACAAGAGACACTCCGCTCAGAACGGAGAGGTTGGGGGTGGAAATCCCTCACGCGGCACCATTTGGAATGTCAACCGGTCTAGCGAACCGAGCCTCGGTGCTAACGAGTGCGTGCCTCCGGGCAAGTGGTGCAAGTCCACGACATTCCGCCATGCGCGCGTAGTTCAAAGTGAACCGTCCGTTTTATAAACGGAGTCGCACTAGATGAGTGCCTGGATCCGGAGCGTTCCCGGACGCGCGCACCAATTGTCCCCATAGCTCAAAGCACAGAGCGGGCGCGTCCTAAGTGTCAGGTTGCCGGTGAAAGTCCGGCTGGGGGACACCATTTCGGGGGCGTAGCTCAACAGCAGAGCGCTCGTTTGACATGCGAGAGGTAAAGCGGGCAGCACGCTTCGCTCCCACCATTTCGAGGGCATAGCTCAGTCACCAGAGCGGGTGCGTCACATGCACCAGGTCGAAGGCGCAATTCCTTCTGCCTTCACCATTTCGTCCTTGTGGTGTACTCCAGTCAACATGCCTGCCTCTCATGCAGGAGATCACCGGAGCGAAGCCGGTCAGGGATGCCAAATCAATCGCCCTCAAAGCATTGTTAGCGATGCATTCGCTCGGTAAGCGAATCAGCTCGGTGCAACTCCGAGTGAGGGCTCCAAATCCAGGTGGCCGTCCTCAAGGACCGCAGTCGAGCCAGCCCTCACGTGGGTCCCATAAGCCCGCTGTGTCCGGGGCGGCACCGGAGACTGCGACCATTTTCGCCTCCACGCAGCAGCCTGCGGATTTCTTTTGTAAAGAATTCCTGCCGGAGCATCACCGACTGGAGGCTCCATTCCATTTGCTCGCGTAGCCCAATGCAGAGGCACGACGTCGAGAGCGTCGCGAGTGCAGGTGCAAATCCCGCCGCGAGCACCATTCCGGCCTGCAAGCATTAAAGTGATGCAGCGGACTTTTAATCCGCTGAACAGCGAGCGTTACCCTGGCGGGCCACCAATTCATTGCCGGGTCGTCTAATTAGCAGGACATCGCCCTTTGAAGGCGACTTGTGGTGGTGCGAATCCATCCCCGGCAGCCAATCCAGCCCGTTAGCTCAAAATCAGAGCGGCAGTCTTACAAACTGCGGACGCTGGAGAGTTACCAGCACGGGCTACCATTTGCCGCTGAGTGTGGAAGTCTGCACACCTGTCTCTGAAACAGGGAGAGCTGGAGCGTTACCAGCAGCGGCAGCCAATCTCCATTGCAACAAAGAACAAGCACCTCAAACACGCGAGCAGTCATGGTGTGCAAACATTTTATGAGCGACATACTGAACAAGACGATTGTGCTGGTGCTCAACCGCAACTGGCAGGCGATCAACATTCGTTCGCCGCAAGAGGCGTTCTGCATGATGGCGACAAACGTGGCTACCGCACTCGAGATCGAAGGCGAGAACCACATCCACCCCGTAACGTGGGACGAGTGGATCACGCTGCCGATTCGTGAGCAGGACAACTCCGTGAATACCGTGCGCGGAGCGATCCGCGTGCCGACGGTGATCGTGGCGGTCAACTTCGCCAAGGTGCCGAAGAAGCGCCCGAAGCTCTGCGCGAAGACGATTCGCGAGCGCGACAGCAAACGCTGCCAATACACGGGGAAGTTGCTGAAACCGGACGAAGGCAGCCTCGACCACGTCCTGCCGCGCTCGCGCCGTGGCAAGGACAAGTGGGAAAACCTCGTGTGGTCGAGCAAGGACGTAAACGCCCGCAAGGGCAACCGTCTGCCACACGAAGCCGGCTTGAAGTTGCTCAACGAGCCGCGCGCGCCGAAGGAACTGCCGGTGACGGCGCTTCTCCGCAACACCCACGGCGTTGCCGAGTGGAAGCTGTTCCTGAACGAGTAAAGCAACGGGAGAGCGAGCGTCAAAAGCTCGCTCTCCCGAAACGACAGTATCGCTAACACCTTCAACAACGGTTAAACCATTACTATGAACGATGCAGGCCAACAAAAAGCTGACACCAAGGGCGAGTCTTCGACCTCCAGTGTCGGTTTGGTGGATCATGCGAAACTGGGAGTTGTCTTCGTGCTGCCGAATCTCCAGAAAGAATTGAAGCACATTCTTACCGGCACGGATCGCCGACTGATTTGAGATGAGCGCAGAAAACCCAACCCAGATCCACGCCACGGGCGAGGCCACGGGCTTCATTCCCGCGCCGGGCGACAAGGGCAAGCCCATCACCGTCATCGGCACGAATTCGATTCGCGCCGGGTTCGACGCCACCTGTCTCCAGCAGGCGCTCAACACCCGTAGCGCCCCTGGCGTCACTGACCTCGTGCTCAATCCTGACGCGCACGCGGGCTACGGCGCGCCGGTCGGTTGCGTGCTCACGTCGCCCACGCACGTTTATCCCGGCCCGGTCGGCGTGGACATCAAATGCTCGATGAGCTTCCTGCAACTCGACCTGCCCGCGGATCAAGTGGCGGACAAAACCATCCGCCGCGCGCTGATTGACGCGATTCTCGAACGCACGCCCACCGGCCCGGGCCGCGGTCAACGTTCCGCGCGCAAGGCCCGCAAGGTCGGGGAAACGCTCGGCGTGAAAGTTGCCACGGACGGCGCGTCGTCGGAAGTATTGCACGCGCTCGGCATTCCACTGCAGTGGGCGGAGCGTTGCGAAGACGCGGCGCACGTCGGCCATGACGGAACTAACGATGCACTCGCGTCGCGGCTCGAATGGGTGCGCGCGAATCAGTTCTCCAACTTCCTCGAAAAGATCACGCAGCTCGGTTCGTATGGCAGCGGCAATCATTTCGGCGAATGCGAAGTGGTGCGCCTGCTCGACAACGATCGCGCGCGACGCACGGCGCAGGTGTTCGGCTTGCGCGATGGTTGCGTGGGTTTTCTGTCGCATTGCGGTTCGCGTGGTTTCGGTCATGCCCTGGCGAGCGGACAATTCCGCGCGTTGCAGCAGAAGTTCGCCGCGTGGGGCATCCCGTTGCCGGGCGATGACAAGGAACTCGTCTATGCGCCGCTCGGCACGCCCGAGGCCGACGCGTATCTCGACGACATGGCGTTGGGCGCGAATTTCGCGACGGTGAATCATCTGCTCATCAACGCACTCGTGCTGGAGGCGTTTCAGGAAATCATTCCGGGCGTGAAAGGTTCGCTGGTGTATTTCATCAGCCACAACATCGCGCGGAAAGAATTGCTGCCGGACGGCCACGGCGGATTTGCAGGCGAAGGCTGGGTTCATCGCAAAGGCGCGACACGTGCGTTTCCCGCGAAGCATCCGTCATTGAAGGACACGCCGTTCGCGCAAACTGGTCATCCAATTCTGTTGCCCGGAAATCCTGCCGCCGGGAGTGTCATCATGGTTGCGGATGCCGGCGCAGAGAAGAGCGCCTATTCTGTGAACCACGGCGCAGGTCGCTGCATGGGCCGCAAAGCTGCAGAACGTGCGCTCGACCAGAAAACTGTGGACGACGAATTTGTCGCCTGCGACATTCTCACGAACTGCCGTCAGTATCCGAAGGACGAAGCTCCCGCCGCTTACAAGGACTTCGATGCAGTGTTGGATTCTGTGAAAGCCGCTGGTTTGGCGAGCGAGGTCGCGCGACTCAAAGCTCGATTTGTGATAAAGGATGCCGATGCGAGTCTGAAGGGAGCGGCGTAGCAGCAGCTTGGTCGTGAGTTTCCATAGCGGGTCGCACCAATAAAAAGCCAGCAACTACTCTTTGACGATGAGGAACGGCTAACCGTAAGTGTCATGCGTCACTCGCCGGACTGGTAGCGTCGTCATAGGCCGAAGTCCATCTGTTGAGATGGCAAGTGAATGGATGCTGTCAGTGTCGAGTACATCGCTGTAGAAATGAAAGTTAGCGCTCCCGTCCGGAGGCGGGAGGCTGGCGCGGCTGAGATAAAGCAGCAAGTGACATTCGGCGTAACGTTCGCGACTGACACGGTTGTTTGGTACTGATACACACCTGCGTTGAAGACGCAGTCGATTTCAATTGTCGCAAGTGTCGCAGTGATCAAGTCACAACGTATTGCACTCTTATCCGAATGGTTCACATCACAAGTGTTTTCGACATGACCAGGACAAGAATTGAAGCGTCTGCCACTACCCAAAGGTGACGTTTGTCGCGCACGCCGACTGATCCGAAGAGCTCCGAGCCGAGCCGCTTCAAACGGTGGTTCAAGCGGCTTGCCGTGGGTGCCGCGGGCCTGCTGGCGATAGCCTTCGTTTACCTCGCCGTGGAACATGTCCGGGGCAGGATTTCCCTCGGTCGGCGCCTCGCGGAACTGTCCGAACGCGGAGAACGGTTGTCGGTTGCGACACTGGAACCCAAACGCCCCGCGCCGGATCAGAACTCGGCCATCGTCCTTCGTGAATTAACGAACACTTTCGCTGGATTCACCACGAATTGGGATAACTTGCCACCGTCGTTAAGATTCGCGGCACCGGGCAGGGCCGTGATTACCTGGCGGCTCACCGAATGGAGCCGGGACGGCAAAGTGACGAACAACTGGGATCGCATCGGAGGCCAGCTGCAACAGGCGCAGGGCACTGTCGACACGATTCACTCGGCCGCCATGAAGCCGAATTATGACAGTGGCTTCGATTATCGCAAGGGCTTCGTCGACTTCCAAATCGGACCGCTCGCCATGGTTAAGCGTGCGGCGCAGGTTCTCAATGTCGCTACGGACTATGAATTGAGTAGAGGGCGGCTCGATGCCGCGCAGGAGCATCTTCTCGCTCTGGTCAAGTTGGCCGCGAGCCAGAAGTCTGAACCCATGGTCATCTGCCAGTTGGTCCGCCAAGCCTGTGCCGTGCTCGCGTTCAACGCCACGTGGGAAACCTTGCAGGCTCCCGGTGGGACGGACGCACAGTTCGCGGCGCTGCAGGCGGCATGGGAGAAGGCCGACTTTTCCCGCGACATGGCCGCCTCGTTCGAAATGGAGCGAGCCATGCAGTTGGATTTCTTCGAGCAAATTCGACGGTCCAAGGCGAAACTTGATTTCGTCATCGGCCGGCGAGAGGGCTGGGGCGAACCATTCAACACGTTCGTGACGCACGGATGCCTTCTGAAATGGGTGAACCTTCCGCTGTGGCAGATCGCGTGGGCACGGCAGGATGAACTTCGGGGGCTGGAGCGGTGGCAGGAGATCATCGATCACGACCGGATCGCCCGATCCAACTCATGGGCCGGGTTACGCGGTCGCACGAACCCCGATCAGAGCTCGGAGACGCTCCCCTTTATGGGAGTCCCGATTGCGGACGACCGAGACGGTTGGTTCGATCGTTTCCGCTTCCTGTTTTCGGCTGGCCCGTTTTCCATCTCTGATTTGACGATCCATAAAACCCTCGGGGCACAGACGCAGCAATGCCTCGCCGTGACCGCGATCGCGCTCAGGCGATTTCACCTGCGCACGGGAAAGCTTCCGTCTGACCTAAACGCGCTGGTCCCGGATTACCTGCACGAACTTCCACGAGACTTCATGGATGGTGGAATCCTGCGCTATCGACTGACCGCGCGTGGCGGATTCATCCTCTACTCGGTCGGAGAAGACGGTCACGATGACGGTGGCGATCCCAGTTTGCGGACCGACAAGAAGAGGTACCGACAGATCTGGGACGGGCGGGATGCGATCTGGCCCTCGCCGGCGACTTCGGCGGAGACCGCCGAGGCGATGAATTCGACAAAGGAGTAAGAATGCATTGATCGAATCCCACAGAGAATTCCAAGAAATGCGACCGTGTCCGCCGGGCCGGTCGCAGCGGGTGCGCGATTAACCGTGAGACACACCGACACCTTTTTCCAACTCATGGTTTCGTCTGCGCGAGCGCCACCCGCTCCACTTGCACGCGCGCGTCATTGAAACAGGCTCCGCCGGCCACGTCGTTGACATGCTGTGGACAGAGCGCGGTGGATGTCTGGCCATTGCGCGATGAACTCCGCCAGGCGCCCTTCGGCAGACCGCAAATGCCGTCGCGCATGCGATCGCTGATTCGAGCACGACAACGCACCTCGCCGAGGTCGTTGAATACGCGCACTTCATCGAGATCCAGAATCCCGCGCGCGACAGCGTCGGCCGGATTAAGGGTGAGCCAGAGTTCCGGATAGTTGAATTCGCCCAGTGTGCTGGAAATCATTTTATTATTGGAGGCGCTGACCAACGCGAGTGGAAAACGGTCCTGGCTCACGGGCTGGTATTGAAATGGCGCAGACCCCAGCGCCGGTGGAGTGAGGTGCGCCCGGCCGTCCGGCGTAAGCGGCCTCACGTTCTCAAACTGCACCGGCCCGCCGCCTGAGAACCGATAGCCGTGGATGTCGCCCTGCATCACCGGTGCCGGATCGCACGGTCGGCCCGAAAGGCTGAGGGCGTCAGCCACTTTGCGCATACTCGTGGCGGTGTCCCAGCCAAAGGGTTCATCGGAAAAACCCATGGCGCGACCCAGTCGCGCAAACACCCATTCGTTGGGCCGCGCTTCGCCACAAGCCTCGATCGCGGGTTGGACTCCGCCGACGATGTAGCTTCCGTAAGAGCGCTTGATTTCGTGCTGCTCGAGAAATGTCACCGCTGGCAAAAGGATATCAGCATAGCGGGCCGTGTCGGTCATCACTTGTTCATGCACGACGGTAAAGAGATCGTCGCGGGCCAATCCCCTCAGGATTGTGTTCTGGTCGGGAGCCGTGGCCGCCGGATTACAGTCGTAGATGAACAAGGATTTAATGGGCGGCGCGATGGTGCGTTCCGTCAACAGGCGACCCAGTTGGCTCATGTTCAATTCGCGCGTCGCCCATCGGGCCGGCGGCGAATCAGGTCCGAAAAGCTTCGCCATGTCCAATTGCGCCGCGCCGCTGTTCGACAAGGTGTAGCCTCCGCCGCGGACGCCAAATTTGCCGAGCAGCGCCGGCATGGCCATGACCGCGGCGAGGGCCTGGCCGCCGTTCCGATTTCGTTCGATGCCCCAACCGACACGAATCACCGCAGGGGACGAGGCGGCGAAGACACGAGCCAATTCCTCGATCCGGCCACCGGACACGCGCGCCTCGGCGGCAGCCCGCGCGATGGGCCATTGCCTTGCGGCAGCCAGCAGCGGTTCCAATCCATCGGCATGTTCCGAAAGGAAGGCACGATCCAGCAGGCCTTCTTCGTTCCATTGCCGGATCATCGCCAGTGCCACGGGCAGATCCGCGCCGGGATACACCGGCAGGTGCAGATCGATCTCGGCCGAACTGAAGTTGCGGATGGGATCGATGACTGCCACGAAGGCGCCGTTTTTCTTCGCCCTCCGCAAGTACGGGACAAGGTGGATGTTTGAATACTTCGGGTTCGCGCCCCAAACAAGAATCGCCCTGGCCTCCGGGTAATCTTGAAAAGCAACGCCCGGCATCTTGCCGTACATTCCCATGGCCACGGCGGTTGCCGGAGCCGCACAGAGCGTTCGAGCCAGACGGGATGCCCCCAGTTTCGCGAAGAACAAAGCATCCAGAAAATCATGGCTCAACAGGCCGTTCGACCCGTCATAGTGATACGGCAGAATGGCCTCCGCACCCCAACGTTCGATGATCGCGCGGAACCTTTCGATGATCGAGGCAATCGCTTCCTCCCAGGAAATGCGTTCGAAACGCGCTTCGCCTTTCGGGCCGACACGGCGCTGCGGATGGAGGAGGCGGGTGGGGTGATAGACGCGGCGGTCGAACTTCCCGATCTTGTCGCAGATGAACCCTTGAGTATTGGGGTGTGCGCTGTGCTCGGCTGACGCCGCCTGGATGCGCGCGATCTTTCCGTCCGCGACGATTATCTCCAACGCACAGGAGTCTGGACAATCCATCGTGCAAGTCGTGCGAATCGTTTCGCTCATCAGGGAATGGTAACGATTGCCTTTGCTGGCGGCACTTCAATTCTTCCCGAAGGCCGATCTTTGGCGGGGTGGATTTTTGTCACTGTTCTGCTTCCTTGGCGGCTTTGCGCCTTGGCGCCTTGGCGTTCGTCGATTTTCGGCGCCAGTCCGAAATCGTGCCAGTGGGTTCTCCTGGCTAAGGATGTTGCCAGAAGGATAAGACTTCTCTCCACCAGTCCGACGACTGAGTGGCGACGTCATTGTGTCCGGCCCCTGGAACCAACTGCAAACGCTTTGGGCCACGATAGCCGTCGTATAAACGTCGACCGAATTCAGGTGGTATCACTTGATCTGCCCCGGCGAGCACGAAGCCCGCAGGTCCCCCATACTCTCTGAGCCACTCCGACGGTTCAAAACGGTCCCAAAGGAGCCACGACACCGGGAGGAATCGCATCTGCCGCTGGCCGACTGACGCAAGCTTGTCATACGGCACGAAGAACATCAGGCCAGACACGTGCCGTCCATCTACCTTGGCGAGGTGGGCGGCGACCCCGGCCCCCAGGGACTCACTGACGATATAAACGGGGAGTTGCTTGGGCAAAAGAGCGAAGGCTTGCTCTGCTGCTGCTAGGATACTGTGCTGGCTTGGCGAGCCTGTGCGTGACCCATAGCCGGGGTATTCGAGGACGTATACATCCAGGGCCGCCGCGTCGTGCAGCGGTTTGACGAGGTAGCCTCGATCGAGGGCGCAGCCTGCGTTCCCGTGGACCACTAGGACCGTTCCCGTCGCAGTTCCTCGTGACGCCATGTTCCATCCGATCAGCTCACCTGATGAATTCAGCCAAGGACGGAACCCTTCTTTTGCCGCCAAGGCTTCCGCCAGCACCGAATTCATTTTAGTGGGAAAGTAAATCAGCCGTCGCTGTAGCACCATGACGCCGACAGCAATCATCACGTAGACGACGGCAAGCATTGTCAAGACCTGGACCAAGTGTTTCCTCCAGTTTGCTCCCTGTTTGTCTGGCGTCGGCGCTACTGGCATGTCTTAGTATCCAATCGTTCTCGCCCGAACCCCTGCTCCAGAATCACGATATGACGGTATGACGGCCACTCTCTCATACGACGGTCTCTTCCTTGGATCAAAACCGGAAGTGTTCCACTCTGACGCAGACCATCCTCCGGAATTCGGAAATCCGGGACACTCGATGGTGTACTGGTTGGCGGCGATCAGATTGATCATCGCGACGAAGCTCTCCTCGGCGCGAGGTCAATAGCATTGGGTTCGCCTCGAAACACCGTTCGACAACCGGGTCTGCCAGCATCAAATTTGCGTATGTCATATTTTTTCCAGTCCTTCAACCCGCTTCTCTGACAAAAGTTGCACTGGAAAGACCGAGGAGAGTCAAGTGTCCAGGTGCGCATACCTGGGATGCTGAGTTACAGTCGCAGTCCGGTTCAGCACGTGTACTGGCGTTTCCTCGCGCAATGTAGGAAGCTCCTCGCCATGCTTTAGGAACATGCCCCCGGCCAGTGTGGCGGACGCATTAACCGCGGTTGTTCTGCACGCCGCCGACGCGCAGCCGTTCAGGCAGTGCTTCGCGCAGCTCTTTTCCGCATCTTCTCCGTCGTCTCTCGGTCGGCGTTGCGACGAAACATCAGAGCACCTCATACAGCCGCGCTGTGTGCGATCCACGCCGGCGTTTTTCTCGAATCGTGCTGAAGTCACCTTTTTGAAGGATGACGACAAGCTTGCGAGCGTTTCGCCCATAACCGTAAATGTCCTGCGTCACGTGCCGGACTGGTGGCGTCGTCACATGCCGAAGTCCATCTGTTGAGATGGCAAGTGAACGGATGCCGTAAGTGTCGAGTTCGTCGCTGTAGAAATGAAAGTGGGCGCTTCCGTCCGGAGGCTGGAGCGCCCAGGGTTGGGTTACTCGACCAAAGTCCGCGTTTCGCCGGCGGCGACACGCCGGGCGAGTTCCCAGAGTTGCTTGTTTAGGCGGATGTTTTGATCGAGTCCGGTGATGGCACGGGTGCGACGAAATCGCTTGCCGTCCTCGCGACGGCGCAATTCATCTTTCAGCCCGCCACGCAGCAAATTCTCCTGTGCGCGGTTAAACACGAGCCAAAGATTTTCGCCGGCGTCCTCGTAACGGCGCGATTCCAATAGTTTCTCCGGCCCGATCGGCGCGGCGTGCAGATCGTCATAACGCAAGCGAAGTGCAGCCGCGGCAAACGCGTGTGACTCGGCTTCACTCAGCCGTCGCGCTCGGAAGGCTTCAACACTGGCGGTGATGACGGGAACCTGGTCGAGGATGCGGAAACTCGCCTCGATGACTTCCTCCGGCGTGAAACCTGCGTGACGAATCGAGACTCGCTCGAATGAGCCTCCGTCGGCGACAAACATCCCGTTGGCGCAGATGAAGCGGTAAAGACCGGCGTGCAGTTGATACGCGCTGCTGCGGTCGTGGGAATTGGGCAGGCACAGTTCAGGAGTGTATTCGCCCTTGACTGGGACCACGTCGCGGCGCTGGAAGCGAATCAGGTGCTTCTGGAACCCGCGCCGTTCCTCAATCCTGATGCGTTGTTCGACCGCTGACACGGGAGCCCAACCGGCCTCGCGCAAGCGGCGGACAAGCTGAACAGTGGGAACAAACGCATAACGGGAACTGACCCCGGGCATGGCTTGGGCAGCGAACACCGACGGGGCAGGGCGCGCAGTTGGTCATCGGGCAACTCGACACGAGAGTGGATGGACAATGGAGCATCATTTTGAGCGAACATATTTGACCTTTTGTTATTGGTTTTTGTTTCAGGTCGCGCAGCGACAAGTGGTGCGCGATTGAATTTAGAGGCGAGGGCTTGGCGGCGGTGTCCGGGGTCAAGGTGGAGCGCAGGGGGAGAACGGGGCGAGCAATACCTTGAGCGCAGCGGACGCCGGACACCGTCGACATATAATCGCCCTCGGTCTCGTCGCGCCTGCACAGCGACCATGGATCGCCGTTTAGGTGGCTGAATTAGGAGCGATAAGCGCTGCGGAATTGTTTCGTCCTGTGCCGATGATATTGATAGGTGCTGTCGCTTCGGTTGGGATGTTGGCAAAGGAAGCGGAGCGTTTCCGAAGGGGCAGGCCACGAAGGAAGTAGCACAGCGCCGGAGCCAGGCTCCCGACGGAAGCGCTGCGCGGCTGCGCGTTCGTCAGTCGGTGACGAGCGCGAGCACAGTAAGGCGACGAGCGGGGGCAGGGGGCGCCGTCGCCGCACGGCGGGAGCGTTGGTCACCGCCGCGTCGAGGAATCGTCTTGGATCCGGTGATGGCATGATCTCATTCGCAAAATGCCGACTGCAGGCGGTTTGTTATCCAACTTTTCGAGCCAACGGCTGACTGCGTGAATTGCGTTGTTAAAATCTCCGCGCGAAGACTGAAACTAATGCGCCGGGCGCCGGGAATCGAAAGTGAACCAGTCGCTGAATCTGGCATTGAGTTGTGATTTCCCCTGCCCCATGCACGCGGCAAAACTCAGGTCGCTTGATTCGGGCAGTTTGCACTGCACCTCGCAAGGCTGTGCAGTAGGTTCGGCTCCAGGCGATGGTCGGCAACCGTCCGGGGACCGACTAAAGCCCGGTGGCTGACCGCCATCAAAGACGAGGCTTACGCCGCCCTCAAAACCCTCCCGTTGGCCGAAACCCTAGCCGAGCACTTTCTCAAAGCTCTGCATGAGGGCACCGTGGCGACCAACGTCTTCCTGCGCCGCCTCCACAATTTTGCCTTGGACATGAACTGGCTCTTGGGACCAGTCATTCCGAAGCGCCAGTGGCCAAAGGTGAGGTATAAGGACAAGCGGGCCATCACGGCGGACGAACACCAGCGAATTGTGGAGCGCGAACCCAATCCAGAACGCCGCCTGTTCTACGAGCTGTGCTGGCACCTTGGAGGCTCCCAAGGCGACGTGGCGCTGCTCCGGGCGGAGAATGTCGATTGGAAGCAACGGCTCCTGACCTACCGCCGCAAGAAGACTGGTGAGCTTTGCCAGATTCAGGTCGGGGCGGAGGTCGAAAAAGTCCTGCGCCTGCTGCCGCCCACCGGCCCGCTGTTCCCGTACGTGAGCGGCGTGCGCGTCTGCGACCGGAGCACAGAGTTCAAGAAGCGGTGTCGGGGCTTGGGCATCGAGGGCGTGACTCTCCACTCTTACCGCTTCTCTTGGGCGGAAGGGGCCAAAGCGTGCGGATTCCCAGAACGGTACGCCCAACAGGCGCTGGGCCAAAGTTCCAAAGCGGTCCATCGAGCTTACGCCGCCAACGCCGACGTGAAAATTCCGTCTCTGGAGGATTACGAGAGGAAAACTCCGACCGACAATTTCGTCGTCGTGGACTTCCACCAGGCTAAGGCTGTCGAACCCTCGGAGTAGGTCCGGCACGGTGGTAGGTTTTGGGGAACCACTATGGGAGCAATTAAATTTCTGGATGGGAGAGGCCGAACGGGGACAGCGGACGCGGCATCGCTCGAACCAGCGCCTTCGGGACTTCTGTTTGAATTCTCCCGGAGGGAGGAGGGATTGTGGTGTCAAATCGGAGCTGTATTAGCCAACGCGGGTTTCACCGTGGGCCACAGACGTCACCACGACTACCACCGCCACCTCTGGATTGTGCGCGTCAGGACCCAAACGAATCTTCGCAAACAGAAAAAGGAGATTACAAAGTCCGTCTGCGATTGGTTTAAGTACGTAGGTGTGGTTGTGAAGAAGGGGTCACAGGTCTTGAGCCTCGAAGGTAAACACGGGCTTGTGGTATTCATCCTGAGCCCACAGGCTTGACATGGTCATCGCAGCCTGGTTTAAGCCATGCCCGAGCAGCCACTAATCTCGAAATCCAAATACCTCTTCGGTCTTCAATGTCCGAAACTGCTCTGGCACGCCTACCGCGCGAAAGACCTGATTCCCGAACCCGACGCGCTCGCGCAGGCGGTGTTCGACCAGGGACACGAAGTCGGCAATCTGGCCAAGCGATTGTTCCCCGGGGGCATCGAAGTCGGACTGGGCATCACCGACCTGAGGCAAACCGTTGCCCTGACACGGCAGGCGCTCCAACTGCGCCGCCCGCTGTTTGAGGCCGCGTTCACGACCGAGCACGCGTACGCCCGTGTGGACATCCTTAATCCGGTCGGCGCTGACAGATTCGACCTCTACGAAGTTAAATCATCTACAATGCTCAAGCCGGTCTACCTGCATGACCTCGCGCTCCAAGTCCGGGTGTTGCGGGATTCGGGCATCGATTTGCGCCGGTACCACCTCGTCCACATCGACAACGAGTACGTTCGATGCGGAGACATCGACCCGAACGACTTCTTCATCCGCGAAGATGTGACCGAGCGGGTCGACGAGCTACTCCCCTCCGTTGAGAGCAATCTCGACCGGATGCACGAAGTCATCCGGGCTTCTGGCTCCGGCGGCTGAGCTTTGGTTCGTTGAGTGCGACATGAAGTTGCAATCGATACTGCTTGGCTGGACGCAAGTCCTGACCAAGCCCTGCCTATCGCCGCAGGTATTCCACGGAGGCATGCGTCTGACGGGCGGTGGTCGAGTGGTCACTACTGTCAGAGGTGTGAAGCCCTCCCGGCAATGGAGCAAACCTGGCAGCCTCAAGCCGGGGTAGCACTAGAATTGGAGGACATGGTCAAAATACATGAACGCTCGCAAGCATCGTCACCAAGAACAAGCCATACGAGGCTGTGCAAGGCTTGAGCCAAAAGGCACGCAGTTATGTTCGGGCCTTTCAACGTAGCCCGACGCGAATAGAAGCACTGCCGGTGTAGAGAGCGGACCTAAATCCATCCTGTATCCAATCCAGAACATGGAAACGCCGTCAGCCTGGGCCACGCTGTTCGTGGCCGCCCCAACCGCAAGGCAGGGTCAAGGACGCGGCATTGAGATGACCGAAGAAGCCAACGCCGGTGTGTAATGCGCCGGATATGCCCACGTCGGTCTGGTCTTGAATGGCAAGAGAGTCTGTGGAACCGCCTCAACTGAGAAAAGCAAATGATAAGCGACGCCCGTCACTTAGTGCGTCTCGGAGCTGTGCGCAACGGAGCGCAGCGCAAAACGGCCACACCCCAGTATTGCCAAGTTGCCCGACGAGATTACGATGCGCCCTCATGATGCACCGTTCTCCATCCAGCAACGGGACGCCTCTGAAAGGGCTGTCCTTAAAAAGACTTGAGCCGTGTGAAGGGAAACTTTCAAGCACGGTTCTTAGGGGGGCGTGAACGGGTAACCACTCGCGCCTACCCGCTCCACATTACACACACTGCATGAACAAAGGCTCCTTGGAAGAGAAGTTTGCGTTGATTCACGAGCATTGGCGACCGAAGGTCGTGGCGGAGTTGAACGGCCAAGAAGTGAAACTGGTGAAGTTCGCCGGAGTCTTTCCCTGGCACCATCATGACCGTGAGGATGAGTTCTTCCTCGTCTGGCGTGGCCGGATGACTGTCGAGTTCCGCGACCGTCGCGTGACTTTGCAGCCCGGTGAGTTCTGCGTCGTTCCGCGTGGCGTCGAGCATCGCACGATGGCCGACACCGAGGCCGAAGTTCTGGTGTTTGAACCCGCACACACACGCAACACCGGCAACATCGTGGACCAGACCTTCACTGCTCCTGGCGGAGCTACGCTATGACCGCGCCGCCCAAGACACGGATGAATTGGACGCCGCGACTGGCACGAGAAGATGACATCCCGGCATTGGAGGAACTCATTCCTCTGTCGGTCCGAACGCTGCAAGCTCCGTATTACTCTCAGGTCCAGATGGAGGCGGCGTTGGGGCCAGTGTTTGCCGTTGACCGCCATCTTATTCGCGACGGCACCTACTTCGTCGTGGAACGTGATGGACAGATTGTAGGCTGTGGCGGATGGAGCAAGCGCCGGTCGCTCTACGGAGGCGACCAAGGCAGAGGGGTACAGGATGCGGAGCTTGACCCGAAGCGCGATGCGGCGCGCGTTCGGGCATTTTTCGTCCACCCGGCGTGGGCGCGCTGCGGCATTGGACGGAGCATTATTGCGGCCTGTGAGCGGGCCATTGTCGAGGCGCGCTTCCACCGCGTTGAGATTGTGGCGACCCTGGCGGGTGAACCGCTTTACGCCGCGTTTGCCTACACCGTGGTCGAGCGGTATGAGATTGCGATCGCAGGCGGTTTGAGTTTACCTGTGGTGCGCATGACCAAGAGCATGGAGAAATGACTCGAATCTGTGTTTACTGTGGCTCCACATTCGGAGCGTCTGCCGACTACGCGACGCTGGCGGCGGGTTTTGGTGCCGCCTGCGCGCGGCGTGGCCTCGGCATTGTCTATGGCGGCGGAAGCGTCGGGTTGATGGGTACGCTGGCCGACGCAGCATTGGCGGCAGGTGGCGAGGTTACCGGCGTGATTCCGCGCGCCATGATTGCGGAGGAGCGCGCCCACCGTGGACTGACTCGCCTCATTGCCGTGGATACGATGCACGAGCGCAAGAGCCAGATGGCGCAGCTGGCCGACGCGTTTATCGCGCTCCCTGGCGGCATCGGCACGTTGGAGGAGGTCATCGAGGTGTTCACCTGGTTGCAGCTCGGGTTGCTCCTCAAGCCCGTTGGATTGCTGAACGCCGCAGGTTTCTACGACGCACTCCTTCAGTTTCTCGCGCACATGCGCGCCGAGCGATTCCTTACTTCTGAGCACTATTCGATGCTGACCGTCGGCACCGAGGTGGAGTCGTTGTTAGACGCGATTCTCACCACTCGGCACGTGCGCCTTCCCAAGCCCATCGAGCGAGTCCAACCAGAGGTTCTGAACACAGAAGCGAAATAGGCAGCGCGTGGCGGGATGGAAGTCGTTTGACATGCCGTTCGCGAGCGGGCCGTCCATCTTCCCAATGACCAAAGCCGCCTACTGCTGCCGTTATTCACCAGCCTTGCCTTGACCATTGCGCGGCTTCCGTGGTACCGACTGGTCATGGCAATTAACTTACTTGCGGGTTTGTCACTTGAACAACTTCACCGGGCCGTCGCTATCAAGGAGCGAATCGCGGCATTGGAAACCGACTTGGGTCAGATTCTCGGCGTTCCATCGTCCGCGACCTCGGTTGCAAACCGTCGAGGAAGAGGAAAGAGGTCCGCAGCAGTCGGAGCGAGAATGGCTGCCGCACAAAAGGGCCGCTGGGCAAAGCGTAACGGGAAACCCGCCAAGAAACCGGGAAGGAAGATGAGCGCGAAGTGGCGAGCCAGGCTCGCAGCGGCTGCCAGAGCACGGTGGGCGAAAGCGAAGGCAGCGGGCAGAAAATCGTTGTGAGATTTGCTTGTCGGGCACCTGAGGTGAGTTCTCACGGCTTAGCGCGCGATATCGACGGCGGGTGTGGAACGACCCTGTGGTCCGTTCCACGGTCGCGGCCATTCAGGAGCACGTAGCTCGTTCCACAGCTGAGCTCGGCGGCTGTAGCTAGAACTTTGGTCCGTCATCTGCCGCGTCCCACCGCCTGGATTATGAAAATACGATTCTGGATTTTCCTCGCCTTGGTGGTTGCCGGAGCAGTGGTGCTTGGCTACTGGTCAGGGCAGTACCACGGGTTGCAGCGGGCTCAGTTGAGCGCCCATGCCTTTTTGCGTGACTTTACGCGTTCGACAGATTTGGAGCGTTACCTCCAACAGCGGGGCGAGCAGGAGTGGCTGGAACGTTTGAACACATACGGGCTGGTTGGCCCAGATTCTTATCTGCGATTTCGGCAACAGTGGACAGGTATCATGCTCGTTGGACTGCTGTTTGTTACGTCAGGGTTGGTGGGTCTTCGTTTCACTTTGACTGACCGCGACAGGTGACCGGTTCCGCGAGCGAGCAACTGCCCACGGTTGCGTCTCGGGAGGCTGTTGGAGATTCGTAATTCCTGGTCCTCGTTGAAAGCTTGCTCTGCGGCGTGTTTGGCTTCAGCCTTTGCTCTGTAAGTGCCCAACGCACCCGGCATAAGGTCGAATGATATTTGCCAAGCTTCAGGTTTTGATGCTCGCGCTGGAAGCGGTCGGCGAGCGGTTGCGCCGGAGGCGAACAGGAAGAGCACAATCTGATTCGCGCTCGCGACAAATTGATTGGGCCTACTGGCTCATTCTGGCGTTCTCGCTGTTCGGCGGCCTTCTCGGTTGGTGGCTTTACACAAGGTGACGGTATGGGAGATGCTGCAACCCAGCGCCGCTCAGGAGCGAACGATGTGTCGGCTTATGTTCTCTCGCCACCTCACCCACCAGCCGCGCTCTATTCAATCGACGTGATGGGCCATGTTGAACGAGCGGAGCTTCGCCACGTGCCGAGCGTGATGCAGATTATCACGCTCTGCATCCAGCACATGCGCGCTCGGGACATCCAACAGTGGGACGAAATCTATCCCAATCTGGGAGTAGTCGAAGACGACGCACACGCAGGCTCGCTGTACCTGGTGCGCCAGGACGGCCAGTGCATCGCCGCCGTGGGCCTGAATGATGTCCAGCCGGAACAATACCGACCGCTGCCGTGGCAATGCGCGACCGGCCGGGCACTGGTCATTCACCGCCTGTGCGTTCATCCGGACTGGCAGCAGCGCGGAGCCGGACGACACCTGATGGACTTCGCCGAGGCTTTCGCGAAGAACCATGGTTTCTCGTGCATCCGACTTGACGCATACAGTGGCAATCCGCGAGCTTTGGCGCTGTATGAACGGCGTGGCTATCGCCGAATTGGCCAAGCGCATTTTCCGCGACGAAAACTCCCGTTTGATTGCTTCGAGAAGATTGTCAAGTGACGCCAGCATTCGCAAGCGCGAGCGTTGCGTTCCGAAATTTCCACGGATGCCGTGGTGGTGGTGCGTCATGGCGGTGCTCATTCTGTCGCCAGGTTGCTCGAATTTATTCCCCACATCGACTAGCGGGACTGGGTTATCGGAGCTCGGACAAACTCTGACTCCGACTCAAGCCGCAATCCGTGCGGCAAGGCTGGCGAATGACGAATGCGAGCGTCTGCATCAGAGACGCCCATTCACGGCAGAGCAGTACGCTGCCGTCTTGGAAGGGGACGTTTATCGTTGGGGACGCCTGGATGAAGGCGGACGAGATGGTCTGTCTGCCCTCGTCACGTTTGCTCCGGATGGCAGCAAGCCGAAAGTCGAGGTCTACTTTTCAACTGACATCATTCGGTAACGCTAAACCTCATTCCGGAGCCAAAGGCACTCGGGCCACGCCTTCGGAGCCAAAAACTTCGTACGCGCTGCGGTGTTGGATACTGCAACGCTAAACAACATCGACTATCCGCCTCATGATTCAGAGGCATGAGCACGGTCAGCCTGGCCTGCAGCAATCCGAGCACCGAAGAAAGGTCAATCGTCTTGAAGTAACCGAGGAAGACATCGGTCGAGGCGGCCCGGCAATCCACCACGACCAATGGCGTTCGGTCAAAGGCTCGAGACATTTCGTCGAGCAGACGCGGTTGGGAGAAGTCGATGAAGGCTGCGTCCGAGTGGAACCGCTTCAATGTGGAGTTCTCATTGTCGCTGTCGCACGCAACGAAGGGCAAGGCTTTGTCTTTGAGAAACTGGACAAGGTTTACTGCGAAAAAGCTCTTCCCGACGCCACCATTGCCGTTGAGGACCAGGTTGAGCTGGCGTTTCATAGGTCCCCTGGGCTGGCAAATTTGATCCTCGCGATGCGCGGACCGCTTCGGTTGGTCGGCTTGGCGTCGGTCGGTGGCTGATAATTCAGCAAATCATCGAGCAACGCGACTTGTGCCGCTTCGCTCACTGCCGGTGCAAGAGGCGGCGGCGCTTGGCCGTTCGCATTGCGGGCCGGTTTCGGGGCAGCAACCGCGGTCTTTTGCGATGCAACACGGTGTTTAGTCTTGCGCGCAGGAGTGGGCGTTTCGCCAAGCACGTTTTGACAGAAACGCAGGACGCAGGTATCCGAAGCGCGGATGCCGCAGCGACCGAGCAGCTCGCTGATGGTACGAAACGAAGCGCCCATCGCACGCAAGGCAGCAATCTCGTCGCAGACGAGTTCTAACCTGGACGCGCGAGATTTAGTGTCACGCGCAAATTCGGACGCAGCAGCGCGGAATCGCGTCAACGCATCATACGGGATGGTGAGTGCTCTCATGCGTGTGTAGCGCCATTGGCAGCGCGAATGCAGTAGCGAGAGCAGCAGGTGGTTAGGTATGGCGTCGCACGAAGGGAATGTCTTCGCGTCGCATCTGGTCCGTGCACCGCCGTTCGCAAGAGATAGAGCAGCGAATGCAGCAATGCGGTTCTGGATAATGAAGGATCTCATGGTGCAACTGATGCCGCGCTGCGGACGCAAGCGGCTACAGCTACCCGCCCGACGCGGGAGTAGCGCGGTTCAACCTGTCCTTTAGTCGCTCTGCTGCACGGCAAAACGGCTCAACCAGCACGGGCGACGCCTCGTCGCCAGAAATCACCGTGCCGTCAACCAATGAAACCCGGAAGCCGTCGGCCGATGCAGTCACGCTGTAGCCGCCCCGGCACAGCCGGATCCTTCGGAACAGTGCGCGAACCCCTGCCAAAAGCCCGTCGTGGCAGGTGACGCGATAAACGTGCCGCGAGCAGCTCTCCCGAAAAAGACAGCACCGCTTGCGGTTCTCTGGCCACACATGCCAGTAGGCGCGGACTACGAAGAGCAAAAGGTGTTTCACCGTTTGAAGACGACCATCGAGTACGAGGTGACCGTCGGTGGGGTCGCGCCGAAGCCAAAGCAACCCTTCTCGCCTTCGATGACTGTCTCAACGCTCTCCAAGCGCACGTACTCCCATCCGCTCTTGCTCCACTCCTCGATGAGGTTTGTAAGTTGCACGGCGGCTGCGTCTGCTCCCGCGTCCTTGCCGACGCTGGCGACAAACGGGATGACCATGAACTCCTTGCGTGGTGGCGGCGTTGGTGGCTCCGGCGGACCTGATTCCATAGCTCTTTCGCCCGAAGCATGGGTGCCGCAACCCGACTTTGCACGCCATTTCTTGCAATTGCGCCGCTTTCGACTCGCGGCACGTCAGACCACTATCGGGGCAGGTTTAGTGTCGGAAAGTGTAGGAAATGAAATGACGCCTCTTAGGCTCGTTATCCGTTGGTGGACTCCCCTGGTCCAGTGAAAGTTGGATCTTGCGCAGGTCCTGCCATTCGTTGCCAGTCTCGAGGCTCCGCATCAGGATAGGCTTTCTGATATTCGTTGAACTCGTCACGATTAAGCGGGTACCACTCATCGTACGGGTACCGCCTAAAGAATTCTGCTGACCGCTCGCGAAAGTGCTCGTCGGCCTCGGGATTGAGCCGGCCCCGTCTCAGATGCCGATGCTGCCGAAGGTCATCACCGACGAGTCGCAGAGTTGCCTGAAAATCGGCTCCCATTCGATCTGCGAATCCGATCCTCCCGTCCGGCGGAAGGTAGAACCATTTCAGATTCTTCTTGGACTGCTGGGTGATTATGTCCGCCCAAGATTTGTCTGCCTTCGTCTCCTTCGATTTCCGCTCAACTTCCCGAAATGGTCGAATTTCGCACAATGTGATGTCGGCGGCACGAAGGGCATCACAGTCTTGAGTTGCGACGATCGCAGAGACTATGCGGACGCCGAGCAGCGCCGCGATATTTCGCTGCCCGCGAACAACGGCATCCCAACTCACGATTTCCATTTGATCGTTCTCCGAGAGAAGCTTTAGAGCCGAGAGCGATAGCTCGACCCTCGGCAAACCCATTGATGGGCCGGCTTACAACGCTCCTGTTGTGGCACCGAAGCGACCCTGTGGACGCGTCCGAGCAAGGCCGGAATGACTTGATTTACCAGCGGTACCAGCACAATCGAAATCCGTTCGTCGATCACCCGGAGTGGGGGACCTTGTTTATCTGCCCACGCTTTTCGTCACCGCTCGGTTCAACGGCGTCAATCTGTCTTGGGAAGCAAGTTGGACGAACGCTGTGCTCGAAACTGTGCCGCAAGCGGTCTCCGCCTGGCTCCCGTTTGCTGTCACGCCAACGAACAACGGCGATCAGCTTGCGGTTTTTGTTAGCATAACGAATGCTCAAGACTTCTTTAGACTCAAGTTACGGTAGTTGGGCCGAAGGGCCGTAGCGATTAAAACAACTCGCTGAAAACAAACTGTGCCTCTCATCAAATGTCCTGAGTGCGGCAGGGAGATACTTCGCCCGCCGCGGCGTGGTGTTGTCGGGGGCGGGTCTCGGCGGTCTGTTCACGGCCCACGCAGTACAGGCGGCGCCCGCAAGCTTCGCGTCGGCGATGGCGGCGCGTGCTTTCGACGGCGATATCGTGTCAGTCTCAACCTTAACCCTGGTGAAAGGAACCCTGAAAATGATTCTGCTCAAGAAATTTCAATCGGTCGCGGTCATCGCCGCACTCATCGCGATTGGGGCCGGAACGGCCACGGTCCTCGCGCAAAAGCGCACGTCTGCGACCGCATCAAGGGCCGCGCAGGCGGACCGGACGACGCCGACGGGCGCGTTGCGTTACCTGGCCGATGCCCTCGCAGCCTACGAGGGTGACAAGGTGGCCGACTCACACCTCACCGACGGCCCGGGTCAGCGCCGGTTCGTGAAGGCGATGGCGGAAGTCGTCACCCGCGAGGGCCAATTCATTAAGGCGGTGGCCGGAAAGTTCGGCCAAAAACCAATGAGTGACCTGCTCGCCCAGCGAGGCGGGCCGGTCTACTGGTTTAATTTTGGGCAGGACGACCTGAACTTCGCCGACGAGCAAATTGACGGCGACACAGCCACGGTCAAGCTGCCGAACCGCTTCGATCCGGCGAGGGCGAACGTCATCGAACTGCGCCGCACGCACGGCATGTGGAAAGTCTATTCGGGGCCGGCTTCGCCTGCCGCTGGCGAAGAAGAGAAGACCGCAGCCTCCTTTGAAAGAATTTCCCGGATGCTGGAGAAAACCACTGCGGAAGTTAGGGAGGGCAAGTTCAAGGAATTCGCCGAAGTGATGCGGGCACTGCAAAAGGGATCGCTGGCGGCCTTGCGGCAGTGAGCGATGATTTCCGGACCACGACGGAGAGGAACGCGCGCTCATCGCCGATCTCGGCAAGAACTGGTCCACGTTCAAGGCACCCAACGCGATATTCTGAGTCGCCGGCGGGCAGGCTCCCTGCGCCCTGCTCCCAAGCCCAACCCTTAGAGGTCGCGGGCGCAGGTGATTTCCACCGCGCCCGACCCGCGGCCCCGAACCTTACGCGCAAGAGCCACGCCCAGCGACGTTCATCGACCGAGCGCAGAACGGTTCGGGAGTGCTGGGCTGGAAGCCGGCGGACGTCCGCCGAACCCGGCTCGGGTCACTGGTTTGCCGTGCGGCATCCGCTTCCAGCTTTTTCCGCTTTTTCCCTTGGCGAATGCATGTGCAACTGTTTCCATGCTAGCATGAACAAGGTGATGACAACCTACCCAGCGCCATCTCTCCAATATCCGATCGTGCCGCAGAATCTCGGCTCATTTAAAGGTTAGGCGGCTTCGCGCGCTCGGCGATGAGAATCACATGTCCACAGTGTCACCAGAGCGAGCGGTTCACCAAGCTCCGGCAGCCGTACCATTTCAGTTTTGGCCAGTTGGTCTTGGGCCTTCTTGGCGGTCTGATTGGCGGTTTGTTTTGGGCATTGGGCCAAGAAGGCAAGTTTCAGTGCAGTCAGTGCAGTCACATTTTCTATACGCACACGACTGCGTCTCGAGTGTTCTTCGCGCTGTGTGTGCTCGTTTACTCCGTCGTTGCAGTCGGCATTTGCTACGGGCTCTGGACAGCATTTGTTTCATCACCATGATTGAGCCAGTGACTATGCCGCCTAAAATCGCCGACCATCGCGCTCCTGTTGCAATCCACGCGGCTCGTGGGCCGGGTCGCTGAGTCGTTAGGCCACTTACAACGATTGAACATTTAACAGGCAATACCTATGATCAAATCTGTGCCTGCAAATCAATTATGGTTTCAAAACTCACTCGTCACAATCCGGGTGTCCATGTCGGATGGCCAGGATGGCATCTCAGTCCTTGAGCATCGTGTGCCGTACGGCTTTTCACCGCCTCTACATCTTCATCGCGCGGAGGATGAGGTCTTACACGTCTTGGAGGGGGAGTTTCGCGTGAAGGTCAAGGACCAGGAGCACCGACTCGGTGCTGGCGACGTTCTGCTGGCGCCGAAGGGCGTACCGCACACCTATCGCGTTGAGTCAGTACAGGGAGGCCGTTGCCTTACAATCACAGTGCGAGGGGATTTTGAACGCTTCGTGCGTGCTGTGAGCCGCCCGGCGGAACGCTCGGAACTGCCAGAGCCGGCGGGACCACCATCAGCCGACGCCATTCAGGCACTGAGGGCCAACGCAGCTAAATATGGAATCGAGCTCGTCGGGCCGCCACTCCAATGAAGTGCAACAGCCATGAAAAGCGAAATCATCCGCGTCGGACAAATAGAAGTTAAATTCCTACTCGAAGCTGCCGACACGAACGGTTCGGTGGCGATGTTTGAATTCACTGTCCCGGTTGGGGCGAAGATGCCGCTGCCACATTCGCACAAGCATTACGACGAAGCCATCTACGGAGTGGAAGGCGTGATCACGTTCACCGTGGAGGGAAAACCAGTGGACATTGGCCGGCGGGAATCTTGTTTCGTTCCGCGCGGGGCTGTTCATGGTTTCAACAACCTCAAGCAGACCGATGTGAAGGCGCTGGCCATCATTACTCCGGCGCTGCTCGGCCCGGATTTCTTCAGGCAGGCGGCAGCCATCGTGAATGCCGGTGGCCCTCCCGATGTTGAAAAGTTGAAAGCTGTAATGTTGAAACACGGGCTTGTTCCCGCGATGCCGCCTGTGGTTGCCCGATGAATTCTTCCAGACGGCCTAACATGCGCTGCGCAAGCCGGCGATCTCGCTGCGGTTGTAGTTCACGCCCCTCGCGGGCCGGGTCGCTTGGGTTGTTCGGTGAAATGATACGCGCACTTACATTCCTCATCCTCGTCACAATGTGCTCTTGCGGCCAAAAGGACCAAGCAGAAGACGCATTGGACCAGGCGAGGCGACTCGCTTCAGAAGGGAAGTTTGAGGAAGCACTTCAGAAGCACATATGGTTTCATAATCATGCGTTGGAGGTCGACCCAGCATATTATGGAGTGCGCTTATCGTTCGCGCTGCGCGACTGGGTGGAACTTGGCAAGAAGTATCCGGCGGCCCTAACGGCGTTGCGGAAAATCAGGGACGAAAAGACATCTCGGTTGGTGACCGGACAGGCTGACAGAAATCTGTTCCATGACGTCGAATCCATCAATGAATACTTGGATGAGTCTGCAGCCACCGTTGAGCTCTTTAAGAAAATTGAGGTCGCGCAGCCAGATTTCGCCGCATCTGTTTACGATCTCGCAGACAAAGCTCTGATCGCCACGGGGGAATATGCACGCCAGTTTGAAGACGGGATGCGGTATGCGAAGACAAGTCAGAAAGATGATGCATCACGTCGCGCCTTTGAGAGAATCTTTACTGACCGGGTCGTTCGGATCATTAGGGTTCTCGACAAATCGGGCGATCAAGACCAGGCGCGCGAGATACAATCCAAGGCGCTGGTAGTTTTGGATAACTCAACGATCAGAAATGCGATCAGCCGGTGAATCATCGAACGTTCGCTGAAGCATCCCGCCGTCGCGCGGTGGTTGCAATCGTGGCCCTCGTGGGCCGGATCGTTGTCTCTAGTCGTATTCGGAGCGTCTCGTGAGATTCAAAGTCGAGCTTGTTTGCACGCATGAGAGCGGCCCGTATTTGTTCGCACGCCGATTGGAGGCCGGTGACTTTTCTCTGTCGCCGTCGTCGCGGCTTGGAGGCGTTCCGATTCACCCTTCACTCACGCAACCTCGCAAGCTCCGACCAGACAGCAGTCCTGACTTAGATGTCTTCACTTTCGTTTTGACTCAGCGACAGGACGCAGACAGATTTTCGGTTGGTCAGATTGTCGAGATGGAGACATGAACGTTACGTTCAACGAGTGCGCTCCAGCGCCTAACCGCCGCTATGCTTCTCCGCCCGGTGCGGGGCCGCAGTCGGTGCGCGCCCTGTGCGCTTCACCCCTGCTCGCCATCTGCGGTCGCTGAACGCGATCGTTAGTTTCGACTTCACCACCGCGAATGAAGCCGATGGAAAGCGAATCCCCGAAAGGTTGGGTGCTCTACGATGACTCCTGCGGATTCTGCAGGCGTTGGATCCCCTTCTGGGCGCCAACGTTGAGGCGTCGTGGTTACGACATTGCACCGTTGCAGGCGCCGTGGGTGCGCGAACGACTGAAGCCGTCAAATAGCCCTTTGCTTGAAGACTTGCGACTGCTGCTATCGGATGGCATCCATGTGCAAGGGGCCGACGTCTACCGTCATTTGATGCGGTGCATCTGGTGGGCTTATCCTCTCTTTCTGCTCGCATGCACGCCTGGGCTGCGCGAGATTTTTGACTGGAGCTATCGAGCATTCGCCCGCAACCGCTTCCGCTTCTCAAAAGCCTGCGGCCTCGCTGTCCGGCCCGACCAGGTTTCAGAAAAACGATGAAGGCTAGTGCATTTCTGACTGCTGAGTGGCGCCATCTGGCGATGCTCAACTATGCGGTGGACCCGTCTGTGTTGAAACGGTTCGTGCCACCCGGCACAGAACTGGACTCCCATCGAGGAGATACTTTCATCAGCATGGTTGGGTTCCGCTTTTTAAGAACCAGAGTTTTTGGCTCGGCATTTCCATTTCACCGCAATTTTGAGGAGGTTAATCTGCGATTTTACGTCCGTCGCCATGTTGCCGAGGGTTGGAGGCGTGGTGTTGTCTTCATTCGGGAAATGGTCCCCCGCCGCGCTATTGCCTTCGTTGCTCGCACATGTTATGGCGAGCCATACATGGCGCTTCCGATGCGCCACCGAATCGACCAGACCAGCGAGAAAATTCGCGTGGAATACGAGTGGCAGCGCCAGGGAAAATGGGAGTCAATGCGGGCGGCTGCCGAGGGTCAGCCGGAAGCCATAGAGAACGGCTCACTGGAGGAGTTCATCAGCGAACATTATTGGGGCTACACCGCACGGAAAGCGTCGTGCAGCGAGTATCAGGTTGAGCATCCTCGGTGGCATGTTTGGCGTGCCATAGAGGCGACATTGGAGGCGGAAGTCTTAACCCTTTATGGCGACGCATTTGTGGAGAGCTTGTCATCACGACCGGCGTCTGCCTTTATTGCTGATGGTTCGCCAGTGGTCGTGCGGCACGCGTGTGAGTTGTCGGAAAGGGAGCCCAACAAGTGTGCTCCAACTGTCCGCGATGCTTCTCCGCTCGGTACGGGGCGGCAATTCGGACGCCCCCTTCCCGCTTCACGGTGCTCGCCAACGGTGGCCCCTGAGTCGTTAGTTGCCACGAAGTTCGTATGAGTCCACAGCCCCGTATTTGCATGCGCGATGTTGAGGCGATCATCGTTGGTATCCCAACGATGATCGCTTCCGAGGTCGCCGCGACGATCCTCCCGTGGCTCGCCGTGGCCATGGGCTGACCCGGCGGGCGAAACATCGATCCGATGGAACCGCTCGGCCGGAGCAGGCGATCCCGGGGCGCGCCTTGACCATTTCTACGTCTTCGGGGCCCTTGTGAGTTGCTCGGTTTTTCGCAGAAATTGTGCATCCAAAATCGGCTGAGTGACGGATATATTCATGACAACGTCGAGAAACCAAATTGCGCGTGGAGACTGTCGCACATCAGAGCATGCGCCTCCCGGAAAACGAAAAGGCTGGCGAGTCGCAGGAGGCGGAAATGCGCGAGGACGCGCGCCTGCTGGGTGTGATCGCCCAGGGGGACCGGCCTGCGCTGGCGGCACTCTATCGTCGTCGCGGCGGCCTGTTGTACTCGCTGCTTGT
>WNGF01000610.1_pt1 | contig 52529 bp, 54 predicted proteins | sample 5400641 | NCBI WGS metagenome assembly WNGF01 (sample SAMN13153371, study PRJNA577476) | soil metagenome | isolation source: 80 cm soil or saprolite under grassland replicate 2 | place: USA:California | collected 2016-06-15 | reverse complement strand
CCGATCGGGAGCCTCACAGAGGCAGCACAGTTCATCCGTGAGAGGGTCGTCGGCCCTGCCGAGCGCGTCTGTGCGTGACTGTTCTCGCGGTAATGGTGCGGCTCCGGGGACAATCACGCCAGCGGAGGGGAACGGATTGGCTAGGAGAGGTGAGGACTGGAGAGGAAGGGAAAGGAAAGGCCGCCGTGCCAGCTACGCTCACGTCTCCCGCGTACCCGTAAGTCCTAGCTCCGCCCCACGAGCCCCCTAGCCGCAGGCATCCGCTTCTACCTGGGGTTTTGTGCTGCGCCGGCCACCACGAGGCTCACCCTAGGAATGCCCTCCCCGAAAAGGGATTCCCAGTGTGCAGTGCGCGGTGGGAAACTCTGGGCGCCACATTAGCCTCCGACAGGACCACCTACAGCACCACTATTCTCTGGTGGAATGCTGGTCTGTAACTCGGTAGTGCTATTCCCCTAGGAATGATGATTCCCCGGCGGCCACGTACGGAGTGGAATGCTGGGCGGGTGGAATAGGCCCGTGGGAACACCACCCGAGGACACCCTTTCCCTGAGCGCTATTCCTAGGGCTATTCCTGGGGCTAATGCCGAAGGCTATTCTCAGGGCTATTCGTATAGCCTACAGGAAAGAGATTTTCCATGGCAGCGAGCGGAGCGAGGGGCCAGGGGGGGACCCCGGCGCTGCTATCGCCGCCGGGCCCTTCTCTTCCGTGGTGACTGCATGGTATCCTGCCAGCCGTAACATGTCAAAAGAGGACGCCGGTGAACATCCGGGGAGCGGGTAAGGGAGACGATGACCGAGCGCGAGCGGGAGGAAGACGAGCTGCTCACGGAGCAGGAGCTGGCCGACCTGCTCAAGGTCTCCGTCCGGACGGTGCGCCGCTGGCGCGCCGAGGGCACCGGGCCTCCGGTCGTGTGGGCAGGCTCCCACCGGCCACGCTACTGGCGCAGCCAGGTGGTCCGATGGCTGGAGCGGGGCGGCAGGGAGACACAGCCCGACTGACGTCCGTCGAGTGCGAGGTGCTGGCCGGCCTCGAGCCGTTCTGCGCCGCCGAGGTGCGGCGGGTCCTCGGCCACCGCGCAGTGCTGCTCGACGACCAGGCACCCGGCGCCGTGCGGTTCACCCTGGCCGGGCCGGCGGACGCGACGCTGGGGCTGCGCACCGCCGTCGCCGCCTACCTGCTGGTGCGAGTGCCAGGACGGCGGCCGAGCGCGCTGCTGGGCGACGCCACCCTGTTCGACCGGGTCGAGGCCGTCCGCCGCCTGCACCCTCCCGGCGCGTTCGGCTCGTTCCGTGTGAGCGCCCCCGGCAGGGACTCGGCCGCGCTGCGGCGACTGCGCGAGGCGCTCACCGACCGCAGCGGCCTTCCCGAGGACCCCGAGGACGGCGAGCTGTACCTGCGGGTCCGCCGCGCCCGCGACGGCGGCTGGGAGGCGCTGGTCCGGCTCTCGCCGCGGCCCCTGTCGGCCAGGGCCTGGCGGGTGGTCAACCTGCCGGGCGCGCTCAACGCCACCATCGCCGCGGCAATGGTCGAGCTGTCGCGCCCGCGCCGGGCCCACCGCGTGCTCAACCCGATGTGCGGCTCTGGCACGATCCTGGTCGAGCGCCTGGCGCGGGGCGGGGCGGCGCTGGCGGTCGGCTGCGACCTCGACCCGGCCGCGCTCGCCGCGACCCGGGCCAACCTCGCGGCGGCCGGCTGTGGGGGCGCGGCCCAGGTCGCGCGCATGGACGCGGCCGCCCTGGCCCTGGAGGACGCCTCGTTCGACGTGCTGCTGGCAGACCTGCCGTACGGCCACCGGATGGGCTCGCACCAGGGCAATGCCGTCCTGTACCCGGCGGTGCTCGCCGAGGCCGCCCGCGTGACCGCGCCCCGCGGCGTCCTGGTCGTGGTCACCCACGAGCTGCGGCTGTTCGAGCGCTGCCTGGCGGCGGCGCCCAGGTGGTCGGTGGAGCGGGCGGTGCAGGTGTACCAGAAGGGCCACCACCCGGTGGTCTACCTTCTGCGCCGCCGGCCCGGGAGCCGTGACCGTCATGCGCCGTGACCGTCATGCGCCGAGGCGGTCCAGCAACAGCAGCACCATCACGGCGACCGACAGCACCACCAGGGACGCCGACAGCAGCCTCGGCAGCGAGGACCCCGGCAGGGGGCGGCCCGCGCGGATGGCGAGGTCGGCCTTGACCCAGCGCCGGTAGCTGGCACCCGCGGTGACGGCGCCGAGCAGCACCAGGGCGGTGCCCACGCCCTCGCGCGCGCCCGGCACGGCCAGGGACGGCGCAAAGCGGATCACCGCGAGCCCACCGGCGTCGAGCGCCAGCGCGGTGCGGACCCAGGCGAGCAGGGTGCGCTCGTTGGCGAGCGAGAAGCGGTAGTCGGGCTCGCCGGCGGCGGGTTCCTCGGCGGCTTTCCGGGTGGCTTCCCCGGTCATTGGCTCTTCGCCGGTGGCCCGTCGACTCGCCACTGTCCCTCCCGCATCGCCAGGTGGTGGATCGCCGGACCGGGCCGCGGCGGCGCTCAGCGCCCGGTGGCTCGCCTCAACCATATCGTGGGTGCCTCCCGAGCCCGCGGCGCGCGGGCGTGGCGGAGCGCGGGGCCGCCCGGCACAGCCGGGATCCGGGTGCTTGGCTGCTACCGTGCGGGTATGCGTGCCAGGCCGCGGCTCCTTGCCGACACCACCCCGCTCAGGGAGTCGCGCCACTACCGGCTGCTGTTCCTCGGCGAGGGGCTCGCGTTCCTGGGCAGCCAGCTCACCGTGGTCGCGGTGCCGCTCCAGGTCTACCTGCTGACCCGCTCGTCGTTCGCGGTCGGGCTGGTGGGGCTGGCGCAGCTCGGGCCGCTGCTGGTGTGCTCGCTGGTGGGCGGAGCGGTCGTCGACGCGGTCGACCGGCGCGTGCTGCTGGTGTGGGTGCAGCTCGCCCGCGGCGCGCTCAGCGCGGGGCTCATGGTGAACGCGCTCGCGCCCCGCCCGGCGCTGTGGCCGCTGTACGTGCTCACCGCGGCCGGGGCCGGGCTGTCAGCCGTGGACGGGCCCGCGCGGCTCGCGGCGGTGCCGGCGCTGGTGCGCCGGGAGCTGGTGCCGGCCGCCGCCGCCCTGCACCAGATCCTCACCCAGGTCGGCCAGGTCGCCGGGCCGGCGGCCGCCGGCCTGATCGTCGCCCGCTCCAGCCTGGCCACCGCGTACGGGGTCGACGTGGCCACCTTCACCGTCGCGAGCCTGCTCGCCCTGGCGATGGGGCCGCTGCCGCCCGGAGAGCGCGGCTTCGGCGGCGACCCCGGCGGCCCGGCCCCCGGCACCGGCTCGGTCTGGGACGGCCTGCGCTTCCTGCGCGGCCGGCGCGCCCTGCAGGGCACGTTCGTCATCGACCTGAACGCGATGGTCTTCGGCATGCCGCGCGCGCTGTTCCCGGCGCTGGGGACCGGGCTGTTCCACGGCGGGCCGGCCACGGTCGGGCTGCTGTACGCGGCGCCCGGCGCGGGGGCGCTGGTGGGAGCGGCCACGGCCGGGTGGGTCGGGAGCGTGCGCCGGCAGGGCCGCGCGGTGCTGGTGTCGGTCGCCGCCTGGGGCGCGGCGATCACCGCGTTCGGGCTCGTCGCCTGGCTGCCGCTGGCGCTGTGCCTGCTGGCGGCGGCGGGCGCCGCCGACGTCTTCTCCGCCGTGTTCCGCAATACGATCCTGCAGCTCACCGTCCCGGACGGCCTGCGGGGCCGGCTCGCGGCGATCCACATCGCGGTGGTGACCGGCGGCCCGCGCCTCGGCGACGCCGAGTCCGGCGCGGTCGCCGCCCTCGCCGGCCCCCAGTTCTCGGTGGTCTCCGGCGGCCTCGCCTGCCTCGCCGGCGCCGCCCTGATCGCCTGGCGCATCCCCCAGCTCGACCGCATCGCGATCGAGCCGTCCTGACACCGCGCTCCGCTCGGTCGGGACGTCGCCGCCTCCAGCCCTGGTGGTTTCATCAACTTCTCATTGGCGGAGGTGTGAGGTGTAGTCGTGCAAATGGCACGAGCATTCGCCGGCGCCGGACGCAGCCGTGGAGGTCCGTAGGTCCCGTCGGCCCCGGGTTGTTCGGCCTTACATCGCCCCGAGCAAGCCGCCCAGTGTTGCGCCATGTAGCGACTCGGTCCCAGGAGGGTGGTTCGATGCGAGGCAACGGCAAGGGCTTGACAGCGTTCGGCGCCGGGCTGATCGTGCTGGCACTGGCAGGGTGCTCGAGCTCAAAGAGCTCCGGCTCCACAGCAACGACCGGCGGCGGGCAGAGCGGGGGCGGCGGGGTGACGGTGACCACGGCGGCCCAGAGCTCAGGCCCGACGCTCGTCACGGTGGCAGGAGGCGAGCGCCCCGACGGGAGGTATTATCTGAGCGCGACGCCGGCATCGGTGAAAGCCGGCCGGACGACTATGACGTTCAACAACGTCGGCTCAAAGGTGCATGAGATGGTCGTGTTGAAGACCGACGCAGCCCCTGGCTCGCTCAAGGTCGGCGCCGACCGCACCGTCAGCGAGGACACAAGCGTCGGCGAGGACAGCGAGACCGCCGCTGGCAAGACCAAGAGCACCACGATCAACCTCAAGCCGGGGCGGTACATTCTCGTCTGCAACATCGAGGGGCACTACCAGAAGGGTATGTACACCGCGTTCACTGTCAGCTGACGACCTTCGCGGGAGGAGGGATCGCGGTGGCGCGCGAGCCGGGTGCGGCGCTGAGCTGGCCCAGGGCGGTCGTGGCGACCGCCGTCATCGCGGCGGTCGGGGTCGGGCTGCTGGTCATCGTCCCCAACCTGATCGTCACCCGGCTCGTCGGGCTCGGCCGGGACTGGCGGGTGACGCTGGCGACGGTCTGGTTCTTCGGCATGCTGGTGGCCTTCGCATGGCTGCTCCGGCGGCTGCAGGCCAGGAGGCTCATATGAGCCCGCCGACCCCGCCGGTTCCGGACGCCCGATGGCTGTGGGAGAACGAGCCCTGCCGCGCCGCCTGCCCGGTGCACACCGATGCCGGCGGGTACGTGACCGCGATCGCCGAGGGCCGCTACCGGGACGCCTACGACATCGCCCGCCGCCCCAACCCGTTCCCGTCGATCTGCGGGCGGGTGTGCGCCGCCCCGTGCGAGACGGCCTGCCGGCGCGGTGAGGTCGACGCGCCGATCGCGATCCGCGCGCTCAAGCGCTTCGTCAGCGAGCGCTTCGGCGTTGAGAGCTTCGGTGGGAGCGCCGTCTGGCACGAGGCCCACGGCCCGGTCCCGCCGGCCACCCGCCCGTCGGTCGGCGTGGTCGGCGGCGGGCCCGCCGGCCTGTCCGCCGCCCACGACCTGCGCCTGGCGGGCCACCCGGTCACGATCTACGAGGCGCAGGACCGGCTCGGCGGGATGATGGTGCTCGGCATCCCGGAGTACCGCATCGCCCGCGGCCTGATCAGCCGGGAGATCGAGGCGATCCTCGAGCTCGGCGTCGACGTCCGGGCCAACTGCCGCATCGGCGCCGAGGTGACGCTGGACGGGTTGCTGGAGGAGCACGCCGCGCTGTTCGTGGCGGTGGGCACCGGGCGCGGGCGGGACCTCGACATCCCCGGCCACGAGCTGGACGGCGTGCTGCGGGCGGTGGAGTTCCTGCTCAACGTCAACCGGGGCTTCCGGGTCGACCTCGGCAAGCGGGTGGTCGTCGTCGGTGGCGGCAATGTCGCCTTCGACGCGGCGCGCACGGCCCTGCGGGCGGCCGCGCACCGCGAGGCCGGCCCGCCGCCCCAGACGCTGGGCCTCGGGACTCGGGAGGACGCCCGCCGGAGCGTCACCACCACGCTCGACGTGGCCCGCTCGGTGATCCGGGCGGGCGTCACCGATGTGACCGTCGTGGCGCTCGAGTCGCCCGAGGAGATACCCGCCACGCCCGAGGAAATCGCCGAGGCGGAGGGCGAGGGGATCCGCATCGCCTACCGGAGGGGACCTCACCGGATCGTCGGGGCCTCGCGGGTCGAGGGGCTCGAGACGGTCGCGGTGGCGTCGGTGTTCGACGCGCAGCACCGCTTCGCCCCGACGTTCATTCCCGGCACCGAGGAGGTGCTGCCGGCCGACACGGTGATCCTCGCGGTCGGCCAGGTCGCCGATGTCGGCTTCCTGGGCGGGGACTCGGGTGTCGAGCGGACGCGCCAGGGCGGCGTGGCCGTCGACCGGGCGACCTTGCGGACGTCCCATCCCCGCATCTGGGCGGGTGGCGACGTTGCCTTCGGCCCGAGGAACCTCATCGACGCCGTCGCCGACGGTCAGCGCGCGGCCGCGTCGATCCACGCCGAGCACGGCGGCGCCGCCGAGCGCCCGCTGCGCATCGAGCTGGCCGACCGGCCCGGCTTCCGCCGGCTGGCCACCGGCTACGACGCCGTCCCCAGAGTCGCGGTGCCGACCGTGCCGCACGACCGGCGCATCGGCTTCGCCGAGGTGGAGACCGGCTACGGCGAGGCGGAGGCCCGCCTGGAGGCGCAGCGGTGCCTGCGCTGCTTCGACAACGTCATGCTCCAGCCCGAGCTGTGCATCCTCTGCGGCCTGTGCGTCGACGTCTGCCCCTACGACTGCATCTCGATCGTCCGGGCCGACAGCATCGCAGCGGGGACGGCGGAGCAGTCGGCGCTGCTCCTCGACGAGTCGGTCTGCATCCGCTGCGGCCTGTGCGTGAACCGGTGCCCGCCCGGGGCACTGCTGATGACCCACGCCAAGGAGCTCGCCGATGGATGAGCGGGACGCAGGTCAGGAGGCCCTCGAGCCCGACGTGTACCCAGCGCCGAGGGGGCTGTGGCAGCGGGTGCGGCGCAGCGAGGTGTGGCGCTCCGCGTTCCGCCACCCGCAGCTCGACACGCCGCGGGGGCGCGCCCTGCAGTCGTTCAGCAACTTGTTCCTGCACGTCTACCCGGTGAAGGTCCCTGGCCGGGTGCTGCGGTTCCGCTACTCGTGGCGGCTCGGCTACATCCTGGCGGTGCTGTTCGCGATCTTGTACCTGACCGGCATCTACCTGATGTTCTTCTACACGCCTTCGGTCGCGTCGGCCTACGGGGACATGCAGCAGCTCCGCACCGGGATCGGCTTCGGCCAGCTCGTCCGCAACGTCCACCGCTGGTCGGCGCACCTCATGGTCCTGGTGGTGGTCCTGCACCTCGCCCGGGTGTTCTTCGCCGGCGCCTACAAGCGGCCGCGGCAGTTCAACTGGGTCCTGGGGGTCGGCCTGCTCGTCGCGACGCTGGGGCTGTCGTTCAGCGGCTACCTGCTCCCATGGGACCAGCTCAGCTACTGGGCGGTCACGGTCGGCACCAACCTGGTCAACTACGTGCCCGCGGTCGGGCGCATCCTCCGCGACCTGCTCCTGGGCGGCGCGCAGATCGGCCAGGCGACCCTGCTGCGGTTCTACGCCCTGCACGTGGTCGTGCTCCCCGTGGCCCTGACGGTACTGCTGGCGCTGCACGTCTGGCGGGTCCGCAAGGACGGCTTCGCGGTCCGGCAGCCCACGGGCGGGGCGTTCGCCGAGCAGGCCACCGAGCTGCCGCCCCCACCGGTCCCAGTAGCGGCGGGCGGCGCGGGCGGCGGGACCGGCGACGGCGGCCAGCGGGTCCGCCTGCTCGGGGTCGTCGACCGGCAGTCCGTGACGGCCGAGGAGCGGCGCGTGGACGACACCGTGTTCACCTGGCCGCACCTGCTGGTCCGCCACGTGGTCGTGGGCCTGGCCACGTCGGCGGTGGTGCTCACCCTCGGCGTGGCCTTCGCGGCCCCGCTGCGCGGGCTCGCCAACCCCGAGCTGACCCCCGAGCCGTCCAAGGCCCCCTGGTACTTCGTCGGGCTCCAGGAGCTGCTGTCGCACGTCGACCCGCTCGTCGCCGGCGTCCTCATTCCGACCGGCACGATCCTGGGGCTGGCCCTGCTGCCCTACCTGGACCGCAACCCGGCCACCGAGGCCCGCAGCCGCAAGGTGGCCGTCCTGCTCTTCGCCACGCTGCTGGCCGTCGCGACGGTGCTCACCGTCGTCGGCACGTTCTTCCGTGGGCCCGGATGGCGGTTTGTCCCCCCGTGGCGGCACCTCTACGTCGAGCTCTAGGAGTCGCCGTGAAGCTCAACCGCAGGAAGCTGTTGCGCCGGGGCTGGGAGCTCGGGGGCACCCTCCTTGGTGTCTCGCTCGGGTGGACCGCCTTCGAGGCGCTGCGCCCGCTCGCCGGGACGGGCGCGGGCGGGCGCATCGCGCTGGGCGACCCGGCCGACTTCAAGCCGGGGACCGCGACCTACTTCACGGAGGGCCGGCTCTGGCTCGTCAACGCGAACGGGCACTATTTCGCCCTGTCCCAGCGGTGCCCGCACCTCGGCTGTCGCGTGCCGTTCTGCAAGAGCTCCGGGCGCTTCGAGTGCCCGTGCCACGGCTCGGTGTTCGACATCGGAGGGGAGTACGTCCAAGGACCGGCGCCGCGTGGGATGGACCGCTTCGATCTCCGGCTCGACAACGGGACGCTGGTGGTGGACACCGGCACCCTCGTCCCCGGCCCAGACCACGGCAAGCAGGACTTCCTCACGCCGCCGCTCGGCCCTCCCTGCATCACCAGGAGCTGACCCATGGCACGCGACGCCCCAGAGCCCGCCGCGTTCGAGCCCGACTGGCTGCAACGCAGCCTGGACCGCCATTACGCGTGGGGCCTTGTGTTCATGGCGGTGCTGATCCTTGGGTTCGTGCTCTACGGGATCCAGGAGCCGACCCTGCGGGCTCGCGCCGCCCGTGACCAGCAGCGCACGTACGCCCGTCTGGGGGACGGGCTGTTCGCCAACAACTGCGCCGCCTGCCACGGGCCCGCGGCGACGGGCGGCAGCGGCCCCACGCTGAACTCCAAGCAGTTCCTGACCTCCACCTCCGACGAGCAGATCCGCCTGCTCGTCTCCGGCGGCGTCTCAGGCACCAGCATGCCCGCCTGGAGCCTCGATTTCGGCGGACCGCTGACGGACGAGCAGATTCGTGAGCTGACCGCGTACCTCCGCTCGCTCGAGCCCAAGGCCCCCAGCGTCCCGAACTGGCGGCAGGGCAAGCCCTGAGGAGTATGCGTGGTTCGGGTGCAAGCGTGGCCAAATCGTGACCAGCCGGACCATTAGACTCTTGGGAGCATGTCGATGTTGGCGAGCGGCGCCCCCGAGCCGGCTCGCGCGCACGAACGAAAGGACCTGCCCCCATGTCGACGTGGCCCGCCCCCCCAGCACCCCCTTCGAGACGCCGGCGCTCCTCGACCCGCTGGCTCGTGATCATTCTGGCCGTGGTCGCCGCGGTCGGGGCCATAGTCTTCATGGCCGTCAGGCTCGTGGGCCCGGCGCTCGACAGCGCGACCGGCAAGCGCGCCACGCCCGCGGTCACCACCGCCGCCGGGACGGGCAATGCCGTCAAGCCCAGCACGACCAAGGTGGTCACCGCCACCGACCGGCAGAGCCGCGTCGCCGTCCCCAAGAGCTGGAAGAAGATGGAGCTGGTGGACGACGGGGTGATCGAGGTCGGCGACAAGGTCAGCAACCAGTACCTGATCGTTCTGACCGAGCGCAAGGCCGACCTGGACATGGACCTCCGCCGCTTTTCGCGGGTTGTCATCGCCAGCCTCACCGAGCACGTCACCTCCAAGCAGCTTTCGGCGCCGACGTCGCTGCGCGTCGGCGGCCGGCCCGCGCTCCAGGTCCAGATCCGCGGCACGATCAACGGCATCCGCGTCGTCTACTGGCACACCAGCGTCGAGGGCGTCCGCAACTACCACCAGGTGATCGCCTGGACGGTGGCGTCGCAGGAGAAGCGGGACGGCCCGAAGCTGCGCCAGATCATCAGCAGCTTCCGCGAGATCACGTGAGCGGCCTCCCCGACACGCCAGGTGCCCAGCCGCCCGGGCCGGGCCCGCCGAGGTCGAGGTTGACCGCCGTGCTGCTCGACGTGGGCGGGACGCTGTGGCCGGACGGGTGGCCATGGCTGCCCGACGACCACGAGGTCCGCGCGGGACGCCTGCGCCGGGCCCTCCCCGACCTCGGGGCCGCCGCGGCCGCCGGTCTGCTGCGCGCGCTCGACCAGTCCGCCGCGAGCCTTCAGGACGCGCTGGAGCAGGACCCAGACCGCTACGTGGGCGAGCCCTTGCGCCGCTACGGGATCGAGCCCAGCGCCGAGCGCGTGGCCGCGGCGATGGACGCGATGTGCCTGCCCGCGCACCCGTTGATCCGTCTGCTGCCGGGCGCGCCGGAGCTGCTGCGTGCGGTCGGGCGTGCGGGCCTGCGCTCGGTCGTCGTCAGCAATTCCTTCTGGCGCGGGGCGGCCGCGTACGCCCGGGACTTCCGGGACCTCGGTGTGGCCGGCGAGGTCGACGCGATCGTGACCTCGGTCGACGTCCGGCTCCGCAAGCCGCACCGGGGCGTGTTCGAGGCGGGGCTGGCGGCGGCTCGCGCGCCGGCGGAGCGGTGCGCAATGGTCGGCAACTCCGAGGCAAAGGACGTGCGGCCGGCGCGTGCGCTCGGCATCCGCACCATCAGGGTGGCGATCGAGGAGCCGGTGCCGGCCACCAGCGAGGCGGACGCGGTCACCGGCTCGCTCCATCAGGCCGCCGCGCTGCTGCGCTCTTGGGCCGTTTCTGCATGACTTGCAAAGTGGTAGCATCCGCGCGACTTATCGGACGAATGGGGAGGGGCCGATCTTGGCAGCATTGGGTGTCCTCGACGACGCGCCGGTCCCACCGGCATTCGTCATCGAGCACGTGGAGCGCCGCGGGCGGCTGAGCGTCGCCTTCCGGCTGCTGCTGGTCCTTCCCCAGGCCATCGCCCTGGAAGCCCTGGCCCTGGTGGGCTCCGTCGTCGCGCTGCTGGGCTGGTTCGCCGCGCTGGTGCTCGGGCGGCTGCCCGAGCCGTTCGCCCGCTACCTCTGCCACCTCACCCGCTATAGCGCCAGGGTCTACGCCTACGCCTGGCTCCTCACCGACCGGTACCCGCCGTTCCGGCTCTCGGCTGAGGACTACCCCGTCAGGGTGGAGCTGGCGCCCGGCCGCCTCAACCGCTGGGCGGTGCTGTTCAGGCTGTTCCTCGCGATCCCGGCGTCGGTCCTGGCGAGCCTCGCCCTGGCCGGCTGGCTCGTGGCGGGCTTCGTCATCTGGCTGGTGGTCCTGGTGGCAGGCCGGGTGCCGGGCGCGCTGTTCGACGCCACCACCGCCGTGCTCCGCTACAGCACCCGCTACAACGCCTACCTGTGGCTGGTCACCGCCGCCTACCCGTGGGGGCTGTTCGGCGACCGGCCTGCCATGACCGGTCCACCTCCGCCTGAGACCGCGGCCGGCCCCGGCCCGGCGGGCGCGCCGGCCGAGGTCCCTTCCGCCGAGGCCCCGCTGACCGGACCTGCCGGGGCGCCGGAGCCGCCACCTGCCGGGGCGCCGGAGCCGCCGAGGGCGCGGCCGGGGCTGCTGGTGCTCTCAACGGGAGCCAAGCGGCTGGTGGTCCTGTTCATTGCGCTCGGTGTGCTGCAGTCGGCGGGCGGCAGTGCCGTCAGCGCCCTCACTGTCGGCAAGACCGCCTCGCGCACCGAAGCGCGGTCGGCCGTCACGACGGCGAACGACAACCTTGCCGCGCACGGCCAGCGAGTCCAGCAGCAGATCAGCGCCTGCGGCTCGGCCGCGGACCAGCTCGCCTGCGTCGAGGCGGCGGACCGCGAGCTGGCCGACGCGTTCGCGGCGTTCGCCACGGAACTGCGCCGGATCGAGTTCCCCGGGTCGGCGCGGGACGAGGCGGCAGAGCTGACGAGCCTCGCCGACAGGATCGCCGGTACCCTGCGGGAGGTCGCCGCCGCCGGCTCGCCCGAGGAGTACACGAGGCTGGCCGCCGGCATTCCGCAACTGGTCAACTCGTTCGACCCCAAGGGCCAGGCGCTGCTGGACGCGCTCACGGGCTGAGCTCGCCGGGAGCGAGGGCCTGGCCGGCGGGGTGGGCGGTGGAGGAGAGCAGGTGGAGCACGGCGGCGGCGGTCTCCTTGTCGGGGCGGGCGCCCTCGGCTGAGGTCGTGCCCGGGTGGACGCAGCCGACGCGGATGCCTCGCGGCGCCAGGGCGGCCGCGAGGCGCTGGGTGAGCGCGGCCACCGCGTCCTTGGAGACGGCGTAGGCGAGCTGGTCGGGCGCGTCGAGCGGGCGCGTCGAGCCCAGGTTGACGATCACCCCGCCCCCGCGGCGGGCCATCGCCGGCACGGCCGCCTGGCAGGCCAGCAGCGTGCCGGTCAGGTTGACCGCCAGCAGCCGGTTCCAGCAGGTGATGTCTGTGTCGGTCAGGCCGCCTCGGTGCCACGCCGTGGCCGCGTTGACGAGCAGGTCCAGGCCGCCGAACGCCGCCTCGGCGGTGGCCACGGCGTGCTGTGCCGTGACCGGGTGGGCGATGTCGCCCCGCAGGTAGTTGACACCGGTGGCCGGGTCGGTGGGCCTGCTCTGATCGACCGCGACCACGCGCACGCCCTCGGGACCCAGGCGGGCGACCACGGCGCTGCCGATGGCGCCGGCACCGCCGGTGACCACGGCGACCTTCCCCTGGAGGGGGTGTGAGCCTCGGTTGTCTTGATCGAGCCTCTCGTTATGTACAGGCATCTCGGCATATTAGCCTGACCTTGCCGTGTGTGCCCGGCGCTCCGCCCGGCTGCCGCGGCGAAATGGGGAAACGCACGGGTCGGTGCCGCTTGCCGCAGTTACCGGATGCGTCCAGGATGGTGGGCTGCCGGTTCGAGAAGGCGGGGGAGCGATGGACAGGGACACGGACAGGGACCGCAACGGCATACCCGACTGGCAGGAAGACGAAAACTACCTCGACGAGGCACCGCGCGGCGCGCCGGTCGGCAGCGGCTGCCTCCTCGGTCTGCTGGCGCCACTGGGCTGGATGGCGGCGGCTGGCCGGCTGGCGGGCCTCTACTTGTCGCGCGTCTCTCTGACGGTCCGCCGCGCTCCGCAGTAGCGGCACACCCTGTCGACGGCGACGGTCTCGCGCACGCCCCGAGAGGTGCTGTGCTGCCTGGAGGTTCCCACACGCTCGCCGCGGGCGTTGTAGGTCTCGGTGAAGACCTTGCGCTGCTGCACGATCGGCCGGCGGTGCAGGACGCGCTCGCCCTTCCATTCCATCGCCCGCCAGCGGCCGCAGGAGCGGCACCAGCGCAGCCGCTCCCGGAGCAGGGCCCGGCCGCCGAAGACCGCGATCCCCAGCAGGACGTAGGGCTGGACGACGTGGCTCGCGAACCCGCCGGCGGCGGGCTCCGACAGCAGGCGGGTCACCAGCCAGGCCAGGCAGGCGGCGGCGGCGCCGGTCAGGTAGCCGACCAGCAGCCAGGAGCGGCGGCGCTCCTGGCGGGGCTGATCGGGCACATCGGGCGGTTCCGGAGCGCCGCGGCGCGGACGCAGGCTCTCGAACATCCGGGCGCGACCTCCCTGGGACGATCCCGCGACTCATGGAGCGACGACATCCTCGCCGCTCGAGAGGCAAAGCACAAATTCAGCGGTGCGGAGTCGGCGCATCGTGGCCTATTCGCGCAGCAAAAGCCTGGGCGGCGGTGACCGCCCGTCCGGCGGGTCATTTTGCGCGATCGCCGGGCTGGTGCCGGCACCGCTCACCCGGGCCGCCCCGGCGGCTCCGCTCTCCGCGGCAGGATCCCCTCGGGAGCGTGCGGGCCGTGCTCCTCGCCGTGTAGTCGCTCAATAGATGATTTGAACTGGTACGTTCGTATTGACTTTTACTTGGCGCCGATGACCGGCCTTGTCATTGCGTAGCTGATTCTGCGGGTTCGCTAGGAATCGTGCAGATGGCTTGTTCATTGACTAAGTCCTGGTTTGCACCTAGACTCTCAGTCAAGGCTGCTCACTTTTGCGTAACGATTCTGGCCGAGGTGTGAGCAGAACTTCAGGAGAGCACCCGGCCCCGACGAATGAGTCACGTCGGGGCCTATTCCAACTCTGGGAGCCCCAGTGCAGGGGAAGCATTTCGTGCCGCTCATGTATGGAAGCCGACGCCCGTCGCGGATGGCGGTCCGCTCAGCGCGACCGCTTGCCCGGCGTGCCGTCGGCACCTGCAACCGCGGCGGCAGGGCGAGCTGTTGACGTGAACGACCACGGCTTCGGCCTGATGCCCGCCGCCCGCTCGCCGCCGCGAGCGGCAGACGCCCACGACCACGACCTGCCAGGTGTGACGGGCATCTGCTCTCGCGGAAAGGACGTGCGCCGATGAAGGTCGGCTTCTCCCTCCTGTTCCTGCTGACGATCGTCATCATGGTGATGCTCCGGTTCCGCCACAAGGGCGACGGGCTCACGATCGTCGAGTTCCTGCTGTGCGGCGCCTGGGGATTCCTTCTCGCCCAGTCAACCTTCGCGCCGACAGTCCGGAACTTCATCACTGCGTTCGCGCAGGCCATCAGTCGCTAGGGCGGGCGGACACCCACATGCCCGGGCAACCCGACCGACGCCGGTACCAGCGACTCGACCCTACGACTGCATGGCAGGCCCGGGGGAGCGATCCGGCGGCCAGACTGTCGCCGGATCCGCTTTCACCCGTGCCGGCGCCACGGCCCGCCGTGGCACCCGCCTGGCCGGCTCGCGCGCAGAGTGGCAGGACCGCCCGCCGGCGTCGCGTCCGGCCGGTCCGCCGTGCTCTCTTCTTCCCGTTCCGTCGACTGATCGTCACGTACGTTCGCGAGCTCCTGCGCGCCCTGCTCCCATGGCTCCTACCACTGGCCCTGCTCGCATCCCTTCCCCGGATCATGTCACTGCTCGGCGGTCACTGACCCGGTCCCCGCCCCGGCTGCCTTCTCAGGAGGACGTCGATGCCACCGCTGCCAGGCTGGGACCATCCCGTCATCCAGCGGCGACGCGAAGCCGTGCGCGCCACCGTCGCCTCCCTCGTTCCGGCGCCCGCACGGCGGGCGGCAACCGCTGCCACCACGGCGCGGTCCAGGCTCACCCGCGTGGGGCTCTGGCTCGCCATCGGCGTGCTGGTCGTGCTGTTCGGGATGGCGACCGACCCCACCAGGGTCGCCGTGGTGGCCATCCCGACGGCCGTCGCCGCCGCGGCATGGGGCCAGCTCTCCTGGCTGTTCCGCGCCGTGGTCCTGATCGGACTGCTGTGGCTGTCTGTGGCCGAGCTCGACCTCGGGCTCGGCCTCGGGCTCGACGCGCTGCTGGTCGCCTGGTGGTGGCTGCCGACGCAGGTCGGCGGCGACGGCGCCACCGGGGCAGCCGCGTCCACGCCAGACCCCGAGCTCGCCAACCTCGCCATCCCGACGACCAGCATGACCGGCTACGACTTCCCGTTCACGGGGCACCTGCCGGCGAGCCTGCGCCGCTTCGCCGAGGAGCGGCACCTGCCGGAGGAGGAGGTCACCATGCTCGCCAGCATCCGCTTCCCCGGGGAGCCGCCCCGGACAGCCGCTCGCTGGCAGCACATCTACAACGCCATCCGGCTCAGCCGCTGGCTCGACAAGGAGAACGCGTAGCCCGAGCGGTCGGGCCGCCCGCCCGGCCCCGCCCGCCGTACCGTGCCGCGCCCCGCGCCGGCCGCCACGCCGTGCCGCGGCCCGCCGGCCGTGCCGCTCACGAACGGAGCTGGAGGAAGGGCACGAGCTGCTCGGCTTCGGTCATCGAGCCGTGATGCCCGATGAGCTGGGCCTGTGTCGGGTCGACCTCGCGCTGCACCACGCCCACCGGGCCGAAGGCGGCCGCCACCACGTCGCCGATCCTGGGACGCACCCGCGCGGACATCTGCGGACCGAACCAGTGGCTCTCGATCGCCTCCTCGCCCGGCACCACCCACATCGACTGGCCGAGCAGCGCCTGCCAAGCGGCCAGCACGTCCCCGGCGGCGCCCGGCTCGGCGTAGACGTGACGGGCACGCGCCTCGCCGCCGAGCAGGCGCACGCCCGCCGCCAGGTCCGGCTGGTCGGCGAGGTCGAACCGTCCCTCCGGGCGCACGTCGACCATGCCGTGGTCGCCGGTCACCACCAGAGCGGCGCCGCGCGGCAGGCGCTCGACCAGCTGGCGGACGAGCAGATCGATGTGCGCGAGCTGCAACCGCCATGCCTCGCCGCCGACGCCGCGGACGTGCCCGGTCCGGTCCATGGCCGGATCGTAGGCGTACACGAAGCTGCGCCGCCCCGCCGCAAGCGCCCGCGCCACCGCCGTCACCTGGTCGCCGAGCGAGTGCACGCCGTAGTACGTGCCCCCACGCAGCGCCGCGCGGGTGAACCCGGACTTGGCGAACTCCCGCTGGCCGACCAGGGTGACCTCGACGCCGTCGCGCGCGGCGCGCTCGAACGTGGTCTCGTTGGGCTGGAGCTCCTCTGGCACCACCCGGTCGCGAAGGTCCTTGGCCGCCCCGATGCCATAGGGTGACCAGCGCAGGCAGTTGAAGGCCCGCTGCATGCCGGGCAGGGCGATCGTGTAGCCGACCAGGCCGTGCTCGGCCGGGGGCGTGCCGGTGCCGATGGAGCAGAGGCTCGAGACGGTGGTCGCCGGGAAGCCGGTGGTGAGCGGCCGGCTCCGCGCCGCGGCCGCGGCCAGCGTGGGCGCCCACGCTCGCGCCGCGAGCAGCGCCTCCCAGCCGAGGCCGTCGACCACCAGCAGGCACAGTCGTTGGAGCGGCTCGACGCCGAGGGGATTGGCGAAGCCGGGCACGTCCAGCGCGGCCAGCAGCGAGGGGACGAGGTCGGCGAGTGACGCCTCGCCATAGCGGGGCAGGACCGGCGTGGGCGGTCCCACCCATGCCTGAGCGGTCGTCATGCGTGAAGGGTACGCGCTCTGGGCCGGTAACCCATGGCGCCGCTTGGAAGTCCGTAAGCCGGCTGCGCCGATTAGGATACGGCCCCGGGAGGTGGAGGCCCCCCCGGGGTGAGCGAGGAGGAGCATTGACCGAGGAGGGGCAGCGGCCCGTCTACAACGTGCTCAAGACCTGGGCGTCGGATGACTGGGGCTTGTACGGCCGAGGGGACGAGCTGCTGAGCCGGGCGCTCGCCCGCCATCCGAGGGTCGGGCGGGTGTTTCACGTGCAACCACCGGTCAATCCGGCCGAGCTGCGGCAGCGCTTCCGCGATGCCCGCTGGGAGCAGGACATGGAGAGCCAGCTCCTTCGTTTCGAGGGGACCGAGGACGACGGCGTGCTGCTGTTCACCCCGACGGCCAGGCCGGACCGGGCCGACGCCGCGCTCGACCGCACCGTCGAGCTGCTCGAGCGCGAGCAGGCGTTCGCACGGCCCCTGGTGATGCTGCAGGCGCTGGTCCACCCCTTTGGACACGACCTGGCTCGGCGGCTCGGCGGCCGGGGCGTCACCCGTGTGGCAATGGTGCGCCGGGACGCGCGTGCCGGCTATGCGCCCGACGCCGACGAGCGCCAGGCCCTGGACGACCTCTACAAGAACGAGGTCCCCGGCGCGGACCTGGTGTGGGCCGGCACCCGCGAGCTGGTCGACGAGTTCGGCGAGCTCAACGCCCGGACGGTGCTGCAGCCGGTCGGCGCCGACCAGGGCCTGGCCGGCGGCAAGCCGACGCTCGAGCTGGCCGACCTGCCGCGGCCGGTGGTCATCTACGCCGGGTCCATGCGCGCCTACCTGAACATCGGCCTCATCCGAGGCACGGCGGAGCGGCTGCACGACATGAGCTTCGTGTTCGTTGGACCGGCCGCCGAGTTCCTCGCGCCGCTGGTGAGCGGGGCCCGCAACATCCACGTGATCGGACCGCGCCCCTACAAGCTGCTGCCCGACTACCTGGCCGCCGCCGAGGTGGCGATCGCCCCCCACCAGGTCGCGCCGACCACCCGCGCGGTCGTCCCCGAGAAGCTGTTCGGCTACCTGGCGGCGGGCCTGCCGGTGGTCACCACCGCGGTGGCCGGGGCCGAGGAGCTCCGCCGCCTGGTGTGGATCGCCCGCGACCCTTCCGAGTTCTCCCGTGCCATCCAGGGAGCGATCAAGCGCGACCGGGACCGCCGCCGCTCCCTGCGCCAGGCGGCGGTCGCGCCGCTGTCGTGGGACGCGATCGCCGACCACCTGATCGCGAGCATCGACGCGGTGCGCTCGAACGCGGACGTGCCTCCCGCGCCCGAGCTCAAGATCCCCGCCATCCCCGGGTTCCTCGCACGGTAGAGTCGAGGCTCGAGTATGGGCGACCACCAAGGCACGGACCCGCGCATGGACGACCACCGAGCGGTCGACGACCAGCCCGTCACCACCTGCTACCGGCACCCGGACCGGGTCACCGGGCTGCGCTGCTCCCGCTGCGGCCGGCCCATCTGCGGCGAATGCGCCGTGCCCGCCGCCGTCGGCCAGCTCTGCCCGGACGACGCCAGGGACCGCACCCGCGTGCGGCGGCCCGGCGACCGCGGCCGGCCGGTCGTGACCATGTCGCTGCTCGCCATCAACACGGTGCTGCTGGTTGTCGAGGCGGTGCTCAGCGGCAACGGCGCGGCCGGTCTGCTGGAGCCGTCCAGCAGGGCGCTGTGCCGGCTCGGCGCCCTGAACGGCCCGGCGGTCGTCCAGGACGGGCAGTACTGGCGGCTGCTGACCGTGATGGTGCTGCACGCCGGCATCATCCACTGGGCCTTCAACAGCTACGCGCTCTACATCTTCGGGCCCGTGCTGGAGGGGCTGCTGGGGCGCGCCCGCTTCCTGGCGCTGTACGTCGGTGCCGGCTTCGCCGCCTCGGGGGCGAGCCTCGCCATCACGCACACCCAGCTCGGGGTCGGCGCCTCAGGAGCGATCTTCGGCCTGCTCGGCGCGCTGGTCGCCTTCTTCTACCGCCGCCGCGACGCCGGTGGGGGGGCGCCCATGCGGAACCTGGTGCTGGTGCTGCTGCTCAACTTGTTCATCGGCACCCGCGTCGCCAATGTCGACAACGTGGCGCACGTCGGTGGCTTCCTCGCCGGCGTGCTGGCGATGGCGCTGCTCGAGGCGGTGCCGCAAGGCCGGCGGCCGCTCCGGGCGGCCGCGCTGGCCGTGCCGTTCGTCGCCGGCGCCGTCCTGTTGCTGGTCGCCTTCGGCAGCGTGCCGGCCGGTCCGAGCTGCGCCGGAGCCTGAGGCGTTGTCTCTGAAGGACCCCTACGAGCGGTTGTGGTCGCTGGAGCGGATCTCGGGCTCGACCGCGTGCAGGGCCCGGGTGCGCAGGAACAGTGCGTTGCCCATGGCGATCCGGAACGGCTCGATCGCCGACAGCACGAGCATGGCGACGGTAAGGCCCGCCAGGCCCGTCGGCAGACCCTCCGCCACCAGCGCCACCGCCTCGACCAGCGCGATCACCAGGCAGACGGGGAAGTGGGCCGCGGCCACCCGGTGGGAGGAGGCCGCGCCCCGCATGACCCGTCGCTCCTTGTCGAGGACCACCCGCTGGTTCAGCACGGCCAGGAACGCCCAGGCGAAGGCGACCAGCGGCACCAGGCCGATGAAGAACTTCGCCTGCTCGCCGGCGGGCAGTGGACCGGTGTCGCGCGGCCCGAGCAGCAGGATCCCGATCAGGAAGGCCGGCACGGCGTAGACGACCTTGAGCAGGTAGGCGCGGATGCCCGGGCCGAGCGCGCGGCGCGCGGCGGCCCGTGCCTCCGCCGCCGCGGGCCGCACCGAGCTGAGCGCGCCCGCAAGGTAGGCGATCAGGAACAGCTCCAGCAGCAGGCTGGCCACCAGGAGCGGGATGGTGACCAGGACCTGGACCACCTCGGCGGCCAGGGTCAGCGGAATCTGCACAAGACCGAGCGCCACCGCCAGCACGACGGCGATCGGACGGCGCCGGTACTGGCGCCAGGCATCCCGCAGGATCGCGGCGAACACGGACTCCTCGAGCAGGGCGGCAAGCGGCGGGCACGCCGGACAGGCAGCAGCAAGCCTATCCTAAAAGGTGCCTCCTCAAGATGCCCGCCCACGACGGGCGGCCAGCCTGACCCGGGCACGACCAGGGAGCGGCCGATGACCGAGACCGGGACGACCCGCCTCACCGCCCTGTCCCACGGGGCGGGCTGCGCGTGCAAGCTGCCGCTGGCCGCGCTCGAGGAGCTGATGTCAACGGTCGGAGACGGGTTCGGCGGGGCCGGCGGCGACCTGCTGGTCGGCGCGGCCGAGGGCGACGACGCCGCCGTGCTGCGGCTCGACGAGCGCCGCGCGCTCGTGCTCACGACCGACTTCTTCACCCCGATCGTCGACGACGCGCGCGACTGGGGCCGCATCGCCGCGGCCAACGCCCTCTCGGACGTCTACGCCATGGGCGGCCGGCCACTGCTCGCCCTGAACCTGACCGCGTGGCCCGCGACCAGCCTGCCGCTCGACCTCCTCGCCCAGGTGCTGCGCGGCGGCGCCGAGGTCGCGGCCGAGGCCGGCTGCCTGGTGGTCGGCGGCCACTCGATCGACGACCCCGAGCCGAAGTACGGCCTGGCCGTGGTCGGGATGGCCGACCCGGCGCGGCTGCTCACCATGGACCGCGCGCGCCCCGGCGACCAGCTCGTGCTCACCAAGCCACTCGGCACCGGCGTGGTCGCGACCGCCCTGAAGCGCGGCGCGCCCGACCCGGCGGTGGTGGCCGCCGCCGTGGCCTCGATGACCGCGTTGAACCGGCCGGCCTCCGAGGCGGCGCTCGCCGCGGGCGTGGTGGCCGCCACCGACGTGACCGGGTTCGGCCTGCTCGGCCACCTCTACCGAATGGCCCGGGCCAGCGGCGTCGCGGCCGAGGTCGACGCCGCCAGGGTGCCCTTCCTGCCCGGTGCCGCCGAGCTCGCCGGTGAGGGGTTCGTGTCCGGCGGCACGCGCAACAACGAGGCGTTCCTAGCCGGCAAGGTCGAGATCGAGCCCGGCCTGCCGCCGGTGGTCGCGACCTTGCTGCACGACGCGCAGACCTCCGGCGGCCTGCTGCTGGCCGTGCCGCCCGAGCGCCTCAAGGACCTGCTCGGCGACCTGCTCGGGCGCGGCCTGCAGCCTGCCCTGGTCGGCCGGTTCGGGCAGGGTCCCGCCGGCCGCGTGCGGGTCCGGCGGCTCCCGCCGAGCTGACCGCCCCGCCAGGGCCGCAGGGGCGCCGGTCGCGCGGGCCCGGCCACGCCGGTCCGGCTCGTGGTCACCCGGGTCGTGGTCATCCCGGTTGTGGTCACCCTCAACGGGCGATGCTACGCTCAAACCCTGGGCAAACCCGGCCGCCCGGCCTGGACCGGCGCGCCCTCGCGCCGCCGGAACAACCCGGGCGGCGACGGGCGTTTGCACGAACGGACCGCCGAGCGACTCACGCGAGGAGCGCATGTTCGCCATCGACCCGCAGAGCTACGACACCCTTCTGGCGCACGCACGCGCCGAGTACCCCAACGAGGCGTGCGCGCTGCTGGCGGGGCGCGACCACACGGTCGCGAAGGTCTACGCGCTGCCCAACGCCGAGGCGAGCCCCACCTTCTACGTGGTCGAGCCCAAGGCGCAGCTCGAGGCGATGAACGAGATGGACGACCTCGGCGTGGACCTCGTCGGGATCTTCCACTCCCACACCTTCACCGAGGCGTACCCGTCCCGCACCGACGTCGAGCTCGCCGCCTACCCGGACGCGACCTACCTGATCCTCTCGCTGGCGGACCCCGAGGCCCCGGCGCTGCGTGGCTTCAGCATCCGCGACGGCCAGGTCGACGAGGTGGAGGTCCGCGTCGCGGCCAGCCCGGACCCGGTCGGAGGCTGATCGGCGTGCGCGGGGTCCACCAGATGCGCAGGGTCCACAGGATGCGGAGCGACGCTGGCGCGCTCGGGCCGACCGCCCGGCTCGCCTCCCCCGTGTGGCACCGCCAGGGACCGGCCGCCCGCTACGGGCGATGTCGGCGCCGGGCCGCCGCCGGCGCCTGAGCGCCGGCCCCCGTCCCGACCTTTCGACGCCGACCGGCCCACCTGCCGGAGGCAGGTCCTCTAGGAGGTTCGATCGCCCTTATGGCCGTGGAAGTCCGTATCCCGACCATCCTGCGCAAGTACTCGGACGGCGCCAGGAGCGTCGGTGCCGAGGGTCGCACCGTCCGCGAGCTCATCAGCGACCTGGAAGCGCGCTACCCGGGGATCTCGGGCCAGCTCGTCACCGATGAGGGTGGGCTGCACCGCTTCGTGAACGTCTACGTCAACGACGAGGACATCCGCTTCCTCGGCGCGCTCGACGCCAAGCTGGACGACGGCGACGTGGTCGCCATCCTGCCGGCGGTCGCGGGGGGCTCCGGGAGGCAGACGGGCAAAGGCGGGTAGACCATGCGCTACCAGGACCTGGCCGACGCGATCGGCAATACTCCGCTGGTCGGCCTGCCTCTGCTGTCGCCAAAGCCCGGCGTGCGGCTGTGGGCCAAGCTCGAGAGCCACAACCCGACCGGGAGCGTCAAGGACCGCATCGCCAGGCAGATGGTGGACGACGCCGAGAAGACCGGCCGGCTGGGGCCCGGCGCCACCCTGCTGGAGCCGTCGAGCGGCAACACCGGCATCGCGCTCGCGCTGATCGCGCGGGTGCGCGGCTACCGCCTGGTCGTGGTCATGCCGGAGAACACCTCGCTGGAGCGCCGGCAGATCCTGGAGGCCTACGGGGCGGCGGTCGTGCTGTCTCCCGCCCAGGAGGGCTCCAACGGGTCGATCCGTCTGGCGGAGCGCCTGGCGGACGAGCACCCCGACTGGGTGATGCTCTACCAGTACGGCAACCCGGCCAACGCCGAAGCGCACTACGAGACGACCGGCCCCGAGATCTGGCGCGACCTGCCCGAGGTCACGCATTTCGTGGCCGGGCTCGGTACCACCGGGACGCTCATGGGCGTCGGGCGCTACCTGAAAGAGCAGAAGCCCGGCGTGCAGATCGTGGCGGCGGAGCCGGAGTACGGCGACCTGGTGTACGGCCTTCGCAACCTGGACGAGGGCTTCGTGCCCCCGATCTTCGACCCGGACCTGCTGGACCGGCGCATCAAGGTGGACTCGCACGACGCCCTGCGCCGCACCCGCGAGCTGGCCGAGGCCGAGGGGGTGTTCGCGGGCATCTCGAGCGGCGCGGTGCTGCACGTGGCCCTGCGCCTGGCCGTCCGCCTGGACCAGGGCGACGTCGTGGTGCTGGTCGCCGACGGCGGCTGGAAGTACCTGTCCACCGGCGCCTACGCAGCGGACCTGGAGGCCGCCGAAGCCGGCCTGCGCGGGCAGCTCTGGGCGTAGGCCGCCCGTCGGGGGATCGACGGCTGACACCCTGGAGCGGGTCCGCGTCGGCGGCTGCGCTATTCTGGGGCGAACTGCGACCAGCGATGGGGCTCGCTGCGACCGCCTCCACGGCTGATGGCTCCTACCCGATGGGAACCGAGGCCGGGATGCTGGAGGTGGCCGGGGATGAGGCCCGACGCGACGCCGCTGGGGGCGGGGCTCGCCCGTCTGGCCGAGGCCGCGGACCTGCTCGGCCTGGCCGACGTTGCCGGGCAGGTCGGCGAGGCCGGCCGGCGGCTGGTGGGCCGGCAGCTCGAGGTGGCCGTGGTGGGGGAGTTCAAGCGCGGCAAGTCGACGCTGCTGAACGCGCTGCTGGGGGTGGAGGTGCTGCCCGCCGGGGTGCTGCCGCTGACGGCGGTGCCCACCGTGCTGGAGCGCGGCGAGCCGGGCTGCCACGTCCGGTTCACCGACGGTCGCGTGGAGGACCACGATCTCGACGAGGTGGCCCGGTTCGTCACCGAGGAGCGCAACCCCGGCAACCGGCTCGGGGTCGACCGGGTGGTGGTGCGGCTGCACGCGCCGCTGCTGGACGACGGGGTCCGGCTGGTCGACACCCCCGGGGTCGGGTCGGTGCTGGAGCACAACACCGCCGCGACCGACAGCTACCTGCCGAGCCTGGACGCCGCGGTGCTGGTGACCTCGGCCGACCCGCCGATCTCCAGGGGTGAGCGGGCGTTCCTGGAGCGGGTCGCCGAGCACGCGGTGCGGCTGCTGGTGGTCCTCAATAAGGCCGACTACCTTGACCGGGCGGAGCTGGAGCGGACGGTTTCGTTCACCGAGCGGGTGGTCCGCGAGGTCGTCCCGGCCTGGCCCGGCCCGGTGTACGCGCTGTCGGCGCGGCCGGGGGTCGGTGACCCGGCCAGGCTGGGCCGCTTCGCCGACGGCCTGCGCCGCTTGCTGCGCCAGGAGCGGGCCGGCGCGGTCGCCGACGCGGTCGCGCGCTCCGGCGGGCGGGCGCTCGGGGTGCTGCGGCTGGCCCTGGACCTGGAGCGGCGCGGGGCCGAGCTGCCGGCCGAGGACATCGCGCGGCGCCGGCGCGCGTTCGAGGACGCCGCGGCCGCCCTGGCGGAGGAGGCCGCGGCCGACGAGGCGCTGCTCGAGGGGGCGGTCCGCCGGGCGCTCGGCGTGCTGGACGGGACGCTGGAGCCGCACCACGCCCGGCTGCGCCGCCAGGCCGCCCGCGCCACCACCGAGGCCGCCGAGGCGCATCCCGAGCTGGGGCCGGTGCGGCTGCTCGAGCTGCTGGAGGCCGAGCGGCCGGCCCAATTGGAGCGCCTGGCCGGGCCGGCACTGGCCGAGGCGGAGGCCGCCGCGCTGGCCGCCTACGCGAGCGCGACCCGCCCGGTCGTCGACCGCGCGCAGGGGCGGCTGGCACGGCTGCACGGCGAGGCGGCCAGCGCGTTCGACGTGCCCCTGCCCCCGTTCGCCCCGCCGGAGATCGACGCCACCGTGGGACCGGTCGGGATCGCCACCCCGCGGGTGACCCATCTGGCCGACGAGCTGGTCGCCGCCTCCTGGCGGCTGCGTGGCCGCCGCGGCGCCCGCGCGCGGGCGCTGGCCAAGGCGCGGGCTGCGGCCGCAGAGGACGCCGACGCCGTGCTGGGCCGCTTGCGCGGCGCGACCTCGCAGGCGCTGGGGGAGGCCGCCCGCCGGCTCGGCGGCCGGCTGCGGCGCCACCAGCAGGAGCTGGCCGGGAGCCTCCGCGCCGCGGTCGACCGCGGCGGCGCGCTGCTGGAGGCGGCCGAGCAGGACCGCGCCGCCCGCCGGGCCGTCCTGGACCGTGCCGCCGCCCTGCTCGGCCAGGCCGAGGCCGCCCTCGCACCCCGCCGCGAGGCCCCGGTCGCGGGGGTCGGCCCGGGCCAGGGCCGGGCAGGCGGGCGACGTGCTGGACGAGACCCCAGCCGGTGAACCTCGTGACCCGAGGGCAGCCCACCGATCGGTGACAGGAGGCGACATGGTGAGCTTCGACCCCCTGGACCCCCTGGGCCGGCCGGAGGCCGTGTTCGAGCTGGCGGGCTGCCCGGTCTGCCACGCGCTGCCGCACCTCGAGGCCGAGCTGGTCGGCTGGTTCGTGACCCAGTCCCTGGCCGACGGCGACGGGCGCCGCCGGCTGTACGCCGCCGGCGGGCTGTGCGCCCGCCACTGGCGGTCGGTCGCCAACGAGGAGGGGCGGCGGCGCCACAGCATGCTCGGGACAGCCCAGGTGCTGGCCGAAGTGCTCGCCCGCCGCCAGGCGGGTGCCGACGTCCCGGTCAGGTGCCCGCTGTGCGAGGACCTGGACGCATCGGCCGCCAACCGGCTCTACCTGCTGCTTGTGAAGCTCGGCCCGGTGGCGCTGGCGCAGGCGCCGCCGTCCTGGCGGCCCTGCGTCCCCCACCTCGAGGCGCTGCGGCGGCTGCGCCTGGAGCGCTGGCTCGGCCGCTGGGCCGAGCAGCAGGCCGAGCGTGCGCTCCCTGAGGTGCTCGCGGCCGCCCGCCGCTACGCCCGCACCCGCGAGCAGCGCCACCGCCACGAGGCGACCGGCACCGAGGCCCAGGACCTGCTCGACGCGATCGCGACGCTCACCGGACCAGGCGACCATTGACCGGCCAGTCGGCCCGCCGGCGGTGAACGTCAGCCTGCACCCAGCAGCGCCCCGGGGCGCGCACGAAGGATCGGGGCGGCGGCGCCCGGGTGTCCTCGGTCAGGCGGCCTGCCGTGCCGGGACCCGGAGCAGGGCCGAGGCCGCCACCGACAGCACCATCCAGCCGGCGGCGTAGGCGAAGCCGGCCGTTGGCGACACGGCCGCGTACAGCACCCCCACGACCGCCGACGACAGCAGGTCGCCCGCCGACTGCACGCCGCCGAGCAGGCCGAAGCCGCTGCCGCGCAACCGGTCGGGCAGCAGGTGGGCGACCAGGGCCGACTCGGCCGTCTCGGCCAGCCCGATGCCCGCCCCGGCCAGGCAGAACACCACCAGCAGCGCCGGCCAGGCGCGGACCCCGAGCGCGAACCCCCCATAGGCCACGACATAGACGGCAGCGCCGGTTGCGAAGACCCGCCTGGGCCCCCGCTGCGGCCCGCCGCGGTCGACCCAGCCGCCACCCAGCAGCGCGGTCACGGTCGCCACCAGGTTATGGGCGGCATAGATGAGGATGGCCAGCGAGGCGGCCGCGGTCAGGGAGCGGCCGCCGTGGTGCAGCAGCCCGGTGGCACGCAGGATCAGCAGCGTGGTGGTGACGTTGCCGAGCTCGAACATGGCGACCGGCAGCAGCGGCCCCAGCAGCCCGGCACGCCGCAGCCCGCCCAGCTCCAGCCGGGCCGGCCCGCGCCCAGCGGTCGCCACCCGCGGCGCGCGAGCCGCCGCGACGCTGATGGCCAGGGCGGCGCCCACCCCCGGGAGCAGGGCGAAGTAGAACGAATGCCGGATGCCGACCACGGCGACCAGCAGCGCGGCCAGCAGCGGACCGGCGACCGCGCCGAGATTGTCGCCGGCCCGCTCCACCCCGAACGCGCGCCCATAGGCGTCCTGGGGGGCGAGGCTGGCCAGCAGCGCGTCCCGGGCCGGGACGCGGGCGCCGCGCGCCACCCACGCGGCCGCCCGCAGCACACCGGCCTGCCAGACCGCCGCCGAAAGCCCGATCGCGGCGGTGAACACGCCCGTCAGCAGGTAGCCGCCGCGGGCGATGCGCACCCGCTGCGCGGGATTGTCGGCGAGTGGGCCGGCCACCAGCTTGGCGACGCCCAACAGCGCGTCCGACAGCCCCTCGATGACCCCGAGCACCCCGGCCGACCCGCGCAGCACGCTGGTGAGGAAGCTGGGCAGGACCGCGGTGGCGATCTCGTGGCCGGCGTCGCTGAAGAAGCTGGCCGCCCCGACGCTGGCGACCCCGCCCGACACCCAGAAAGGACGGCGCGACTCCCCCCTCAGGGGCCGCTGCCCGGCCCGCCCCGCGCCCGGGTCCTCTGGCGGCATTCTCACTCCTATCGCTGCGGCACCAGGAGCCATCAGCCAGAGGCGGCATCGACAGGGAGCCCCATCCCCACCGCCCACCACTCGAGTAAACCAACCGTAGACAGGCTCAGCGCAGTGTATGTTTCCCTGGGTGAGCGACCGACGGAGGGACCCCGGTGGGGCTCCAGGGCAGGAGGATGGTGAGCGACGATCTGGCATCGAGGCTGGGTCGTCAGGAGCGCGACGACCTAGAGTTCAAGTCCACCGTCACCGAGCGTGACAACATCTGCAAGGCGATCTGCGCGCTCGCCAATGACCTTCCCGGCCGCGGCGTCGGCTATCTACTGATCGGAGTGGACAAGAACGGCGCGTCGGCGGGACTTCAGGTCACGGACGATCTGCTGCTTCGAGTCCGCAACTTCCGCAACGACGGCCGTCTGCTCCCGCGTCCCACGTTCCATGTCGAGTCGGCCACCTACGATGGCGCGCCGTGCGTCTTGGTGACGGTCCCGGCCGCGCTTTCACCGCCGGTCGCGTTCGACGGCCGGGTCTGGGTCCGGGTCGGGCCATCAACACAAGTGGCGACACTGGATGAGGAGCGCGTGCTCCGTGAGCGTCGTCGGGCCGCGGATCTCCCCTTCGAGCAGCAACCAGTGCCCAGCAGTTCTTTCGCCGACCTCGATGTGGAGCTGTTCGCCTCGACGTACCTGCCGGCTGCCGTGAGTCCCGAGGTCATCGCCGAGAACCAGCGCGACCGTGGAGAGCAGCTCGCCTCGCTACGTCTCCTCACCCCGGATGCTGAGGTCCCGACCGTGCTCGGCCACCTGCTCATCGGTCTGGACCCGTCGGCCTGGATCCCTGGAGCATATGTGCAGTTCGTCCGCTACGAGGGTGATGACGTGGACAGCTCGGTCCAGGACCACGAGGAGTTGCGAGGGAATCTCATCGGGGTGCTGGACGTCGTCAACCACCTGCTCCCGACCAACATCCGAACGGCCGTTGAAGACACGTCGAACCTCCGGCAGAACGATGTGCCGGACTACCCGCTCACCGCGCTGCGGGAAATCATCTTGAACGCGGTGATGCATCGCAACTACGAATCCTCCAACGCGCCCACGAGGATCCTCTGGTTTGCTGACCGTGTGGAAGTCACCAGCCCCGGTGGCCCCTTCGGAGCGGTGACTCGTGACAATTACGACCGACGCAACGATTACCGCAATCCTGCGCTCGCGGCTGCCTTAAAACAGCTCGGATACGTCAACCGCTTCGGCCGGGGCATCGGCCTGATCCGCGCCGCTCTGGCCAGCAACGGCAATCCTGAGGCAGAGTTCATGATCGAGCCGAGCTACTGGAGCGTCCAGGTGCGTGCAGCCCGATGAGCGTGACGATCGCGCTGTTCAACAATAAGGGCGGAGTGGGGAAGACCACCCTGGCGTATCACCTTGCCCACATGACGGCCCGACTCGGGACGCGCGTGCTCGCCGCGGATCTGGACCCCCAGGCCAACCTCACCTCGGCGTTCTTCGACGAGGACCAACTGGAGCTCTTCTGGGACCCCGAGAGCCAGGGCACGATCCTCAACGCAGTGCAGCCGATCCTCCGTGGCCTCGGGGATATCGCCGTCCCGCCTGTCCGCGAAGCCGCCGACCGCCTCTGGGTCCTTCCTGGGGATCTTGGTCTCAGCCGTTTCGAGGACAAGCTCTCCGAGGCCTGGCCGCACGGCTACGACGGCGACGAGGCCGCCCTTCGCATCACCACGGCGTTCCACCGAGTTCTCCGAGGGACGGCGGAGAAGGTCGACGCCGAGGTCGTGCTCATCGACGTCGGCCCGAACCTCGGGGCGATCAACCGCTCGGCCCTGCTGGCGGCCGACTGGATCCTCATCCCGCTCGCCGCGGATCTCTTCTCTCTCCAAGGTCTGCGGAACCTCGGACCCACCCTTCGGTCCTGGCGGACGAGCTGGCGACAGAACGTCCTTCCAGGAGCACCCGACGATCTCGATATGCCGCAGGCTGTGATGCAGCCGTTGGGATACGTGGTCCTGCAGCACGCCGTCCGCCTGGACCGACCGGTGAAGGCGTACGACCGGTGGCTTCGGCGCATCCCGGCGGAGTTCCGCAATTCCGTGCTCGGCAAGCATGACCCCGTCGGACCGGCGAGCCCCGACCCGTACCGGCTCGCGACCCTGCGCAACTACCGGAGCCTGATGCCGCTCGCGCAGGACGTCCGCAAGCCCATGTTCGACCTCCGAGCGGCGGACGGGGCGCTGGGCAGCACCGGCCGGCTCGTCCAGACCTGCTACCTGGAGTTCCAGCAGCTCGCCAACACTGTGCTCGACAGGGTCGGGCTGGGTCGTGACCAGCCGTCCAGCGGGTAGACGGCTGTGGACAGCAAGCGCTGGGCGTGGTCCGGCTGCGGTATCGTCCGGGCATGGATCAACGACCGATTGGAATCTTCGACTCGGGCGTGGGCGGGCTGACCGTCGCCCGGGCGATCATCGACCTGCTGCCGTACGAGTCCGTGATCTACTTCGGGGACACCGCCCGCTACCCGTACGGCCCGCGGTCCCAGGCCGAGGTGCGCCGTTTCGCCGAGGAGATCATGGACGTCCTGCTGGCCCAGGATGTGAAGCTCGCCGTGGTGGCCTGCAACACCGCCTCGGCCGCCGCTCTCGACGAGCTGCGCGCCGCCTACCCCGTGCCGGTCCTCGACGTGATCGAGCCGACCGCGCGCGCCGCGGTCCGGCTGACCCGGAACCGCAGCGTCGGGGTGATCGGCACCGTCGGCACCGTCGGCTCCGGCCGGTACCTCGAGGCGATCGACGCCACGCGGGAGAACGTCACCGTCACCGCCAAGGCGTGCCCCAAATTCGTCGAGTTCGTCGAGCGCGGGGAGACGGCCGGCCGGACCGTCCTCGACCTCGCCTCCGCCTACCTCGCCCCGCTGGTCGAGGCCGAGATCGACACGCTGATCCTGGGCTGCACCCACTACCCGCTGCTGACCGGCGTGCTCGGCTACATTCTCGGTCCGGACGTCTTCCTGGTGAGCTCGGCCGAGTGGACCGCCCGGGAGGTCTTCGCCGAGCTGACCCGGGCCGACCTGCACGCCGCGTTCGGGGCGCAGCCGCGGCACAGGTTCCTCAGCTCCGGTGACCCGGAGCAGTTCCGCCGGCTCGGGTCCCGGTTCCTCGGGCCAGAGGTCGGCACCGTCGAGCGGCGCAGCGCCATCCCGCCGGTCAGGGCCGGGGCGCCGTGATGCGCCTCACCGTCCTGGGCGCCTGCGGCACCTACCCGTCGGCCGGCCGGGCCTGCTCCGGCTACCTGCTGGAGGCAGGGGCCGACGGGCAGCGCGCCAAGGTGTGGGTCGACACCGGCTCCGGCACCCTTGCGAACCTGCTGCGCTACACCACCCTGCCCGAGCTGGACGCGATCTGGCTCTCCCACCTGCACGTCGACCACTCCAGCGACCTGCCGGTGGCCTATCATGCGCTGCGGTACGGCGACTTCGACACACCTCCCCCGCCGGTGCCGGTCTACGGGCCGGCTGGCTGGGCCGAGCGGATGGCGGCGTTCATCCTGGGGGAGCCGGCGCCCGCGATCGAGGAGGCGTTCCAAGTACACGAGCTACACGACCGCGAGCAGGTCCGTCTCGGCCCGCTCGAGCTGACCGCGGTGGCGACCCTGCACAGCGTCGAGACCTACGGGGTGCGCGCGGCCTCGGCCGCGGCCACCCTCGCCTACTCGGCCGACTCCGGGCCGTGCGACGCGCTCGCCGAGCTGGCGGCCGGAGCGGACCTGTTCCTGTGCGAGGCGACCTGGACCAAGTGGCCCGAGGGCACCAACCCCATCCACATGACCCCGACGCTGGCGGGGGAGTGGGCGGCCCGCTCCGGCGCGCACCGGCTGGTGCTGACGCACCTTCGTTCCGATGCCGATACCAGCGCGTCGATCGAGCGGGCCCGTGGCGCCTCGGGCGGTCCGGTGGAGCTCGCCACGGAGGGCGCCACCTTCGAGCTCGACGGGGGTGCCCGGTGACCAGGCGCGACGGCCGCGCGCCGGACGCGCTCCGGCCGGTGACGATCACCCTGGGGTGGCAGAGGACCGCCTTCGCCTCGGCCCTGGTCGAGCTCGGCGATACCAAGGTGGTCTGCGCCGTCAGCCGGGAGGACCGCGTGCCGCCGTTCCTGCGCGGGGGCGGCAAGGGCTGGGTCACCGCGGAGTACTCGATGCTGCCGGGCGCGACCAGCGAGCGCTCGGCCCGCGAGGCCGCCAAGGGCCGGCCCGGTGGCCGCACGCAGGAGATCCAGCGCCTGATCGGCCGGGCGCTGCGGGCGGTGACCGACGCCGCGGCGCTGGGCGAGATGACGCTGTGGGTCGACTGCGACGTGCTCCAGGCGGACGGCGGCACGCGCTGCGCCTCCATCACCGGGGCCTGGGCGGCGCTGTTCGCCGCCTCGCACCGGCTGGTGCAGGCGAAGCGGCTGTCGACCTTTCCGCTGCGCGACCACGTCGCCGCGGTCAGCGTCGGCATCGTCGACGGCGTCCCCTGTCTCGACCTGCCCTACGAGGAGGACGTGCGCGCCTCGCTGGACATGAACGTGGTGATGACCGGGCTCGGCGGCCTGGTCGAGGTGCAGGGCACCGCCGAGGGGGAGCCGTTCAGCCGGGCCGAGCTGGACGTCCTGCTCGACCTGGCGGGCGCGGGCATCGGCCAGCTCGTGCGCGAGCAGAAGCGGGCCCTCGGAGCGCTGCTCGAGCAGGCGGCCATCCCGCCGCTGCGGCGGCTCGCGCTGGGCCCGGTCCCGCTCGACCTCGGCGGCCGCCAGCCGACCGGAGGGTCGGGCGGGTGAGCCTCCCGCGGTTGCTGCTGGCCACGGGCAACCCCGGCAAGCTGCGCGAGCTCCGGGCGATCCTGGCCGGCGTGCCGGTCGAGCTGACCGGCCTGACCGGGGTCGGCGACGGCCCGCCGCCCGAGGTGGAGGAGGCGGGCACCACGTTCCTCGACAACGCGCGCCTCAAGGCGCGGGCGTACGCGGCCTGGTCAGGGCTGGCCGCGGTCGCCGACGACTCCGGGCTCGAGGTGGACGCGCTGGGCGGGGCGCCGGGGGTGCGCTCCGCCCGCTACGCCGGCCCCGGCGCGACCGACCGGGCCAACCTCGACAAGCTCCTGCGCGAGCTGGCCGGGGTGCCGCCCGAGCGCCGCGGCGCCCGCTTCCGCTGCACCGCCGTGCTGGCCGCCCCGCCGGGCACGGCGCCCGACCCGCCCGGCACGGCGGGCGCCGGGCCCGACCCGCGGGGGACGGCGGCCACGGCGCCCGCATGGCGGGAGTGGCACGCCGAGGCGGTCTGGGAGGGCCGGATCGTCGACGCGCCGCGGGGGTCGGGCGGCTTCGGCTACGACCCGGCGTTCCTGCCCGACGGCTGGGACCGGACCAGCGCCGAGGTGGACGCCGCCACCAAGGACGCAGCCTCCCACCGCGGGCGTGCCTTCCGCGCGCTCCGCCCCGCCGTCGAGGCATGGGCGGCCGAGCGGATCGGCCAGCGGTCACTGCGCTGACCGGTGCCGGTCAGGGCGGCGGCGGGCCCGGGTCACCCAGGCGGCGGCCGATCCCCGGGTACTCCACGACCAGGCCGTCGGCATCGAAGGCGAGGTCGGCCGTGAGCGGGCTGTCCAGCGATTCGTAGCGGACCAGGCGGCGCCCGCCCCCGAGGTCGCGCACCGCGGTGTAGCGCTGGGAGGACGGGCGCACGCCCAGGTCGGGCGTGCTTCATGCTGCGAGAGTGTAGATCGCGATGCCGACAGCCCGGCCGCCGCAGGTACCTTGAGCGGGAGGTGGACGGGTCGACGAGGAGGGCGTGCCGGTGATCCGAGTGGTGGCGAGCGATCTGGACGGCACCCTCCTTCGTCCTGACGTCACCATCTCCGAGCGGACCAGGAAGGCGATACAGCGCGTTCGACAGGCCGGCGTCACCTTCGTGGCCGTGACGGGGCGGCCACCCCGCAGCGTGCGCGAGCTCGCCGACCGGGTCGGCCTCGACGGGATCGCCATCTGTGCCAACGGCGCGCTTGTGTACGACCTGGACGGAGACAGCGTGCTGGACCAGACCCTCATGGCAAGGGACGTTGCCCTCCGGATCGTTCAGGGGCTGCGCAGGGCCGCGCCCGGCGTCGTCTTGGCCTGGGAGGACGCGGAGAGTTTCGGCCGGGAGGCCGGCTGGGGGAGGGCGCCGCTGGTCCCGGACGGCAGGAGCAGGCTGGGCGACCCGCTGGAGCTGCTGACCGCGCCGGTGGCCAAGGTGCTGGCCCGCCACCCGGAGATGGACTTCGACGAGCTGGCCGCGCGGGCGCGCGTGGTCGCCGGCGACGAGGTGGTGATCACCTGGTCGACCCGCGAGCTGGTGGAGGTCTCGGCCGCCGGGGTGACCAAGGCCTCCGCGCTGGAGCGCGTCTGCACTCGGCTGGGCGTCGGACGCGAACAGGTTCTCGCCATCGGCGACAATGAGAACGACCTGCCGATGCTTCGATGGGCCGGACGGTCGGCAGCGGTGGCGAATGCCAACGGGAACGTGCTCGCCATGGTTGACGAGGTCACTGCGAGCAATCTCGATGACGGCGTTGCGCTGCTGCTGGAGCGCCTTGTTGAAGAGAGGGGAGGGCCACGACGATGAGCGAGGCGCAGGTCGAGACGAGTACCGCTGCGTGGCTCGATTCCCGACGATCGATCGGAGGATGATCGCGTGGTGCGCCTCGGTCAGCAGCTTGCCGCCGCGCTCGAGTTCGCCGAGCGCTTCCAGGAGCGCTGGGGCCCGTTCGAGCGGCACGAGGCGCTGGAGGTCGACCCTGAGCGGCTCGCCGCGGCCTGGCAGGAGTACGCCAAGCGGCTCGATGACAACTATCCCTTCTTCCATCCCCGCTACGCAGGGCAGATGCTGAAGCCGCCCCACCCGGTCGCGGTCGCCGCGTACCTGGCGGCGATGACCATCAACCCCAACAACCACGCCCTGGACGGCGGCCCCGCCACCGGCGCCATGGAGAAGGAGCTGGTCCGCGAGCTGGCCGCCATGCTCCACCTGCCCGCCGACACCCTCGGGCACCTGACCTCGAGCGGGACCATCGCCAATCTGGAGGCGCTGTGGGTCGCCCGCCAGCTCCACCCCGGCAGGGCGGTCGCCTTCAGCGAGGAGGCGCACTACACCCACGGGCGCATGTGCGGCGTGCTCGGGGTCGAGGGTGTGCCGGTCCCAGCGGACGACGCCGGTCGCATCGACCTCGATGCGCTGGAGCGGGAGCTTCGCCGCGGTCGCGTGGGCACGGTGGTGCTGACCGCCGGCACGACCGGCCTGGGCGCGCTCGACCCGGTCGACCAGGCGCTGGACCTGCGCGAGCGCTACGGCTGCCGCCTGCACGTGGACGCGGCCTACGGCGGCTTCTTCGCGCTGCTGGCCTGGGCGGACGATCCGCTGGTCGCGCCCGCGCCGCTGCGGGCGGTCGCCGCCTGCGACTCGGTGGTGGTCGACCCGCACAAGCACGGGCTGCAGCCCTACGGCTGCGGCGCGGTGCTGTTCCGCGATCCCGCGGTCGGCAGGCTCTACAGGCACGACTCGCCCTACACCTACTTCACCTCGGACGAGCTGCACCTGGGCGAGATCAGCCTGGAGTGCTCCCGTGCGGGCGCGGCGGCCGGCGCGCTCTGGCTCACGCTGAGGGTGCTGCCGCTGGAGACCGGGCGCGGGCTCGGCCCGGCGCTCGCGGCCGGGGTGCGCGCCGCGCGGGCCTGGGCCGACCTGCTCGAGCAGAGCACGGACCTCGGTCTGTACCTGCGGCCCGAGCTCGACATCGTGACCTTCTTCCCGCGGCCGGCCGAGCGGTCCTGCGCGGCCGTGGACGCCGCCTCCGCACGCCTGCTGCGCGAGGCCATGACCGACGCCGACCCGGTGTTCCTGAGCACGCTGCGGGTGGCGGCCGAGCGGCTGCGCCGGCGCGACCCGGGCCTCGCCCCAGACCTCGCCGAGGCGCGCATCCTGCGGAGCGTGTTGATGAAGCCGGAGCATGAGCTTTACGTCGAGACCCTCCACCGCGAGGTGACCCGCATCGCCACCCGCGTCGTCCGGGCGAACTGACCCTCACCTTCCTTTCGTCAGGTTCGAGGAGCTGGCAACATACCGTGATCCCGGCGTGGTGTGGGAGCGGGGTTGCGACACAGCGCAGAGATCGTGACGGGGGGGGCGCATGCGGCGAGTGTGGTGGCTGCTGTTCGGCGTGGTGCTGGCGGCCGGGGGCGCGGCCGTTGCCTGGCAGGCGGCCAGGCAGGCGACCGGGGTGGAGGCGGAGCTTGCCGCCTCGCGGGATCTGCTCAGCCGGGCGGGGAGCCTCGCCGCCACGCCACCGTCCGCGCGCCTGACGCTCGTCGACTTGGCCGGCGCCCACGTGTGGGCCGCGCAGGCGCGGCTGGACCGGTGGCCGCTGCGCCAGGTGGGAGCAGTGCCGCTGCTGGGACGCGACGTGCGCGTCGCCCGGGCGGTCACCGGCACGTCCGCTGGCATCGTGCAGGCCACGGCGGGGGTGGCCACCGCCCTCGAGCCGCTGCAGACCAGGCCGCCGACCCAGGCGACGATCGGCCGGGCTTCGGTCGCCCTGCTTGCCCTGCACCGCACACTGGACGAGGGCGCCGCCCGGGTCCGGACGGCCGAGCCGCTGCTCGCCGGCCGCAACCCCCGCAGCCGCTTCCTGGCGGAGACCGAGCGGGCCGCCCGGGCCACCTTCGCGGCGGGCCAGGGGCTGCGCCTGGCCGCCGCCCTGTACGGGCCGGCGGGCTCGACCCGCTACTTCCTCGCCTTCCAGAACCCGGCCGAGCTGCGCGGCACCGGGGGGCTGATCGGGCAGTACGGCATCCTGGAGTCGAGCCCGCAGGGACCGCACCTGACCGGGGTCGAGTCCTACACCGCTCTGGAGCGGCGGACGAGGGCGGGCATCCCCCTCCCGGCCGAAGTCGCTCGGCGGTACGGCCGCTTCGCCGTCGGCCGAGTCTGGTCGTCCGTCAACATCCCGCCGGACCTGCCGACCGTCGGCCACCTCGTCCTCGGTCTCTACCGGCGGGCGACCGGCACCCGGATCGACGGGATGATCGCGGTCGACCCGTTGGCGCTGGCCGAGATCCTCCGAGTGAGCGGCCCGGTCACCGTCGACGGGGTCTCGTTGAACGCGGGGAACGTCGCCTCGGTCACCCTGGTCGATGCCTACCTGCGGTATGCGCGGGACAACCAGGCTCGGCGCGCCTTTCTGGAGAAGGTGGCCGAGGGCGCGTTCGCGGGGTTCCAGCGTGTCCTCGGCACGCGCCCGGTCGAGCTGATCGGTGCCCTTGCGACCGCGACCCGAGGCCGCCATCTCCAGGTCTACTCGGGCGACCCCGCCGTCGAGCGCGCCCTGCTCGACCTCGGTGCCGGTGGCAGCGCGGCCGCGCCCAGGACCGGCGACTACCTGATGCCGCTGGCGATCAACACCGGCGGGAACAAGCTCGACGCCTTCCTGCACCGGACCGTCCGCTACCGGGTGAGGCTGGAGCCGGACGGGAGCGCCAGGGCGAGCGCCTCCATCGACCTGCGCAATGAGGTGCCGGCACGGGGCCTGCCCCGGTATGTCGTCGGCCCCTACGACAAGCGCTTCCGGGCTGGCAACAATTACCAGTTCCAGGCGCTGTACGTGGCCGGCGCGTACGGGTTCGTGCGGGCGACCCGCGACGGCCGCCCGGTCGGTGCCGAGGCGCAGGCGGAGCTGGGGGGCATGGCGCTCTCGCAGGCGGTGGTGGTCCCGCCGGGCAGGTCGGTGACCCTGGCCTACGACCTCGAGCGCAGGGACGCGGTGCAGGTCACGGGGGGCCGCGCCAGCTACCAGCTCCTGGTCCGCCCACAGGCGACCGTCTATCCCGACCTGCTGGAGGTGTCGGTGGAGGCCCCCCGGGGCTGGCAGCTCGCATCGGTCCCGCCCGGCTTCCGCCGGCGGGGTTCGGGAGCGTCCTGGTCGGGGGTGCTCGACCGCACTTGGACCTTCTCATTCGTGCTTGCCAGGGCCAATTGAGACAAGCGGCTTGATCCGTTCATGTCCGTATCTCCTGGCTGGGTGCTTGAACACCGGAGAGGCATCGGCTAACGTGCCTCGCGCCCAAGGTCTTGTTAAATCCTATTAAGGCTTTTGAGGCGCGCTGCGCTGCCCGCAGCCCGCAGGACAGGCCACGGGCACCCGCGCCTCGGACCAGGCCACAGGGGGGAACGGAACCATGCGGAGCGCACTGTGCGCGGTCGCGCTGGCTATCGGGCTCATTGGAGCCCCGGCGGCGCTGGCCCAGTCCTATCCACCGGTGCCGAGCTCGATCACGCTCAACCGCTCGGTCGCCGCCGTGGGGCAGACCGTCATCGTGTCCGGGAAGGGCGCGGCGGACGGCGCAACCGTCATCATCACCTTCGCCAGCAAGCCGGTCGTCGTGGCAAGGACGACCGCCAGCGACTCCGGGAGGTTCCGTGCGGCCTTCCGGGTGCCGGCCCACGCGGCGCCTGGGCTGCACACGGTGGCAGCCATCTCGCGCGGGCGCGTCCTCGGCACGGCGACGCTGCGCATCCTCGCGCACGGGAGCCGGCTCCCCTTCACCGGGGCCAACGCGGCTCGCGACATGGCCGTTGGCGTGAGCTCGGTCCTCGCCGGCCTCACCCTGCTCCTGGCGGTCCGGCGCCGGCGCGCCGGACGACCCGGATAGGCCCCCGCCATGTCGTCATGGCCCTGGAGCAGCACTTCCGGCACCGTCCAGAGCGGCAGGGTCCGCCGACCCGCCGCGGGGGCGCAGGCGCCACCGGGCGCCTCCCCGGTCGCGATGACCGCCTTCCAGCAGGGTCTCAAGCGCGCCTTCGACGTGGTCGCGTCCGGGCTGCTGATCGTGGTCCTCGCCCCGGTCCTCCTGCTCTGCGCCTTTGCCGTCCGCCTGTCCGGCCCCGGTCCGGTGCTCTTCCGGCAGCAGCGCGTGGGGCGCGGCGGCCAGCGGTTCAGCATGCGCAAGTTCCGGTCCATGACGGTCGACGCCGAGTCGCGCCTTGGCCTGCTCTACGCGCTGAACGAGGCCGACGGGCCGATCTTCAAGCTGCGCGACGACCCGAGGGTGACCAGGGTCGGCCGCTGGCTGCGGGCCTGGAGCCTTGACGAGCTGCCGCAGCTTTTCGACGTGCTCCGTGGCGACATGAGCCTCGTCGGCCCGCGCCCGCTCCCGACCTGCCAGGTCGACCTCGACCACCGGTGGGCGCGCAGCCGCCTGCGGGTCAAGCCCGGCGTGACCGGTCTGTGGCAGGTATCCGGGCGTCACCGCCTCTCGTTCGACGAGCTGGTCCACCACGATCTGCGCTACGTCGAGAGCTGGTCGTTCGCGATGGACCTGCGCATCCTCCTGCGGACCGTCATCGTCGTCCTGCGGCGATCGGGGGTGTAGGCGGTCGTATGGAGCTTCTGGAGCTGCGGGACCGTCTCGCCGTCATCCGCAAGCACGTCTGGCTGGTCGTCGCCGCCGTGCTGCTGTGCGCCTCGGCCTCCCTGGCAATGTCGCTGGCGGTCACCCCTGTCTACCGGGCGGAAGCCGAGCTGCTCGTCCTCGCCAAGACCGACCCGGCGGACGGCACCTCCTCCGCGTACGAGGGAGCCCTGCTCTCGCAGCAGCTCGTCAAGTCGTTCGCGCAGGTCCTGGAGTCACGGCCCACCGTGGAAGCCGCCCTGCGGGCCGATCCCGAGCCGGTCGGCGCGGCCGTGCTGCAAACGCGGGTCCGTGCCGAGCCGGTCCCCGAGACGCTGCTCATCGAGCTGGGCGTGGAGGACACCGATCGCGCTCGGGCGCAGCGGCTTGCCGGTGCCGTGGCGCACGCGTTCATCGCCCGGGTGCCGACGCTCCAGAGCGGCTCGACGGTACGGGTCAGCCTGGTGGAGCCGCCGCAGCGGCCGGGCCTGCCGGTCAAGCCGCGGATCCCCCTGAACGTCGTGCTCGGGCTCGCGCTGGGGCTGGGGCTGGGGCTGGGGCTCGCCTTCGTACGGGAGCTCCTCGACCGGTCCGTGAAGTCCCCCGAGCGGCTGGAGGCGGCCGCGGGCGCGCCCGTGATCGGCACGGTCCCGCCCCTCAAGGGCGGCGCCCATGCGACTCCGGTCGCCGAGGCGCCCCGGTCCGCCGCCGCGGAGGCGTTCCGCAAGCTGCGCACCAACTTCTCCTTCCTCGGCGTGGACCGTCAGTGCATCTGCTGCGTGATCACCTCGCCGGCGATGGGCGACGGCAAGTCGACGGTGACCGCCAATCTGGCCCTTGCCCTGGCCGAGACCGGCAAACGGGTGGTGATCGTCGACGCCGACCTGCGCAAGCCGTCGCAGCACCGGATCTTCCGGCTGCAGCAGCGGATCGGCACCACAACGGTGCTGCTCGGGCAGGCCGACGTGCGCGATGCGCTGCAGCACGTCCCGACGGGCTCGCTCTCCGTCCTCACGTCGGGCCGGCTCCCGCCCAACCCGACCGAGCTGCTCGCCTCACGCCACATGACCGAGCTGATCCGGTCGCTGCGCGCGTCGGCCGACGTCATCCTGCTCGACTGCCCGCCGCTCCTGCCGGTCACCGACCCGCTGGTGGCGGGGCGGTCCGCCGACGGGCTGCTGCTGGTCGTCCGGGCCGGCGCCAACACCACCGACCAGGTCCAGGCGAGCAAAGTGGCGTGCGCCAAGGCGGGCGTCCCGCTGTTCGGCACGGTCCTCAACGCCAGTCCCGTGGCGGAGGGGCAGCAGCCGACAGAGTACGGCCACTACTACTATTACGACGACGGCAGGCCCGTCCCCGCCCCTGAGCCGAAGCTGCCCGCGAGGCGGCCGGCATGAGGGTGCTGCTCGTCTCCGGCTTCTACGCTCCCGAGGAGGTCGGGATCGGACCGTACAGCGCCGAGCTGGCGCACGGTCTGGCGGCAATGGGCCACCACGTCGAGGTGGTCACGCTCCCGGCCCACTTCCCGGGCTGGCGCGTGGACCGGTCGCACCGGGTGAGGTCGCTTCGCAGGACGTCGGACGAGTCCGGCGTGCTGGTGCACCGGTTGGCCGCCTACGTCCCGTCCAAGCCGACGCCGGCACGACGCGTCGCGCACGAAGCCGCGTTCGCGGTGGGCCTGGCCGGCAGCCGCCCGGTGCTCCACAGGCCCGACGCGGTGATCGTGGTCTCGCCCCCGCTGACCGCGGCACTGGCCGCGCTGGCCATGGCCAGGAGCTGGCGGGTCCCCGCCATTCTCCACCTGCAGGACCTCGTCCCCGGCATCGCCGAGGCGGCCGGGGCGGTGCGCAATCATCTCGTTCTCGGCCTGGCCGCGGCCGCCGAGCGATATGCGTACCGGTGCGCGGCGGCCGTATCGGTCGTCAGCCCCGGCTATCGCGACCACGTCGGCCGGCTGGGCCATGCCGGCAAGTGCGTCGTGATCCCCAACTGGGTGCGCGAGGTCGACCTGGAGCGGCCGCCCCGGGACCTGACGGTCCGCGCCCGCCTCGGGGTGGGCGCCGGGCAGCTCGCAGCGGTCTACAGCGGCAGCGTCGGGCGGAAACAGGGGATCGAGGTGCTCGGGAAGGCGGCAAGCCTCCCCGAGGCGTCCGGGATCCGGTTCGTCGCCGTCTGCGAGGGGCCGGGCCGGGCCGAGGTGGAGGCCTGTCGCTCGGAGCGTCCCGGCGGGCTCACGCTGCTCCCGCTGCAGCCGCGGCGCGAGCTCGCCAGGCTGCTGGCCGCCTGCGACGTGGGGCTCGTGGTCCAGCGGAGAGGAGTCCGCGACGCGGCGATGCCCTCCAAGCTGCTCACCTACGCGGCGGCCGGGCTGCCGGTCGTGGTGGCGGCCGACCCGCAAAGCGAAGCGGCCCGGTGGGTGGAGCGGGTCCGGTGCGGCTTCGTGGCTCCCCCGGAGCAGCCGCGCGCGCTGGTCGACCGCCTGGCCTGGCTGCGAGCGCACCGCGACGCGGCTGGCGGCATGGCCGCGCGGGGCAGGGCGTACGTCACCGGCGAGCTGCGTGCCGAGCGGCTCCTGCGACGATGGGACGCGCTGCTGGGCCAGGTGACGTCGAGGAGCAGGGCTCCTGGCACGGCCGGCGTCACCTGGAGGCACAGTGCGTAGGCTGCTCCGGGACTCGTCCTCGCTTGCCTTGGGGCTGCTGAGCGCCCAGGTCTGCACCGCGCTGACGTACTGGCTGGTCGCCCGCTCGCTCCGTCCGGCGCAGCTCGGCTCCCTGCTGGCCGCGGTCGGCCTCGCCCGGCTGGTCGCCGCGGTCGCCGATTTCGGCATGAACTCCTCGACGGTCCGGTCACTGGCCAGGGACCCGACCGACACGAGGAGCTTCTCCGCGGCGCTCGCGAGCAAGGTGCTGCTCGCGCTGGTCCTGGGCTCGGGCTGGGTGCTGCTGTCTGTGGCCGGCGCCCTCGCCCGGGCCTGGCCCGCAACCTTCGTCGTGGCGGGACCGTTCATCTCGTTCGAGGTCATCGCCAACACGCTGGAGGTGCCGCTGCGGGCAGCCCGGCGCATGGCGACCGTGTCGCTGCTGATGATCGCGGACGCGGTGCTCGCGCTGCTGATCACCGCCGCTGCGCTGCGTGGCGGCTGCGGGGCGGAGCTCGCCCTGCTGGCCGGTCTCTCCGGAGCCAGCGCGCTGGTCGTCGCCGGCTCCTGGCTCCTCGTCGAACCACGGTTCCGCACGACCTCGTGCGCCGGGCTGGCCGATCTCTGGCGCACCTGGCGGGAGTCCCTGGACTTCGGCATGGTCGCGCTGACAACCCAGATCCAGCGTGCCGACGTCGCCGTCGTCGCCGCGGTGGCCGGACCGGGCGCCGCCGGGCTTTTCGCCGTCCCCGCCCGGCTCGCCGGCCCGCTGTCGCTGGTGCCGCACGCCTGCAGCACGGCCCTGTACCCCCGGGTCGCGGGAAGCAGGCACCGCGGCGAGGCGCACGGCGAGGTCGTCCGCGGCGTCCTGCTGCTGCTCTGCCTGATGGGCTGCGCGCTGGCCGGGCTCTTCCTTTTCGCCCGGCCGGTGGTGAGCTCCGCCCTCGGCCCGCAGTACCTGCCAAGCGTCCGGGTGCTGCGCGTGTACCTGGTCGGCGCCCTGCTCGCCGCGGTCAACCAGCCGATGGCCGTCTTCCTGCAGGCCGAGGGGCAGGAGCGGTTCGTGAGCCGGGTCGTCACGCCCGCCTGCGCAGCCGGGCTCGCGGGCATCGCGCTGGGAGCGGCCGCGCAGGGAGCGTTCGGAGCGGCGTTCGGATTCGTGCTCCTGCACGTCATCGCCGGGTCGCTGCTCGGTGTGCGCTGCTGCCAGATGGTGGCAGGGTGCCATTCGGTGCGGCAGGCGCTCCATCCGATGATCTGGAGGCTGCTCGCCCCGGTCCGCTGGTACCTTCGCCAGTCCCGCTGCATGCGCGGAAAGGGCCTGCTCAGCCGCTGCGTCCTGGCCCCGCTGCTGCCTCCGCCGCCAGCGGCGTTCGTGGCGACCTTCCCCGGGCGGGCCCGGGTGCGGCTCGGCTACCGGGAGACGCTCGGGCTCAGCACACTGGTCAACCACGGGTTCGAGACCGCCGAGCTGGAGTGCGCCGCGGCGCTGACGCGTCCGGGCGCGGTCGCGATCGACGTCGGCGCCAATGTCGGCATCTGGTCCATCTCGCTTGCCCGAGCGGTGCAGCCGGACGGGCTGGTCTGGGCGTTCGAGCCCCTGGAGTCGAACGCCCGGCGCCTGCGCGAGAACATGGCGCTCAACCGGACCCGCAATATCGACGTCCACTGCCTCGCGGTCGGGTCGGCGCGCGGCGAGGTCGAGCTCCTCGTCGCCGACGATCCCGCGTACGCCTCGACCACCGGTCTTGCGCCCTCGCGGCGCGCCGTTGGCGTCCAGGTCGTCCCCGTCGTCGCGCTGGACGACGTCTGGCGTGCCGCCGGCTCGCCGGACGTCAGCGTCGTGAAGGTCGACGTCGAGGGAGGAGAGCTCGGCGTCCTGCGGGGCGCCGCCACCCTGCTCGAGGCCTGCCGGCCGGCGCTGTTCGTGGAGGCGGCGACACAGCGCCAGGTGCTGGCGGTCACGGCCTGCCTGCGGCCGCTCGGGTACCACCGGCGGCAGCCGCCCGGCTTCATGACCTGGAACCACCTCTTCCTGCCCGCCCGGACCGCCCGGCCCGCATGACCGCGCCGCTCGTCTCGGTCCTGACGCCGTCCTTCAACCAGGGGCGCTGGCTGAAGGACAACCTCGGGTCGGTGGCACGGCAGACCTACCCCAGCGTCGAGCACGTCGTGGCGGACGGCGGATCGACGGACGGGACGCTGGAGGTGCTGCGAGCGGCGCGCCCTGCGGTGCGGTGGGCGTCGGAGCCCGACCGCGGCCAGTCGCACGCACTGAACAAGGCCTTCCGCCACAGCCGCGGCGAGATCATCGGCTGGCTGAACTCGGATGACGCGTATTTCGACCGGCACGCCGTCGAGGCGGCGGTCGCGACGTTCGAGCGGCACCCCGACGCCGCCGTCGTCTACGGGCACGCCGCCCTGGTCAACGCGGTCGGCCTGATCCTCCACATGATCTGGGTGCCGCGCTTCAGCCTCCGGCTGCTGCGCACGCACAACTTCATCATCCAGCCGGCCGCCTTCGTCCGGAGGTCAGCCATTGAGCGGGGCTTCGTCGACGAGGCCTATGACTACGCCATGGACCGCGAGCTGTGGCTGCGTCTGGCGGCCGGCCACCCGTTCGTGCGAGCCGACCGGGTCCTCGCCATCGACCGGCACCATCCCGGCCGGAAGGCCTACCTGCGCGACGACCTGCGGCGGCTCGACACGGACCGGCTGGTCGCGACCTACCGGGTGCCGGACGGCCGCGCGGCGGCGGTGCGCCGCAAGGCGCTCAAGATCGCGTTCCGCGGCGCGGGCCTCGGGCTGACCGGCCAGGCGTCCGGCGAGCTGGCGTTCGACCGCCTGCTGGACGGCCGCGCCCGCCTGTACGCCCGCCAAGCGGTCCTGCCGCGGGCCGCCATGCCGGACGGAGCGCTCGGCTCCGCCTCGGGACCGGAGCCGTGATGGGCCCGACGGCGGGACGCCCCAGCGTCGTCTACTGGAACAACATCCCCTCGCCGTACGTGGTCGAGCGGTTCAACGAGCTGGCCGCGCGCGACCGGCTGCGGTTCGAGGCGTGGTTCAGCGCCCGGACCGAGCCCGACCGGAGCTGGGAGGTGGACGAGGCGGGCTGGCGGTTCCGCCACCGGTACGTCCCGGCGCCGAGGCTGAGCCGCAGGCTGCCGGCCGTGCCCACCGGGCTGCTCGGCAAGCACCGGCCGGACGTGCTGGTCAGCCTCTACGACCACCCCTCGTACCTGCTGGCCCAGATGGTCTCCCGGGCCGGGCGGACCCGCACGGCGCTCTGGGTCGAGGCCACGTTCGACCGGTGGGTCCGGCGGCGGCCCTGGCGGGAGGCGGTGAAGCGGTGGCTGTTCCCCGCTGTCGACGGGATCCTCGTCCCCGGACCGGACGCGTGGGCGTTCGCGTGCCGCTACGGCGCGAGGCCGGGCAGCGTGCACACGGTTCCCCAGGTCATCGACGTCGAGCACTACCGCGGTGGCCGTGCGCGCGCGCTGGCCGGCCGCGACCGTCGGCGCGCCGAGCTCAACCTGCGCGGGGTCACCTTTATGTATGTCGGACGGATGTGGTCCGGCAAGGGGGTCGGCTACCTGCTGCACGCATTCGGGCGGCTGCAGCGCCGCCTGGACGCGCCGGTCAGCCTGCTCCTGGTGGGGGACGGCGTCGACGAGCACGGTCTGCGTCGCCTGAGCGAGCGCAGCGGTCTGGAGAACGTGGTGTTCGCCGGGTTCAGGCAGAAGGCCGAGCTGCCGGCCTGGTACGCGCTGGCGGACGTGTTCGTGTTCCCCACCCTGGGCGATCCCTACGGCCTGGTCGTCGACGAGGCGATGGCCTGCTCGCTCCCGGTGGTCTCCACAACCGAGGCGGGCGAGCTCGCGCTGCGGGTCGAGGACGGCGCCAACGGCTACCTGGTCCCGCCGCAGGACAGCTCGGCGCTGCTCAGCCGGATGGAGGTCCTGGCCCGTTCCCCGGAGCTGCGGGCCCGCATGGGCGAGCGCTCCTACGCCAAGGTCCGCAACCTGACGCCGTCGCTGTGGGCCGACGCGTTCGAGCACGCGGTCCAGCGGATCCTGTCCGCTCCCTCACGAGCCGGGCGGTCCGCACGATGAGGCGGGTCCTCTCGGTCATCCACTACCCGGTCTTCGGCGGCCCGCACAACCAGGCCCTCCGGCTGGCGGCCCCGCTCGGGCGCCGGGGCTGGGAGACGGTCGTGGCGCTTCCGCACGAGCCCGGCAACGCGGGGCCGCGGCTGGAGGCGGCCGGGGTCCCGGTCGTGAAGGTCCCGCTGGGCCGCGTGCGCGCGAGCCCGGACGTCCGGCTCCAGGCCCGCCTGCTCGCCTCCACGGCACGTGACGTCGCCCGCATCCGGCGCGTCGTCAGATCGGAGCGGATCGACCTCGTGCAGGTCAGCGGGCTCGTGAACCCGCATGCGGCGCTCGCCGGGCGACTCGAGCGGCGACCTGTGGTCTGGCAGATCCTGGACACCAGAGCGCCGGTGTGCCTGCGGCTGGCCATGCTGCCGATCGTCCGCACGCTGGCCGATGTCGTGATGAGCACGGGCACCGAAGTCGCGCGGAGGCACCCTGGAGTCCTCCGGCTCGGCGACCGCGTCGTGCCGTACGTTCCTCCGGTGGACACGGCGGCATTCCGCCCCGACCCTGCCCGCCGTGCGGGCGCGCGCCGCCGTCTGGGGGTCCCTCCGGACGCGGTCCTGGTCGGCACGCTCGGCAACCTGAACCCGCAGAAGGGTCACGAGTACCTGCTCCGGGCGGCGGCCGTCCTCCAGGAGCCCACGGCCGGGCCCGTGGTCGACCTGCGCCTTTGCATCCTCGGCGCTTCGACGCCGACGCACACCGGCTACGAGGCCGGGCTCCTGGCGGAGGCTCGTGCGCTCGGCCTGACCTCCGGCGGTCGGCTGCACGTCCTCGACCCCCAGGGTGAGGCGGCCGACCTGCTGCCGGCCTTCGACGTCTTCGCGATGACGCCGGTTCCCCGCTCCGAGGGCATCCCCACCGCCCTGCTCGAGGCGATGGCGTGCGCTCTCCCGGTGGTCGCCACGGACGTGGGCGGCGTGCGGGAGGTGGTCGCCGAGCAGTGCACCGGCTTCGTCGTGCCCGCGTGCGAGGTGCGCTCGGTCGCCGCGGCGCTCGAGCGGCTGATCCGGGAGCCGGGTCTTCGTGCGCGCATGGGCGCGTCGGCGCGGGCGCGTGTGGAGTCCTGCTGGGGCCTCGAGTCGTGCGCGGAGGCGCACGTGGCCGCCTTCGACCGCGCGAGCCGGCGCAGCCGCGCAATATCAGCCCGACAATAGGATAGGAAAGGAAAGGAAAGGACGGGTTGTGCACGCGAAGCTCGCATTGCGGCACCTGCTCCGAGGAGCCGGGTACGACGTCGTCAGGTACAGCGCGACCGCCGGGCGGCGACGGTGGACCATGATGCGGTGTCGAGGCATCGACCTCGTGCTCGACGTCGGCGCCAACACCGGCCAGTACGCCCGGTCGCTGCGCCGGGACGGCTACCGGGGACGGATCGTCTCCTTCGAGCCGCTTCCCGATGCATTCTCCCGACTGGCGACGGCGGCCGGCAGGGACCAGGCGTGGGACTGCCACCAGGTGGCGCTCGGCCCGGCCGATTCGCGGGCGGTGCTCAACGTCGCCGGCAACTCGGTGAGCAGCTCCCTGCTCCCAATGCTTCACCGTCACCTGCAAGCTGCACCTTCGTCCCGCTACCGCGGCTCGGTCGAGGTGGAGGTGAGAGCGCTCGACTCACTGGCGGAGCGGCTGCGCCTGCGGAGCCACCGCACCCACCTGAAGCTCGACGTGCAGGGCTACGAGTCGAGCGTGCTGGAGGGGGCTCGCCGGGCCCTGGAGCTCGTGGAGCTTCTCGAGCTCGAGCTGTCGGTGGTGCCGCTCTACGAGGGGCAGGCGCTCTTCAGAGAGATGATCGACCTGCTGGAGGAACGAGGCTTCCGGCTGGCGTCGCTCGAGCCGGGGTTCACCGACCCGCGCACCGGGCACCTGCTCCAGTTCGACGGGGTCTTCGAGAAGGTCGCCGACGCCTGAGCGTCAGCGACCATTCATCTCGTTTGTCTCGTACCAGCGGACGAGCTCGCGGACGCCGTCGTCGAGCCTGGTGGTGGCCTCGAAGCCGATGACCTCGCGCGCGCGGTCGGTGGCGACGCTCCGCCGCGGCTGCCCGTTCGGCCTGCTCCCGTCCCAGTCGATCCTGCCCCGGTAGCGCGCGGCCCCGGCCACCAGCGCGGCGAGGTCGCGGATCGGGATCTCCTGACCGGACCCGAGGTTGACCGGCTCCTCCCCGTCGTAGCGCTCGAGCGCCAGGCGGAACCCCCTGGCTGCGTCCCGCACGTGCAGGAACTCGCGGGTCGGCGACCCATCGCCCCACAGCGTCACCGAGGGAGCGCCCACGACGCGGGCCTCGACGAACTTGCGGACCATTGCCGGGATAACGTGGGAAGTCCCGAGGTCGAAATTGTCGCCCGGTCCGTACAGGTTGGCCGGGAGCAGGCAGACCACGTTCATGCCGTACTGGGCCCGGTAGGCCTGCGCCTGCACCAGCAGCATCTTCTTGGCCAGGCCGTAGGGGGCGTTCGTCTCTTCCGGGTAGCCGTCCCACAGCGACGCTTCCCCAAACGGCAGGGGCGTGTGCTTGGGATAGGAGCAGATTGTGCCCGCGACCAGGGTCTTGGCGACGCCGGCGGCTCTGCAGGCGTCGAGGAGCTCGATGCCCATCAGGGCGTTCTCGTAGAACATGCGTCCTGGCTGGGCCTGGTTGGCGCCGATGCCCCCGACGACCGCCGCGAGGTGGACCACGGCGTCCGGGCGCGTGTCGGCGAGCATGCGGTCGGTCTCGGCCCGGCAACGGAGGTCGCAGCGCCCGCGGCCGACGGCTTCGACCTTGCACCCGCGGGCGCTGAGCTCCCGGTGCAGATGGCGGCCGAAGAACCCGGTGCCCCCGGTCACCACCACGGTCGCGCCGGCCAGCTCCATCACCGGTCGATCCTCACGGTGCGCCCGGTCAGCTCGTCCTCGAGCAGGGCGACGTCGGCGTCGACCATGAGGCCGACGAGCTGGTGGAAGCGGGTGCGCGGCTCCCAGCCGAGCACCTCCCGCGCCTTGGAGGGGTCGCCGCGCAGGTGGTCCACCTCGGCTGGGCGGCAGTAGCCGGGGTCGATCCGGACGTGGCGCCGCCAGTCGAGGCCAGCGTGCCCGAACGCCACCTCGCAGAACTCCTGGACGGTGTGGGTCTCGCCGGTGGCGATGACGAAATCACCGGGAAGGTCCTGCTGCAGCATGCGCCACATGGCCTCGACGTACTCGGGCGCGTAGCCCCAGTCGCGGCGCGCGTGGACATTGCCGAGGTGCAGGAATTCCTGCAGGCCCGCTTGGATGCGTGCGACCGCGCGAGTGATCTTGCGGGTTACGAACGTCTCGCCGCGGCGCGGGCTCTCGTGGTTGAACAGGATCCCGTTCACCGCGAACAGCCCGTACGCCTCCCGGTAGTTGACGGTCGTCCAGTAGCCGTAGAGCTTCGCGCAGCCGTAGGGGCTGCGCGGATGGAAGGGCGTGCGCTCGCTCTGGGGCGGCTTCGCGGAGCCGAACAGCTCGGAGGACGAGGCTTGATAGAACCGCGTCTCCACCCCCGACGCCCGGACGGCCTCGAGCAGGCGGATGGTGCCGAGCCCGGTGGCGTCGCCGGTGTACTCGGGCACCTCGAACGACACCTTCACGTGGCTCTGGGCTCCGAGGTGGTACACCTCGTGCGGCTCGATCCGACGGATGAGGTTGACGAGGCTGACCGAGTCGGTCAGGTCGCCGTAGTGCAGCCGCAGGCGCCGCTCGGGCTCGTGCGGGTCCTGGTAGATGGCGTCCAGCCTGGCCGTGTTGAACGAGGAGGCGCGGCGCACGAGGCCATGGACCTCATAGCCCTTGCTCAGCAGCAGCTCGGCCAGGTACGAGCCGTCCTGGCCGGATATGCCGGTGATCAGCGCTCGGCGCATCCCATCCCCCCATAATGGCTAAAAACATCTAGACGGACGATAGCGTTGAGACTAACCGATGGGTCGCGCCATTGCCAGCACGCCTCGACGCTCAGAGATGGCGGCGCTGCTCTGCGGGCAGCTCTGTTGCCAGGAGGGGGCTTTCCACGTGCGAGCGGGACGCCACGAATACGGCCCGGGCGAGCACCGCCCCGTGCCGGTCCCTGCGAGTCCAGTCGATTGGGAACTCGTCGTGATTTGGCTGCGTGACCGGCACATAGACGAATTCGAAGTGCTTCTGCAGCTCTCGCATCATCCAGGGACGAGTCGGGCGGCACCCTGTGCCCGAGAGCGCTTGCGATGGGGCCCGCCGGTCCTCCGGCGTCCGGTTGACGGTCAGCTCGTCACCGAATGAGACGCAGGTCTCCAGCAGCAATGTGCGGGAGCAATTGTCGCTCAGATATCGGATGGCAGGCGCCGGTCTGCTCAGGTGATAGAGGGTGCCGTAGCAATAGACGACGTCGAACGGGGCTCCTGGCAGGGTGACCGGGTCCTCGAGGTCGAGACGCCGGACGTCCGCCGAGGGATAGCGCTTCCGCAGCAGCCTCAGGTTCTCCTGGCGCGCTTCCGTGATCGTCGTGCGGCAGCCCCTGTCGAGGAAGTAATGGCTATGGTCCCCGATGCCCGCGCCCACCTCGAGGACCGAGCTCCCCGCGACAGGAATGCCCAGACTGGCGAGGTGCTCCTGCCGTCGGGCGTTGTGCCGCAGGTACTCGTGGTTGCGGAAGGCCCGCACCGGCCCCACCCGACCAACGACCCCAACGCGCACCCTGCGCCTCACAGACGTCCAGTTCATCAGCTTCATCGGCCAGATTACCTTTTGTCTCGATAGTTACTCAACATCCATGTGCTCGGATCGGGAGGTTCACTCTACCGTCCACGCCTGTGGCTCGTGGTCAGGCAGGCCAGGAGATCAGGCAGGACCGCACCGCCCGCTCGTCAACCGACCCCGTACGTGGCTACCGGGTATCCTCTCGGCGCGTGGCTCGACGAAGTTGGCGCCCGGATGCCGGTGATGCTGCGTGACGAGGACGATGAGGAGTCGGCTGGGTGATCCGTCGTGTGGTGGTCTCGAACTTCCGCAGCCTGGGCGAGGGGATTGTCTTTCGGCCAGGGCGGCTGACAGCGCTCGTCGGGCCGAACGAGTCCGGTAAGGGCAACCTCGCCGACGTGTTCCCGTTCGTGGCGGACGCGCTGCGAGCAGGCCTGGACGAGGCGATTGCCGACCGCAAGGGGATCCAGGCGGTGCGTCGCTGGGGCGCCGGGCGGGTCCTCGACGTCGGGATCCACCTGGACGTCGAGGACCAGCGGGTCACGGGCAGCTACGAGTTCGTGATCGGCAGCCGAGGCTCGGAGGGCTATTGGGTCAAGCACGAGGCAGCGAGGGTCACGGCCGCTGGCGCGGAGGTCTCCTACCTGGTCGCCGACGGTGCGTGGCGGGAGGGGCCACCAGGGCTACTGCCCAAGGTCGACCGGGAGCGACTGGCGCTGCCGGTCGTCGCCGCGGACGAGCGTTTCGGGCCGCTTGAGGCGGCGCTTCGCAGCATGGTGGTGTACGCCATCTTCCCTGACACGCTGCGCGAGCCGCAGGAGCCCAACCCACGGCGGCCACTGGACGAGCACGGGGCGAACTGGGCGTCGGTGCTGCGCGGCCTGGTCGGTACGCCGTCGGCCTCCGAGTTCAAGGCGGCGCTCGGAAGGCTGGCGGGCGACATCGCCGACGTCCGCGTGCAGGAGGTCGGCGGCTACCTGGTTGCGGAGTTCCTGCACGTGCGTGGGCAGGGGAGGCCGGAACGGCAGGGCGTCTGGTTTCCCGCCGTACAGGAGTCGGATGGGACGCTGAGGGTCGCGGGCATTCTCACGGCCCTGCTCCAGGAGCCCTCCCTCGCGCTTGTCGGGGTAGAGGAACCCGAGCTGACGGTGTATCCGCATGCGATCCCGATGCTGTTCGACTACCTGCGGGAGGCGTCGTACCGGTCGCAGGTCCTTGTGACGACGCACAGCCCGGAGTTGCTTGCGCTGCTGGACCCTGACGACGTCTGGGTGGTGGAGCGTCGTGAGGGGGTCACGTCGGTTGGACCGGTCGAGACCTCGCAGCGCGAGGCCGTTCGTCGCGGGGTTGTCTCCCTCGAAGACGTCCTCCGTATGGAGGGGCTTCGGCAGGAGGGCGCCGAGCCCGAGAGCACCCCTCGCTGGTGACCGGGATGGGGAGCGGCTACCTGGTCGTGGAGGGCCACGGAGAGGTCAAGGCAGCGCTCAACCTGGTGGTCCGGCTGTGGAAGGACTTGGGTTTACGGCCGCTCCACTGGGCCGAGCCGCTGCGGGCAAAGCAGCTCCACGTGCCCGAGGGCGTCGCCAAAGTCTGCAATCTGGTCCGTTACCGGGACGCAAGGAGTGCTCCTGGTCATTCGGGACGAGGATGACGCCTGCCCGAGGGAAACGGCGCCGCTTGGAGCCAGATGGCTGCTTGAGCAGGATCTCCCGTTCCCGTCAGCGCTGGTGTTGCTCCACCGCGAGTACGAGACGTTGTTCCTGCCGTGCGTCGCCCAGATGGCAGGGCGACCGCTGGTGGATGAGCGTGGCATCTCCCGCACCGGGCTGATGGAAAGTGTGACGTTCAATGGCGATCCCGAGAGCGTCCGCGGCGCAAAAGAGTGGCTCTCGGGGCGGTTCCCTCCGGGACGGAGCTACAAGCCGACCCTCGACCAGCTCCCGATGACCCGTATGATCGACTTTAAGGTTCTGCGACAAGCCAAACTTCCATCATTCGTGCATCTCGAGCGCGCCCTGCGGTTCCTGGCCCATCCTCCGGCCAGCGTGCAGGTCTACCCACCGCCATCGGAGATGGCCTGATGTGGTCCTTCCTCGCGGCGGGCCTCCTCGACGACCTCGAGGACCGCCTCGGCGACGAGTTCGGGCCAGTCGTGGTGGATGACATGGCCCGCGTCCGCGACGACGATGTGCCTGCCCCTGGTCGCCGCGGCCGTCCCGGCCTGGAGGGCTGTCCAGCCCTCCCGAAACCGGGGCGGGAAGCCACGGGTCGCGCTGAGCACGACCACCGGGACGTCGGGCAACGAGGATGCGGCGTGGGCCTGCCGGATCAGCGGCGTGCTGGCCGCGATCCCCCGCAGCTCGTCCCGGCTCGCCCGCACCTGTTGGCGCCGCCCGTGGGCGGCATACGCATCGACCACCATGGAGCGGATACGCGGATCGTCGGTGAACCGTTCGGCGGTGCGCCCGGACCTCCAC